>Ga0335080_10000752_pt1 | contig 30414 bp, 26 predicted proteins | sample Lox_Sample_34_FD_206720 | JGI IMG/M metagenome (GOLD analysis project Ga0335080, IMG submission 206720) | Soil microbial communities from Loxahatchee National Wildlife Refuge, Florida, United States - Lox_Sample_3.4 | ecosystem: Environmental > Terrestrial > Soil > Wetlands | place: USA... | reverse complement strand
GCGCTGTTCGTCGGGCTTCGAGGCGAGAGCGTCGATGGCGGCCGGTTCGCGCCGCAGGCCCTGGCCGCGGGCGCCTGGGGCGTGCTGACCACGCCCGAGCACGCCGAGGCGGCCAGATGCGCGGTGTCCGGGGCGCTGATCGCTGTCGACGACCCGCTCCAAGCAGTGCAGCGCCTCGCCACCGCCTGGCGCCGAGAGCTGGACGCGAAGGTGATCGGCGTCACGGGGTCCACCGGCAAGACCTCGACTAAGGATCTGCTGCTCGCGCTGCTCACGCCCCACCGCCGCACGGTCGCCTCGCGCGCCAACTTCAACACCGAGATCGGCCTCCCGCTCGAGATCCTCTCGGCGCCCGCCGACACCGAGGTGCTCGTGCTCGAGATGGCGATGCGCGGCGCCGGCCAGATCGCGGAGCTGGCGGCGATCGCGGCGCCCGACGTGGGCGTGATCGTAAGCGTCGGCCCGGTCCACCTCGAGCTGCTCGGCACGCTCGAGGGGATCGCCGCCGCCAAGGCCGAGCTGATCGCGGCGCTCCCTGCCCGCGCCACCGCGATCGTGCCGGCGCACGAGCCGCTGCTCGCGCCCCACCTGCGCCCGGATGTGACGACGGTCACATTCGGCGAGGGCGGCGACGTGCAGCTCCGCCGCTCCGAAGACGACGTCGTCGAGATCGATCTCGCCGGTCGCGCGATCGTGCTCGAGGTGCCGTTCAAGCAGACCCATCTGCGACGCAACCTGCTCCCAGCGGTCGCGGCCGCGAGCGCCGTCGGCGTGATCCCGACCGGGAGCGTCGCAGTCGAGCTCACCGCCGGTCGCGGTCAACACGTGACGCTTCCCGGTGAGGTGACTTTGATCGATGGCTGCTACAACGCCAACCCGATGTCGATGCGTGCCGCCGTCGAAGACCTCATGCAGACCGCCGGGCGGTCGCCCGCCGCCCGCCCCGTGGCCGTGCTCGGCGACATGCGCGAGCTGGGGCCGGGCGAGCGCGACTACCACCTCGAGCTCGGCGAGGAGGTCGCTCGCGCCGGCGTGGAGCTGCTGGTCACGGTGGGCTCGCTCGCCGCCGCGATCGCCGAGCCGTTCGAGGGTGAGGTTCGCTCGGTCCCGGACGCCGCCGCGGCGGCCGAGCTGGTGCCGGGCCTGCTCCGGCCCGGCGATGTCGTGCTGGTCAAGGGCTCGCTCGCGGTCGGGCTCGAGCTGGTGTGCCGGACGCTGCGGGCGTCGTTGCCGGTCGCCAACGGCGCCGGGGCCCGCGCATAATGGGATCGATCTCGGGGCGTGTCCTGATCGCAGGGACGGCGTCGCTGCTGCTGTGCCTGTTCCTCAGCCCCAAGTTCATCGAGTTCCTGCGCCGGCGTGAGTTCGGCCAGAACATCCGCGAGGAGGGACCCGAGGGCCACAAGACCAAGGCGGGGACGCCGACGATGGGCGGAATCATCATCATGATCGCGTTCGCGGTCCCGTTCCTGATCCTGTCCAAGCGGGATTGGCCCTCGATCGGGGTACTGGCCGGCACGGTCGCGTGTGCGCTACTCGGGTTCGCCGACGACTACACGAAGATCGTCAAGCGACGCTCGCTTGGGTTGCGCGCCCGGACGAAGCTCGCGGTCACGATCGCGATCTCGCTCGGCCTGTGGTGGGTCGCGACGCAGAAGGCGGGCGTCAACGAGTCGATCAGCGTCCGGTTCGTCGACGTCAGCGTCGATCTCGGCCCGCTGTACCCGGTGCTGATCTACCTCGTGGTGGCCGGCACGACCAGCGCGGTCAACCTCACCGACGGGCTCGACGGGCTCGCCGCCGGCTGCGCCGCGATCGTCCTGCTGGCGTACATAGGGATCAACTTCATCAACGGTCAGACCGACCTGACCGTGCTCGCCGCCTGCCTCGTCGGCGCGTGCATCGGCTTCCTGTGGTTCAACAGCTTCCCGGCGAGCATCTTCATGGGCGACACCGGATCGCTCGGGATCGGGGGCGCGATCGCCGGGCTCGCGGTCATGACCAACACCGAGGTGCTGCTGATCCTGCTCGGCGGGATCTTCGTGATCGAGGCGCTGTCGGTGCTCATCCAGGTGTTCTCGTTCCAGCTGTTCCGTAAGCGCGTGTTCCTGATGGCGCCGATCCACCACCACTTCGAGCTGCAGGCGTGGTCGGAGACGAAGATCATCCTGCGCTTCTGGATCGTCGCCGCGGCCTGCGCGGCGATCGCGTTCACGGTGTACCGCCTCAGCATTCGTGGGTAAACCGCGGCCCCCGCTTCCGGGAGGGCCTTATCTGGTGGTCGGGCTGGCCCGCTCGGGCGTCGCCGCCGCGCTTGCGCTCCGCGCGCTCGGGCAGACCGTGGTCGGCTGCGACGCCGGCTCCGGCAACCATCCGGCGCTTGTCGAAGCCGCGGGAAGGCTTCGCGAGGCCGGCGTCGAAGTACGGCTGGATGCGTCAGGCGTCGACCTTGCCGCCCGCGCCAGGACGCTCATCAAGAGCCCCGGCGTACCCCAGGACGCGCCCGCGGTCCGCGCGGCGCGCGATCGAGGCGCCGTCGTGCTCGGTGAGCTCGAGTTCGCGTGGCGGCTCGTCCCCAACGAGTTCGTGGCCGTGACCGGGACAAACGGCAAGACCACCACGACCGAGTGGATCGGGCACGTCCACCGCGAAGCCGGGCTGCCGGTCGCGGTCGCCGGCAACGTCGGCACCGCCGCGTCGTCGCTGGTCGACCGTCTGCCGGGCGACGTGACCGTGGTCTGCGAGGCGTCGTCGTTCCAGCTCGAGGACACGGTGGCGTTCTCGCCGGAGGCCGCGGTGCTGCTCAACCTGAGCCCCGATCACCTCGACCGTCATGGCACCTATGAGGAATACGTGGCGGCCAAACTGAAGGTGTTCGCCAACCAGGGGAATTACGACGTTGCGGTTGCGCCTGCGGACCTGGGGATCGAGGACCTCGGCGGCTGCGCGCGGCGGGTGCTGTTCGGCTCCGGCCCGGGTCCGGAGCTGTCAGACCGCGCCGGGCATCTTTGGTGGGACGATCTGCCAATCGTCCGCGTCGACGAGCTCGCGCTGCCCGGAGCGCACAACGTTCAGAACGCGATGGCGACCGCCGCCGTGTGCCTCGCTCGCAGGGTCGCCCCCGAGGCGGTCGCGACCGGCCTGCGCACGTTCACCGGGGTCCGCCACCGGCTCGAGCGGATCCCGGCCGAGGACGGTGTGACCTGGGTCAACGACTCCAAGGCGACCAACGTCGCCAGCACGATCGTCGCGCTCCAGGCGTTCCCCGGCGGGATTCACCTGATCGCCGGCGGGCGTGGAAAGCAGCAGGACTTCTCGCCGCTCGCGCCGCTGGTGGCCGAGCGCTGCCGGGCGGTGTACCTCGTCGGCGAGGCCGCGGCCGAGCTCGCGGACGCGCTCGCGCCCAGCGGCGTGCCGCTGCACCAGGCGGGCGACTTGGAGCGTGCGGTCGGGCTCGCGCGCGCTGCCGCCGTCGCCGGAGAAATCGTGCTGCTCTCGCCCGCGTGCGCGAGCTACGACCAGTACACGGACTTCGAGGCGCGCGGGGATCACTTCCGCGCGCTCGTTGAGGGCGCCTAATGGCCCGTGCGGCTGCGGCCGCCCGCGGCGCCCGCGACGGACGGCGCGAGGGCGCGGGCGCGAGCCGGAACGCGTCCGCGAAGCGCTCGCGGCCCGCGACCCGCCGCGTGCCGCCGCCGCTCGAGCACCGCATCCTGATGACGGCGACGCTGTGCCTGCTCGCGTTCGGGGCGGTGATGGTGTACAGCGCCTCCTCGCCGCTCGGCGTGTTGTCGAGCGGCGGCAGCGGCGCCGGCGACTTCGTCCGGTACCTCGTGTTCGGGGCGATCGGACTGGGAGCGATGCACGTGCTGGCGCGCCGAGGCCTCGAGATCCTGACTCCGAAGCTGGTCAACGGCCTGCTGATGGGGTCTTTCCTGATGCTTGTACTGGTGCTGATCCCGGGGTTCGGCGTGGTCGTCAACGGCGCGCGCCGGTGGTTCTCGGCCGGCCCGATCCAGTTCCAGCCCTCCGAGGTGATGAAGTTCGCGATCGTCCTCTACGTCGCGCGGTATCTGGCCGAGCACCCCAAGCGGATGCGGAGCTTCCGCCAGGCGGTGGCGCCGATCGCGGTGCTGGTCGGTCCCGCGTGCCTGCTGATCGTGGTCGAACCCGACCTCGGCACCACGCTCGTCATAGCGTTCACGGTCGCCGCGCTGCTGGTCGCGGCCGGGATGCCGATGCGCTACGTCGCGTTGCTCGCCGGAATCGTGGCGGTGTGCGTGGTCCTGCTCGCGACCGCGCAGCCGTACGAGCGGGCGCGGCTGATCTCGTTCCTACACCCATGGGCGGCGGCCACCAAGTCCGGCGCGGGCTACCAGGCGGTCCAGGGACAGATCGCGCTCGGGCAGGGAGGGCTGTTCGGGGTCGGGCTCGGCCGCTCCGTGCAGAAGATCTTCTACCTCCCGGAGCCTCAGACCGACTTCATCCTCGCCGTGATCGGGGACGAGCTGGGCGTGCTCGGCATCTTCGGCGTGGTCTGCCTGTACGGGATGCTCGCGTACGCGGGCCTGCGCACCGCGCGCCGTGCGGCGGACCGGTATGCCAAGCTGCTGGCCACCGGGCTCACCTCGCTGATTCTTTGTCAGGGGATCCTCAACATCTTCGTAGTGCTCGGCCTCGCCCCGCTCACGGGCGTGCCGCTGCCGTTCATCTCCTACGCGCCGACGAACCTGTGCGTGCTCCTCGCCGGGGTCGGCGTGCTGCTCAACATCTCTCGCCCGGGACTGCGCGTCGTCCGGAACCCCAAGAAAATTGAAAGCGCCGAGGATCGTGATCGGCGCCGGCGGGACCGCCGGGCACGTCGTGCCGGCGCTGGCGGTGGCCGACGCGCTGCGGGCTGACGGCGCCGAGGTCACGTTCGTCGGCGGCGACCGCGCCGAGCTCGAGCTCGTTCCCGCTGCAGGGTACGACCTGCGCACCCTGCAGGTCATGCCGCTGGCGCGCGGGCGGCCGCTGAAGGCGATCCAGGCGGCGCTGGTCGCGGCCGCGGCCGTCCGGGAGGCGCGGGGGATCGTCAAGGAGCTGCGTCCGGCCGCGATCCTCGCCGGCGGCGGCTACGTGGCCGGACCCGTCGGCCTGGCCGCGGTCGTCTCGCGAGTTCCGCTGGTGCTAGCCGAAGCCGACAGCCATCTCGGACTGACCAACCGGCTGCTGGCGCCGTTCGCGCGGCGCGTGTGCCTTGCGTTTCCGATCGAGGGCCGGGACGGCCCGCGCTACGTAGTCACGGGGCGGCCGGTCCCGCCTGCGGCGACCGACTGGGGCGCGGCTCGGGCGCGCTTCGGGATAGACCCGCGCGAGTCGTGCGTGCTCGTGTTTGGAGGCTCCCAGGGCGCCCGGTCGATCAATCGCGCCGCCGTACAGGCATTTGCGGGGGCACGCTTCCGGGTCCTGCACGCCGCCGGCGAGCGCGACCTGCGCGAACTCGAGGACATGGTCGCGCCCGGTCCGCACTACGACCTGCGCGGCTACATTCCGGGCTTTGGCGAGGCGCTGCTCGCCAGCGACCTGGTCGTGTCGCGGGCGGGCGGGTCGATCTTCGAGATCGCCGCGCACGGCAAGCCGGCGATCCTGGTGCCCTACCCGTACGCGACCGCCGACCATCAGACCGCCAACGCGAGCTTCATGGAACGCGCCGGCGCCGCCGTGGTGATTCCGGACGCCGAGCTCACCCCCGCCCGGCTGGCCACCGAGGTCGGGAGCCTGCTGGCCGATCGCGGGCGGCTGGCGGCGATGGCGCGGGCGTCGGCGGCGGTCGCCCGGCCGGACGCCGCGTTCGAGATCGCGCACGAGCTGCTGGCGGTGGCGCGGATCCGTTGACGGTGGTATCCCTACCTGAACCGCCAGCCGGGGAGGAGAAACTATGACGCCAATCGTCTCGACCGTCGAGATCGCCCGTCCGCCCGAGGAGGTGTTCACATACGTGACCGATCCCTCGCGCTTCGCGGAATGGCAGAAGGGGGTCGTGAGCGGCGGAATCGAGGGCGGTCAGGGGCCAGCCGTCGGTTGCAGGTGCGTGACGACCCGGAAGCTGGGCGGCGCCGAGCGAACGACGGCGGCGGAGATCACCGAGATCGACCCCTCGAGGCGGTGGGCGGTGCACGGGGTCGACGGACCGGTACGGGCGGACGTCAGCGTCAGCGTCGACCCGGTGGCCGGCGGCGCGTCATCGCGCCTGACGATCGCGCTCGACTTCCACGGACACGGCATCGGCCGGGTGCTCGTGCCGCTGTTCGTCCGACGGGACGCCGAGAAGGAAGTCCCGATCAGCTGCGGCAAGCTCAAGCAACGGCTCGAGGGCGGGGCGTAGCCGGCGGCGAGCCGCCCCCGATCGGGAACGCTACGGGCAGGGGAGAAGCTGGGTCTGCCAGTAACCGCGACCGTCGGTGCCGACGATCAGGCGCTCGGGAATCCACGGATCGAAGGCGATGCTGAGCGCGCGGAGCATCGGCAACCCGGTGTTGGTCTGCGTGAACGTCCGGCCGCTGTCGCAGCTGATCCACACGCCGGTGGCGAAGCTGGTGGCGTGGTAGGGGTTGTCGTTGGTCACGTAGGCGATGTGGTCGGGGTTCGTGGGGTCGATCGCGACGTCGGTGACCCACTGGTTGGTCGACAGCCGGGTCCAGGTTCCGCTTCGGTTGGTCCACAGCCCGGATTGGCTGCTCTCGATCGGTCCGACGCCGTACAAGCTGCCGTCGGGGGTGGCGAGCACGCGCCGGAGATTGGCGGGGCTCGCCGGGATGAGCGTGGGGGTGGTGGTGCTCGCGGGCGTGATGTGGTCGATGCCGGCGTCGGTGGTGAGCTGACTGGTTTCGGAGACGCCGGCGTTGGTCGCGATGTAGGTGGTTCCGCGCGCGGGGTTGGCGGCGACGGCCCAGGCGGGGGATGAGAGAGGTAACGGTGTCCAGGTGTTGCCGGTGTCGGTGGTGACGTAGAGCTGTTGGTTGGGCAGGACGACATACGCGGTGCTCCCGTCGCTGCTGGCGATCGTGACGGAGCCCTGTCCGGGGCCGGTGGTGTACCGAGCCGGGAGCTTGCCGCCGGTGTGGACCGCCCACGTCTGGCCGTTGTCGCGGCTGACGGCGACCCCGTCGAAGCTGCCGCCCTGTCCGAGCACGGCATAGATGATGTTGCCGTTCGGGCCGCCGACCTGAACGTCGTAGGCGCCGTCGTAGTTGTCCCAGCCGGCCAGTGGCCGCGTCCAGGACGTGCCGCCGTCGGTCGAGCGCAGCAGGTTGCCGGCGTCGAACCCGGTCAGGAAGAGGTCGCCGGGCTGGGTGGGGCTGAACGCGATCCGGGTGCCGAGCAGTCCCGAGTAGCCGTTCCCGTGCCAGCCTCCGGTGGCGATCTGGGTCGAGCCGATGTCGTGCCAGGTGGAGCCGTGGTCGGTGCTCGCCATCAGCGTGTCGGAGGACCCGCCGATGACCAGGCTGCCGTCGGCGCTGGAGGCCCACGCATACGGCGTCGCGGCGGCCGGGTAGAACTTCGGGAAGGTGCTGCCGGCGACCGTCCAGTGCTGGCCGCCGTCGGTCGACCTGTAGCGGTACTGGTCCGCGAGTCCCTGGTCGGCGGTGTAGAGGGTTCCGTCCCCGGCGAGCAGGATCGACGCCATCGAGCTGGCCGAGCTGGCCGAGCTGCTGGACTTGAGCTGGAGGCCGGTGTTGTCCGCCACCCACGTGTTGCCGCCGTCGGTCGTCTTATAGATCCCGCCCGGCCCGTACACGCCGTTGGCCTGAGTCGGAGCGTGCCCGACCGCGAGCCACACCATGTTGGGGTTGCCGGGCTCGCCGGCGAGCGCCATCGCCTCGTGATTGGGGAGCCCGGTGTCCACCGCCGTCCACGAGTGGCCCCCGTCGGACGACTTGTACACGCCGTGGTTGAGCACCGCCACGTACAGCGTCTGAAGGCCGTCCGACCCGATGGCGTCGAGGATGTTCCAATTCGTCCCGATATTCGCGATCGTCGTCCAGCTGTGGCCGCCGTTCGTCGACTGGTACACCATCCCGTAGTTCAGCGCCCCCGAGCCGCCCGCCTTGAACTGGCTCTGATTGCCACCGAACGCGACCAGGTGCTGCGGATTGGACGAATCCACGAGCACCTTCTGAATCGGCGCGCTGTACGGATAGTCGCCCGTCGGCAGCCCGGTCCGCATCGCCGACCAGGTATGTCCCCCGTCCACCGACTCATAGGGGCCGCTCAGCGTGCCGGCCCACACGACCTGCGGATTGGCTGTCTCCCAGGTGAACGCGTTGATCTCCCACGATGCAAAGCCCGAGGTCGTCCCCCACGTCTGACCGCCGTCGACGCTTAAGCCCACGCCCAGCATGTCGCCCCCGACCAGCAGGTCATCCGCATCCACCGGGCTTACCGCCAGACCCGCCACGCGGCCGCCGACGCCCGGCTCACCGAGCGGCACCCATCCGGAAACACCCAGGAGCGAATCAGTCGACGGGCCGGAGGCCGGCGACAGCGCGGATTGCCCACCTGTCGGTGACGGCGAGGTCCCGGTCGCCGTCGTCGTGGTCGTCGTCCCGGTCGGCGAGGGCGCGGGGGTGACCGTCCCCGTTGGTGACAGCGCGGGAGCCATCGTTCCTCCCGCCGACGTGGTCGGCGCCACCGGCGCCGCCTGGACGGGTGGCACTGGCGGCACCGAGGCACCGGGAACCGCGGTCGGCGCCACCGGTGGCGCCGAGCTGCGACCGGAAGCCGGCGCCGGCGTCACGGAACCTCCACGCTTGGCCTTCGCGTGCGTCTTGGCACACGTGGTCCGCGTGACGACCTTGCGGCCCACCTGTTGCCGGCGCGTGACGCGCACCCCGCCGACGCACGGACGTCCGGGCTTGACCTCGAGCGGCGCCGGATTGAGCGGCCGCGCCTGGCCGGCCGCGCACCACTGCCAGCACAAGACGATCACGCCTAGACACGCCAGCATCCCGCCCCGCAGCGCAGCCCGCCGTGGGAGCAGCCCGAAGAAGTGTCCCCTGCTCACTCATTGAAGGGATACCCGCGCGTACCGGACCGCGGTGCGCGACCCCCACGTTTTGTATAGCCTCGCCCCGGAAAATCCCCGAATCGAGGTGGAGATGCTGTTCGGCCAGGAGCACGTCAGGCGCTATCTGCAGACCGATGGCGCCGAGGGACACGACTGGCAGGGCACGACCGTGCTGATCCTGACGACCACGGGCCGGCGCTCGCGCAATCCGCGGAGCACGCCGCTGATCTACGGAAAGCACGGCGACGACTACGTCGTGGTGGCGTCCAAGGGAGGCGCCGAGGAGCATCCGGCGTGGTATTTGAACCTGTCCGCCGAGCCGGAGGTGACCGTGCAGGTGCGCGGGGACCGCTTCCAGGCGCGGGCCCGGACCGCCGCGACCGACGAGAAACCCGAGCTGTGGCGGTTGATGACCGACCGCTGGCCAGCCTACGACGAGTATCAGCACAAGACGAACCGTGAGATCCCGGTCGTGGTGCTCGAGCGCGAGGGGTGAGCCGGCCGGGAGAGGACTGGTCGGCGCGGAGGCTCCACTTCGTCGGCATCGGCGGGGCGGGGATGAGCGGGCTCGCGATCATCGCCCGCGAGCTCGGGGCCAGCGTCACCGGCTCCGATCGGGCACGGTCGAGCTACACCGAGCGGCTGCGTGAGCACGGGATCGAGCCGGCGCTGGGGCACAGCCCGGGCAACGTCCCGTCCGGGGCCGAGGTGGTCTTCTCGACCGCGGTGCCGCCTGACAATCCCGAGCGCCGGGCCGCCCAGGGGCGCGAGCTGCACCGCTCGGAGCTGCTCGCCCAGATCGCCTCGTTGCGCCGCTGCCTGGCGGTCACCGGCACCCACGGCAAGACGACGACCGCTGCGATGATCGTGCACATCCTGCGGGGCTGCGGGCTCGATCCCGCTTACGTCGTCGGCGGCGAGCTCGGCGACACCGGCGTCAACGCCGGCTGGGGCCGCGGCGAGTGGATCGTCGTCGAGGCGGATGAGTCGGACCGTTCGCTGCTCCGGCTCTGGCCCGAGGTCGCCGTGCTCACCAACGCCGAGCTCGACCATCACTCGACGTACGGCTCCCGACTGGACCTGGAGGAGACGCTACGTGAGTTCATGGGCCGCGCCGCGAATGGCGCAGTGGTGTGGGACCGCCCGGGGCTGCTCGCGCTGTGTCCGCCCGGAGCGCTTGCCTACGACGCCCCCGACACCGCGATGTCCGCGCGCGGGTCGCGGTTTCACTGGCGGGGGATCGAGGTGTCACTCGCCGTCCCCGGTGAGCACAACGCGATCAACGCCGCCGGGGCGCTGAGCGCGGCCGCTCTCGCGGGGGCCGATCCGGCCGTGGCAGCCGCGGCTCTGGCCGATTTTCGAGGCGCCCGGCGGCGATTCGAGCTGCTGGGGTCCACCGAAACCCAAGTCCCCATATTCGACGACTACGCCCATCACCCGACCGAGGTCGCCGCTACGATCGCCGCGGCCCGGACGCTCGCGCCGGCGAGGCTGGTGGCCGTGTTCCAGCCGCACCTGTACTCGCGCACGCGCGCGCTCGCGCGCGCGTTCGGTCGGGCTCTCGCCGGCGCCGATGCCGTCGTGGTCCTCGCCGTGTATCCGGCCCGGGAGCGCGCCGAGGACTTCCCCGGCGTGGACGGGCACCTGATCGCGGCCGCCACGGCCGACGCCGCGGGCGGCCGCGTCGTCGCGTGGATGCCGTCGTTCGACGATGCCCACCGCTTCCTCCAGGCAACCCTCCGGAAGGGCGATCTGTGCCTGGCGATGGGCGCCGGCGACGTCGACTCCCTGGCGCGGTCGCTGGTTTCATAACGCGGCCGCCGGACCGCGATCTACGCTGGACGTGATGTCAGAAATGCCTCCCGGAGTCGAGCGGGGCTATCCATTGGACCGGATGACGACGATCCGCACCGGCGGGGCGGCCGAGTTGTTCGCCCGCCCCGGATCGATCGAGGAGCTCGAGCGGCTGCTGGCCTGGGCCGCCGCCGAGCGACAGCAGGTAGGGGTCGTCGGGTCGGGGTCGAACCTCCTGGTGGCGGACAGCGGCGTCCCCGGGCTGGTCCTGAAGCTGGACAAGGAGCTGAGCACGATCGAACTGGACGGAACCCAGATTCGCTGCGGGGGCGGGGCGCGCCTGCCGGCGGTGTCGGCTCGCGCCGCCCAGGCGGGGTTGACCGGGATCGAGTTCGGGGTGAGCATCCCCGGGACGGTCGGCGGGGCGGTTCGCATGAACGCCAACGCGTACGGGGGCGAGCTCGCGCGGGTGCTGGAGTGGGTCGACATGGTCGGACCCGCCGGGACCGAACGACGGGTCCCCGAGCAGCTGGGCTTCGCCTACCGCCGCTCGAGCCTGCGCGCGGGCGAGGTCGTCGCCCGCGCTTCGTTCGCCCTCGCGGAGGCGGCCAGCGACGAGGTCAAGGCGACGCTGGCGGACATGCGGGCCCGCCGGAAGGCCGCCCAACCATCCGGCATCAAGACGTTCGGGTCCACGTTCAAGAACCCCGACGATCCGCGCGCCGAGCACCGCACCGCCGGCCAGCTGCTCGACGCCGCCGGCTGCCGGGGACTGCGGATCGGGGGCGCCGGCTTCTCTTCCAAGCACGCCAACTTCGTCGAGAACCACGGCGATGCCACCACCGCCGAGGTCGTCGCGGTCATGGCGGAGGGGCGCCGGCGCGTCCAGGAGCGGTTCGGCGTCGAGCTCGAGCCGGAGGTGCAGGCGCTCGGACCGGTCGAATTGCCCGCCGATTGGAACCGCGGGTGATCATCGCCAAGGGACGCGTACGGCTCCGGGTATGGCTCGTCCTGGGCGCGGTGGGGGCGCTCGCGGTGCTCGGCGGGGCGTGGGTGTGGCTGCGCGGCTCGCCGCTCGTGTCGGTCGACCGCGTCACCGTGACCGGGCTGTCCGGCCCCGACGCGGGCCAGATCCGCCAGGCGCTCGACCTGGCGGCTCGCAACATGACGACGCTGGACGTTCGCCTCGGCCAGCTCCGGACGGCGGTGGCGCCGTATCCGGTGGTCAAGGACCTCCGCGTCAGCACGCAGTTCCCGCACGGGATGCGAATCCACGTCATCGAGCAGCTCCCGGTCGGCGCGCTCGTCGTCGGCGGCGAGACGATCGCGGCCGGCGCCGACGGCAGGCTGCTGCACGACGTGCCGACGACCTCGCTGCCCACGATCCCGCTGGGCGCGCTTCCGGGCGGCTCACGCGTCACCGACCCGACCGCCCTGGACGCACTCGCGCTGCTCGGGGCCGCGCCGCCGCGGCTCGAGGCGAGGATCAGCCAGGTCAGCACGATCTCACCACACGGGCTGGTTGTGCAGCTTCGAGCTGGCCCCGCCATCTACTTCGGTGCGCCCGCGCGGCTCGGCGCAAAGTGGGCGGCGGCCACGGCGGTGCTCGCCGCTCCAGCCTCGGCCGGGGCGGCCTACATCGACGTGAGCGATCCGGAGAGCCCCGCCGCCGGCGTCAGCTCGCAGGCGCTGGCCGCAGCGGGCCTCGCCACCAGCGGCTCGCAGACCGGCACAGACCCGAGCCAGGGACCATCGACGGGTCAGGCCGCCTCGAGCGCGAATCCAGGAGGTTAACCCTCAAGTCGAGCTTTAGCCTGAAAATTTCTCAACTCTTTGCCGCCCATCGAGGGTTGGTCGATCTGCAACGAACCTTGCGTCCGGGCCGAGAACGTTGACTTCGTGCAACGGCAGCGAATAACGTGCCAAACTCCCGCTACGAGCGACTGACCACAAAAACACTCAACGCTAACTCAAGGGTCGGACGGTCACCAATGGAAAGCGGTAGTTACCTCGCAGTCATCAAAGTCGTCGGCGTCGGCGGCGGCGGCACCAACGCGGTCAATCGCATGGTCGACGCCGGCCTCCGCGGAGTCGAGTTCATCGCGTGCAACACCGATGCCCAGGCGCTCGCCATGTGCGACGCCGACATGAAGCTGAACATCGGCCATGAGCTGACCAAGGGCCTCGGCGCCGGCGCCAACCCGGACATCGGCCAGGGCGCGGCGGCGGAGTCCCGCGACGAGATCAAGGAGGCCCTGAAGGGCGCGGACATGGTGTTCGTGACCGCGGGCGAGGGAGGCGGCACCGGCACCGGCGCGGCGCCCGTGATCGCCGAGATCGCCAAGAACGAGATCGGCGCGCTGACCGTCGGGTGCGTGACCCGGCCGTTCGCGTTCGAGGGGACGCAGCGCGCCCGGCAGGCGCAGGACGGCATCCAGAAGCTGCGCGAGCACGTCGACACGCTGATTGTGATCCCGAACGAGAAGCTGCTCGCGATCGTCGAGCGGCGCACGACGATCCTCGACGCGTTCCGGGAGGCGGACAACGTCCTGCGTCAGGGCGTGCAGGGCATCACCGACCTGATCACGATCCCCGGCCTGATCAACCTCGACTTCGCCGACGTCCGCACGATCATGCACGACGCCGGCACCGCGCTCATGGGGATCGGCAACGCCGGCGGCGAGAACCGCTCCGCCGAGGCCGCCAAGGCGGCGATCTCCTCGCCGCTGCTCGAGGAGTCGGTCGAGGGCGCCACCGGCATCCTGCTCAACATCACCGGCGGGCACGACCTCGGGCTGTTCGAGGTCAATGAGGCCGCCGAGATCGTGCAGAGCGCCGCGGACCAGAACTCGAACATCATCTTCGGCGCCGTGATCGACGATTCGATGGGCGACGAGGTGCGGGTCACGGTGATCGCCACCGGGTTCGACCACCGGTACGCCCGGCCGAGCCATGCCCGCGAGACGGCTCGGCGCGCCCGGCGCGATCGCGACGTGACGATGGACGACGACCAGCGCTCCTCGCTCGAGATCCGCGACGACGAGATCGACATCCCGTCGTTCCTCAGGGATCGCTGACTCTTAATAATCTGCGATCCGGTGCGGCGCAACCCTGCGCGGTCCCGAGTTGTTGTAGCTCCGTCAGACGTTACGGCCGACAACTGATGCAGGGCTTGCCGTCGCGCTCCGTGCTGCTCGCGCTCGGCGTGGTCGCCGCGCTCGCGAGCCCGGCGCTGGCCCAGCCGTCGCCGGCGCCGCCGATCGTGATCGACGGGCCCAGCGCCGCGATCGCCGGTCTGGGCGGGCTGTCGGTCGCCCGCGACGGCACCGGCGGACTCGTTTACGTGAAGTCCGTCTCGGGGATCCCGCACGTGTTCGTCTCGGCGCTGGTCGGCGGCTCGTTCGGGGCGCCGGTTCAGGTGGACGTGGCGCTGCCCGGCGCCTCGTCCCAGCCGGTGATCGCGGCCGGCAACGGTGGGGTGCTGCTGATCGGCTTCATCAATGGCGGACAGCTGTACGTGGTCGACCGCGCGAGCACTACCGCCCCCGTAGGTGCGCCGGACGCGCTCGCCGCTGGGGCCAGCAACCCGTCGCTCGAGATGACCAATTTCGGCAAGGCCTACCTGGCGTTCACGGTCGTCGACGGTGCGGGGCACGACGTCCGGGCCGCGTACTACGACAACGGGGCGTGGGAACTCGAGGCGGCGCCGCTCAACGACACCCCCGCCGATGGCGCCGGCACCGGATCGGGGGCACCGGCCGTCGCGGCCGCGGGCGACGGCGTGGCGATCGTCGCCTGGGGGGAGGGCGGGCACATCTTCACCCGGCGCGTGTGGGGGACAGCGCTGAGCATGGTCGACGAGCAGGCCGACGTCCCGTCGCTGTCGGGGTGCGGCGAGGTGTCGGCCGGCGCCCCGGCGGTGGCGGCCGGCGGCGACTCGTCGTATGCGGACGTCGCCTTCCAGGAGACGGTGTCGTGCGGAGGCGTCGATCAGTCGCGGGTGCTGGTGAACCGGCTGCGCGCCTCGCAGTACGACGGCGTCACCGGCGGCGACGGACTCTCGACCCCAGGGAGCGACAGCGGCATCGAGCCCGAGGTGGCGATGACCGAGTACGGCCAGGGCTTCGTGACCTCGGCCGGCCAGACCTCGAACAACGTGTTCGCGATGGAGCTCGGCAACAACGGCGCCTACGGTCCGATCGTGCAGGTCAACGGGCTGCCGGGAACCGCGCCGCCTTACGCGGTCCCGGGGATCGCCGGACTGTTCTCGACGGTCGTGGCCTGGCAGCAGACGCCTGGGACGGCGGGGCCCGCGGAGATCCGGGTCCGTTACGAGCCGCGGGCCGGGTCGCTCGGCGCCGAGCTCGTGCTGTCCTCGCCGGCCGCAGGCCCGACCGATGCGGCGCGCGGGATTGCGGCCGCCGGCGACGTCGGCGGCGACGCGGCGGTCGCCTGGGTGCAGGGCGCGACCGCCGCGAGCGAGATCGTGGTCGACCAGCTCTACCAGCCGCCCGGTGCGGCCTCGGTGTCGAAGACGACCGCCTACTCGCGAAGCACTCAGCCGGTGCTCAGCTGGACACCCGCGAGCGGCCGCTGGGGGCCATTCACCTACACGGTCACGCTGGATCGGACGCAGCTCGGGCAGACCGGCGGGAGCGCACTCCGGGTCCCAGTTGCGCTCGGCAACGGTCCCCACACCTGGTACGTGACCACCAGCAATCCGGCGGGGCTCAGCGCGGGTTCGAAAGTCGGGAAGGTGTTCGTGGACACGGTGGCGCCGCTGGTGAAGGTGACCGAGTCGGGTCCGAGGCGTGCCGGCTCGGACGAGATCATCCGCCTCTCCTACCGTGACTCCGCGCCGGCCTCCGGCGTCGCGAAGCTGACGATCCGCTGGGGGGACGGGACGATCACCCACCTCACGCCCGGAACCCACCGGAGCGCGCACGTCTACCGTCGCGCCCGACGCTACAAGATCACGGTCACGGTCGCCGACCGCGCGGGCAACCAGGCCACCGTGGTCCGGCGCGTTAAGATCGCGGCGGCGTCGAAGGGCGGCAAGTGATCCGGCGCGCGCTGATTGCGATGTTCGTGCTCGTGCTCGTGCTCACGCTCGGCGCGAGCGGCGTCGCCCACGCGCAGGGACCCGCTTACAGCGCGCAGCCGCCGACCAAGGGCGCCCTGTACAGCGACGGCCAGAGCGGACGCTACCTGCTGGGCGGAACGTGGCTGTACCGCGCCGACACCGCGGACGTCGGCCTCGCGCAGGGGTGGTGGCGGAACGTCGCCTCGACCTCCGGTTGGACGACGGCGACGACTCCCAACGCCTACAACGCCGGCGATTTCTCGCAGGCGAGCATGAACGGCTACGTCGGCTGGTACCGCCGGGACTTCACGCTTCCGGCCGGCGCGTTCGCGAGCTACGTGCCGAAGGCCAACCGGCACTGGATCATCCGCTTCGAGTCGGTCAACTACCGCGCGACGGTGTGGCTGAACGGGCACGAGATCGGCTCCCACGCCGGCGCGTACGTGCCGTGGGAGCTCGACCTGACCGGGCTGCGCAGCGGCGTCAACAGATTGGTTGTCCGCGTCGACAACCGGCGTACCGCCGCCGACCTGCCGCCCGGTCCGGGCGGGCAGTGGTGGAACTACGGTGGGATCCTCCGCGAGGTCTATCTGCGGGCGGTGCAGACCGCCGACCTGTCGCAGGTGTCGATCCGCACGCTCCACGCCTGTCCGAAGTGCGACGCCGACATCGAGGAGCAGGTGCTCGTCCGGAACCTCACGGGCGCCCGGCAGAAGGTGACGCTCACGGGTCTCTACGGGCGCGCGCGTCTGCGGTTCGGGACGGCGACGATTGCGCCGCACGGTTCGTGGACCGCCCGGGCGTCAGTCCGGATCCCGCACCCGTCGCTATGGGCGCCGGGCCACCCGAAGCTGTACACCGCGACGCTGACGCTGTCGGACTCGCGCGGCCGGCGCCTCGGCGGGTACTTCACGTACAGCGGGATCCGCACGATCACGGTCGCCGGCGGCCGCCTCGAGCTTAACGGCCGGCCGCTGAACCTGCGCGGCGTCAACCTGCACGAGCAGACGCTACAGACAGGCGCCGCGATGACGCCCGCCCAGGACGCGCAGCTGATCTCGTGGGTCCAGCAGCTCGGCGCCACCGTGATCCGCGCGCACTACCCGGTCGGCCCCGAGATGGAGGAGATGGCCGATCGCGACGGGATCCTGATCTGGTCGGAGATCCCCGTCTACCAGGTGCAGTCGCAGTACCTCGACCAGCCAGGCTGGGTGGCCCGGGCGCACGCGATGCTCGAGGACAACATCCTGTCCAACGAGAACCACCCGTCGGTGCTGCTGTGGTCGATCGGCAACGAGCTCCCCTCGCCGGCGACGGGAGCCGAGGTGAGCTACATCGCCGGCGCGGCCGCGCTCGCCAAGAAGCTCGACCCCACCCGTCCGGTCGGGATGGCGGTCAGCAACTGGCCGGGGCTGGGCTGCCAGAGCGCGTACGCGCCGCTCGACGTGATCGGGGACAACGAGTACTTCGGCTGGTTCGACGCCGGCGGTGGCGGCGACGACGACCGCGACGCGCTCAGCCCGTTCCTCGACACCGTCCGGGCGTGCTACCCGACCAAGGCGATCATGATCACCGAGTTCGGCTTCGACGCCAACCGGGCCGGGCCGGTCGAGGAGCGCGGGACGTACGCGTTCCAGGCGGACTCGGCCGCGTTCCACCTCGGCGTGTTCGCCACCAAGCCATGGCTGTCGGGGGTGATGTATTTCGCGCTCCAGGACTACGTGGCGTTCCCGACCTACTCCGGCGGCGACCCGCGCCCCGATCCGCCGTTCAACCAGAAGGGGCTGGTCGACTTCAACGGGAACCTCAAGCCGGCGTGGCCGGTGGTGTCGCAGATCTACCACGCCACGTTGCAGATCGCACCTTGAGGGGCCCGCGCGCCGGCTTCTCGGGTCGGCGGCCGCTGTATTGGCCGCCGTCCGCCCGCCTGCCTGCCTGCCCGCCCGCCGGCCCTCCTAACGACATGCACAACGTGACAAACCGCCCGGCCGCGCGGGGCCAGATGCCACATAAGCATGTCCACCATGCTTATGTGCGCGCAGCGCGGCGCCGGCGGGGAGGTTTGCCACGTTGTGCACGGCCGGCGCGCGGCTTGGGCGCGGGAGTGACGCCTCGGCGGCGGCGCCACGACCGGCCGCCGCCACCGACCACGCCCCGTGTAATAGCCTCCTCTCACGGTGCCGTCCACCACCGAATTACGCCGAACTCCCCTGTATGACCGCCACGCGGCCGCGGGCGCGAAGCTGGTTCCGTTCGCCGGCTGGGAGATGCCGGTGCAGTACGCCGGGATCCGCGAGGAGCACCTGGCGGTCCGCAACGGCGCCGGCGTGTTCGACGTCTCCCATATGGGCCAGGTCGAGACCACGGGGCCGCAGGCGATCCAGTTCCTGCAGCGGATGCTCTCGAACGACGTGCGGCGGATCCCCGAGGGCGGGGCGCAGTACAGCGTCATGTGCAAGGAGGACGGTGGCGTGCTCGACGACCTGTTCACCTACCGGCTGGCCGAGTGCACGTTCCTGACGGTCACGAACGCGGCCAACCACGAGAAGGACCTGGCGTGGCTGCAGTCGCACGCCGACGGCTTCGACGTCGACGTCATCGACCGCGCGGCCGGCTTCGCGATGCTCGCGGTCCAGGGCCCGAAGGCTCGCCAGCTCCTGCGGGGACTCACCGACGGCAACCTGCCGGCCCGCTTCCACGTGTGCGAGCGCACGGTGGCGGGAGCGGCGATGCTCGTGTGCGGCACCGGCTACACCGGCGAGGACGGCGTCGAATTGCTGCTCGGACCCGACGATGCTCGCAGCGTCTGGGACGCGCTGATCGCGCATGGCGCCACCCCGGTCGGCCTCGGCGCGCGCGACACCCTGCGGCTCGAGGTCTGCTTTCACCTGTACGGCAACGACATGGACGAGAGCCGCAACCCGATCGAGGCGGGTCTCGGCTGGTGCTGCAAGGAGGAAACCGGGTTCATCGGCTCCGAGGCGGTGGCGACCGCGCGCACGGACGGCACCGCCGAGAAGCTCGTGCCGTTCGCGATCGAAGGGCAGGGCATCCCCCGCCAGGGGAATCCGGTGCTCGGTGGCGGGGAGGTCACGAGCGGCACATTCTCGCCGTGTCTGGAGCGCGGGATCGGGATGGCGTACGTTTCCAGCGCACGTGCCACCGAGGGCACGCCGATCGAGATAGACGTGCGCGGCCGGGTCCGCCCCGCCGCGATCAAGCGCAGGCCTCTGTACAGAAAGGAAGCGTGACCGCCGACATGGCCGACCCCAGCTATCCGGACGATCTGAAGTACCACCCCGAGCACGACTGGGCCCGGGTGGACGGAGACACCGCCACGTTCGGGATCACCTGGTATGCGCAGGATGCCCTCGGGGAGGTCGTGTTCTACGACGCGCCGGAGATCGGAGCGGAGGTCACCAAGGACCAGCCGTACACCGAGGTCGAGTCGGTCAAGGCGGTCTCGGACGTGTTCGCGCCGCTGTCGGGCGAGGTGACCGCCGTCAACGAGGCGCTCGCCGACAAGCCCGAGACGATCAACGAGGATCCGTACGGCGAAGGGTGGCTGGTGAAGGTGAAGCTGGCCGACCCGTCCGAGGTCGATTCGCTGATGGACTCGACCGAGTACCAGGCCACCCTCGGCTGAACCGCGAGCCGACCCGGACATGACCCGCTACACGTCAGTCACCGACGCCGACCTGAGCGAGATGCTCTCGACGATCGGCGTCGGCTCGATCGACGAACTGTTCGCCGACATCCCGGCCGCGCTGCGGCTCACCCGGCCGCTCGCGCTCGACGCCGGCCTGTCCGAGCAGGAGGTCTACGACGAGCTCAAGGCGCTCGCGGCCCGGAGCACGTCGGCCGAGGACGAGGTCTCGTTCCTCGGCGCGGGGATGTACGACCACTACGTCCCGGCGCTGATCGACTCGATCATCCTGCGCTCGGAGTTCCTCACTCCGTACACCCCCTACCAGCCCGAGATCTCCCAGGGCGGGTTGCAGGCGATGTTCGAGTACCAGACCGCGATCTCCGAGCTGACCGGTCTGCCCGTGTCGAACGCTTCGGTGTACGAGGGCCCCAGCGCGGTCGCCGCGGCCGGGTACGTCGCGAAGGCGGCCAACGGCCGCAACCGGTTCGTGGTCTCGCACGGTGTCCACCCTCACTCCCGCGAGTGCCTGCGCACGCTCGCCCACGCCTGGGGCATGGAGGTCGTCGAGGCTTCGCTCCGGAACGGCGTGACCGACCTCCCCGAGCTTGGCGAGGACGCGAGCGCGGTGATCGTCCAGCAGCCGAACTTCCTCGGCGCGGTCGAGGACCTGACCGCGCTGGCGCACGCCGCGAAACAGGCCGGAGCCCTCACGATCGCCGCCTGCGACCCGCTGCCGCTCGCCCTCTTGAAGACGCCCGCCGAGTGCGGCGTCGACATCGCCGTCGGCGAGGGCCAGTCGCTCGGCAACCGGCTCGACTTCGGCGGCCCCTCGTTCGGCTTCTTCGCCGCGACGGAGGCGCTGATGCGCCGCCTGCCCGGCCGGATCGCCGGCGAGACCAGGGATGTCGACGGCAAGCGCGGGTTCGTGCTCACGCTCCAGACTCGGGAGCAGCACATCCGACGCGAGAAGGCGACCTCGAACATCTGCACGGCACAGGCGCTGAACGCGCTCGCCGGGGTGATCTACCTGAGCTGGCTCGGCCGCCGGGGGATCGTCGAGCTGGTCGAGCTGATGCTCCAGCGGACCGCGTACGCTCGCGACCGGCTGGGAGCGGTCGACGGAGTCTCGGAGATCCACGACCGGCCCGTGGTACGCGAGTTCGCGATAACGGTGGACGCACCGGTCGAGCGGGTGATCGCGCGCTGCCGCGAGCACGGCATCAACCCCGGCTACCCACTCGCGCGCGACTACCCCGAGCACCCGGACGGGCTGCTGGTCGCGATCACCGAGCGCCGCACCCGCGCCGACATCGACCGGCTCGCCGACGCGCTCGGGACGGCCGTCGCGGCGGAGCGACCAACGCTGAAAGCGCAAGCATGATCCGCGAAGCCGACGACACGCTGACGATCTTCGAGCGCTCCAAGGCGGGCCGGCGCGCGTGCGTCGCCCCCGAGACCGACGTCCCCGAGCGCCCGCTGGACGAGCTGCTGCCGCCGGACCACAGGCGAGCCGAGCCGCCGCGCCTGCCGGAGGTCTCGGAGCCCGAGATCGTCCGCCACTACAACCGCCTGTCGAAGCGGAACTTCGATCTCGACACCGGCTTCTACCCGCTCGGCTCGTGCACGATGAAGCACAACCCGAAGCTGCACGAGCGGGTCGCGGGCCTGCCCGGGCACGCCCGCCTGCACCCGCTGCAGGATCCGCGCTACGCCCAGGGCGCGCTCGAGCTGATGTGGCGCCTGCAGGACGCGCTGGGCGAGATCGCCGGCCTGGCGCACGTGTCGCTGCAGCCCTCCGCCGGATCCCAGGGCGAGCTCTCCGGCGTGCTGCTCACGCGCGCGCTCCACGAGGACCGCGGCGAGCGGCGGACCAAGGTGCTTACCCCCGACACCGCGCACGGCACGAACCCGGCGACGGTGACGATGGCCGGCTACGAGGTGGTCAAGGTCGGCACCGACGACCGCGGCAACGTCGATCTCGACGACCTGCGCGCCAAGGCCGACGGCGATGTCGCCTGCCTGATGCTCACCAACCCTTCGACCCTGGGCCTGTTCGAGACCGGGATCGAGGAGATCGAGCGGATCGTCCACGGGGTCGGCGCGACGCTCTACTACGACGGGGCGAACCTGAACGCGATCATGGGGATCAGTCGCCCCGGCGACATGGGCTTCGACATCGTCCATTTCAACCTGCACAAGTCGTTCACCCAGCCGCACGGCGGCGGCGGCCCGGGCGCCGGGCCGATCGCGGTGTCGGACACGATCGAGCCGTTCCTGCCGCGGCCGCAGGTCGTCCGACGCGAGTCGATCACGAACGGCAACGAGCCGTTCTACGACCTCGATTACGACCGGCCGAAGTCGATCGGGCGGCTGCGCGGCTTCCAGGGCAACTACGGGGTGTTCGTGCGCTCGTACGCCTACATCCGCTCGCTCGGCGCGGCCGGGCTCCGCGACGCGTCCGAGACCGCCGTCCTGAACGCCAACTACCTCCTCGCCAAGCTGCGCCAAGCGGGTGTCGCCGAGTACCTGCCGGTCGCCTACGACCGGCTGTGCATGCACGAGTTCGTCCTGTCCGGGGAGCCGATGCGCCACCAGCTCCACGTCAAGACCCTCGACCTGGCCAAGCGCCTGCTCGATCACGGCGTCCATCCCCCGACCGTCTACTTCCCACTGGTGGTCGAGGAGGCGCTGATGGTCGAGCCGACCGAGACGGAGACCAAGGAGACGCTCGACCGCTTCGCCGGGATCGTGGCCGAGATCCTCGAGGAGGCCCGCGAGGATCCGTCGGTGGCGCGGCACGCTCCCTACACGACGCCGGTCCGCCGGCTGGACGAGGCGGCCGCGGCACGCCATCCGGTCGTCCGCCAGGCGATGTAGGTCCAGACGCCCGCATGCGGTTCATCATCTTCGGTGCGGGCGCGATCGGTGGCGTCGTCGGCGCGAACCTGCACCAGTCCGGCTTCGACGTCGTCCTGATCGCGCGAGGCGCCCACTACGAGGTGATCCGGGAGCACGGACTGACGGTCGAGCAGCCGCACCGGTCCGCGGTGCTTGAGATCCCGGTGGTGGACTCGCCCGACGGGGTCGACTGGACCGGCGACGAGGTCGTGATGGTCGCGACCAAGAGCCAGGACACGGCCGGCGCGCTCGAGGCTCTCCGCGCCGCCGCGCCGGCGAGCACGCCGGTGGTGTGCCTGCAGAACGCCGTGGAGAACGAGCGGATCGCGCTGAGACTGTTCGCGAACGTGTGCGGCGCGGTGGTGATGGCCCCGACCGCGCATCTCGAGCCCGGAATCGTCCAGGCCTACGGGACCCGGGGCACGGGCGTGATCGACGTCGGGCGGTATCCGAGCGGGGCCGACGCGCTGTGTGAGCAGATCGCCGACGCGCTCGGCGCCTCGGACTTCAGCTCGATCGCGCGGCCGGACATCATGCGCTTCAAGCACGCGAAGCTGCTCGCGAACCTGGCCAACGCCGTCGACGCGATCTGCGAGCCGGGACCGGACGCGAACGAGGTGATCAAGCTCGCCCAGGAGGAGGGGCGGACCGCCCTAACGGCCGCCGGGACCGAGTTCGTGGCCGAGGGGGTCAACGACGTCGTGAGCCGCTGGGAGGCGCTCGACGTGCAGCCGATCGCCGGCCGCGAGCGCGCCGGCTCGTCGACGCGCCAGAGCATCGTTCGCGGCATGCCGACGGTCGAGACCGACTACCTGAACGGCGAGATCGCGCTGCTCGGCCGTCTGCACGGGGTGCCGACGCCGGTCAACGACGCCCTGTGCGAGCTGTCGGCGCGGCACGTGCGCGAACGGAAAGCGCCGGGGACGGTGCCCGCAGGCGACGTGCTGGCGCTGGCCCGCTCGGCAGACTACGTGGATGGATCAGTTCGTCGCTGACGGGGCCGCCGAGATCGCCGCCCGGGCCCCGCGCGAGCTCGAGGCGCTGGTCGCGGTGTCCTCGCCCTCGGGTGACGTCGAGGGAGCCGAGGAGGCGATCGCGCTGTGCGCGGCGTTCCTGCCGCCGCAGGCCGAGCTCGAGCGGGTTCCGTGCTCGACCCCGGGCAGCGCCGACGATCTGGTGGCGCGGATCGACGGGCAGGGATCCCGGCGGCTGCTGCTGCTCGGCCACCTCGACACGGTCATCGAGCACTCCTCGCACGCGCCGCTCCGGCGCGACGGCGACCGGCTGTACGGCCCGGGCACGGTCGACATGAAGGGCGGCGTCGTGCTGGCGCTGGGGGTCGCGCGGGCGCTCGCGCCCCGCACCGAGACGTTCGCCGAGCTGACGGTGCTGCTGGTGACCGACGAGGAGTGGCGCCGGCACGAGTTCGCGCACGTGCGGACGTTCGCCTCCTACGACGCCTGCCTGTGCTTCGAGGGCGGCCAGCTCACGTCCGACGGCGATGAGGGCGTGGTCGTCCGACGCAAGGCTGCGGGGACGATGCGCGTGCTCGCGAGCGGCCGCGCGGCGCATTCCGGGAGCGCGCCCGACCAGGGCCGGAACGCGCTGCTGGCGCTGGCGTCGACCGCGATCGAGATCGCCAAGCATCACGATCCGACCGGCGCCGAGCGGCTCAGCGTGGTCCCGACCGTGGTGCGCTCCGGGGATGCGTTCAACGTGGTCCCGGCTGAGGGCGAGCTGCTGTTCGACATGCGCGCCGACCGCAGCGAGGCGTTCGACGCGGTGTGCGCGGCGGTGCCCGGCGAGCTCGACGGTGTCGGCCTGGAGACGAAGATGCTGCGGATCTGGCCCGGGATGGACTCGCGGGCGGCCACGTGCGGGCTGCTCGAGCGGGCCGGCGCGAGGCTCGGGCGCCCGATCATCGGCAGCCCGCGGGGCGGGGCCAGCGACGCCAGCCACTTCGCGCCGCGCATCCCGCTGACCGTCGACGGCCTCGGGCCTCTCGGCGGCGGCGCGCACACCCCCGAAGAGTTCGTGCTCGCGCCTTCGCTGCGCACGCGGGCGGAGGTGGCCTTGGCCGTCGCGGCCACGGTGCTGGATTCCGAGGGAGACTCTTAGCCATACCTTCACCGCAGCCGCCGGCCACCTGCGATCCTTAGTCGCGTGAGCACGACGACGCCGACACCGAGGACCCCGCCGCGAACGCCCGGCGTCCGCCGCGGTCACACGCAGCTCGAAGGCGTCGCGGTGCTGGCCGGCGTGGTCGTGCTGATGTGGCTGATCGAGGCGATCAACACGCTCGACTCCAACCACCTCGACAGCGACGGCATCCTGCCGCGGAGCATCGACCACATCTGGGGCATCTTCACCGCGCCGTTCATCCACGCGAGCTGGCAGCACCTGATCGCGAATACGGTCCCGTTCGTGTTCATGGGGCTGATCATCGCGCTCCAGGGCGCGAAGCGATTCGCGCTGGTGACGCTGATCGTGGTCGTCGTCGGCGGGATCGGGACCTGGCTGGTCTCCCCGGCCGCGACGTCGACCGGGATCCCCGAGTACACGATCGGCGCGAGCGGCGTGGTGTTCGGCTACGCGACCTACCTGTTCGCGCGGGGATTCTTCAACCGGAACGTCCTCGAGCTGCTGATCGGGCTCGCCGTCGGCGTGATCTGGGGCGGGGCGCTGTGGTCGAGCGTCGTGCCCCACACCGGCATCTCCTGGCAGGGGCACGTGTGCGGGGCGATCGGCGGGGTCGTGGCCGCCTATCTCCTCCGCAACGAGCGGGCTCGAGCGCCGGCCCCGGGCAAGGCGCAGACGCCGCTCGACCGCCTGCTCGCCGATCAGTAGCCGCTTTACTGGAACGGTCGGCGGCGCCTGACGGCGGCGCCTCGGGCCCGCTCTGGGTAGCCTGGGAACTCGATGAGGATCTTCTCGGGCATCCAGCCGACCGGGCGCAAGCATCTCGGCAACTACATCGGTGCGATCAGTCAGTGGGTCGCCGGCCAGGACCGCGGCGAGGCGCTCTACTGCGTCGTCGACCTGCACGCGATCACCGTGCCGTACGAGCCCGCCGCGTTGCGCGACGCGGTCTACGACACCGCGGCGACGCTGCTCGCGGCCGGGCTCGACCCGGACCGGTGCATCTTCTTCCGCCAGGGCGATGTCCAGGAGCACTCAGAGCTGTGCTGGCTCTTGTCGAGTGTGACCTCGTTCGGGGAGCTCAACCGCATGACCCAGTTCAAGGACAAGGCCGGCTCCCAGCGCGACCTCGTGTCCGGCGGGCTGTTCTTCTACCCGGTGCTCCAGGCCGCCGACGTGCTCGCCTACCGGGCGAACGAGGTGCCGGTGGGGGAGGACCAGCGCCAGCACGTCGAGCTGATGCGCGACGTCGCCGAGCGCTTCAACGCCCGCTTCGGCGAGACGCTCGTCGTGCCCGAGCTCCGCGTCCCCGCGGTCGGCGCCCGGATCATGGACCTCCAGGTCCCCGACAAGAAGATGTCGACGACCGGAGGCAGCCCCCAGGGCACCGTGCTCGTGCTCGACGAGCCCGCCACGATCGTGAAGAAGTTCCGCTCGGCGGTGACCGACTCGGGGACCGAGGTCTTGCGGGCACCCGACAAGCCCGGCATCTCCAACCTGATCGACATCCTCGCCACGGTTCGCGGCGTCGCGCCCGAGGAGGTGGAACACACGTTCGACGGGTCGGGCTACGGGGCGTTCAAGCAGGCGGTCGCGGACGCGGTCGTCGAGTACCTCGCGCCGGTGCGCGAGCGCTACCAGGAGCTTCGCGGCGACGAGGCGGCGCTCGAGCGGACCCTCGCCGAGGGCGCCGCCAAGGCCCGCGCGATCGCCGACGACACCCTGATCGACGTCCGCGAGGCGATGGGAGTCGGACCGGTCCGGACACGACAGTAGCCTGCGCGTCGATGCGGATCGCCGACCTCGAGCTCGACCTCGACGTTTTCGCCGGGCCCTTCGACCTGCTGCTGACGCTGATCCTTCGCGAGGAGATCGATCTGCTCGAGGTGGACCTGGCCGAGGTCGTGATCGCCTACATCGACCATCTCGAGAGCCGGGGCGAGCTCGAGCTCGAGGCCGCCACCGAGTTCCTCGTGCTGATCGCGGCGCTGCTCGAGCTGAAGTCGCGGCTGCTGCTGCCGGGCGAGGACATCCAGGAGCTGATCGAGCTCGACCCCGGCGAGGCCGCCGAGGAGTTGCTGGCGCGGCTGCTCGACGCCCACCGCTACCGCGCCGCTTCTGCCCACCTGCGCGAGCTGCTCGCCGCCCAGGAGGGCCACCGCTTCCGCTCGGCGCCGCTGCCGCCGGCGCTCCGGCGCGCCTCGCTGTCGGAGGCCAGCGCCGCGTATGACCCGGCCACGCTCACAGCGGCGATCGGCGGCCTGCTCGAGATGCCCGAGCGCGTGGACATCCGCCACATGGTCGGGTCGCGGGTGACGGTGGCCGAGCGCCTCGCGCACCTGCGCGCGCTGCTCCGGCGAGGCCGGTTCTCGTTCGACGAGGCCGTGACCCAGGCCGACCGGGTGACGATCGCGGTCACGCTGTACGCGGTCCTGGAGCTCCACAAGCAGGGCGAGCTCAGCTGGACCCAGGACGAGCCGTTCGGCGAGATCACGATCGAGGCGCGCGTCCGCGGCCAGGAGCGGCTGACGGCGTGAGCCTCGGTCTCGAGAGCACGATCGAGGCGCTCCTGTTCCTCAGCCCGGAGCCGGTGCAAGCCGACGCGCTCGCCGACGCCACCGGCGCCGAGCTCCACGAGGTGGTCTCCGCACTCGAGCGGCTGCGCGAGCACTACGAGTTCGAGCGGCGCGGGCTCGTGTTGCGCGAGCTGTCGGGCGGATGGGCGCTGTCGACCCACCCGGATGCTGAGCCCTCCGCGAGGCGGCTGCTGGCGCGACCGCGGACCCCGACGCTGACCCCGGCGCAGGCGGAGACGCTCGCGATCATCGCCTACCTGCAGCCCGTCTCGCGCCCCGAGATCGCCCGGATCCGCGGCGTCAACGCCGAGTCCGCCGCGTCGACGCTGCTCGAGCGCGGCCTCGTCGAGGAGGCCGGCCGCTCGCAGTTCGGGGCGGTGCTGTACCGGACGACCGAGCTGTTCCTGCGGCTGTTCGGCCTGCGCTCGCTCGACGAGCTTCCCGGGATCGAGGCGTTCGACCCGTCCCCCGAGTTCGAGGCCGAGCTGCGCGAGCGGCTGCTCCAGGCCGGCGAGGCCCGCGCCGGCGGCTAGGGACGGGCGGTCCCCCCGTCGTGAGATAACTTGTCGGGCGGCGATGTGGCGTATGCGGCGTGCGTTGATCCTGGTCGGTGCGGCGTTCGCGTCCGGGGCTGCGCTGCCGGTCGGCAACGCCGACGCCGCGGCCGGAGCCACGGCGGGGAAGATCACCGCATGCAGCAGGGTGCTCGGTAGCGCATCTGTCGCCGGCCCGACGAACAGCGTCGCCTGGAAGGTTGGTGTCCAGTCGCGGATCGGGGTGTTCGACCGCCTGCCCGGCAAGAGCCTGCACCCGTCGGCGTGGGTGGCCCCGACCGATGCTCCCTGGCTGCTGGTCCTCGCGCGCCCGCATGAGTCGTTCAACCGATGTTGGGTGCAGGTCCGCCTTCCCTGGCGGCCCAACGTCGCAGCCGGCTGGGTCAACGCGAACCTCGTCGCCGTAGAGGAGACCCCGTGGCGCATCGAGGTTTCGACGGCCAGGCGCACGCTCACCCTGTTCCGAGCGGGGAGGTCGGTTCGCACGATCAGCGTCGTGGTCGGGAAGCCGAGCACGCCGACTCCGACTGGGCTGTTCGCGATCGCCTGGGCGATACCGTGGCATCCGAACGATTTTCTCGGCAGCTGGGTGCTCGAGTTGACGGCGCACAGCGACGTGCTCCAGCAGTTCGATGGCGGCGACGGCACGGTTGGGATCCACGGTCGCGGAGGGGCGAGCCTCCTGGATCCTCTCGGATCGGCGGCGAGCCACGGGTGTATTCGCCTGGCCAACGACTCGATCGACTGGCTGGTGCACACGGTCCGCCCAGGCCAACTCCCCGGAACGCCCGTCCAGGTCAGCTGACACTCCCGGCCCGGGCAGCGGGCTCGGTTACGATCAGGCCACGGGGTCGGTGGGTGCGCGCGCCGCGAGCTGGCCGCACGCGGCTTCGATCTCGCGCCCGCGGGTGAGGCGCACGGTGGCGTCGAGACCGCGGCGGTCGAGCTCGTCCCGGAAGGCCGCGATCGCCTTGGGGCTCGACCCGGTGAACCCGGATCCGGTCGGGTTGTACGGGATCAGGTTGACCTTGAACATCCGCCGGTCGAGGATCTGCGCGAGCTGCGCGGCCTGTGCAAACGAGTCGTTGACGCCGGCGAGCATCACGTACTCGACGAACACCTTGCGGCGCTTGCGCTCGTAGTAGGCCTCGCACGCCGCGATCACGTCGGAGAGCGGGTAGCGCTCGTTGACCGGCATCAACTCGGTCCGGAGCGCGGGGTCGGCGGCGTGCAGCGAGAGCGCCAGCCGGATCGGCATCGGGGTCTCGGCCAGGCGCTCGATCCCGGGAATCCAGCCGATCGTCGAGATCGCGGTCCGGCGGTGGCCGATCCCGAGGTCGGGTAGGCGCTCACACGCCGCCAGCGCGTTGTCGAGGTTCATCATCGGCTCGCCCATCCCCATGAACACCGCGTGGTCGACCTTGCCGATCCTGCGGAAGTGCAGCGCCTGGTCGAGGATCTCCGACGCCGTCAGGTTGCGCCCGAACTTCATCTGGCCGGTGGCGCAGAACGTGCACGTCAGCGGGCAGCCCGATTGGGAGGATAGGCAGATCGAGCGGCGCCCGTCGCGATAGCGCATCAGCACCGCCTCCACCGGCCGCCCGTCGGCGGTCGTGAACAGCACCTTGACCGTCCCGTCGGCCGCGTGAGCCTCGCGCTCTACCCTCAGGCTGCTGAACGGCACCGCCTCGGCGAGCGTCTCGCGCAGAGTGAGCGGAAGGTCGGACATGGCGTCGAAGGCCTTGGCGCCGCGCGCCGCCCACCGCCACACCTGGCCTGAGCGGTAGCGTGGCTCCGCGAGCTCGGCGAGCGTGCTTTCGAGCAGGTTCAAATCCACGGTCACTATGGTGGCAGGCAGAGACGAAGGCGCCGCCGCCAGGCGCCGCCGACAATTCCAGTGATGCGACTTGCCAAGTACCTCGCCGCTGCGGGCGTTGCCTCGCGGCGCGCGTCCGAGGAGATCGTCCGCGCGGGCCGGGTCACGGTCGGCGGCGCGGTCGTGAGCGATCCTGCGCACGACGTCGAGCCGGCCGACGCGGTGGCGCTCGACGGACGGCCCGTCTCGCCGGCGCACGAGCGGGTGGTGTATGCGCTCAACAAGCCGGCGGGCGTCGTTTCGACCGCCCGCGATCCGCAGGGGCGTCCGACCGTGGTCACGATGGTGCCGCAGACCGAGCGGCTGTACCCGGTAGGCCGGCTCGACATCGACACCACGGGTCTGATCCTGCTGACCAACGAGGGCGATCTCGCACACCGGCTGACACATCCAAGCTTCGAGGTCGAGAAGACCTACCGCGCGGTGGTCGGCGGACCATCGATCCGCGAGGGCGCGCTGCGCGCGTTGCGCGACGGCGTCGAGCTCGACGACGGCCGGACCGCGCCGGCGCGGGTGCGGCGGATCGGCGCCGACACGATCGAGATCACGATCCACGAGGGGCGCAAGCGCCAGGTGAAGCGCATGTGCGAGGCGGTCGGGCACCCGGTCAAGCGCCTGGAGCGAGTCGCGTTCGGGCCGCTCCAGCTGGGGGACCTGCCGCGCGCGCGGTGGCGGAAGCTCGGCCCCGGCGAGGTCGACCAGCTGATCGCGTGGGCGTCCGGGCAGTCGCCGGGGGATGCATGACCTGACATTCGGTCCGCGCTTGGCGGACCGTGTCAGCGCGCACGCCCCACAT
>Ga0335080_10000751_pt1 | contig 30445 bp, 21 predicted proteins | sample Lox_Sample_34_FD_206720 | JGI IMG/M metagenome (GOLD analysis project Ga0335080, IMG submission 206720) | Soil microbial communities from Loxahatchee National Wildlife Refuge, Florida, United States - Lox_Sample_3.4 | ecosystem: Environmental > Terrestrial > Soil > Wetlands | place: USA... | reverse complement strand
ATCGAATCGAACGACCGGAACTTGATGTTCGGATTGTTCTTCGACAACACCTTCGTGATCGCCGCCGTCAGCGTCGTCTTGCCGTGATCGATGTGTCCAATCGTCCCTACGTTGCAGTGCGGCTTTGTCCGCTCAAATTTCTCTTTCGCCATAAGTGCAGCCTCTAGCTCCTAGCCGTTAGCTTCTAGCTCAAAACCAAACCTTCGTCGGTTCCGCTCGCAAGTTTCTCGTAGTAGGCGCCGAGAAATTGCTCTTTTTCAATCAATCTCTCAGAGCGGATCCACTCTTCAAACTGCTGGAACTTTGCATGAAAGCGAGCCCTAAATATCTCGAAATTTCTATGCCAGCTCCAAAAATCTCTGACCCGATACTGCAACAACTGAGGCGATTCGCACCAGAATTCAGTGACTAAATATCCATCAGCCTCGCACAACAACCTCGACCAAGCCCCACTGCTTCCGAACGCAGCCTCAAAATCTGCCCGCCGGCCGTCCGCAACCCAAAATCTTCTATCAATCACGAACCGCGGGGAGTGCTGTCACTTCGCAGTTCCCTGCACTTTCGCGATGATTTCCTCCGCAACGGATCGCGGAGCCTCCTCATAGCGCGCAAAGTGCATCGAGTATTCCGCGCGACCCTGTGTCGACGAACGCATGTGCGTCGCATAGCCAAACATTTCCGCCAGCGGAACAATCGCCTTGATGACCTGCGACCCGGCGCGATGCTCCATGCCTTCAATGCGTCCGCGCCGCGAGCTCAGATCGCCCATGATGGTTCCGGCATAATCTTCCGGCGTCACGACTTCGACGGCCATCACCGGCTCGAGAAGAACGGGGGAAGCCCGCCGCGCCGCTTCTTTGAACGCCATCGATCCGGCGATCTTGAACGCCATTTCGTTCGAATCGACGTCGTGGTAGCTGCCGTCGAACAGCGTCGCCTTCACGTCGACCATCGGATATCCGGCCAGCACTCCGCCTTCGAGCGCTTCCTGAATCCCTTGATCGATCGGCTTGATAAATTCCTTAGGCACCGAGCCGCCCACAATCTCGTTCACAAACTCGTAACCAGTCCCCGGTGGTTGAGGATCGAGATAAATCTTCGCGTGACCGTACTGACCACGTCCGCCAGTCTGCCGGATGTACTTGCCTTCCGCCTCGGAGTGCTTGCGAATCGTTTCGCGATACGCGACCTGCGGCTTGCCGACATTCGCCTCGACCTTGTACTCGCGCATCATGCGGTCGACGATGATTTCCAGATGCAGCTCGCCCATGCCGCTGATGATGGTCTGTCCGCTGTCGGGATCGGTGTGGACCTTGAAGGTGGGATCTTCCTGGGCCAGGCGTCCGAGCGCCATGCCCATCTTTTCCTGGTCGGCCTTAGTCTTGGGCTCAACCGCAACCGAAATTACGGGAGCCGCAAACTCGATCGATTCGAGTGCGATCGGGTGATCTTCATTGCAGATCGTGTCGCCGGTCGATACGTTCTTCAGACCGACGGCGGCGCAAATATCGCCTGCGAGAATTTCGTGGATCTCTTCGCGCTTGTTGGCGTGCATCTTCAGCAGGCGGCCGATCCGCTCCGTCTTCCCTGTGCGCACATTCAGTATGGAATCGCCCGTCTTGAGCTGTCCGGAGTAAACGCGAATAAAGGTCAGCTGACCGACGAACTGGTCAGCCATAATCTTGAAGGCAAGCGCCGAGAATGGCTCATTGTCGGCCGGCTTGCGCGACACTTCCTGTCCGTTATGCGGATTCTTTCCGTGAGTCTCACCGACATCGAGCGGCGAAGGCAGGTAATCCACCACCGCATCCAGCAGTGGCTGCACGCCCTTGTTCTTGAAGGCCGTGCCGACGACAACCGGGAATAGCTTCAAGTCAATCGTCGACTTCCGCAGTGACCTCTTCAACTCGTCCGCCGAAATCTCCTCACCTTCGAGGAACTTATGCAGGATCTCGTCGTCGTTCTCGGCGATCGTCTCAACCAGTTGCGCGTGGAAGGCTTCGGCTTTCTTCTTCAGGTCGGCGGGAACTTCTTCGATGACATACTCGGCGCCCATCGTCTCATCTTTCCAGATGATCGCTTTCATCGACATCAGGTCGACGATGCCTTTGAACTTGTCTTCTTGTCCGATGGGAATCTGGATCGCGACGGGCTTGGCACTCAGGCGCTTGCGGATGGTATCGACAGCATGCTCAAAATCGGCGCCCATCTTGTCGATCTTGTTAATGAAGCAAATTCGCGGGACGCCGTACTTATCAGCCTGCCGCCACACTTTTTCCGATTGCGGCTGGACGCCATGAACCGCGTCAAACACGGCAACTGCGCCGTCAAGCACTCGCAGCGAACGCTCCACCTCGGCTGTAAAGTCCACGTGGCCGGGCGTATCGATGATGTTGATCCGGATGTCGCGCCAGGTACAGGTCGTTGCCGCGGACGTGATGGTGATGCCGCGCTCCTGCTCCTGCTCCATCCAGTCCATGGTCGCAGTTCCTTCATGCACCTCGCCGATGCGATGCGTCCTGCCCGTATAGAACAGGATGCGCTCGGTCGTGGTGGTCTTTCCGGCATCGATATGCGCCATGATGCCGATGTTCCTGCAACGCTCTAATGGGACTGTTCTGGGCACGACTTAATTCTCTTTCTGGGCTCCGATCTGGATTTCTTGTCATCCTGAAGCGCGTTCTTGGCGCGCCGAAGGACCTATGCAACTCTTACCATCTGTAATGCGCGAACGCCTTGTTCGCTTCCGCCATGCGATGGACATCTTCTTTTTTCTTGATGGCAGCGCCGCGGCTATTGGCGGCGTCGAGCAGTTCATTGCTCAATTTGTCGACCATTCCCTTTTCGCCACGCGCCCGCGCATAAGAGATGATCCAGCGGATCGCCAGCGAAGTCCGGCGATCGGCATTGACTTCAACCGGTACCTGGTAGTTCGCGCCACCGACACGGCGGGTCTTTACCTCAAGCAGCGGCTTGGCATTCTCGACGGCCTTCTTGAAGAGCTTCAGCGCTTCGTCGCCGCCTTTTTCCTGCATCTTCGACAAAGCCTCATAGAAGATGCCCTCGGCGGTCGACCGCTTTCCCTGCCACATCATCGAGTTGATGAACTTGGTCACCAGGTCCGACCCGTACACGGCGTCGGCCGGCACCGTACGCTTTGCGATATGTCCTTTTCGAGGCATTTAAGCTTCTAGCTCCTAGCTCTTAGCTTCTAGCGAGAGCTTTGACTGGCCACTGACAACAGGCCACTACTGACTAACCTTTCTTTGGCCGCTTCGCTCCATACTTCGAGCGTCCCTGCATGCGGTTGGCAACGCCGACGGCATCCAGCGTTCCACGAATCACGTGATAGCGCACGCCCGGCAGATCCTTCACGCGCCCCCCGCGGATCAGCACAATCGAGTGCTCCTGCAGGTTGTGTCCGACTCCGGGGATATACGTCGTAACCTCAATGCCGTTCGTAAGCCGCACGCGGGCGACCTTCCGCAACGCCGAGTTCGGCTTCTTCGGGGTCTGCGTGTATACACGGGTGCAAACTCCGCGCTTCTGCGGACACCCCTGCAGCGCAGGGCTGGCCGTCTTGTAACGAGGCCGCTTCCGGCCCTGGGCCACTAACTGATTAAAGGTAGGCACTCTTTGCCACTCCTTGCCGCGCACTCACACTGGCGCACGGCTCGAAATCCACAGTTTCGGATGCATATCCGTGGGCATGACCGGCTACCGCCAGCCATTACTTCTCGTCGCCTATTGCGCAGCCACTCGCACACGCGCGCTGACGAGAAATTCTGGATTCCCTTTAAGACTTACGCCGCCGACGGTGGCGCCCGGCCAAAACTCCGGAGGCACTCCGTTTCGTCAGCCTTGCTCCTGCATATCCTTTCGCATAAGGGCGAAAGACGTCGCAGGCACGTTTCAGCGAGGAATGTTTCCGGCCTCTACTGGTTGCCGGAAACGTGTTTCTCAACAGCTTCGCTGCGATCTCTACTACACAGCACACAAAAGCGCGCAGCGCACAGCAAGCCTGGATGAACTCGCGGAACCAAACTACTATAGCAACTTGCCCGAAACATCGTCAACACGTTCTTTTGCATCCCACTGAGCGGCACCGAGTTTGGCGTTCAGAAGAGGTTCCGAGGTCAGCCCGCTTGCCGATTCCGGCCTCAGCCTCTACACTACAGGTTTTCCAATTCATTTGATGGATCCTCTGCGTCTTGCGGGACAAGAGGACCGAACCGCCGGTTACCGGCGGCAAACGACGAGGAGTGCATGGGTAGGTCGGGTTCAACAGGTCTGCGCCTCATAGTTGCCATTCTTGCATTGTTAAGCATCGCCGGATGCGGCGGGGGTACTCACGCCGGGCCGCCTCTTTTCCCTGGAAAAGTCACGCTCGCTCCGTCCACCACTACATCCATGGTGCTGGGCGGCGTTCTCACCTTCACGTCGACGGTTCAGACGCCCACCGGAACCACGCTCAACGTTCCCATCACCTTCACGTCGAGCGATACCGCAATCCTGAACCTGTCGGCGAATGGCGTGGCCTGCGCTGGCCATTGGGATGACACATTCACAACATGCATCCCGGGCGGGACCGGGCCGGTGACGGTAACTGCCAGCGCCCTGGGTTCGCACAGCGTGCCCACTTATATTTTCGTCCATCCCCAGATCGACAACATCACGGTTACCGGCGTCCTGCTTGATGGTGTTCAGGTCCAGGAACCCTGCCTTTCGCAGTCGCAGTCGATGACCCTCGAAGCGCATGCTTACAGCCAGGGCGCCGACGTCACCGCCTCCGTTGGCCCCTTCACCTGGAGCGCCAGCAACTCTGTTGTGGTTGGTCTTACGCCGCTGGTGGACACCACATACCACTTCGCTACCAACCGCGCCACTGCGCTGGCGGAAGCCCCAGGTATCACGAACATCTTCGCTTCTGCCAATGGAGTGACCAGCAGCTCGTTTCAGCAGCCGCAATTGACCAATGGGCAAGGTACTCCCTCCCCGGTCCTCGACTTCTTCTCCACCTGTCCCATTCAGAACATTGCGCTGGAGTTGGGCGCGGCTGGTTCCGGACGCACCACCTTTGCCATTCCCAAGGGATCCATTTCGCAAGCGGCGGTAGCCACCGTAACCGATATCATGGGCGCAAGTTCCCTCCCCAATAACGACAACGGAATCGTGCTCAGCCGAGTCCCGCTCACCTGGACTTCGTCTCGGCCGGGGGCGATCGGGCCCAGCCCAGGATGCACCCAGTCCTGCGCTCTGACGGTGTCAAGTCCGGGGTCCGCTACCATTACGGCCTCCTGTTCGCCGCCGAGTTGCAACGTAGGATTCCCCACCATCCCATTGGCTTTCACCACGGAGGGCGTGCTCGATCCCAACAAGATCACGGCCTGTACCAACTATTTCAAAGCCATTTTTCCGCAGTTGATCAGCTGCCAGCAGGTCATTCCACTTCCCGTGTACGCGTCTCCGGTCTTCGTCAATCCGCCGAACGCTCCCCTCGAGATCTCCAGGATGGCTGCCATTTCTGGAACAGTGACCGGGGCGGGATCCATCGCAACCGTCTTCGCCTCCAGCACCGGATGCCAAAAGGAGCCTCCCGCCACGTGCAGCGCGGCGGCTTATTACGTCACCTCAACAGTTTCGGCGGGCAGCGAAAACCCTCTTCCGGTCGCGGCCAACTCGTTCCTGTTTGATCCCACGGGCACAAAAATCTGGATGGGAAGCGACTTCGGCGCCCAACTTGTAACCCCGACAAGCCTGGGGGGCACCGGCACCCCGTTCGCTTCGCTCGGCACGATCACCGGCCGAATCCTCGCGACTTCGGCGAACGGTTTTGCCGCCGTGTTCTCCGACACCGTTCACAACCCCAACCAGGTCTACGTTGCCACTTCGACGAACCCAACAAATCCCGCACTGCTGAACATCAGCGGAGCAACCCTGGCCGGCTTCACTCCAGATGGGTTGAAAACGTTTATCTTCGGCGGAAGCAACTCGGAGTCGCTGTACATCTATTCGTCCTTACAGGCGCTGCGAGGCCCCATCGCGTTGGCTGGGCCGGCGAAAGCGATCGCTTTCTCGCCCAACGGCGCATTCACCTATATCGCCGAGGCCTCCAACAACGCCAGCCCTGCCCAACTCGTCACTTATGCCAATTGCGGCAACCAGCCAGGCCCGTCGATTACTCTCCCGGCAGATCCGATCCTGATGAAGGTCTTGCCCGCCCTGCACATCGACGGCAGCGATTCGCTCGGGCACCCGATTCCCGACGGGATCCACATTCTGGTTCTGGACTCGACCGGATTCGACATCATCACCTCCATCGTGTCTCCTCCGGCGGTGGCCGGGGCGCTGTGTCCGCAGGTGTTGAACTTCACCGACTACAAGAATCAGCCGGACGTGCAGAGAATTGAGTTGAATCAGGGAACGTTGCAGCCGGTGAACTTCTTCTATTCGGCTGACGATACGCAGCTCTATATCGTCTCTACGACCAGCTCCAGCATCATCGTCTACAACTTCATTAACGCCGCAGTCATCGGGGGCATCGAACTCCAGAACAACGCCACGGCGGTCACTGCCGACATGACTTCCGACGGCGGCACGATTGTGATCGCCGGCAGCGACGGCCTGCTCCACGAAGTCAACACCACTGTCGGCGGCAGCGATGGTACTCCCATCTCGTTCCCCAACCTTCCGAACTTCCTCAACCCGTTCTGCTCGTTTGACCCGGCAGCCGGACCCTGCAGCTTGAACGTCGCCATCGTCAAGCCGTAGAGGATTTTCACGGAATGTGCCGGAGACGGTGGAGGTATGTCCCGAGCGAGAGTGGATCTTTGTCGCGACGGAAGACTGGTAGGGGGAGAAAATCGGACTTCCGCAACCAAGAGCTGGGAACTGGGTACTGAATACTGGGTACTGTTTTTGGACCCTACTTCGCGCTGGTTTCTAACTCTTTTCCCACGCTGTCAAGCACACCGTTCACAAAGTGCACCGATTCCGGCGAAGAGAACTTCCGCGCGATTTCGAGAGCCTCGTTGATGACCACAGCCTTTGGCGTCTCCGGATAGGCCAGCAACTCCGCAACAGCCGCCCGCAGCAGATTCCGATCGACTGCAGCCATGCGTTCCATGCGCCAATGCTCAGCATGCTTCTCGATGAGGGTATCGATTTCGCCGCCGCGCTCCATGGCCGTGCGAAAAAGGTCGTCCGCAAAGCCGCGTACGTCGCCGCTTGTGGCCCCATGCTCGTTCCAAAACGTCCGCCGCACCTGCTCCGCGTCCTGCTTTCCCATATCCGCCTGGAAAAGCATCTGCAGGGCAATTTCCCGTGATTTTCGACGAGTACCCATTCAGCTCTAAGCTCTCAGCCACAACACTGTGGCTATGAGTAATCAGTTTACATGGAAGTGGTTCTGGGAAGGCGCGAGTGTAATTGTGCGATCCAGCAGCCTCAACGAGAACGCTTGGGTTTGCGCGATGCACGTGGCTTGGCTTTACTGCGGCCTGAGGTCCGAGGTCCGAGGTCTGCTTTCCTGACGCCTGACGCCCGACGCCTGACGCCCGCAGTCAGCGACACCATCTCGACAGCCGCCAGCGCCGCCTCAAATCCCTTGTTGCCCATCTTCAAGCCGGCTCGATCGATGGCCTGCTCCAAAGTGTCGCAGGTCAGGACACCGAATGCGTGGGGAACGCCCGTCTCCTGCGCCGATTGCCCAATGCCGCGCGTGCATTCGTTGACGATCACGTCGTAGTGGGCCGTATCTCCCCGCAGCAAGCACCCGATGCATAGGATCGCGTCATACTTCCCCGTCAGAGCCAGAGTGCGCGCCGCGGATGGAATTTCAAACGCGCCCGGAACCCGCACCACGGCAATGTCCTGCTTGCGTGCCCCGGTGCGAATCAGGCCATCGCAGGCACTCAGCAGGAGCCGCTCGGTGATGAAAGAATTGAACCGCGAGACGACAATCGCAAACCGCATCCCCGAAGCATTGAGGTCCCCTTCCACAGCTGGCATCGTCTCCGGCACCGGCTCGACTTTCAATTTCATGCGCTTCCTTGTGATCCTCTGTGACAAATCGTCTCTGGGCGTTGAAGCCGTTCTTGGGTGCGCAATGTTTTGGGTGGCGCAGCGCTTCAGCGCTGCGAACTAAGTCCCAGGAAAGACAAGCGGCTTTAGCCGCTGAGGTCACTTCCCCTTGAACACGGGCGCCCGCTTTTCGAGGAATGCCTTTGTCCCCTCGATCTTGTCTTCAGTCGAGCAAGCCACACCAAACAACACGGCCTCAAGATACAGCCCCTCGGCCAATGTCATCTCCATGCCCTTGTTGACGGCCTCCATCGCATACTGCACGGCCAGCGGAGCATTGGCAATGATCTTCGCCGCGATGGCCTCCGCCCGCGGAATCAACTCCGCCGGCGCAGTGATTTCGTTCACCAGCCCAATCCGATACGCCTCATGCGCGGTGATCATTTCTCCGGCAAGCACGATCTGCATCGCGAGCCCTTTGCCCACCAGACGCGGCAGCCGCTGCGTCCCGCCGTATCCGGGGATAATCCCCAGCTTCACCTCCGGCTGCCCGAGTTTCGCGTTGTCGCTCGCCAGCCGCATCGTGCAGGCCATGGCGATCTCGCACCCGCCGCCCAGCGCAAATCCGTTGATGCAAGCAATGACGGGCTTCCCAAGGTTCTCAATCAGATTAAGCACGTTTTGTCCGCGATGCGTATATTCCTTGCCGCTGACGGCGTCGTTCTTCGCCAGTTCTCCGATGTCAGCGCCAGCGATGAACGCCTTTTCGCCAGAGCCCGTGAAGATGACGACGCGAATCGCCGCGTCGTTCTTGATATCATGAAACGCCGCCCGCAACTCGTCCATGGTGGCCATGTTCAGCGCATTGAGCACCTTGGGACGGTTCACGGTGACGTAAGCAATGGCGCTCTTCTTTTCGAGAGTGATGTTTTCGAAGTTCATAAATTTCAATCCTGCCGCGGATCTCGCGGATTAACGCGGATAACCAAGTATGTCATCCTGAGCGAGGATTGTGTTTCGCGGAAAGCGAAGCACAACCGCAGTCGAAGGACCCCGTGTATCTTGATCCATACATCGGCCCCGCAGGGAGTTCATACGACTCCAGCGTAAAGAGAGTGCCTTGCATCGTCCCTCGTCACGCGAAGCTCAAAGGGATCCTTCGACTGCGCGAGAAGTTCGCTTCGCGAAATTCTCGCTCCGCTCAGGATGACAATCCTATAAATCCGTGTGAATCAGCGTAAATCCGCAGCCATAAAATTCACAACCTCTGCGCCCGCGGCTCCGGGTCCGAGTAATCATAAAACCCGCGCCCCGATTTCCGCCCATACCAGCCTGCCATCACCATCCGCTTCAGCAGCGGAGGCGAGGCGAACCGCTGCTCCTTGAACTCGTCATACATCACCTGCGTGATGTAGTACGTCGTGTCGAGCCCGACGAAATCGAGCAGCGTAAACGGCCCCATCGGATATCCGCAGCCCAGCTTCATCGCATTATCGATATCCTCGATCGATCCCACGCCCTCTTCATACGCCCGGATCGCATCCAGCAGATACGGCACCAGCAGCCGGTTCACGATAAATCCCGTCTTGTCCGAGGTCCGCACGGGAACCTTGCCCAGCTTCTTTCCGAACTCGTAAGCCGTCTCGTACACATCGTCGGCGGTCGCGATCGTGCGCACGACTTCGACCAGCTTCATCAGCGGCACCGGATTAAAAAAGTGCAGTCCAACAAACCGCTCCGGCCGCTTCACCGCCGTCAGCAACTCGGTCACCGAGATCGAGGAAGTGTTCGTGGCAAAGATCGCGTCCTTCTTCACGACGCCATCGATCGACGCATACATCTTCTTCTTCTCTTCGACGTTCTCTATGATGGCCTCAATCACGATGTCGCAAGCGGCGAGGTCCGCTTTGTTTGTCGTGCCTATAAGGCGCGCCCGAGCAGCGTCTTTCTGCTCGGCTGTGATACCGCCCTTCTCGACCGGCCGCTCGGCAAACTTCGCCAGCGACTTCTCAATCCCGGCAAATCCCTTGTCGAGGAGCTTCTGCTCAACTTCGAGCACGGTGACGTCGAATCCAGCCATCGCCGCGACCTGCGCGATGCCGGATCCCATCAACCCACACCCCAGAACCCCAACTTTCCTGATTTCCATAGTTACTTCCTTCAATCCTTAAGCGGTGTCAGTCTGAGCGTAGCGGATGCTTCGCGCTAGTGAAGCATCCACGAAGTCGAAGAATCCCTCTTACCTCAATCAGCCGGCGCCGTCGAAGGGAGTTCTCTCAACAGCCCTTAAGAGAATGCCTGGCCGCGTCCATCGCCGCACAGACTGAAAGGGATCCTTCGATTCCGTAAAAGCCGCACTTCATGCGGCTCTTACTCCGCTCAGGATGACAGAACGATTAATTCAAGCTTTCCACCACCATCGCAATCCCCTGCCCGCCCCCAATGCAAGCCGTCGCTAGGCCATACTTCTTCTTCCGCCGATGCAGCTCATACAGCAGCGTGATCACCAGCCGCGTCCCGGTCGCCCCCAGCGGATGCCCCAGCGCAATCGCCCCACCATTCACGTTCACCTTCTTGCGATCGAGCCCCAATTCTTTTTCCACCGCCAGATACTGCGCCGCGAACGCTTCATTCACTTCAATCAGGTCGATGTAATCCAGCGACAGCCCGGCCTTCTGCAGCGCAATCTTCGTCGCCGGCACCGGACCGCGCCCCATCAACTTGGGATCGACTCCGGCGATCCCCCAGCTGCAGATTCGTCCCAGCGGCTTCAGCCCGCGCTTTTGCGCGTGCTCCAATGACATCACTACAACCGCCGCAGCCCCGTCTACTATCCCGCTCGCGTTCCCCGCAGTCACCGTACCGTTCTTCCCAAATGCGGGCTTCAACTTCGCCAGCCCTTCCATCGTCGTCTGCGGACGCCGGTGATCATCTTCCGTCAGCGTCTCCCCGGTCAACTCACCTTTGCGATTCTTCAGCGACACTGCAACCAGCTCTTCCTGAATCTTCCCCACCTTGTAGGCTTCGTCCGCGCACTTCTGCGACCGCAGCGCCAACTCGTCCTGCATCTCGCGCGTAATCCCCTGTTGCGACCCGTAAAGCTCAGCCGTGTTCGCCATGTACGACCCGCAATACGTATCGAGCAGCGCCACCATCAGGGAATCTTCGAGTTTCCCGCCCGGAGCGAGCGTGAACCCGTCACGCCCGCGAATCACAAACGGCGCCTGCGACATCGCCTCCATGCCGCCTGCGAGCACGATCTTCGCCTCGTCGGTCTGGATCATCTGTGCTGCCGACACAATCGCCTGCATCCCGGACCCGCACAGCCGGTTCACCGTCAGCGCCGGAGTCTCAATCGGAATGCCCGCCCGCAGCCCGACATGCCGCGCCCCATACAGCGCATCGCCAGAAGTCTGCTGCGCGTTTCCGAAGACCACATGGTCGAATTCTTTCGGATCGATCCCCGAACGTTCGATCGCACCCTTTCCGGCAATCGCGCCCAACTCCTGCGCCGAAAAGTCTTTCAACTTCCCGCAATACCGTCCAAAAGGCGTGCGGGCACCACTGACGATCGCAATATCCCCGGCTTTTAACATGATGGATAACCTGCAGAACCCCAACCGGACTCGGCCAGAGTCAATTCGCCAAACTGGTCAGTCTATCAGCGGGAAATGGAATTCACCACAGAGGCAGCAGTTACAAAGGGGACCTGACAAAGGAGTTGGTGGGATCGGAACTGATTGAGGTCTACGCTACTGCACCCGCGGCCAGAGCCGTCGGCGCAAGGGACACGACATGCCCAAGTCCCTGGCCCATGGCTTGACCGACTGCGCGCTCGACACGATTGATCACTTCAGTCACCACATCGACAGGATCAAACTCGGTGCGGATCACCGCCTCCGCCACCCCGGCGGCGAACTGGGCCTGCGCTCCGTTCTCGGCTCCATCCTTGATCGGCCAGCGCAACTCGCCGACGATCTTGCGCAACTTCTCAATGGCCAGCATCGCTTCTTTTTCCGCCGTCTCGCCCAGCAGAATCGCGATGGTGGTGGTGTCGTAGCGGAATGCCAGATCGTTCGACCGGATGTTGGCGGCGAACATCTGCCCGGCCCGCGCCATCACCGCCTGCACATCGGCGTCGCCGTGCTCCTTCACCATCGCGCCGCGGTTGCCGAACTGCATGAGGACGACGGTAAGCGGCGTGGAATTCTGAACGGCGCGCTTGCTCTCGGCCATGAGCAAATCCAGATAGGAGGCGCGCTTGAGCAGACCGGACTTTTCGTCGGTGACCGACAGATTCTTCACCAGGCGCCGGAGGCCCGCGTTATTGAGCGCGATCACCATCTGCTCGGCGAGCGTTTTCAGCACGACCATGTCGGCTGGCTGCCAGGTTTTTGGACGGCTGTGCACCAGCACCAGAATTCCGGCCCGCTCTTCCCCATCGGTCAGTGGGATCGCCAGAATCGTCGCCGCTCCGATCTCTCCCAGCGCTTTCGTCGCGCTCAGAAGCAGGCTCGACTTCGCCGGGTCCTGAATCGCCAGCGGTTCCGATCCTTCCACCGCCGCATGCAAACTCGTCACCAACTCCCCGATTGCCGCCGAACTCGCCCGCTTGATCCCTTCGGCACAGAATTCGTCCATAGCCGTCGCCGGCATTCCCGCTTTGCCCATCACCGCAATGCAACGCGACGTCTCCCACTGCGCTCCAATTTCTTTCACGGCCGTGCCCAGAACTGCCGGCGCCGTGCTCTGGTGATACAACTTCCGCGTAATCTCCGCGACGCGCGTGAACGTCCGCACGTCCGCCGCCGGATCGGCTGCCGGAGCCGTAACGGCCACCGGGTCCGCCGGGGGCGCCGCGACCGGCGCCGGAGTGGCTGCCGCGGGTGGCGCTGCCGGCGACAAGGGCGCGGAACCCGCATACCTTGGCGTCACGCCGGCCGACATATACAGGCGTTGCAGATCTTCGTTGCGCTCTTCCTCGCGCGGGAACAGTTCCTGAATTCGCTGCAATCGCTCGACGGCCTTGTTGCGCATTCCGTACTGCACCAGGATTTCCGCCTGCAGCATCAGATCCTGCAGCGTCGAAGCCCCCAGCGTGCGCTCGTCGACGTGCGCGGGCTCTTCCGGAGGTTTTGCCGCCGAACTGAACCGCGCCGCGATTACCTTGTATCGCGCATCCGGGACCTTCCCTTTGATCATGTCGAGCCGCTTCAAATGCCCCGGCTCATACGGATCCACTTCCGCCGCGCGATCCAGGCACTCTGAGGCTTTCTCGTACTCGCCGGTGCTGCAGTAGAGATCGAACAACTTCAGCAGCGTTGAGCAGTAGTCACTCTCGCGGTTCGAGGAGTTGTAGAGTTCGCTCAGGAATTCGAGCATCTGCGAGGAAGGCCGCCGCGATGCCGTGATGTCTTCCATGATGGCGGTAAACTGCCGGCGCTCGCCCCGCCGCCGCTGGAATTGCTCCAGCTTGCGGGCCAGCCCCACCGCCTCGTCCTCCTGCTCGCCGTCCAGGAAACTCCCGATCAGCGAGATCACCTGCTGCACCCGCGCGGGATTCTGCTCGAACAGGCTCCATACAAGTGGTTCGGCTTCCGAATAGCGCCCAGCGGCCACCAGCGCATCGCAGTAGGTCTCACGGAATTCCGCCTCGACCGGGCCCGCATTGATTTGCGGCTCGAGGATGAAGATCGCCGCTCCTACCTGGCCCTTGGTCAACAGGCTCTTGGCGTAGGCCAGCGCGATCGACTGATCGGACGCGTCCTCTTGATAAGCCCGCTCAAACCACTGCGAGGCGTCGCCGCCCTCTGCTGCCGTCGCCAGGGCAACCCGCTGAAACGCCCCAGCCGCGGCCTTACGATTTCCCAGTTCCGAGGCCAGCTCAGCGACGCGCAGCAGATTCGCCTGCGTCGGGTCGATGGCCACGATGCGATCCAGAACCTCCGCTGCCTCTTGCTTCTTTCCCAGTTTCGTCAGGTCCAACAGAGCCGCTTCGTATGTGCCCACCGCCAACTTCTTGTTCGATCCCTCGAGCAGCTGGCCAAAGCGAAACTTCTGCTGCCAGGTCGGACTTCCATGCCGAACCAGCTTCTTGTAGGTCAGGCTGGCACGCGTCGCATCCCCGGCGGTGACCTGCCTCTCAAACAACTCGCCCAGCAGCTTGACCGCTTCTGCGTTGCGGCTCAGCGACAGACATAGGTCCGCCGTCAGCTGCCGGACTACGTCGTTTTCTCCATCGTCTCTGAGGACCAGCAGGTATTCTTCGAGGGCTTCGGGCGTCTTGCCTTTTTGCAGCAGTTTCTCCGCGCGCTCAATGCGCTTCGCTAACTCGGCTCGGTCCAGTCGTCGTGTGATCTCGGGCATGCGAAAAGAGGGCGGAGTAAACCCTGCTCCGATTCTAGGAGCGCCCCCGAACCCCAGCAATGCGGTAACGCCAGCCCACGATTACGAAGGTCATGACGATTTCCACCACCCAGGCCTAAAGTCCCATGGTGATGCGTTCGTCCCTGTATCTGATGGAAGCAAAGGGGGTTCGCCGGGCGGGGACTTGGGAGACACGGGTCAGCGATCGCCCGGGTAAGCGGTCGGTTGATTAGGGAAGGCGAAGCCGGGTGGCGCGCTAAGAGGTCTTCGGAGTCAACATGCACTGCGCTTGGACCGACGTCTTGCCGCAAGACAGGGCCGTCGTCACAAAGACCTGCTCAGAACGAAAGCTCGGCTTCTCGTAAGGTTTCTTCGGAGCCGCCCCAGACGGCATCTTATTCAGCGAATCATCCATGTCCATAAAGAGGTTCGGTTATTGTAACGCCTGTTGCGACGCCTGCACAGCACATCCTCCCGTTCCACCCCTGGTCGGGCAGGACTGGTCCTGGAGAGTTGAGAAATAGATCTGAGACGCACCCGTAATAGTGTCGACCACATTGTCAATCACAATTCCGCTCGTGCCGCCCGCTGCAGGCAAGGCTGCCGCTGCGATCGGTCCTAGGTTGACCCAGGTGATGGTTCCGTCGGAGGTGGTATCGCCGACATTCGGTCCCCACGCTGGCTGGGAGCCGCCTGACGTCCCACCCGGCAACTGGGCGAGCTCGATATTGCCGCTCGGGTCGAGAATCTCGGCCGTCCCGAAATAGCCCGAGAACGCTGCCCAATTCAGAGGCGTCGTGGCGTTCAAGGCTCCCTGATTGCGCCAGTGCACACCGCCATCGACAGTCAGATCGTATCGATTAAACCCCCAGGTTGGCGGTGTCGCTCCCGAAGTGGAGCCGCTGTTCTCCGCGACCTGGATGTTGAAATGGTTGTCGAGGATCTCTTGCCCGGAGTTATACACAGTCGAGGGCTGCCACTGCGTGACCTTCAAGCTCATCACGCATCCTGCGCCGCAGTCGTTGAACGCACCCGTGGCCGGTACGCTCACATAGACCCACTCCTGCGGATTTCCTGCTGCGGTCACATTCGGATTGTAGACGTCCGTCACGGCGGAACATTGCGTCTCGGCAGTATTGCCCAGACTTGGCCCCGTGAGCGGAAATTGCATCACGCCGCCCCAAATCGCGACCTGGTACAGAGTCGGCACACCACCGGGGTTTCCGCAAACATAAAGATTGCCGGTCGCGTCTCGCGACGTCAGATAGTTGTTATCAAACCCTCCATCGAAGACCGGCGTACCGAGCGTGGTACTCGCCCCGAGGAGAATTTCTGCGCCGGTATCCTCGTCCGTCAAGGTCGTGCTCAACTGATACACGGCCGCCGCTCCAAAGCTGTCGTCAGAGGCAAACACGTACACCGCTCCAATCGACGAATCGAGAACCGGGCCCTCCACGAACCCCGATCCAAAATCCAGCTGGGACGAAGTCGTCACCACCCCGCCCGGATCGACCGAATACAGAAAACCCGAGCTGTCTGCCACGAACACATTGTTGGTCACGAGGTCGTGCACCGGACTGGTGAGCAGCCCACCGCTCACCGGCACGGGCCATGTCCCGTCGACTATTTCCGTCGGCGTTCCTTTGAAGACACCGGTGAATTGGTGAAGACTGCCAGAGTCATCGCCCACGTAAGCAATGTCGTGCGCATAGCTGTAGAAAACGGACGAGTTCGTATCAAGGGAGCTCAGCGACATGGTCGTCATGCACGGAGCGATACAACTCGGATAGTCGCTCGGCTGCACCGGCGTAAGATCCGTCGGACTGTCGATCTGTCCGTCGAATGCCTTCCACTTCAGCAACACCAGACTCGCGCTTCCTTCTGCGGTCTGGGTAAATGCGATCTGGGTTCCATCCCGCGAGAACACGGGTGACGTATTCACCGTTCCCCCGGTGTTGTAGCTCCAGTAGTCATCCGGGACCGGCCCGGTCGGGCAGCCCGAGTAGAGATTGGTGAAGGCAACAATACTGCCTTGGGTCAGGGTCACTCCGGGCACGCCAGTGCCATACACAATGAAGTCCGGGTTGGCGTCGATCCCACACGCCGCTTGAGTGATGTCGAACGAATATTTTGCCGGATACTTCCCCGCTCCTACCGATGCTCCAGCGCCCAAGTTGACCGCCCAGTCCCGTCGGAGCGGTTGGATGCGGCGATGGCGCCAGACCGGCGGTCGCTTGCCTCCCCAGGGCGATCTTGGAAAAGAGTTCCGCGCGTGTATACGCTGTTGCTGCAATTCGTAGCGCTCGTCCTGCTGCACCCGGGCCGCTCGTCGCGGCGTTTTCGGCTGGGAAAAGACCACGTGACGATGGGTCCAGTCAGTGGGGAGCGGGGCCCGGGCGGTCTTCGCCTCGCCCTTATGGTCTCCTGCAAAACTCAAACTCGCTGCGGCTAGCAGCACGCCACTCATGACAAGGAACCGCGCCATCGACATCCTCATGACTGAACCCCCGACGACTAAGAGATTCCAGAAGAAACTGGTTCCGATTCTAGGAGCTCACTCCACTCCCAGCAATGAGGTACCATGCTACGCCGATTACCAACGTTACGGAATACCTCGCGATCCACAGCCGACCAGTGCCGATTCGGATGGCGTAAGCAAAGTTTGCACGGACCGTCTCGCCATTTTGCGAGGCGTGTATATTTGTGCCTCTGTCCCAATCCTCACACCGGAAAGGTATCCATGGGCCGAACCCTCGGATTTCTCAGTGCTCTGGTCTTAGCCGCTACTCTGCTGCACGCGCAAGATCAAGTCTTCTTCAACGCCAAGGTCTTCACCGCAGATCCGCAGCAACCCTATGCTGAAGCCGTCGCCGTCCGCGGTGACAAGATCCTCGCGGTCGGCAATCTTTCCGAAGTGGCTAAAGCTGCGCCCAACGCCGCGCGTGTTGACCTCGACGGCAAGAGTCTCTTTCCCGGCTTCATCGACTCGCACAGCCACACCATCGACGGCGGATTCAACCTCATCCATGCCGACGCCAGCGAACAGGTCGATACCTTTGCGGAATTGCAGGCCTTCGTCGCCGACGCCAGGAAATCCGGGCGCGGCATGCATGGCGACATCCTTGAGGTTCTCGGCCTGCCTCTGAAGTTCTGGTCGCACACCGACACGCTCAACCAGGATTTCAGCACCGGCGACTACGAAAAACAGTGCGTCGTCTTCCGTGGCATGGACGGTCACACCGCCTGGGCCAACCGCGCCATGCTCCAGCGTGCCGGCATCAACGCCGATTACTTGAAGACACTGAACGCCGACCAGCGCAGCTACTTCGGATACGACAAAGATCTCCAGCCCAACGGATTCCTCGTCGACGCGGGCCAGGACAAGGTCGACGCGCTCATGCCGCCACCGACAGAACAGGAGATCCTCGCCGCTGGCCGCGCCGCCCTCAACTACAACTACTCGCTCGGTATCACCGCCTGGCTCGAGCCTAGCGCTCCTGAAGATACTCTGCGCTCCTACAAGATGCTGTCCGAGCACGGCGAACTGAATTCCGAAGTCGACGCCTTTCCCAAAGTGCTCGCCAAAGATCCGTCCGCCGAGCTGGCTTTTGTCCGCCAACAACAGAAAAAATACGGAAGCATTCCCTACCTGCACATCACCGGAATCAAAATTTTTGCCGACGGCGTCGCGGAATTCCCCTCACAGACCGCACACCTGTCGAAGCCCTACCGAAATTCCGGACGCAACGGCGAACTTCTGTTTGACCAGAAGACGTTCAACCAGCTCTGCATCGCCGCCGACAAAGCCGGACTGATCATCCACGTACACGCCATCGGTGATGGCGCTGTGAAAGCCGCACTCGATGGCATCGCCGCCGCTCGCGCTGCCAACGGAAATTCCCATCTCCCGCATACGCTCACTCACGAACAATTCATCCGCCCAGCGGACTTTCCCCGATTCCGCGAACTCGGTGTGATCAGCGCCCTCCAGCTTTTTTGGGCCGAAGGTGCCAACGACACCATCGAAATCCTCAAGCCCTACGTCGATCTGGAGATTTATAAGTGGCAATACCCGGCCCGTTCGATTCTCGACAACGGCGGGACCATCTCCGGCGCCAGCGACTGGCCGGTTTCAACCGCAAATGTATTTCGCGCGATCTACAAGGCGGAAACGAGAAAGGGAGACGAGGGTGTCCTTGACGCCAGCCAGGCCATGCCGCGCGAGGCGATGTTCTATGCCTATACCCGGAACTCGGCCAAGGCGCTGAATCTGGATTCGATCGGCACCATTACGCCGGGCAAGCGAGCCGACCTGATCCTGCTGGATCGCGACGTCCTGACGGTCAGCCCCGAAGAACTGCAAGACACCAAAGTTCTCTGGACGATGGTTGCTGGCAAGATCGTCTACAAAGCGAAGTAACCCGCTTGTGTAGGGGCGGACGCCTTCGTCCGCCCCCGCGCAGGCGAAGCCGAGCGGTGCGTCACTTCAGCTGGAGAGTTCGCAACATCCCTTCAAACGCCGGCCGCATCGACGAAGAATCCTTGTCGGGAGCAATGAACACCAGATACAGCACGCTCCCATCCTTCCGCCCCGCGGTCACCAGCCAATCCCTTTCCTGAAGCGCCTTCCCCTGTTCGTCCTTGATTGGCGAACTGCCAACCAGTTCCGCCGATCTGCCCGTAAAGCTCTTCGTCTTGATCGTCTCGTCGTGCCCGATCAGCTTCAGATCTGGATTCGACTGCTTCAGCGAGGCGATCAGTTCATGCGTCGCCGTGTCGAGACTTTCTCCCGATTCTTCCGGCTGATAGTTCGCGATCATCACCCCGAACGCCACCGCGTTCTGCGATACGCCGCTCTTCGGCGCGATCGTCACGCCGGAACTTTGGTCGCCAAACACCTGCCAGTTCTCCGGATACGAAATCTGATACTCGTTATGGGTAAACGTCTTGAGGTTGGCGCTCGGTTTGACGTCGCTTCCCGACGCGCTGCCCTGCTTTTGCATGGCGGCTACTTCCTCGGAACTGAGCGGCTTCATGCCCGCTACGCGCGTCTTGATCTCCTTGAAATCTCCGCTATCCGCCAGATAGGAGCGCGCCATCAGCGTCTTCACTTCCTTCGTCACGGCGTCCGCGCGGTTGCCCGGATTGGGATGATCGCTCAAGAACTGATTGAACGTTGAATTTGCGCTCGGCCCCGCCTGCTTCTCGAGCTTTTCGAAGAAGACCGCCATCTGCTGCGGCTCATAGCCCGAGTCGTACATGATGTCGGTACCGAGCAGGTCGGCTTCTGATTCGGACTGCCGCGAATTCTTCAGGAAGTACGATCCCAGGCCAAACGAGATTCCCATCTCCGCCGCTTTCGCCAGCGAGCTGTTGCCCAGCAGTCCGCCAAGAATTGCCAGTGGAAGCTGTGCTCCCATTTGCTTCGAAGCCGCGCGCGTACCGTGCCGCTGCACCACGTGAGAGATCTCGTGTGACATCACGCCCGCCAGCTGCGCTTCGTTGTCGGCCGCCTGAATCGTTCCCAGGTTCACGAAGATCGGTCCGCCCGGCAGCGCGAACGCATTGATCTCCTTCACATTCACCACGTGGAAGGTGTACGGCCACTGATACCCCGGAGCCCGCGCCGCCAGCCGTGTGCCCAGCTTCTGCACGTATTGGGTCACTGGATCGGAATCGGGCAGTACGGGCAGTTGCTTCATCACGTCGGCGGCGTTCTGCTTGCCGAGTTGGATCTCTTCGTCCTGGGAGAAGACATCGAACCCGTGCGTCGGATCGACGCGCGCCTCCAGACCCGACGATGCGAGGAACAACACAATCAACACAACGGCAAATACGCGCGAGCAGGGTGAGTGGGATTTCATGCCGGAAATGATAAACCGACTTCTGCATCGCCTGTGTGACCGAGGGAGCGCGACGAAGAAACACCGCGCGCAACAGCAGGAGAATTGCGCGAGATACTCGCCACGGGCTACGGAGCGATACAGGCAGGAGTTTAGGAGGGAGCGGACGTGCGGGGACGTCCGCCCCTGCGCGAGCAGTTATTTGCCTGCCTTGAAAGTGGCATAGCGCTTGTTGATCTCGTCCCAGTTCACCACATTCCACCATGCTCCGAGATATTCGGGCCGGCGGTTGTTGTACTTCAGGTAATACGCGTGCTCCCAAACATCGTTGCCGAAGATCGGATAGAAGCCCTGCGAAAGCGGGCTGTCCTGATTCGGCGTGGACATGATCTGTACGTCGCCGTTGGGCTTGCCAGCAAGCCAGACCCATCCTGATCCGAACTGCTTCACGCCGGTGTCGTTGAACTTAGTCTTGAAATCGCTGAAGCTGCCAAAGGCCTTGTGGATGGCTTCGGCGACAGGACCACTGGGATCGCCTCCGCCTTGCGGCTTCATGATCTTCCAGAACATGGTGTGGTTGACGTGGCCCCCGCCGTTGTTGCGGACGGCACCGCGGATGTCTTCGGGAATCGCGTTCAGGTCGCGAATGAGATCTTCGGCGGACTTGCCGGCGAGGTTGGGATATTTCTCGAGCGCGGCGTTGAGATTCTTGACGTAGGCGCCGTGATGCATGTCGTGGTGCAGAGTCATGGTCTGCTTGTCGATCGTGGATTCGAGCGCGTCGTAGGCGTACGGCAGCGGTGGTAGTTCGTGAGCCATTGTCTGTTCTTTCCTCCAGGCTTTTGAGATGACGGGAATGTCAGATTCGATGCAAAGTCGTTTGCTCATTATAGCTTGCGGTGAATCGGTCGAAGAAAGCTCCCCACAGGGACACTGACGGATCCAAACAGAGTGAGCCGACACACTGCACAATTATTTGTGGCCAAGGAAGCGAATTCTGCTGGTGAAGGCGCGGCCCTGGCAGGCACTAAAGGTTGGATTGGGATGGTTCACGTTGGCGTCGGGGCTGTTCACGATCACGTTGTTGACCACGTAGGGATTGCAGCGGCCGGTGATGTTGTCAAAACCGCCGCGCAGAGCCAGATGGTAGCCGAGCAGGTGGAAACGTTTTTCGAGCTGGAGATTGAGTGAGAAGTATTCGGGAAAACGGTGAGCACCTGGTGTGCCAATGAGTTGCTGCTGGTCGGTGACCTCATTGAACGCGAATCCAGAGCGAGCCTCCACGGAGTAAGCGACCTCGAGCTGGTGAATGATGGGAAGCGGGAAGAAAGGGAGATATCCCCAGGAGAGGAACCGGTTCGGAGTGTCCCAAAGGTAAGGACCGGGTTGTTGCGCGGCGAGGATGGAATTGTCGACGTTGAAGTCGAGAGCATGATTGGAACGGGCGTGCGAGCGGGTGTAGGAGCCCATCAGGGAATAGGTCTCGCGGAAGTTGCGACGGAGGGAAATCTGGAAGCCGTCGTAGTGATCCTGCCGCGTGTTTTCCAGCACGAAGTCGCCGCCAGTGGAGTTGACGCGCGTGTCGTAGACGAATCCGCGGATGCCGTGGCGCTGGAGATATTCCGCCTTCATATAGATCGCTGCGGGCAGCTTTCGTTCGAGGCCGAGGCTCCAGTTGAGGAAGCGCGGTGACTGGATGGTGGCGGTGTCGGCGCTGAAAGTTGTGGTCACCGGGCCGGTCGTGACCACGCAGTTGGGCGGCGGGCAGGCGTTGGGATTGGGGACGGAATAGAAGATGTCCTGGCGGGTGCCAGCGAAGGGGCGGGCGATCAGGAATACAGGAGTGGATTCGTAGATGATGCCGATGCCGGCGGAGAGTTTGGTGTCGCCGGAATTGTCGAGGACGTAGGTTCCTGCCAGACGTGGAGCGATGTTGATGTGGCGGATTGTCTTGTCCCAGTCGAAGCGGATGCCGGGTTCGACGAGCAGACGATTGGTCAGGCTCCAGCGATCCTCGGCGTACGCGGTGACTTCGGCGTTGTATTGCTCATGCAGCGGAGCCTGGGTGAAGGTCGAGTAGCGTGTGCACGGGAAATTCTCGTCCTGAGCGGCAGTGAGGCAGAGATCGGGCGAGCTTGCGGAGACCGTGTTCGTGCCGCTCAGATAGGAGATCGGGCTGCGGTTGAATTGGGCGTCATAGGAGATGCCGTCGAGATCGATTCCGACCTTGAAGTCGTGGCGTCCCGCCCAGTGCTGCGGCGGCAAGAAGACGTTGGAGATGATCTGCCAGCGCGTCGAGGTGGTTTCATCATGGAGGTAGAAATTTCCGCCGGTCGTTTCAGGGTTCACGAAGTAGGCATCTGAGCCATAGGGGATCAGTTGCGTATTGTACTGGTCGAAGGCAAACCCGGTTTCAAACAGAAGGCCACTCGGAAAATAGTGCTGATCTTTGATACTGGTGACCCATGCCGTCTCGATGTCTTTCGGATTGGCCCTTTGCGGGTTCTGCGGCGACAGGTACACGTACTGGTCGCGGAGATGGTTGATCAGGAAACTCGTCGTAAGAATGTTGCGGCTGGTGAGGTTGGTTTGAAGCTTGGTGAGATTGCCCACACGCAGAGCATGATCGTTGTCCTGGCCGACTGGAAGCGCGGTGTAGATGGTGTTGTCGTATTCGCCGTCGAACGCGTTGTAGAACCAGATCCGGTGTTTGACGACCGGGCCGGAGAAGGTGAAGAGCGGGAGAAACTGGTCGAAGCGCCATCCATGCTTGTTCTGGAATGACGGGATGAAGTTGGTGGCCCAGAAGCGAAAGTGATCGTCGCCGATGCCGGTGTTAAGGTTCAGCACGCCGGCGGAACCCTTGCCGGCCTCCGCAGGCTCGCGCGAAGGTTCGACCTGAATGGAGCGGAATGCGTCGGTGCTGACGCGGACGAGAAGCAGCCCGTTGGCAGGTTGAGTAACGTTAAAGCCGTCGAGAAGAGTCTCTGTCTGATAGGTCTGCGCACCCGCGACGTGGGGCTGGCCACTCTGATCTTGCACGACACCCGGAATAAAGTTGATGGCGTTGCGGTAGTCGTGGGCAGTGGGGAAAACCATGTTGACGATATCGAGTCCGCTCAGGCTTTCCTGCGACGCAACCTGCGCCGGGTCGATAGCCGGCGGCGATTCGTGCACGTCGACAACCTCATGGACTTCCTGCTGGTGCGAGATCGCGACTTCGATGTTGGACGTGGGAATGATTTCGACTGCGGGCTGGTCGAGCGCGTAGAAGCCCTCCTTCTCCACGCGCAGGTGGTATTTTCCAGGCGCAAGATTGGGAAACTGGCAGCGCCCGGTGTAATCGGTCTGGCCGTGAACAGGGGGCGCGGGCGGGGCTTCGAGCGAAACACGCGCTGAGGTGACGGCGACTCCGTTCTCGTCGACGACGAAGATGGTCGGCGCCTGTGCGACTTGTGCAGCGGCCGGACAGAGCAGGACGAGAGTCAGGACGAGAGCACGCATAAGTCCCCAAGTCATTTTACGGTGGGATGCGCAACAGAGTGCAGGTGTTGGAAAGCACGGGATGGTTCGACTGCGGTTGGTCTTGCGCTGGTTGTGCAAAGACCAATCCTCGCTCGGGATGATAAATGGAAAACTCTCTCGCGCGAAAGGCACTGCGGCCCAATACATCTGGGCCGCCGGACAGGCGAGGCGGCTGTCTCTACACGGTTCTTGCCGGCTAGTGCGTGCCGGATGGCGGCGCAGGAGTCAGGGACGCCTGCACGGTGGCAGCCGGCAGTTCGTCGCCGCGGTAGTAGCGCGGTTCCTTCGATCCTTCTTTATAGTTGGTCGACTTCATCTCCGGCATTGCAGTGAAAGGCTTCGAGTAGTCGTTCGCTGCGTTCCAGAACAAGAATCCGATGCCGCCTTTTTCCTTGGCAGTTTCGACCTGGATCTTTATGTATTCCGGGGAATAGGTCTTCGTGCGCCAGTGGAACGCCTGCAGCCAGGGGCGGATAACGACGCCGCTGCTCTTGGTGATCAGCTCGAAACGGTCCATGGATTCGCCGATGAAGTGCGCCGGTTCGTCGCCGGGATTCTTGATGTTATCCATGCCGAAGAAGTGTGACGGATAAATCATCGGGCTGAGAACGTCGCAGTACTTGGCCATCAGCACGATGTCTTGTCCGGTATGCGAGAGGTCGACCTGCCGCTGCCAGGCCATCACGCCAAAGACGTCGAGGCTCAACAGTACGCCCGTCGGATGGAGCTCGGAATAGGCCTTCTTGAGGAATCCGGCGATGACGTCGGAGCGCTGCGGGCCCTTGGGTTGAGGCGCGGCCTTCGGCTTCTGGTTCTGGGCTTTCGGCTTCTGGCTTTTGGCTTTTGGCTTCTGCGCCGGAGCGTTCGGCTTCGCATCGGCGGATTCTTTTTCGGCTGCGAGTTCAACATCGCTGGCCGTCGAATTCTCCGCTTGGGGCTCGGCTGCTGGCTCGGGTTGATCTTTCTGGAATACGAAGGCCGCGTCCTTCTGGTCGCCTTCGGCGGGGAAGCGTACGTAGTCGAACTGGATCTCGTCGACGCCGAGCTGCGCTACGTGCTTGGCTAGGGCAATGTTGTAATCCTGAACTTGAGGATTCGACGGATCGGTCCACACCAGCTTGCCGTTCTCGCGCCACGCCGTCTTATTCTTGCGGGATTGGACGGCCAGTTCCGGATGTGCAACCACCAGGCGCTCGTCGCGGAAGATGGCGATGCGGGCAATGGCGTGCATGTTCTGCTGATGCAGGAAGTGAACGAACTTAGGCACGTCAGGAACGTAGGCCTTATGCGCGCCCAGTAGCGGATGCTCGAACGGGATGGTGACGCTTCCGTCGGAATCCTTAATGTCGAAAACGACCGCGTTGCCGCCGACTTCGCGCCAGTGTTTGATGACGCGGATCCCGTGATCGCTGCCGGCCATGAAGCCGGTGAGGTAGACCGCGCGGACTTCGAAATCTTTGGCGATCGGGATCGTCTTCTCGCTAATCGGCGCGGAGAGAATTCCGGGGATCACGACGTATTCGTTCGCCTTGAGAATGTTGCTCGAACCGGACTTATGATTCGCGCCGCGGATCGCTTCCGCCAATTCCGAAGATGTCAGATACGAGGTCCTGCTCAGGTATCGGTGGGCGATCGTCGGAATAGCTTCACCGCGCTTCGCCGTGTAAATCTCGGTGCCGGGAGCGGCAACGGGCTTCGGTTCGGGGATCGTCGGCTTGGGAGTGGCGACACTGGCGTTGTGCAGTTTGCCGGTGCTCTTTGCAGCTACCGCCAGCTTGGGGACTTGCGACGTCTGGGCTCGAGCGACGAAATCATTGGCTGAATGCGGGCCAAGGCGCCAGGCAGCAGCGCCGAAAAGAAGACAAGAAACTCCCGTAACGATGCGCACAGACGAAAGACGCAAGTGATCCTCCCCCTACCGCATTTGATGGTAGAGGCATATCGCCGGGATCGCTAGGTTACCTGTGGATTAGGACGGTTGACTGTTTCGAGTACCGAGTACCTAGTACCAAGTTGCGAGCAATAAACGACGAGCCGCATATGCTTTAGGTGGGGGAAGCGCCTTTTTCAGGTCGAGGACGAGTCGGAAACTCCAGATTTTTGCGGTCATGGCTCGGTACTCGGTACTCACAACTCGGGACTAGCCGCTGTACATGTTTCCTTCCGTGGAGGTGCAAAGTATTTCGCACAGGTCCTAAAGAGGGCTCCCTACGGGGGTGTGGAATCGGCGGGAATCATATCTAAGTCTTTTAAGATCAGCCGATTGGGTCGCCAGTTCCCGCGGCTCGTGGGGTGGCGAGGCGTTTGCTTATTTCCAGAATGCCGGACGTGGCAAGGGACTGGAGGCCGTGGGGGCTTCCAGAAGACAGGCCGAAGATGAGGGGTAGGCCTGACGGTCCGGAAACAAGAGAAAGAGAGCCCAAGAAGGGCCGAAAGGGAATGTCCCAGGTAGCAACGGACAAGCAACTCTTATGAGAACGAATCTCGCAACTGTGCTCGATCCGAACCGTCGCAGCAACGATGCAGGGGAATTCGAAGCCGCCCTTCGTCGCCGGATTGTGGGGCAAGACCAGGCGGTGGAGAAGGTCGTAGAGATTTATCAGATGTTTCTGGCTGGGTTGAACGCGCCAGGGCGTCCGGTGGGGAATCTGCTGTTTCTGGGACCGACCGGATCGGGCAAGACACGTGTGGTCGAGGCGATGGCCGAGGCATTATTCGGCGACTCCCGCGCGTGCATCAAGATTGATTGCGCGGAATTCCAGCATTCGCACGAGATCGCGAAACTGATCGGATCGCCTCCGGGATACTTGGGACACCGCGAGACGCATCCGCTGCTGACGCAGGAAGCGTTGAACCAGTGGTTCACCGAGAAGCTGAAGCTGTCGATCCTGCTGTTTGACGAGATCGAAAAGGCGAGCGACTCGCTGTGGCAACTGCTACTGGGAATTCTCGACAAGGCGACGTTGACGCTGGGCGACAACCGGCGGGTGGATTTGTCGCAGTGCATCATCATCATGACCTCGAACCTGGGCGCCGGCGAGATGACGAGCCTCGCCGATGGCGGATTCGGATTTGCGCCGAAGGTCGTGGAAGTCGATGAGAAGTTCGACGACAAGATTCAGAAGACCGCAGTCGAGGCAGCGCGGCGCAAGTTCACTCCGGAGTTCATGAACCGCATCGACAAGGTCGTCGTGTTCAAGACGCTGCGCGACGAGCACCTGCGCCAGATTCTGGACATCGAACTGGGCATGGTACAACAGCGCGTGCTGATGGCTGCCGGCACGAATCAGTTTGTGTTCAACTGCACAGGAGCGGTGAAAGAGTATCTGCTGAAGGAAGGCACCGATCCGCGATATGGCGCACGGCATCTGAAGCGGGCTATTGAACGGAACCTGGTGTTTCCTCTGGCGAACCTGGTCGCTACCGGGCAGGTGAAGCTGGGCGACTTCGTCCGCATCGACATGGCTTCGGAGTGCAAGATGATCTTCGTGAAAGAAGCCGAGAATGCGATGGCTCCGATGCTGCTCGAGCGGTATGGAGCCGCGGCGGCGAATCAGCCGTCGGCCCGCGGGGCGAAAGCAGTCGCGAATGGCCGCAGGGATTTTGGAACTCCGTCGCCGGGGGTGGCGGAGAGCAAGTAAGCTCTCAGCTACTAGCTCCTTCTGGCTTGGGCACAAAACATTTTCTCCTTCTCGCTTGACCGCATCTCGCGAGTCGTATCTCACGGCGCCGGGTCTTCCGGCGCCTTTTTTTGTGCGATCGCGTTTACGCAGGGCCAACCGGGACATCTTCCGTCAGCGAGATCTCTTCACCGCCAGCGACAGCATCGCGATAGCGCCCATATTGTTGGTCTGGTCGGCGATGTCGAGGGCAGACATTCCTTCAATATCGCGGGCGTTGGGGTCGGCTCCGCTTTCGAGCAGAAGCGGGATGGCGTCGGATTTGCGTCCGGCGGCGGCGTGCATCAGAGCGGTGCGGCCTTTGGCATCTTTGCGGTTCACATCGGCGTGATGCTCGATCAGCAGTTGAACCGTCTGCTTCAGACCATACCCCGATGCTCTCATCAGTGGCGTTGCGCCGGCGAGGTCGGTGGCGTTGGGGTCGGTTCCGGCGTCGAGCAGAATGGACACCACACCGGGATCGAAGTAGCCCGTGCTCGCGAGCAATGTGACGCCGTGGTGGTCCGGAGCGTCGACCTTGGCCCCGGCTTTCAGCAGCAGCTTCATGATCTCGAATTGCTTGGCGTACGCGGCCTCTGCCAGGGGGCTCCACAGAGCCGTCGCCGACGGATTCACGGGCGCGCCGTTCTCGACCAGCAACTGAGCGATGGCTCGATTCCCCGCCCGTATCGCGGTGCGCAGGGATTCGGATTCACTGCCATTCTTGCTGTCGATGCCGTTGGCGGCGAGGAATTCACGAACTTTATCGATGCAGCCCCGCTGCGCGGCGTGTGCGAGGGTGTCGGCCTTGGCGCAGAGTTCGCTGCGATACACACGCGACGCGGGCTGATTCGCCGACGCAGCTGCGCCAGGAGTGGAAGTTTCTGAGCCGGGCTCTTGGGCCGCGAGGATGGTCCCTGCAGCGATCACCAGCAAGACGAGCGTTCGCTTCATGGCAGCCTCGTGATGCAAGTCTAGCGCACTCGAAGAACGATCTTCAGGCACCGCGTCCTCGCGATTTCCTCACTAGGCGGATGGAGATTCGTCGCAACTTCAAGCGAGTCGTTCAAAAGTCTTGACATTCGCGGATGTCAAGCGCTCGTCCAAGTTGACTGCCTTCACTGATTCCGTTGGAGTTACTGCCCCGCTCGATTTGGCCGGGCGCATGCCTTTCCGTTTGCAGCGGTAAACGGGCCCTGCCCCTGCAAGTGGAGGAGAACATGAAAGTCGCAAGGTGGTTCATTGTGGTTGGGTTGTTGCTGTTGTCCGTGATCACGTTCGCGCAGACGAACACTACATACACGCTCAACGGGATCAAGTTGACGAATGGCTGGACAGTGACTGGGACGATCACAACGGATGGTACGGTTGGGACTCTGGCTGCGGCAAACATTGTGGACTGGAATCTGAAAGTTGCGCAGATAACGGACCTCGTCTGGACCGAGAAGGACAGCAATGACGGGAACATCTCGGGTGTGAGTACCGATGGAACGAGGGTTTGGGTGGCGACCTCGCCGGACGGCGTCATGGATGGAGGCACACTCTATTTCGGGCGCGGCGGAAGCGGCGGACGGATCCCGACGAGCGCCATCATCGCCGATTTCACACAGCTGAGCGTAAACATGGGATACGTCGGCGGCCTTGCCGGCTGGCAGGATGAACTCGGCGGGCTGAACTACGTCGGGCTGAATCGCAAGAACAATACGCAATACCGTGTCGCGATGGCGGTGGCAGGACAGCCGAACGTGTTCCGCATTTCCGTGCCTACGATCATGCCGGCTCCATTACAAATGACGATGTTCGGCACATTTACCACGGATGGAACGGTCGGCCCTTTGCTGCCGCGGAACATCATTGCCTGGAAGATCACGGCGCGGACGCAGGACATTACCTACTACACGAAAACGAACAGCGTGGTGCTCTCGGCTGCGGGAGTGACATCGGATGGGACGCTGATGAAGGTGGACCGTGCCGGTGGGCAGTTCACCATCGGGATTGGCGGGCGGAGGCCGACGTTCGTGACGCTCGCGGACTTTACCGATCCGACCTATGTCAATGGCTTCGCCAATTACTACATGGGCAATTTCGGAGTGATGGGTGACAAGTCGCCTCTTGTCGGCGCCAGGGCGCTGACCTACACGGTGGGAAGAAGGTAGTAGCGGTGAAGTCGCAGGAGAGCTCCACTTCTGGTCAAACCGGCCGGAGTGGAGCTTCAAGTTTTATTACGCGGGTCTCTCCTCTTGTTGACGCAGCCACATGCTTTCGGCCATCGAGCAACTGCGTTCTGCATTTCCTGTGCATCGCCTGTGGACAACGCGGGTGAGCAACCGCTCGCCATTTCATTCGCCCCACTGCCCGCGTTCATAAACTCGAACGATTATGCGCATCGGCACACATTGTCACAACCTGATTCCCTATTCGGGAAGGCACGCACAAATCGGTAACAGCAATTTCCTCAACTGCACCAAAAATACTGAATTGACCCCGCTCGATTTCGCTCGTACATTCAGCTTCGCCCTCGCAAGAAAAAGCAGTTGGTCCCAGCCGCGATTTCGCTTTGAGGACGAAGTTCCACCGGCAATCATTCGGGTTATTGCGCCATGAAATCATCCGTCGAATGGAAAACTTACCGCACACGCTTTTTAGTCAAAGCCAAGCAACTCAACTCCAGTCTTAGCTTCATCGATCACTTGGGGCGCCAGCATTGCGGACGCAGGGGAGACTACCTCGTCGAGTCCTGCGACGGAGTGCTCAGTATTGCGCCGCGTCAGATTTTCGAGGACATCTACGTCGCCATGAGTTCTGTGCCTCAGCCTTCGAACGGCAACGGCCACGGAATCGACAAGCCCACTCTCAAGGAATTTTGTTTCGAGCCCTTGCGCATCGAGAAGATCAAACCCAGCTTTCATGACAATGGGCACGAGCGCACAGCGACTCTCGACCGGGCATCCCGGCCACGCAAGTCCCCGCAAACCGTTCGAGTCTCGCCGACTCGAGTCAGCCTGATGTGAGAAAAACGAATTTCGCTTC
>Ga0335080_10000750_pt1 | contig 30466 bp, 21 predicted proteins | sample Lox_Sample_34_FD_206720 | JGI IMG/M metagenome (GOLD analysis project Ga0335080, IMG submission 206720) | Soil microbial communities from Loxahatchee National Wildlife Refuge, Florida, United States - Lox_Sample_3.4 | ecosystem: Environmental > Terrestrial > Soil > Wetlands | place: USA... | reverse complement strand
GGCCCAGGCACAGGCGCTGGCCGATCACGTAGTGGAGTTCGATCAGTATACCGAGCCCATGAAGCACGTGATCGAGGGCGCAGTTTCCGAGGCCGGCCCGAAATGGGTGGTGTCGTCGGCGCACCCGCGACTGGTCAACGGCAAGCCCTCGAAGAATCCCCGCTATCTGCAAAAGCGGCCCGATATGGCGAATCCGCGCGCCGCTCACCTGGCCGCGGTTACGGTGCGGCTGGGGACGAAGACTCCAGCCGGCCGGCCGCTGCTCTTCCCGGTGGACGCGGTGCTGCCGGGAAGGCGGGGCAGCCCTGCCGACCGCTCGCTGGGAATACCGCCGCTGGCCGTCTACGGCCCGATTCACTATCTGGAATTGCCGGAGCTGCTGATGGACTTCATTTGCAGCCTGACCGGCAAATCGCCCTCGACGACGGGATTCGGCAGCGAAGGGGCGCTCACCAAGAGACCCTTCAATGCGCTGCCTCCGGTGATCGATATCAATAACGCGCTGGTCTCGGCCGCGGTTACCGGTTGCGCGGCGTTCAGCAGCGCGGCGGGGTTCATCGGACCGCAATTCCGTGTCGATCACGACATCAGCATGCTGGTGCCCGAGATCTGGTGCCGCATGACGCCGGCGGAGAGGGATCCGGCGTTTCTGGTCGCGAACGGCTACCTGGAGAAGATCGAGGATTTCGAGATGCAGGGCCGGCGCGTGGAGGCGAGCCGCCTCGGCTACCGCATCACGCCACTCTTCGTGGACCGGTTCCTGGGACGAATCTTCGAAACCCCGCACGCCGTGCTGACGGAACCGATGCTGCGACCCGAACAACAGGACATCGAGATGTTCGCGGAGGGAATGCAGGCGATTGTCGAGGCGCAGCAGCGCGTAGCCATGGAGTACTTCGAGGACGGAAGCATCGAAGCGGCATGCCTGCCGGTGAAAGCGGTTCTCCACCTGATGGCCCATGGATCTTACGAGGGAAGAACCGCGGCCGACCCGCGCCTGCGCGCCCTGTTTACGCGGGAATCGGTGCTGGCGAGCGCCTGGTACCGGGAGCGGCTTCTGGTCCAGCAGCAGAGGGATATCGATCTGTGGAGCCGGCACGTCCGCTGCCTGGAGGCTTTTGACGAGGCCGGGGAAGCCGAAATGGCCCGCGACCTCGGCATTGCGGAGCGGCTCGAGGAAGCGCGCCGTCAGTTGGGCCGCGTCAGCAGTCCGGGCTATCCGGGCGAGCTCTCGGGGACTATCGGGGCGGATGTGTGTCTCGGGGCGCCGCGAGAGCAGGCCAGTGTTGGCGGAGTGGTTCCGGCGGCTGCGAGCCGGTGAGTTTGACGGATGCTCCGCCCGAGTTCGAGTATCGCGGACACAGAAGAGGCGGCTCATCTTTCGCTCCTCCTGGGCCGCCTGCTGCTCGCCAGCGGGGCCGATACAGCGGGTGTCCGGTCGGCGGTGGTGCGCTTCGCGGCGGCGTTCGGGCATGAAGCGCGCCTGGTTGTCAATTACGACGCGCTGTTGCTGACCCTGGTCGCGGACGGACCGTCATACACCCGGGCGGAGCTGCAGGTCCAGGCGATGGGTGTGGATGCGCTGGCGATCGAGTCCCTGATGGGCATCGTGACCGAAGCCGAGTCGGGCCTTCTGGACGCCGCTACCGCGCGCTCGCGACTGGAGGCCGTGGAACCGCGGCGCTCGGCGTATCCGCGATGGATCGTGGCTACCGCGCTGGGACTGACCGCGGCAAGTCTCGCCCGGTTGTTCGGAGGAGGCTGGCCGCTGTTTGCGGAGGTTTTCGTCGCCGGAACCGCGGGAACCGCGGTGCGCCAGGAATTCGAGCGCCGGCGTGTAAATGCACTCGCAAATGTGTTCCTGGTCGCCTTGATCAGCGGAGTGATCGGGGGCATCGGGATCCGGTTGTATCCGGATGCAATGCCAGCGTTGTGCCTGATTGCGCCGGGAATGATCCTGGTACCTGGAGTCCCGCTGATCAACGGCCTTCGCGACGCCATCGACAACGAGATGGGATTGAGCCTCGGGCGACTGGCCTCGGCAGTATCCGCCGTGATGGCGATTGCTTTCGGCCTCTTCGCGGCAACCGTGGTAACGGGAGTGGGCATTCCTGTGTCGGGCGCCGCGCCGCCCCTGCCCATCCCGGAAGACGCCATCTTCTCGGCGCTGGCGGCGATGGGATTCGCCTTCCGATTCAACGTACCGCTGCGCAGGGCATGGGCGTGTGTCGCGTGCGGCCTGTGCAGCCACGCGTTGCGGACGATCCTGATGCAATCCGGCGCTGGAATCCTGAGCGGTACATTGGCTGCGTCGATTGCCGCGGGCGTGCTCGCGAGGGTGTTGTCCAGAGTTCTGGGGCCTCCTCCCGCGACGTTCGCGTTTCCCGGCGTAGTGTCGATGATCCCGGGCTCTTACGCGTTTCGCGCAGTACTCGGAAGCGTGCAGATCATGCACGCGGCCAGCGCCACTCCCGGGGCGCTGGTGGCCGAGACCATTTCACTGGTCAATTACACGATCCTGCTCACCGCGGCGATTGCGGTGGGGCTGGCCATTCCGCTCGCCATACCGGTGCGGCCGATCCGGTCGAGGCATTGAAGAAAGTATTGGTGGCCACAGAAAGGATGACTGAACCTCTCTGGTGTTTCCGTACATGAGTTAACTTATGAGTGAGTCAGAGAAAAGAGACCCGACCGCAGTTGCGGCACCCTGGCAGGAGGAAGAGATGGGTGTTCGATGTAGCGAGCGCGGACGGCTTCGGTTGCCAGCGTTGGCCGCGTGCACTCTGGCGATTGTTGCCGCGGCAGGGATCGCAGCCTGGCTGTGGACGAGAGCCGGCAGCGAGCCTGGCGCGAAGAAGGCGGAAGAGAGAGGGCCGACGGAGACAGCTCACACGATTGCGACGGCTCCGGCACGTCCGCGCCCGGCTCGCCCGGCAAAGGGCGGCGAATGGGGACGGTTTGAAGCGCCGTCGCTGAAGATGTCGTGGCCCCTGCTGGAGGGAACGGACGACCCGACGCTGGATCGAAGCGTCGGACGGATCGAAGGGACTGCCGGTATCGGCGAGTCGGGCAACATCGGAATTGCGGGGCACCGGCACACGCATTTTCGGCGGCTGGAGTGGATCCGGCTCGGGGACGAGATAGTATTGACGTCGACCGAAGGAGTGTTCCATTACCGCGTGAACTACATAGGGCTGCACAAGCCCACGGACGTGGGCGTGCTGGACGCGGCACATGGTCCGGCGGTGACTCTGGTCAGTTGTTTTCCGTTCGAATATGTGGGCTCGGCGCCGCTTCGCTTCATCGTGCGCGCGGTGGCCGTCGAGGAGACCCGCGCGCGCCTCTGGGCGCCGCCGAGGGAGGGAGACCCGGCCGGAGGCGAGCGAATTGCGCGATGAGACGTCCGCATACGTGGCGAAATAGCGGTGCGCTGAGCCGGAGGCAAGTGTTGCGCCTGGCGGCAGGAGCGGTATGCGGCGCGGCGGCGGCGGAGCAACGGAGGATCGCGCCAGCGGACGAAGCGGAGCACGATCCGGGACTAGCCGCTCTACTCGGCAAAATGCGCGGCCTGGCGGCGCAGCGCGACTACGCCGGGTTGGAGACGCTGATGCTGCCGACGTTTCGGGTGGAGTTCGATGCCGGCAAAGGTCCGGCAGCATTTCGCCGGAGATGGCATTCCGAGTCGAGATCGAGTGAGTTGTGGGGGGTGCTGGACAGGCTCTTTTCGCTGGGCGGCACATTTTACTCGGAGACTGTTTTCGCCGTCCCATACGTCTACACGAGGTTCCCCGGAGACCTGGACATACTGGGGCACGTGGTGGCGGTGAAGCCGGGCGCACGGGTGGTGGACCAGCCTGGGAGCGCGGGTGCGCAGGTGGGGACATTGGACTACACGATCGTCCCGCTGGTTCACGGGCTGGTGCCGCCGGTGACGATCACGACCGGCCGCTACCTGGAGGTGAAATGGCCTGAAGCCGCGGGACGGTGTTTTGTGGCGGAGGCGGACGTGTACAGTCCGGCGGCGCACCGGGCGTTTTTCGAGAAGCGGCAGGGGCGGTGGCGGTGGATCAGCCTGGCGTGCGCGACCCTGGCGGATCCACCGGGCCTGAGGCAGGCGCGGTAGTGAGCCGAGCTTGCGACCGCAGGGGAGCGGTCCAGGGCCGAACATCTTGACGCCGGCGAGGGGGCCAGACCTGTCCCGTGTCCCGGCTGCTAACTCGCGCCAAAACTTGAAACGTAGTACTCGGTGACAATAAAAGGCGTTGGAACGCCGATCGGGCAGTTTGAGAGTCTTCAAGACCAGATGGTTTGAGCGGTGTAAGCCGACGGTATTCGCGACCTACCTCAACGTCACGCCGAATCTGGTGAGCAAGTGGGAGCGGGGCGAGAAACGGCCTTCCGGCCCGGCGCTCAAGCTTCTGTCTCTCGTTGAGAAGCATGGCATCGCGGCGGTCGCCTGATCTTCAAACCTCGTACTACCGCGGCGCATTTCAACTCACGCCGACCTTGCCAAACGATCAGAATTGCAGGCGGAGCGCCAGTTGGGCGGTGCGCGGCAGGTACTGCGCGGCGGTCGCGAAGATGCGTCCCGCGGTCCCGGGCGCATCCACGGTAGCCGTGGGCTGGCCGAGATTCGTGTGATTGAACAGGTTGAACACCTCGCCACGAAGCTGGAATTTGATTCTCTCGTTTACCGGGACTTCCTTGAACAACGAGAAATCCACTTGCGAAAATCGCGGGCCGCGCAGGGTGTTGCGCCCGATGTTTCCCCATGTGCCGCGCTGGGGACGCTGCCATGGGCCGCTCACCTGGCCGTTGGCGGAGAGCAGCGTGGACGCGGTGGCGAACCAGCCGAATTGGCTGGGATTGGGAACACTCCAATCGCCGACGATGTTCGGCCGGCACCAGCCGGCATCTTCGTCGGCACTGCAGTTCTGGTAGCTCGGCGTGAACGGCTGGCCCGTCATCCAGTTCACCACGCCGTTGGTCTGCCAGCCTCCGATCAACAGGTCGAGGGCTTTTGGCAGATTGTTGAGCGCGTGCCGGCCGCGGCCCACCGGCACCTCCCAAAGCGCCAGCGCCGTGATCACGTGGTTGCGGTTGGTGTTGTTGGGACCGAAACCCTGAGCGCGCGTGTAGATGTACTGAGTCGTATCGTAGTCGAGGGCACGCGACCAGGTGTAGTGCCCCAGGAGTTGAAGCCCCCTGGAGAATCGCTTCTCGATCTTGGTCTGCAGGGCGCTATAGCGGTTACTGGCGTCGGTCGCGGAGTAGCGCACGGTCTGCGTCCAGCCGAAGGAACTGAAGTAGGGCCGCCGCTGGTTGGTGGAGAGCCCGGCCAGATAGCCTACGAGAGTAGGTTCGTTGCTGTTGTAGTATCCGTTGTAGGCCGGCGGTTCGTGGGTGCCCTTGGATCCGACGAAGGCGACTTCGAGCGAGACCGTGGCGGTGAGCTGCCGCTGGATCGCAACATTCCAGTTATCGATGGTGGGAATCCTCTGCGACGGGGGGACGATGTCGGTGGTGTAGCCGTTGGGCGCGATCGGCATGCCATTCGGCCCTTTGGGTTGGGCGGCCAGGATCGACGCCGGACTGGGAACGGCCGGCGGGCCCTGGGCCAGCGTGAAGACGCTTTGATAAGAAAACGCCGGGGTGACGTTCTGGATGGCCAGCACGGGCAGATTTTGAGTGACGTTGTGTCCGAAGAGCGTGCCGAAAATCCCCTGATCGAAACCGCGGCCGTATCCAACCCGGACGACCGTCTTCTGGTTCATCTGGTAGGCCACACCGGCACGCGGCGCGAACGCCTTCGGGGGGATCGAGACGTTCAGGCTGTCGCTCACACCGGGGGCGCCGGCCACGAGAACCTCGCCGGTATTGGCGCTGATGTTTGCGCCCTTTCCCGGGCCCGCCACGTATTCCGGACGATAGATTTCCCAACGCAATCCGAAATTCACGGTCAGCTTCGAGCTCACGCGCCAGGTGTCCTGGCCGTAGAAGAAGAAGCGGTTCTGCATTTCGCTGGCGTCGTAGACGCTCTCGACGTTGCGCGCGAAACTGGCGACAAGGCCGGTCATATAAGATGCGAAACCGCTGCCGCCGCCGTTCGGACCCTGGGTTTGCGCCGCGCCGAAATTCAACACGCCGGAGGGATGGTTGTCGCTGGGGATCCGCAGATTGTAGGCGTGGCGCACATCGACGCCGAACTTGACGGTGTGCTTACCCATCGTCCTGGTCCAGTTGTTGGCGAATTGATATTGATGTTGGCTTTCGAGCAGCGGGCAGTTGCAGTTGTTGGGGCCGAGTCCGAAACCGAACGAAGTGCCTAACCCGGAGAAGGCCGGCATGCTGCCGGTGGTTGGAGTGCCGAGGTTGAGGCCCGGAATGCCGGCATCTTTGGCGGGGGTGGTGTCCAGACCCAGGGGATTGACGTTCACGTAGTAGCGGAAGTAGCCGAATCGGAAGTCGCTTACGAGCGTGGGACTGACCACGTAGTCGAACCCGGCCGCGATGCTGCGATTCAGCGAGTAGGACGTGCCGGCGAAGTTGCTCGCGTCGAAACCAGTTCCGCCCGCCAGGCCGAAGATCGCGGGCGCCGTCAAGTTGAACCGCTGCTGGCTGTAGCGGCCGAACGCGTGCAGTTTCTGGGTGACGTAATCGTCGCCGCGCACGTTGAACGAGTCCTCCTGCAGCGAGAGGCTGCCGGAGCCCTGATAATTGGGCTGGTTGGGAGCCGCCGGCTTGTTGGGGAGGGGTAAAAGGTTGATGAGGCTCACGGCTTGAGGCGAGAGCTGGTTCGCCGGGATGATGTTGCCGGGGTATTGCGTGCGGGTGGCGGGGGTGGAGCCGCTCGACGGGTCGTAGACATTGATTCCAAGATCGTTGAGGTTGCCCGCCCGCTCGTCGGCCGTCGGAACCCAGACGGTCTTGCTGCCACCGGTAATGCGCCGGGTGCCCTGATAGTCGCCGAAATAGAAGATCTTGTTCTTCTTGATGGGACCGCCGATCGATGCGCCGAACTGATTCCAGATGGTCACCGGAATCATGCGGCCATTGGCTCCGTAGATGGGCTGCGCCTGCGCGAAGGGGTCGCGGGCCTGCAGATGGTCGTTGCGCAGAAACTCGAATGCGCTACCGTGCAGTTGGTTGGTGCCCGACTTGGTCTGGGAACTGACCACCATGGCGCCGGCGTTGGAGAATTCGGCGTCAAAGGCGCTGGTGGTGATCTTGGCCTCCGTCACCGATTCCAGCGTGGGATTGATCACCTGGTAGGCGAGCACCGAATCGTGATTGTCGGTGCCGTCGAGCAGGTGGGAGACGCCGGAGTACATGTGTCCGTTGACTTCGAGGCGATACGACCCCATCGGATTCTCGGATTCGGTGGAGTTCAGGCTGCCGCTTTGCAAGAGGACGCCGGGCGTCAGTAGGCTGAGGTTCGAGAAACGCCGGTTCATCATGGGCAGCTCGTTGACAACCTTCTCGTCGTAGGTGACGGCGATGTCGCTGCGCTCGGTCTTGAGCAGGGGCGATTCGCCGGTCACCTGGACTGTTTCCTTTACTTCACCGACCTGAAGTTTGATATCAATCCTCACTTCGGCGTCCACGGAAACGATCACGTTGGTATCGACGAATGTCCGGAAGCCGGGCGCGGAAGCGCGCACCTGGTAGCGGCCGGCAATGAGGTGGCGCTGGCTGTAGGCGCCGGCCTCATTGGTAGTGGTGTTGAACTCGACATCGCGGTCGATGTCGCGGATTGTGACCAGGGCGCCGACGACGGCGGCGCCGCTGTTATCGGTGACCACGCCGACGACGTTGCCATACACTGCCTGGGCGGACAGGCGGGGCGCCATCGCGGATGCCAAAAGAAGGCAAGTATACAGTACCCCAACGCTCTTCATGGAACGCACCTCCAAGTTGCAGCTTGCTTACCCGGGTTGACGCAGATTCTATCACCATCTGAAAGCGATATGATGTTTCGGTTGAAATTTACTCGCAGGACGGCTCTCGGAAAAGCGGCCACGCTGGCGGCGTCGGTCGGCGCGCAGGCTTTGACCGCCCAGGAGACCGGCGGCGCCGACGAAGGACAGCGGACTTTCCTGCGGCTGCTCAAGAGTAGCGACGAGACCGTGTTGTCGCCGGCGCAGGGGCGGGGCCTCGGGCGCGGAGGCAACGTGGCCGCCATGGTGGCCGCGTACTGCTCCAAGGAGTCGGCTCATTACCGGTCGGAGCGTCTGATTCCTCTGATGGAGAACGCGTCGCGCGCGTTCGTCAACGCTCAGAATCCCGACGGGACGCTGGACGCCGGCAACCTGGCTTCGCCGCCCGACACCGGGTTCGTGGTGGAGGGGCTGGCGGCTTCACTGGGCGTGCTTCGGGGGATGGACGAGCCCCGGCTTCAGCAGACCAAAGACACGCTGACGAAGTTCCTGTTGGGCGCCGGCGAGGCGCTGGTCACGGGCGGAATCCACACGCCCAATCATCGCTGGGTGGTGTGTTGCGCGCTCGCCCGCATCAACGCCTTGTTTCCGGCGGCCAAATACGTGAACCGGATCGACGACTGGCTGGGCGAAGGCATCTACCAGGATGGCGACGGGCAGTTCGAGGAACGCAGCACGGGGATCTACTCGCGGGTAACCGATAACGCATTCCTCACGATCTCGCGCCTGCTGAAGCGGCCGACGCTGCTCGATCCGGTCCGGCGAAATCTGGAGATGAACCTGTACTACCTGCATCCGGACGGCGAGATGGAAACCGTGGCATCGCGGCGGCAGGACCAGAACATGGCGGTTTCGGTCGCCAACTACTACCTTCAGTACCGGTATCTGGCGATCCACGACAACAATCCCCGGTTCGCGGCGGTGACCAGGCTCATCCAGGAACGCTCCAACGTGGGTTTCGTCGAGGGCGCGAACCCGCTGATCTATTTCCTGGACGAACCTCTGCTGAGGAAGCCGCTGCCGGAAGGCGGCGCGGTTCCTTCCGATTACGCCAAGGTATTCGCGAATAGCGGCGTGGCGCGCATCCGCCGGGGCGCGGTAAGCGCCACGGTCTACGGCGGCTCGGATTGGCCGCTCGGGGTGGCTTCCGGCCTTGCCTCCAACCCGACCTTCTTCACGGTGCGCAACGGAAGGGCGGTGCTGGAATCGGTGCGCATGGGTGGACAGTTCTTCAGCGAAGGCGTATTTCGCAGCGAGGGGCTCGCTGCCGACCGCGGACGATACACCTTGCATCAGCGCTTCGACGCTCCCTACTATCAGCCTTTGCCCCGGAATTTGCGAAATCCGCGCGGCGACTATAAGCTGACGCCAGCGCGCGACGTCCGCTTCTGGAGCAAGCTCGATTTTCCCCACCGCCAGATGAGCAACGTCCAGGTGCTCGACCAGAAGGTTACGGTTGCGGAGAATCAAGGCTCGTTCGAGCTGCACTTTGACATAACGGGTCACAGCCGGGTTGCGTACGCGGTGGAGCTGGCATTCCGGCCGGGCGGGGAGTTCACCGGCTCGCTGGAGGAGGTCAGCACGCGCGATGGTGGGAAGGTTTACTTCCTGAAAGAAGGCGTGGGGCGATACCGGGTGGGCGACGATGCGATCGAGTTCGGACCGGGGCAAGCCGAGCACCAGCAGATCAACCTCTCGGGTCCGTCGTACGCTGCTCACGGCGCTACGCTGCGAGCGCGCGGAACGTGCGTTTACATCACCGGTTTCACTCCGTTCCAGAAGGTGGTCACGATCAAGCCGGTTTGACGATACTCAGAAGGTGGGAGATTGTGCCTCGGAAGCATGTTCTGAATCGCAGGGCGTTCCTGAGGAACGCTCCAATCTCCGCTCTGGCGAGCGCAGTGGGAACAGGCGCCGCGAGTGGCACCGCGGATGCCGCCACGAGCGGCAAGTTTGATTTCGACACTCCCTACAACCGGATCGGGAGCGATTCCGTCAAGTGGGACCGGCAGATCAGTATCTATGGCAGGGACAACATCGCGGTGGGCATGGGTATCGCGGACATGGATTTCCGCTGCGCGCCTGCCATTACCAAAGCACTGGCGGACCGAGTCCGGCACGAGAACTGGGGCTACCTGGATCTCCCGCGTTCCTACACCGAGGGCATCATCCGGTGGAACAAGAGGCACTATGGCGTCGACATCAATCCGGATCTGCTGCTGGTGACTGACGGGGTTCACCCCGGCATCATCAGCGTGCTCAAGACATTCTCCCCTCCCGGAAGCAAGGTCCTGATGCAGACGCCCGTGTACGACGGCTTCTATTCGGATATCGCGTTCGCCGGGTGCAAGCCCGAGGAGAGTCCCCTGAAGCCGGTCAACGGGCGCTATGCGATGGATCTGGAGGATCTGGAGCGCCGCATCAGCCACGATACCAAGACGCTGATTCTCTGCAATCCGCACAACCCGACAGGGAATTGCTGGTCGCGCGAGGATCTTACGAATCTGGGAGAAATCTGTACCCGGCGCGGCGTGCTCGTTCTTGCCGACGAGATTCACTGCGATTTCGTCAACAAGGGGAATCGGCACGTTCCCTATTGCACTCTGGATAACCGGAAGATCGTGGCGAACAGCATTACTTTCAAAGCAGCGAGTAAGTCATTCGGCTTGTCGGCGTTCAAGAATGGCTGGATGTTCGCGGATAACGCAGATCTGATCGCCAGAGTCAGAGCCAACCACAAACCGGTTCTCAATACGCCGGGTATCGTCGCCAACCAGGCGGCGTATGCCGAAGGGGCGGACTGGTTGGAGCAACTGGCGGCCTATATCGATGGCAACCACGATTTTGTCGAGGCGTTCATCGGCGCGAATATTCCACTAATCCGATTCACCAAGCCACAAGGCACCTATCTGGCCTGGCTGGACGTCAGCCGGGTTGCTGCCAGAATCGGCACGGCAGAACTGGCTGCCGAAGCCAACCGGAGCAACGGTGCTTCCGCGAAACCCATTACGCCTGAGACGATCCTGGAACGCTGGTTCGTAACCAATGCCAAGGTCCAGTTGAACCCCGGAACTGCGTACGGCCTCGGCGGGGCGGGCCACATGCGGATGAATATCGCAACGTCCCGCAAGACGCTGGCGTTGGCGTTGACCAACATCGCTGATGCTTTGAAAAAGGCGTAGCACTCACCGCCGTAGGGCGGTGTCTCTCGGCCGCGAGGCGATAAGGGCCTCCGCGCGAATTCCCGCGGCATCGGTCCGTATGAGGCGCTCGACGTCTCCTGCGGGATCACTTGTCACACGTGCGCTCATACCCGAGCCGATCGAAACCAACCAGAAGAAGTCCTCATCCCCTTTTCGCAGCGTGTACAATGCTCAGAACACGCGAGATTCCACCATGATTGCCGCTCACGTCCGGCCGTTGCTCCTCGCGGTCGCCTTCCTTTCATCGCCGGCATTGTTCGGCCAGCTCAACGTCATCACCTCGGGCGGCTTTGCCGCCGCATACCAGGAGCTGCTACCTGAATTCGAGAAGACCAGCGGGCTTGCAGTCTCCACAAAGCGCTTCGCCTCGCAAGGCAGCGGACCCAACACGATTCCGGCACAACTCCGGGCCGGGACGGCCGCGGACGTGGTCATCATGAGTAAGGAAGGGCTCCGCGAGCTGGTCGCCGAAGGCAGAATCATCCCCGCAAGCGCAGTGGACCTGGCGCAGGCCCGGCTGGGCGTAGCGGTGCGCGCGGGCGCTCCCAAACCGGAGATTCGCACCGTAGAAGCATTCCGGCAAATGCTACTTCGCGCCAAGTCCATCAATGCGGTGAGCACCACGGGCCTGTATCTGACCCAGACCCTGCTTCCGCGGCTCGGCATCGCGGCGGAGGTGGCGGGCAAGATCAAAGAGGGGAGCGTGGCGAGCATCGCCGGCGGCGAAGTCGAGCTTGCCATTCGCCCCGTCAGTGAAATCGTGAATGTGCCGGGAGTAGATTTCGTGGGCCCGGTCCCCGAAGAGGTTCAATACGTTTCCACGTTCTCGGCCGCCCTCGTCGCCGGATCGAAGCAGGTGGAAGCCGGCAGGCGTCTTATCCAATTCCTCGCATCGGAAGGGGCAGGAAGCGCGATTCGCAGGAGTGGAATGGACCCGGTGAAGGCGCGGTAGCCGGTGCGGCCATACGCCTCAGGACGATTCAGACGTCATCCCTCGCGGACCGGTCACACGGGTGATGGCCTACGCCTTGAGCGGAGTTCCCCGTGCTTTCAAAGATCCTAGTCGTCTTTCTCTTTGTTGCCGCGGTTCGACCTTGACGACTGTGATGATGTCGGCGCCTTGAGGACAGTCTCATCGTGCCGGGCGGCTATCGGCCACAATACGGCGGTGGTGAAGAGGATGGGTTCCTCGCCGCATTGCCGCCGAGCGGCAGGCCCTGCTACGGCACCTATACCGGCAGCACCGCGCGTGCCTTACTGGAGGGTGTGGCCTTAGCGGATTCCGAAACGGTCCTCTATGCGGTCGGAACCGTAATCCGGCCAATTCAAAAGAACTCGCCCACGCCGAACCCGAAAGAAAGATACGGGATGTTTGTGGTGGGACTGGAGACACCAAGGGACTGTCATTGAGATGGCTTGGTTTTGACCCGGCCATCACCGCAACACAATCGCGCCTACCCCGTCATACTGCGACATATCGCTGACGATCACTTTGTCCCCCGGCTGCAGGCCGCTCTTGATTTCGATCAGATTCACCGAGGCCGCGCCGAGCTGCACCGGAACCCGCTTCGCCGAATGGCCGTCGGGTTCGAGCTTGAAGAGTGCAATCTTACTGTTGGATCGGCCGGACACCGGCCTGCCCACGTACACCACGTTCGTCAGCCCGCCGACAATAATCGTCCCGTCCACCGGTTCCTGCGGATCGATACCGGGCGGCAGAGCGCCATCCATCGCTACGTCCACAGTCATCGTGCCGTTCGCCACTTCCGGATGCACCACCGCAACCTTGCCGCCAACGGTCTCCTTCCGATGCTGGAAGCCAATCATCGCCGGCTCACCTTGACGGACGTCCCGCATCTGCGTCTCCGCCACTTTGAGTGCCGCCGTATGGTCGGACGTCAATCGGCCCGATCCGCGCACCTCCAGCTTCATGTCGCCTTGCTTGACCGTGTCCAACCACACCGTGTCGAGGTGCACCACCGGCTGGCTTTGCCCTTGCGCGCCGGTCACCGCGACTCCTGCGATCCCCAATAGCAGCAGGGCGCCCAATGACCAAATCGCTCCCCATCCGGCGAGCCTGTGCGCCGCCACGGGGTTGGTCAGCCGCCGGATCCGGCGCAGGAGCGAACCGTCGTTCGCGGATAGCGCAGCCTTGAAATATGCGGGCCGCATGGATTCCAATTCCGCCAGTGCGCGCGCGTACACCAGCACATCGCCGCTCGCCGCCACGGCGAGATCGTCGCAGCAATGCTCGCGCTCGGCCCGGATCTGGTTTGAGATCCACCACACCGCGGGATGGTAAAAGAGCAGGCTCTCCACGACCCCCTGCAGGACGTTCACCAGGTAGTCGTGCCGCCGGACATGTGCCAGTTCGTGCGCCAACAACGCCTCTACCTGCTCGGGTGCGAGCCCACACAGCACGCCCACCGGCGCCAGAATCACCGGGCGAAGCCAGCCGACGACCGAAGGCGAGTCCACCCGATCCGTGGCCAGCAACCGCACGCTTCGCGACACGTGCATCCGGTCGATCAGCCGGTCGAGGGTTTGCTGCCATTCGGGGAGCACCGGCGCATGTCGCGAGCGCCGCAGAGCCGTCGCGGAGACGCATCCCATGAGCAGCCGGAAGAAACAGGCGGCGGCGCCGGCGAACCACGCCATGACGATACCCGGCATCGCCTGCTGCCACGGATCGGTGACCGGTGAGTACGCAACTCCAGCAACAGCCTGCCGGACGCCCCAAGCCGTAAAGTCCCCCACCCGCGCCGCCTGCCCCGAATTTCCAAGCCACCAGTAGGTGACAGCAGGCGCCGCGGTCATCGCCAACAGCGAAGCGCAGGCAATTGCGTAGCGGCCGCGCGCCGAAATGCGTCCTCCGGCGAGAGCCCGGGCGAGCGCACAGAGGGCTGCCACCAGGATCCCCTGCCACAGAAAATGCAGAAGCGTCCAGCCCAGACGCTCGGTCCACGGCTGGTTCAGTAGCGTGATCATTTGTTTCCCCTCCTCTTTTCGAATTCGTCCAACAGACTCCGGATCTCGGCCAAGTCCTTTCCCGAGGCCGGCTGCGCGGCAAGCGCGCCCAGCACCAGGCTCTTCGTCGATCCCTCGAATGCCCGCTTCAACAGGTCGCCCGCGATCTGCCGCTGCGTCTGCTCCTTGGGTGCGCGCGCTTCGTAAAGGTGCGAGCGGTAGCGCTCGTTGCGCGCCACCAGCCCCTTTTCGAACATGAGCTGCATCAACTTCAGCGTGGTGGTATATCCACTGTCCTTACCCAGCGCATCATGCACTTCGCGCACGGTGCTGGCGCCTTGACGCCACAGCACCGCCAGGATGGCTATTTCGGCATCGGTTGGAAGCGGCGGGGGAGCGGGCTCTTTGGAATGGGATCGGGAGGCCATGCTGGGAGTATCATACGAATTAATTCGTATGTCAACGAAATAATTCGTATAAGGAGAGCCGGACCGGGCAGGCCGGAAGGCCCGCCCCACCTGATGCGATGTGCGGGCGAGCGAGCGCTCGTAGACCGATTCCAGCGATGGAGGAGCGTCGAGAGCCTGCGTGAAAGTTGCCGCCGGAGCGACACCTACGTCTTCGCCTTCAGCAGCCGCGCAATCGCCTGCGACCGGCGCGTCCAATCCGTGGTTTCGGCCTCTAATTGCTTGCGGCCCGCCCGCGTCAGCCGGTAGATTCTGGGCGGCGCGGAATGCCGCCACGACCGATTGGATTTCCTTCGCAAAGCCCCCACCGTGCCGCATAGTACAATGAGATCAACCTGGAGCACCACACCCCCATGAAGCGACCACTTGCCGCGATGTTTCTCCTGTTTGCGGCGTCCGTTCCGTCCCTCTTCCCGGCTGAAGCGCCGCCTCCGCGTCCCAAGGCCGGCAAACCGGAAATCATGCACGAAGCCGAGGTAAAACCCGGCATGAAGGGCTGGGCCTGGACCGTCCTCCAGGGCACCGAGCCCGAGCCCATCCCCATCGAAGTCGTCGGCATCTCCAAGAATATGTGGGGCCCGAAGCAGGACATCATCCTCGCCAAAATGCTCGGCAAGGCCCTCCGCACCAATGTCGCGCGCGGCATGAGCGGCAGCCCCGTCTACATCGATGGCAAGCTCGTCGGCGCCGTCTCCCTCGGCCTCAGCCAGTTCTCGCCCGATTCCATCTGCGGCATCACCCCCATCGACCTCATGCTCGATATCAACGCCGCAGATCCATCCCATCCCGCCGACGCCAAGGTCCCCGAATCCGGCCAGCGCGCCGCCATCTCCCCCGCCGGCTTCGATGCCCTCGCTCCCATCGATGCTCCCGTCGTCTTTTCGGGCTTCTCCCCCGCCGCCCTCAACGATTTCAGCTCCGTGTTTCAGCAGATGGGCATGCGCATGGTGCAGGGCACCGGCGGCACTTCCACCGTCTCCGCCAAGCCCGTCGCCGGCTGGGAAAAATCCCTGAACCCCGGTGATAGCGTCGCCACCGTCCTCATCGATGGCGACATGGGCATCAGCGCCTTCGGCACCGTCACCTATAACGACGGCAAGAAGGTCCTCGCCTTTGGCCACCCGCTCTTCAACCTCGGCCCCGTCTCCATGCCGCTCGCCAAAAGCGAAGTCGTGCTCACCCTCGCCTCGCAATTCCAGCCCACCAAGATCGCCAACGCCACCGGCGTCGTCGGCGCCCTCCGCCAGGACCGCCACTCCGGCATCCTCGGCGAGCTCGGCGCCACCGCGCCCATGATCCCCGTCACCCTCCGCATCCGCTCCCTCGACGCCAAAGACGCCGTCAAAAGCCAGAAGGATTTTCACTTCAGTGTCTTCGTCCATCAGAAGTGGACCCCCACCCTGATGATGCTCACCCTCTACAATTCCATCTCCAACATGAATGAGCTCGTCGACGAGGCCACCTACCGCCTCTCCGGCAAGGTCGAGATGAACGGCGTGCCGCGCCCCATCTCCCTCTCCACCATGCAGGCCGCCGGCGATGTCCCCATGCCAGCCCCCATGCAGCTCGCCCTCTGGCTCGGCGACAAGTTCAACAAGCTCTACCTCAACAACGTCAACATGCCCGACGTCAAAAGCGTCGCCATGACTCTCGACCTCGTCCCCGAGCGCCGCGTCGCCGCCATCGAGTCCGCATGGGTCGCCAACAGCGAGGTCCAGCCCGGCGAAGACGTGCCCGTCAAGGTCTCCCTCCGTCCCTACCGCGGCGAGCCCATTCAGCGCGAGCTCACCGTTCACATCCCCGAAGGCATCGCCCGCGGCGATCACCGCATCCTGCTCAGCGACGCCGACACGCTCAACCGCATGCAGAACGCCGCCGGCTTCGGCAATCGCTTCATCGACCTTCCGCAGACCGTCTCCCTCCTCAACCAGGAGCGCACCAACAACCGGCTCTACGTTGCCCTCGTCGAATCCAGCCCCACCGCCTATTACGACGACAAGACCATGCCCAGCCTCCCGGCCAGCGTCCTCAACGTCATGCAGGCCGGCCGCGCCTCCAACCGCACCCTGATCACCACGCCCGAAACCGCCGTGGAACAGGCCTCGCTCGCGTTCGACTACATGGTCACCGGCAGTTACTCTCTCCGCATCCACGTCAAATAATGAGACCAACACATACCGCAAACCGGGGTCTGACACTTAGTAGCGGTGCCTTTTCCGATACCAGGTGTCTGACTTCGGTCTGCCTGACAGCACTCCTCCTCTTCTTCTCCCCTCTCCTCCACGCCACCCAAACCCGCACCTGGACCCAGGGCGACCCCTCCGACTACGACAAGGCCATCCTCAAGGACCTCTCCCTGCGCAGCGACGGCCGCCTCTCGCTCGCCCCCAAGTCCCGCGAGCTCTTCGACACCGGCTCGCCCTACCTCTGGGCCCTCGCGCAGGATTCCAAGGGCAACCTCTACGCCGGCGGCGGCAACAACGCCAGGCTCTACCGCATCCCTCCCGATGGCAAAGGCAAACTCCTCTGCGAGCTCGACGCGCTCGAAATCCACGCCCTCGCCGTCGATTCCAATGATCGCCTCTACGCCGCCACGTCGCCCGATGGCAAGGTCTACCGCATCAGCTCCGCCGGCAAACCCGAGCTATTCTACGATCCCAAGGCCAAGTACATCTGGGCGCTCGCCTTCGACTCCCGGGGCGATCTCTACGTGGCCACCGGCGATCAGGGCGAGATCCATCGCGTCGCGCCCGATGGCAAAGGCAAGGTCTTCTTCCGTACCGAGGAGACCCACGTCCGCTCTCTTGCGCTCGACCCCAAAGGCAACCTCATCGTAGGCACCGAGCCCGGCGGCCTCGTCCTGCGCGTCTCCCCCGCCGGCGAAGGATTCGTGCTTTACCAGATGTCCAGGCGCGAAGTCACCGCCGTCTCCGTCTCCTCCGATGGCGCCATCTGGGCCGCCGGCGTCGGCACCAAGCAAGCCTCTCCGGCGCCGGCGCCTTCCACCCCGCCCCCGGCTCCGCCTCCGTCCACCGCGGCCGTTTCCGTAACCGTCGGCGGACCCGCGGGCGTCGCTCCCCCGCGCACCGCCCCCCCGCCCCCCGTGTCCGGTGCCGCGCCCGGCGTCTCCGGCGGCAGTGAGGTCTTGCGGATCGACCCCAATGGCCTCCCCCGCCGCATGTGGAGCCACTCCGCCGACGTCGTCTACGCCATGGCCTTCGACGCCCAGGGCCGCGCCGTTCTCGGCACCGGCAACAAAGGCACCCTCGTCCGCATCGAAAATCCTGCGCAGTACACCTCGCTGCTCTCCGTCCCGGTCACCCAGATCACCGCCCTCGTCGCGTCCCGCGACGGCCGCCTGCTCGCCTCCACCGCCAATACCGGCAAGCTCTACGAAATCGGTCCCGGCCTCGAGCGCGAAGGCTCGGTCGAAAGCGACGTCTTCGATGCCGGCGCCTACACCCTCTGGGGCCGCCTCAGCTTCGAGGCCGCGCTCAACGGCGGCCAGGTCTCCGTCGTCACCCGTTCCGGCAACCTCGACCAGCCCCAGAAAAACTGGAGCCCCTGGTCTTCCCCCATCAGCTCCGCCAAGGGCGGCCGCATCTCGTCGCCCTCCGCCCGCTTCGTGCAGTGGAAGGCCACGCTCGCCGGAGACGGCGCCAAATCTCCCGATCTCGATTCCGTCGATGTCGCTTATCTTCCCAAGAACATCGAGCCCCGCTTCGATGGCGTCGAATCCACTCCGCCCAATTACAAATTCCCGCCCACAGTCACGCCGCTGGTGACCGTCACTCCGACGCTCTCGCTTCCGCCCATGGGCAAGCACGCTCCGAGCCCTTCAACGTCTTCCAGTGACCTCACGCCCGCCATGCAATATGCCAAAGGCTGGATCGGCGCCCGCTGGTCCGCCACCGACCCCAACGGCGACCCGCTCATTTTCATCGTCGAAATCAAGGGCGCCGCCGAGACCGAATGGAAGCTCCTCAAGGACAAGGTCACCGAGCGCTACCTCTCTTTCGATTCCACCGCCTTCCCCGACGGCGAGTACCGCATCCGCGTCACCGCCAGCGACGCGCCCGGCAACCCGCCCGCCGAAGCGCTCACCGCGCGCATGGAGAGCGACCCGTTCTGGATCGACAACACACCGCCCCGTATCACCGGTCTCGCCGCCACGCGTTCCGGCAACAAAGTGGAGGTCCGCTGGCACGCCGCCGACGCCCTCAACAACATCTCCAAAGCCGAATACTCTCTCGACGGCGGCGATTGGAAAGTCGCCGCCCCTGTCACCCACCTCTCCGACTCCCCCGAGCTCGATTACGTCCTCACCCTCGACGCCGCCCCCGGCGAGCACATCATCGCCGTCCGCGTCCAGGACGACTACGACAACCAGTGCGTCGAAAAAACCGTGTGGAACCGGCTCTAGCCGGTCCAGAAACCACGAAACATTTTGGAACTTTTTCCTCTTCCCGAAATTCCCCACCATTCGGAACTTCAACCACCTGAATGTGTTAAAACAGGACATCGGCAGACTATCATGCTGGATGGATCCGGGCGTGTGTTCACCCGCGCCCGCACGCTGAAGGACTGAATGGATCGTCAGAAGAAACTCCTGCTTTTCGGCGCCGCGTGGGTTTCGGCCTTCCTGCTCACCTGGTTCCTTTACGCCAAGGCCGTCGCCCCCCAACAGGAAAAAATGCTGCGCGTCGTCGTCGCCGCCCACGACATGCCCATCGGCACCCTCCTGGGCTCCAAGGATGTCAAGATCGTCAACTACCCCGAGCGCGATGTCCCGAAAGGCGTCGTCTTCGATTCCAAGCTCGCCACCGGCCGCGTCCTTCTGGTGCCGCTCAACATGAACGAGCCCGTCCTGCTCGGCAAGCTCTCCGCGCCCACCTCCGTCGAAGGCGTTGCCTCCACCATTCCGACCGGTTTCCGCGCGGTCAGCGTACCGATCACCGACGTCTCTGGCGTTGCCGGCCTCATCCAGCCCGGCAGCATGGTCGACGTCCTCTTCACCCGCCCCGGCTCCATGGCCGAAGCCACCACCTCCATCATTCTCCAGAAGGTCAGGGTGCTCTCCACCGGCAAGAGCGTCCAGGCCGGCCAGGCCCCCGACCCGAAGGCGCCCAAATCGCCCGTCGTCACCCTCGTCCTCAAGCCCCAGGACGCCCAGAAGCTCGAGCTCGCCAAGAATGAGGGCAAGATCAGCCTCAGCCTGCGCAGTCCGCTGGATGAATCCGAGAACGCCAGCACCGATCCAATAACCACCGAAGTCCTCGACCCCATGATCAGCGCGCGCCTCGCCCGCGCCCGCCGCGGCCGCACCACCGCGCTTGGGAAGGCCAACCTCGACGACCCCAACGTCTGGCAGGAGCTCACCGGCGAGAAGAAGCCTACCGATCCGCGCCAGCTCGCCGCCGAAGAAGAGGCGCGCCGCAAGAAAGCCGAGCCCGACAAGCCCAAGACGGTCGTGGACGTCTTCCGCGGCGACAAGCATACCCAGGAAACCTTTAAATGAGATTCGCGGTTCAGCTTCTGTGCGCAGCCGCCTGCCTGGCGCAGACCACGCAGCCGCAGGCGCGCGAGATCACCCTGCTGGAAGGCCGCGGCGAGCTGCTCACGTTTAAGAACGACATCACCAAGGTCGCCATCTCCGAACCCAAAATCGCCGACACCGTCGTGCTTTCCCCGCGCGAAGTGATGGTCAACGCCAAGACACCGGGCCGCGCCACCTTGCTGGTGTGGGAGACCGGCGCCGATCCCGCGCGCTGGGAGATCCAGGTCACCAGGGACTCCTCCGATTGGGACACCTTCGCGCGTTCCATCCGCGAGACCGCGGGCACGCCCATCACCATCACCGGCACCGGCGAAACCATCGTGCTCAGCGGCAAAGTTCACAGCACCGAAGACGCCAAGAAACTCGCCAGCATGGCGCAGACTCGCGCCAAGACCGTAATCAACCTGCTCGAAGCGCCTCCGCCCGCCGAGCCGCGCCAGGTGCTGCTCCAGGTGAAGTTCGCCGCCATCAACCGCGTGGCGCTGTCCCAGATCGGGTTCAACCTGTTCAGCACCAACCCGGCGATGATCGGCGCTGCCAGCACGCAGCAATTCACGTCTCCCAGGTTCAGCCCGTTGACCACCGGGCCCGGCGTGCTTCCCACCTCGACCGTCAATTTCTCCGACCTCCTCAACCTCTTTGTCTTCCGGCCGGATCTCAATATCGGCGCTACAATCAAGGCCCTGCAGGAGCGCGACCTGCTCCAGATTCTCGCCGAGCCCAACCTGATCACCCTCGAAGGTAAGGACGCCTCCTTCCTGGCCGGCGGCCAGTTCCCCTTCCCCACCATCACCACTACCCCCACCGGCGGCACCACCGCGCCCGTGATCACAGTGCAGTTCAAACCGTTCGGCGTAAAGCTCGATTTCACCCCCACCATCACGCCGCAGGGCGCGATCGATCTCAAGGTGGCGCCCGAAGTCAGCAGCCTCGATTACACCAACGCTGTTGTGCTCCAGGGCTACACCATCCCCGCCCTGAGTTCACGCAGGGCGGACACGGAGGTGATCCTCAAGGACGGCGAGAGTTTCGCCATCGCGGGCTTGATCGATAACCGCGTGATCGAGACCGTGGCCAAGCTGCCCGGCCTGGGCGATCTGCCCGTGCTGGGCCATCTCTTCCGCAGCCGCAGCACCGACAAGACAACCGACGAGCTCCTGGTGGTCGTCACCCCGCACTTCGTCAAGCCGCTGACTCCCGAAGAGAAGGCCAAGCTGCCCGATATGCCGGCCACGTTCCTGCCCACCGTCCAGGAGGAGAAGGCCAAGAAGAACAAGAAGAACTCCAAGAGCAGCAGTACGGTGTCGCCCGACGACCCGCAATTCGTAGGACCCCGTGGCCAGCAGATTCCCAAACAGTAGCGGCCTTAGTGGGGTAGGCCTCCTGGCCTGCCCCGCGCCCCAGGCGCGTCTGCGCGGCTCCACCTCCCTCCAGCTCCTGGTGCTGATGGTCCCGGTCTTTTTCGGCATGATGGGCTTCGCCTTCGATCTCGGCCGTCTCTACCTCGTGCGCGGCGAGCTCAGCCAGGCCGCCAACTCCATGGCCGTCGCCGCCGCCTCCCAGCTCCTCGGCACCACCGCCGCCTCGGACAACATGACCAAGGTGCTGCCTCCCAACGGCCCCACCTACAACTACAACTTCGGCACCATCCCCGTCGGCACCGGCGCCGGCGCGCTCACGAGCGTGGTCGCGCAGCCCAATTGCTTCGACACCGTTGCCGCCGCCACCAGCGGCACCGGCACTCCCGGCGATTGCAGCACCGCGCAAGCCGTGCAGGTCGTCGTCACCGGCGACGCCCCGCTGCTCTTCTGGAGCCTGCTCCCCGGCGGCACCTCCCGCAAGACTTCGGTCGGCGTGCAGGCCGTGGCCGGCATCAGCGCGCCTCTGTGTACCGCCTGCAACATCGTTCCCATCGCCATCGCCGCGCTCGATCCCACCGACACCGTCAACTTCGGCTTCGACTCCGCCTTCTCCACTCTCTACACGCTCTCCTACAACTGCACCGGCACGCCGCTCCCCATCAACTACGCCTTCACCAGCAGCGTCGGCGTCAACGGCGGATCCACCATCCCCTACGAGTTCCTCAACCGCTACGACACCGGCAACGCTACGCTCGACGAGTTCGACCAGTTGTACGTCAGCGGCGCGCAGGGCGTGCTCGCTTCCACCACCCCCACCGTCAACGGCCTCACCCAGAATCCCAACACGCCGCTCGCCTGCTTCAACATGGGCGATACCGAGCAGCTTTGGGCCAACGCCGCCCCGCCCACCTGCGCTGCCGGAACCAATCCCTACATCCAGGCCTTGAACTGCGGCCTCTACTCGCGCCTCGACAACGCCAATACCCCCGCCGCCTGCACCACCGCGGTCACGGATTTCGGCTCGCTCTCGGCCGCTTACCTGCCCGATACCGACGTCACCCCCGCCGAGACGCCGCCCTACTCCGCCTACACCGGCAACGGCCGCTCGCTGATCACCGTGGCCATCGTGGACACACTCGCGCCCGATACCGCGACCGCCATGACGGTCCTCGCGTTCCGTCAGTTCCAGGTGGTCCCCAATCCCGACGGCACTTTTTTCGATCCCAGCGACGCAAACGGCCGCATTCCCGTGCTCTACATCGGCAACCCCGCGCCCGTTCAGCAGGGCTGGTTCGACACACGCTACGCCGGCGGCTCGTGCCCGGTGGGCAGCTTCACCGGCCCCGGAAAGGTGGTCCTGCACCAATGAGGCGTAGGCGCAGCGGTAATGCAGTCCTGGAAACGGCGATGTGGATGCCGATCTTGTTCCTGCTCATCGTCGGCATCATCCAGTTCGGCAAGCTCACCTACCTGAACTACGTCCTGACCAAGATCGTCTACAGCGCCGCGCGCAACCTCGCCGCTTCGCAAAACGTGAATTTCTGCGATCCCCAGGACACCGTCACCGCGGCCGCCATCACCAACGCCATCAACGACCCCGCCACCGGCAATCCGCTGATCGACAACCTGACCGCCGATATGCTGGTGGTCACCACGCAGTGTCTCGATTCCACCGGCGCCATCGGCACTTGCGACACCACCGGCTGCCAGAGCGTTGTCGGCGCGCAGCGCCCCGATTTCGTCAACGTAGCCATTCCCGGCGGCTATCTTTTCCCGATCCGCATCCCCTACATCAACCTCGACCCCATCTCGCTGCGCCCCTCCGCGACGGCCCCTTTCGGAGGCAGCCAGTTATGAAGCGCCGTGGGGCAGGTTTCCGACAAGCCCAGAAATCTGGCCAGGCCGCTCTGGAGTTCGCCCTGCTTTACGCCGCCGCCATCCTCCCTCTCACCTTCATGATCGTCTTCGTCGCCGAGATGCTCTGGACCTGGCACTCCGTCGTCGACTACACCCGCGCCGGGGCACAGTTCGCCGCCACGCATTGCTGGGAATCCGACGCCAGTGCCAGCAACGTCCTCAACTGGATGGAGAGCCACGTGCCGCCGATGCTCGATCAAATCCAGTTCCAGACCAATTCCGCCGGCATCCAGGTGCAATACTTCTCCGAGGCCTCCGACGGCACGCTCACGCCCCTCAGCAGTTGCTCCGACGGCGGCGCCATCTGCGAGCCCGACATGGTCAGCGTCGGCATTACCACCTATCAGTTCACGCGATTTTCGGCTTTCTTTAAACTACCCAACGTCCAGATGCCGCCCTTTACGACCACCATTCCGATGGAAAGCGGCGGATATCAGGATGCCTCCGGGACCTGCGTCGCGGACGCCACTCAATGATCATGGGAGATTCTTGTGCCTAGCACCGCACTGATGGTCGCTTCCAGCGACGAACATTTTCGCGAGATGGTCCGCGACAGCCTGGTCAATCTGCCGGACGCGAAGATCGTCGCCGAATACCAGGAGGTCGCCGCCAATCTCTATATCCGCGTCATGCAGGACCTCGAGCGCCATCCCACGGCCGGGCTCATCGTCGATCTCGCCGGAGACCCCGAGGGCGCCATCAAGGCCGTTGAAAAGGTCAAGCAGGCCGTACCGGATCTCTTCGTCATGGTCAGCAACTTCCACGCCGATGGCGAAACCGTGATCCAGTGCATGCGCGCCGGCGCCAACGAGTTCCTGATGCAACCCATCAAGCGTACCGAATTCCGCGACGCCATGGGGCGCCTCGAGCGCCATCCGCGCCACGGCGCAACGGGCGAAAGCAAACTGGGCAAGATCTACACGTTCATCGGAACCAAGGGCGGAGTCGGCACCACCACCCTCGCCGTCAATTTCGCCGGCGTGCTCGCGCAGCGCAAGGTCTCGACCGTGGCCATCGATCTCGATTGGATCGCCAACGACGTGGCCATGCAGGTGGGCGCGGCGCCGCAGTACACCCTGATGGAGGTCGCCGAAAACCTCGAGCGCATGGACCAGGCCCTGTTCGAAGGCTTCGTGACCCGCGACCCTCTCGGCTTCTTCGTGGTCGGGCCGCCCGACGCCCTCGAGCACCACGGCCACTTCGGCGAGCACAGTCTGCGCGACTTCCTCACCTTCCTGGTCGAGAAGTACGATGCCGTAGTGATCGACGGCAGCCGCTCCGTGAACAACGAGCTGGTGCTCGCCGCCGCGCAAGTCTCGGCCGGGGTGTTCCTGGTAATCGACCAGGAGTTCCCCTCCATCCGCAACGCGCAGCGTTACGTCGCGTTCCTGATGCGCATGGGCTTCAACCAGGATCAGATCAAGGTCGTGGTCAACCGGTACACTAAGAAAGTTGGCCCCACGCAAGCCAGCCTGGAGCAGATCCAGTCGACACTCAACCAGAACGTGTTCTACGGAATCCCCCATTCGCCGGCAGTGATCGCCTCCATCAACAAGGCGCGCCCCTTCGTAGCCCACCGCGAGCAATCCGGCGACCTCGACCGCGTCTTCCGCGCCTTCGTCGACAAAGCGACGGGAAAGAAAGGGAAGGCCACCAGTGCGTAAGACGCCCGTGACCCCGACCCCCGGCCCCCGGCCCCTGACCCCCTTCTCAGAGGTTCCCCGTGGGTAGTCGGCCTCTAGTCCGTCCCGGATCCGGCGCCGACCGCTGGTTCGAGCTCAAGAGCCAGGTCCACCAGAAGCTCGTCAACTCGCTCACACCCGAGCAGCTCAAGAACCTCACCAAGGACAGCGTGCGCGGCGAAATCGGCACCGTCGTGGAGAAACTCATCCTCGATGAGCAGCTGCCCATGACCATGGGCGAGCGCGAGCGCCTCATCGAAGAGATTCTCGATGAAGTCTTCGGCCTGGGCCCGCTCGAAGGCCTCCTCAAGGATCCGTCCATTTCCGACATCATGGTCAACGGCTTCGACAATATCTACGTCGAGCGCGCCGGGCGCCTGGTCGAGACCAACATCCGCTTCAAGGACAACGGCCACGTCCGCATGATCATCGAGCGCATCGTCAGCGCCATCGGCCGGCGCATCGACGACTCCTCGCCCATCGTGGACGCGCGCCTCTCCGACGGCAGCCGCGTCTGCGCCGTCATCCCGCCCCTCTCGCTCATCGGCCCCGTGATGTCCATCCGCCGCTACGGCAAGAAGGTGCTCTCCACCGAGGACCTGCTCAAGAACGAGACCTTCACCACCGGCATGCTCGATTTTCTCAGCGGCTGCGTGGAAGCGCGGCTCAACATCGTCATCTCCGGCGGATCGGGCTCGGGCAAGACCACCATGCTCAACACGCTCTCCCGCTTCATCCCGGAAGAAGAGCGCATCGTGACCATCGAGGATACGGCCGAGCTCCAGCTTCAGCAGAGCCACGTGGTGCGCCTGGAAACCCGCCCGCCTAACATCGAAGGCGCCGGCGCCATCAGTCAGCGCGACCTGGTGATCAACACGCTCCGTATGCGGCCCGACCGCATCATCGTCGGCGAATCGCGCGGTCCCGAAGCGCTGGACATGCTCCAGGCCATGAACACCGGCCACGATGGATCCATGACCACCGTGCACGCCAACGCGCCGCGCGACGCGTTTTCGCGCCTCGAGACCATGGTCATGATGGCCAGCCAGCACGTGCCGGACAAGGTGATCCGCCAGCAGCTCGCCAGCGCCATCAACATCGTGGTCCACTGCTCGCGCCTGGCCGACGGCAGCCGCCGCGTCACCGGCATCGCGGAGGTGACCGGCGTCGAGCTTGACCTTGTGGAGATGCAGGACATCTTCGAGTTCGAGCGTACCGGCATCAGCCCGCGTGGAAAAGTGCTCGGCCGGTTCCACGGCTTCGATATCAAGCCGCACTGCCTGGAGCGGCTCAAGGGCTACGGCATTCACCTGCCCTCGTCGATCTTCCACGAGGTGCACGAGGTGAAGGAGAAGTAGATGGTCGGCTTCTTTCTGGTCGCGCTCCTCCTGTTCAGCGTCGCGCTCTACGGCGCAGGCTACTACCTGTGGAGCGTACCCGAGCAGGAAGCCGCGGAAGAGCTGGGCAACCGGCTGCGCGGCGTGCGCACCAGCATGCGCAGCCGCTCCAGCAGGGCTCCGGAGCTCCTGCGCCGCGAACATCGCGGCTCCTTCGCGTTTCTCGGCGACCTGGTGACCTGGGTCGGCATGCTGCGCCGTTTGCAGGTGATGATCGAACAGGCGAACCTCAAGTACCGCGCCGCCGACGTGTTCGGCCTGAGCCTGGTGATGGCGGTGTTGACGTTCCTGGTGCTATCTCTGTTTGGCGGCCTGATCTTTCTCCGCCTGCTGCTCGCGGCCGCGGTCGGTTTCGCGCCGCTCCTCTACATCATGCGCGCCCGCTCCAAGCGGCTGAAGAAGTTCGAGGAGCAGTTGCCCGACGCCATCGACCTCTTTACCCGTACCATGCGCGCCGGCCACAACATTCACAGCGGCCTGGAGACCATCGCCACCGAGACCGCCGATCCCGTGCGGATGGAGTTCAAGAAGCTGATGGAAGAGCTGGCGCTCGGCTCCCAGGTCGAGCCCGCGCTGCACGGCCTTGGGAAGCGCGTCCCGCTGATCGATCTGAAGTTCTTCATCACCAGCCTGATCCTGCAACGGCAGACCGGCGCCAACATGGTGTCCGTGCTGGAGAACCTTTCGACCCTGGTACGCGAACGCCTGAACATGGCCGCCAAGTTGAAGGCGCACACCGCGCAGCAGCGCTTCTCGGCGGGCCTGTTGTGCGGGCTGCCGTTCGTGGTCGGCCTCGGATTCTGGATTCTCAAGCCGGAGTACATCCGGCTGCTGTGGACCGATCCCGTGGGCAGCAAATTCTTCACCTACGCGATCTGCTCGGAGATCGTGGGCATCCTGGTGATCCGCAAGATCGCCAACATCAAGGTATGACGGCATGTTGACCGACATTCTGTTCTTCCTGCTGACCGGCGCCACACTGAGCCTCCTGCTCTGGACCGGCATCGAGCTGTTCCGCAACCAGGAAGATCCGCTTGGCGACCGGTTGGAGGGCCTGCAATCGCAGGCGCTGGTGGTCAGCTCGCGCACGGTCACGCGGCGCAAGAACTCGGGCACCGGGCTGGATCGCGTGTTGTACGTGATCGGCCTCGTTCCAGGCGGTGAGGATTGGATTACCGGGACCGAGAAGCTCCTCGCGCAGGCGGGCTCACGGCGCAAGAGCGCGCTGGCCACCTACTGCATCGGCGTGCTGACCTTCGTCCTGATCCTGGCCACGGGAACAGTCTACCTGCAGAAGGACAATCCCAACGGCGTGGGCTCGCTGATCGGCGGTCTCGCCGCTGCGTTCCTGCTGGGGTTCATCCTGCCCAAGCAGATTCTCTACCGCATGGTGAGGCGCTACCGGGCCAAGCTGCAGGAAGCGCTCCCCGACACCGTGGACCTGCTGGGCATCGTGCTCGGCACCGGCCTCGGGCTCGATCAGGCGATGATGCGCGTCAGCGAAGAGATGCAGTACATCTACCCCGAGCTCGCCAACGAGTTCGCCACCGTGGTGATGCAGGTGCGCGCCGGGCAGGAGCGCGGCAAGGCATTCAACCAGTTCATCCGCCGCACCGGCATCGACGACATCAAGAGCCTGGCCGCCATGATCATCCAGAGCGAGAAGTTCGGCACCAGCCTGGCGCAGGCGCTGAAGGTCTATGCCGACGCTCTGCGCACGCGGCGCCGCCTTCGCGCGGAAGCGGCAGTCGGCAAGGCCGGCATCAAGATGCTCTTCCCGATCGTGGTGTTCATTCTGCCGGTGCTGTTCATCATCACGCTGGTGCCCGGCATGCTGACGGTGCTCGCGAATCTGAAACTTCTGGGCGCGGGGCGTTAGCTTCGCATGCACCAGTTCCGCAAATGGCTCAACCCGCGCCTGCCGGCGCTGGGAATCCTGGCCGGTGTCCTGCTGATCAACGCATCAGCCTTCTGGCGCGAGGTGGGGCTGGCGCGCGCCGATCAGAACGACTACACGGCGCACTACGCCCTGGTCATGCGCGTGGTCAATGCCGTGGAGCGCGGCGAGAACCCACTCGATGCCTGGAGCTCGGAGTGGACCTTCGGCTATCCCCAACTGCGCACCTACCCGAGCCTGAGCCACGACCTGGTGGCGGGAGCCTACTTCGCCTGCGGGAAAGCCATCTCGCTGCATTCGATCTTCATTACATGCCGGTATCTCTCGGTGGTGCTGCTCCCGCTGAGCTTTTTCGCCATGACCATGATGCTTGGATTCGAGCCGATGGTGGCCGCGGCAGCGGCGGCGCTCGCGCCGCTGCCCGTGACGGATCGCCTCTACGGCCTGGAATTCGGCAGCTACTCGTGGGCGGGCCAGGGCCTGTTCGCGCAGGCAGTCGCCACCCACTTCATGTTGATTGCCATCGGCTGTGGATGGCGCGCCGTGCGCGGCCGCGGTTCGATCGCGCTCGCCGGCCTTCTCGCCGGGCTCACGTTCCTGGCCCATTTCATCTTCGGATACATCGCCGCCATGAGCGTGGTGCTGATGGTGCTGGTGCCGGGAGCTGCCGTGCCCTGGCGCAAGCGGCTGATGCGAGCGGCGGGGGCGGGGCTGGTAGCGATCGCGGTGGCCTCGGGCCAGTTGCTGGTCCTCTGGCAGGATCGCGCCATCACGAATCACAGCATCTGGGAGCCCTTGTGGAAGTGGAATTCGTTCGGCGCGCCCGCGGTGCTCCGATGGCTCTTCACCGGCCAATTGGTGGACTTCGGCCGGCTACCGGTGCTCTCGCTTCTCGCCGCCGCGGGAGTGCTGATGGCCGTCTGGCTGAAGGTGCGATTGAAACGGCTCGCGCCACGGCGCATCTTCCTCCTGGCGGGCGCCGTCTTCTGGATCCTGCTGTTCTTCGGGCGGCCGTTCTGGGGACGAGCCCTGGTGCTCTTGGGTGTGCCTCCCGACTTCCAGTTGCACCGTGTGATCGCCGCGGTGCACACTTTCATGGTGCTGCTCGCCGCCACGGGCCTGGTCGCGATTTGGCGCGCGCTGGATCGCCTGCACCCCGTTGCCGCCACCCTGGGTGTAGCATTGGTGCTCTACCCGGCGGCGGCCGAGCGGCATCGCTATCTGGTGAAAAGCTCCTCGGACAGTTTCGAGACGTTGGCGCGCTACGACAACGCGCGCGAAGACCTGGAAAAAGTGGCGGACCTGGTGCGCAACCGGGGCGGCCGCATGACCGTGACGGACCCGCGGCCCGGCGAACTGCCGCTACAGATGTTCTTCGATGCCATGCAGATCCCCATCGTTCCGCACACCCGGCACTCGATGAGCCTGACCTCCGAGCTGCTGTTCAATTTTCGCGCCTTCGAGGAGTATCAGTACGAGTTGTTCAACGTGCGCACGATTGCCGCGGAACAGGCCGACACCTCGGCCTATGCGTTTATCAAGCCTCTCCAGTGGGTGGGCAGCATCCACGTGTTCGATGCGCCGGGGCACGGATACTTCCGCCTGGTGGACGTGGCGGGATCGATCCCCACCAACCGCGACAGCTTCCTGCGTATCAACGACCTCTGGCTCTCCGGCGAATGGGCCCGGAAGAAGCAACATTTGTGGCTGGATTTCGGCGACGCTCCGCGAGACCTGCCGCGTATCGCGGAATCTGCATTGAAAGACCCGCCGCCCGAGCGGGAAGCACCGGGCACAGTCGTGCACGAGGAACAGAAGGGCGAAGACTATTCCGCCGAGGTGGAAGCGGCGCGCGATACTTACGTCCTGTTCAGCATGACGTGGCATCCCAATTGGCGGGTGGACGTGGATGGCCGCCCGCAGCCGACCATGATGCTCTCGCCCGGCTTCCTCGGCGTGCGAATCCCGGCGGGCCGGCATCGCATCGAGTGCCGCTATCGGCCAGGACCGGCGAAGATCGTGCTGACGCTGGCGGGGCTCGCGGTGGCGATCGTGGCAGGGATACGACGCAAATTATACTG
>Ga0335080_10000749_pt1 | contig 30491 bp, 24 predicted proteins | sample Lox_Sample_34_FD_206720 | JGI IMG/M metagenome (GOLD analysis project Ga0335080, IMG submission 206720) | Soil microbial communities from Loxahatchee National Wildlife Refuge, Florida, United States - Lox_Sample_3.4 | ecosystem: Environmental > Terrestrial > Soil > Wetlands | place: USA... | reverse complement strand
TCGTGATCATCGGCGCCGGCGCGACCGGGGTGGAATTGGCAGCCGAGCTGCACAACACGATTCGCGAGTTCGTCTCCTTCGGACTGGACCGGATCAACCCTGAGCGGGACATCAAGATCACCGTGGTGGAAGCAGCCGCCAGGATTCTTCCGGCGCTCCCCGAGCGGCTGTCCGACGCGGTGTTGCGGCTGCTCGGCAAGCTGAAGGTCGATGTTTTCACCGGCGAGCGGGTGACGGAGGTGTCGGAGCAAGGGGTGCGGACCGCGACCGGGCGCGAGATCCCAGCCGAGCTCGTCGTTTGGGCGGCCGGCATCAAGGCGCCCGATTTCCTGAAGGACTTCGACGGGCTCGAGACCAATCGCCTCAGCCAGCTGGTCGTGACGGGCGAGCTGCAGACGACGCGCGATCCGAACATCTTTGCATTCGGCGACTGTGCGAGCTGCCCATGGCCGGAGAAGGGCGGGTCGGTCCCGCCGCGCGCGCAGGCGGCTCACCAGCAGGCTTCGCACCTGTACCGCATGCTGCCCCGCGTTCTCGACGGGCGGCCGCTCAAGCCGTTCGTCTACCGGGATTTTGGCTCGCTCGTGTCGCTCGGCAAGTTCAGCACCGTGGGCAGCCTCATGGGCGGCATCACGCGTGGCAGCGTCATGATCGAGGGCTATTTCGCGAAGCTCGTGTACCTGTCCCTGTACAAGATGCACGAGTACGCGCTCTACGGGTTCACCAAGGTCTTCTTCGATACGCTGGCCCGCATCATCACCCGGCGCACAGAACCTCATGTGAAGCTGCACTGAGACGGCTCCGAACGCCATAGAGAGAGGTTCTATAACTTTCGTTTAGGTCAACCACTCGGCGCGCAGGGATAGTATTCGTCAAAAGCAACAAAACAGGGGGGCGGAGGACATGTCTCGGTTCGTTTCCCAGTTGAGCTTTGCGCAGAACCGTCGGCCCGCAGCCAAGCCTGCTGCCGCGGACGCGGTGTTCGCCGACCGTATGCCGCGGGGCTATGCCCGGCTGGTGCGTACCGCGCTCGATCTTCTTCAAGACGGCGACATGGTCGGCACCCGCGAGGTGCTGAGGGCCATTCTCGCCACGTCAAAGGGCCGCCGCACCTGGGCCGACTCGTGGCCGGGGCGCGTCCCATTTCAGCGCCCCCAGCGCGTGCGTGACCAGCATCGTGCCGACGCGGAGCGAGTCCCGGACGAAGCAGTCCAACCGCTCGCGGTCGAGACGGCGCGCCTGCCCATCCGGATACGCGCGCTGGGCGGCTTCGAGGTCCTGATCGACGGGGTGCCGTTCGTGAGCGGCATCAAACCGCAGCGCAGGCCGCTCGATCTGCTCAAGGCGCTGTTGATCGCCAATGGGCACTCGGTGGGCGCCGCCGAGCTGGCCGACAAGCTGTGGCCCGATTCCGATGGCGACACCGCGCGCAACTCCTTGCAGGTCGCAGTGCACCGCCTCCGGCGGCTGCTCGGCCGGGACGAGACGGTGGTGGTCCAAGACCGCAAAGTGCATCTGCAGCACGCGCTGTTCTCGGTGGACCTGTGGGTATTCGAGCGCGAGGCGGGGTACCTGAGCGGCCTGTATGCCGGCGACCCGCCGTTCGCCGAGAGGGCGGCCGATGTGCTCGCCCTCTATCGTGGGCATCTTTTCGCGCATGAGCCGGAGCAACCCTGGATGCTGCTGCCACGCGAGCGGCTGCGGCGGGTCTGGCTCGGGCTGGTGCGCCGTCTCGGCGAGTTCTACGAAGCGCGCACCGACTGGGGCCGTGCGGGCGAGCTGTACCAGCGCGCCTTGGAGCTCGACCCGTTTGCCGAAGAAGTCTACCGCGGCCTCATGCGTTGTCAGCAACGAGCGGGGGAGTCGGCGGAGGCGATCCATACCTATCGCTGCTGCCGCGAGCAGCTCGTCGCCGGTCTCGGTGTCGCGCCGTCGGCGGAAACGCAGCGCCTGTACCACGCGCTGTGCTCGGCAGCTTGATCCTGGTTGCGCCGCACGACGCTCGATCTCGCTCTTCCGGATTGCGCTGAGGCTGGTACTCTATGACAAGTACCTAGCATCGCCTGCGAGCCAGGCGAATGGAGGAGAGATGACAATCAGGCAAGTCTGCTCCACCGCGCTGCCTCTGGGGCTGGTTCTGTCGCTGACTGCGGTCCCGGCTGGCGCTGAGAAGAATTATGGGCCAGGGGTTAGCGACACGGAGATCAAAATCGGGCAGACCATGGCCTACAGCGGGCCTACCTCCGCCTTCGGCACGATCGGAAAGTCCGAAGCCGCCTACTTTCAGATGATCAATGAGCGGGGAGGTGTCAACGGCCGGAGATTGCGTTTCATTTCTCTGGATGATGGCTACAGTCCCCCCAGGACGGTCGAGCAGACGCGGCGTCTGGTCGAGGAAGAGCAGGTGCTTCTGATGTTCGGTTCGCTCGGGACGGCGCAGAACACCGCGGTGCAAAAGTATCTGAACGTGAAAAAGGTGCCCCAGCTCTTCATCGGGAGTATCTCCAACAAATGGAACGACCCCAAAAACTTTCCGTGGTCGATGGCGCTTCCGGTTCCACCGCGCATCGAGGCTGCGATTTACGCGGACTATGTCCTTGCCAACCACCCCGGCTCAAAGATAGCGGTGCTGTACCAGAACGATGACTTCGGCAAGGACTATCTCGCATCGCTGAAGAACGCGCTTGGAGCAAAGGCAGCGACGATGGTGGTTGCCGAAGTTTCGTATGAGCCCACCGACCCGACGGTCGACTCTCAGATCGTGACGCTAAAAGGATCCGGCGCGGATGTCTTCATGAACTTCAGCACTCCAAAGGCGGGTGCCCAGGCGATCCGCAAGGTTTACGATATCGGCTGGAAGCCGCACCATTTCGTCTCGGTGGCATCGACGTCGGTCGCCGCGGTACTGGTGCCGGCTGGACTGGAGAAGTCGGCCGGCTTGATCTCGGCCACCTTCGCCAAAGACCCGACTGACCCGTCCTGGCAGAATGATCGCGAGGTCAAGGAATGGTTCGCATGGATGAAGCGCTACTACCCGGAGGGTAACACCGCCGACCTGCTCAACGTGACCGGCTATTTCCAAGCAGCGGCACTGGTCGAGGTGTTGAAAAAGTGCGGCGACGATCTCACCCGGGAGAACGTCATGCGCCAGGCGGCAAGCCTCAAGGACGTGGAATTGCCGATGCTGCTGCCGGGCGTGAGAATGAACACGACCGCCACCGACTACGTGCCTTTCAAACAGATGCAAATGCGCCGGTTCGACGGTACGCGGTGGGTGCGCTTTGGCGAGATGATGGCACGCCAGTAGCTTCATCGTGAACCACCCCGTGCTGGGCACCGCTTCGGCCCCGATCCGAAGTCTCGCCGACATCGAAGCCATCGAACGCGAGATGCCGTGGGCGCAGCGCGTCCAAGTCGACTCGGCTTATGAGCTGATCGGCCGGGTCGCGCGCCGGGTCCCCGACAAGCCGGCGATCCACTACCTGCCCAACGGCCTGGCTGGAGAGGCAGCCTCGACGACCACCTACGGCGAATTGTTCCGTCGCATGACGCGGACTGCCAACCTGCTGCACGGCTTGGGTGTCGCGCCGACGGATAGCGTGTGCCTTTTGCTCCCTAACCTGCCGCAAATGCACGAGCTGCTGTGGGGCGGCGGTGCGACCGGCGTCATGGTTCCGATCAACCCGCTGCTCAAGCCGCCGCAGATCGCGCAGATCATTCGCGCGGCCGGCGCGCGGCTGCTCGTCACCACCGGAGCCGGGAGCGAATATTGGGACAAAGCTCAGGCCGCGTTGCGGCTGCTCGATGAGCCGGTGCAGACGGTGAGCATCGGCGGCGATCAAACAGCCGGGGAGCTCGACTTCGAGCGGCTCATCGCCGAACACCCCGATGATCGCCTGGTCAGCGGCCGAGAGATCCAGCGCCACGAGCTCGCTGCCTGCTTTCACACCGGCGGCACGACGGGCGACCCCAAGCTGGCGCAGCACACGCACGAGGGGCAGCTGTACCAAGCCTGGGTCGCCGGGGCGCTGCGTATCGAGCAGGACGATGTCATTCCCGTCGGACTCCCGTTGTTCCATGCGGCGGCCGCGTACTGCTGGGGGATTGCGCCGCTTGGCGCGGGCGCCACGCTGGTGCTGCTGAGCCCCATGGGTTTCCGCAATCCGGTCGTGATCCCGAATCTATGGCAGGTCATCGAGCGGTTCGGCGCCACGCGCGTCGGTTTCGTGCCCACGGTTGTGTCTGCGCTGCTCAACGTGCCGGCGAGTGCGTCGCAGGTCAAGACGCTCAAGCGCGCCGGCTGCGGAGCAGCACCCATCTCCATGGAGGTACGGCGCGCGTTCGAGGCACACACCGGCGTTGCCCTGATGGAAGGCTACGGCCTTACCGAGGCCACTGCGCTCACCCATTGCACGCCGCAGGACGGCGAACCCCCGGCCGGCTCGATCGGGCTGCGCTGCCCCTATGTCGAGGCGAGGATCGTCCGGCTCGATAGCCGCGGCAGCGCACCGACCGAGTGCCCGGCGGGTGAGGTGGGCGCGCTCGCTGTCAGGGGCCCGACCGTGATGCGCGGCTATCGTCAGGAGAAGCACAACCAAAGCGCTTTCCTCGCGGACGGCTGGCTCAATACCGGCGACCTCGGCTACGTCGATGCGAACGGCTGGTTCTGGGTGACGGGACGGGCGAAGGATCTGATCATCCGCGGCGGCCATAACATTTCTCCCGCGTGGATCGAGGAGGCACTCTATCGGCACCCAGCCGTCGCGGTGGCGGCGGCGGTGGGGAAGCCGGACGCTTACGCGGGAGAATTGCCGGTCGCCTACGTCGCTCTCAAGCCCGGCGCCTCCGCCCGGGAAGAGGAGTTGCGCGCGTTCTGCGCCGACAGGGTGCCCGAGCGGCCGGCTGCCCCGTCGGAAGTGATCGTCGTGGATCAGCTGCCGGTAACGGCCGTGGGCAAGATCTTCAAGCCCGCGCTGCGCTGCGACGCAACGCGAAGAGCCTTCGACACGGCGCTCGCTCCGCTGTGCACGGGCGGCGTTGAGGTCAAGGTCGAGGCGACACCCGATGATCGCTACGGCATCGTCGCTCGAGTGACGGTCCTCGGTGTGGATCCCGCTGCGCACCCGACCGTGATGGCTGAGGTCAACCGGGTTCTGGGGCGCTTCACCGTCCAGAGGGAAGTCGTTATCGATTCCTGAGAAGGGGCGAGCGGCCGGCGTCGCCGATCGGCCGTGCGTTTGCCCGCCATTGCGGCGGCAAGCTACACTCGGCGCGCCATGGACGTGCGCCCGCATTTCCCTCACCTTCTCACCGGGTTCCTGACTCTGGCATCCGCGCCCGCGCTGCTTCTGTCGGTCGGTTGCACACTGCAGCGTTATGAGCCAGCGCCGCTCGATCCGGCCGCCTCGGCGCAGCGGTTCGAATCGCGTAGCGCCGACGCGCCGGGGCTCAAGCAATACATGCTCGAGCACGGCCATCCGGCTTCCGGCTGGCCAGTGCAACGTTGGGGCCTGGCCGACCTCACTCTGGTCGCCCTCTACTATCGGCCGGACCTGGAGCTTGCGCGCGCGCAGGCGGCCGCTGCCCGGGCGCAGGTGGCGTCAGCGACGCAGCGCCCCCCGATCGGGCTGAAGCCGGTCCTCTGGCACCACAGCCTCCAACCGCCCGAGACGACGAGCCCATGGAGCCTCGGGTTCGAGATCGAGGTTCCGCTTGCCGAAGGCGGGCGGCGCGCAGCGGTCGGTGAACAGTACAGCGCTCTGGCAGACGCTGCGCAGCTCGGTGTGGGCGCTGCGGCCTGGGCCGCCCGCTCCGACGTGCGGGCCCGCTTTCTGGAGTGCTACGCGGCAGACCGCACGCTCGAGCTCCTGGAGGCCGAGGCGCGCGAGCGACGCGCTCTGGTGTCGCTGCTCGAGCGGCGCTTCGAGATGGGTGCCGGCTCGGCCCTGGACGTGGGCAGTGCGCGACTCAAGCTGGCCGAGGTCGAAGGCCAGATCCAAAGCGCACAGCTCGCGCGCGAGCAGAGTCTTGCTGGCCTGGCACGCGCGCTCGGCCTGCCGCTATCGGCGGTGCGCGGCATGAGCTTCGACTTCGCCTCGCTCGAGCAAACCCCGGTGGCGCCGACCGATCGCGACGCTCAGCGAACGGCCTTGCTCAACCGCCTTGACGTGCGTGTCAAGCTGCTCGAGTACGCCGCCGCCGATGCTGCCGTCAAGCTCGAGATCGCCCGTCAGTATCCGACCGTGACGCTCTCCCCCGGCTATCTGTGGGACCAGGGAGACAACATCTGGTCGCTGGTCGCAACCATCATGGTGCCGGCCGCGGGCAACAAGCCGGCGATCGAGGCAGCGCAAGCAGGGCGCAAGGCGGCGGCGCAGGATTTTCTTGCTCTGCAGGTCAAGGTGATCTCGGACGCGGACGGCGCTCAGGCCCGTTATCGAAAGGCGCAGGAAAACGCGGCTGGTGCCCAGCGCCTGTCCGAACTTCAGGCGGCGCGCGACCAGCGGGCCAGGAAACAGTTCGACGCCGGACACACGGATCGCGTAGAGCTTACGCTCGTTCGTCTGGAAGCCCTGGCGGTGGAACGCAACGTTCTGTCGGTCGGGCTCGACACGCAGCGGGCGCTGGGCGCGCTTGAAGACGCGTTGCAGATGCCGCTCGCGGGCGCGCCCGCACCGAGCTCGACGAGAGACAAGACCAAGCCCGACAGCTCGACGCTCGGCCTCGCGAAGCAATGAAGCAGCGCGTGCAAACCGTCATCATCGCGTCGATGGCGGTCGTCATCGCTGTGCTGGTGTGGGCGTTGATCTATTTCGCGCGCGACGAGCTGCATCTCAAGGCCAAAGCGCCCGAGGACGAAGTCCCGCTGCAATCGGCGCTGAGCCGCCAGGGCGGCTCCGCTGCCGTGCGCTTGAGCAAAGAGAGCCAGGCGGCCAGCGGCATCGTGGTGCACGCTCTCGAGGAGGCGCGGGCTGGAGCATCGGCCGAGGTGTACGGCGTGATCGTGAATGTCCAGCCGCTCATCGACCTGCGCGCCCGCTACGGCGCTGCGGTGCTCGACGCCCGCTCGCTGCGAGCCGCAGCGTCGAATGGCGCAGCGGAGTACCAACGGCTCAAACGCCTGTTCGAGGACGACCGCAATGTCTCCGAGCGCGCCGTGCAGGCCGCCGAGGCGCAGTGGAAAGCAGACCAGGCGCGGCTCGCGGCCGCCGAGCAGTCCGCCGCTGCTGCGCAGGATACGATTCGCGCGGGATGGGGTGACGCGCTCGCAAGGTGGGCGACAGACCCGGAGTCAGCTGCGTTTCAGTCGCTGGCGCAGCAGCGCGAAGTGTTGGCGCAGATCACCTTCCCGTACGACTTGAGCGCGCAGGCGGGCAGAGCGCAACTGTCCTTGGCGCCGGTTTCCGCGCCAACCGAGGCACGCAGCGCGCGCTTTGTGTCCGCCGCGCCGCAAACCGACGCCGCCATGCCCGGTGTCACCTATTTCTACGTCGTGAGCGCGCACGGGCTGCGAGTCGGCATGCGCGTGGCGGGGCAGCTCAAGCTCGGTGGCAACTCGCGCGAAGGCGTCGTCGTTCCGTCCGCCGCCGTGGTGTGGCACGGCGGGAAGGCCTGGGCCTACGTCAAGGACGAGGACGATCTGTTCGTGCGCAAGGAAGTCTCCACCGCGCGCGAGATCGGCAACGGCTGGTTCGACGCGACTCATTTCCAGCCGGGCGACGAGGTGGTCGTGAGCGGCGCCCAGCTGCTGCTGTCGGAAGAGCAGAAGTTCCAGATCCGCAACGAGAACGAAGATTGAGCAAAGCGAACGGCGGCAAATCCCTGACCGCATTTACCACGAAGGACTCGAAGGTACATGAAGGTCTTTTGAACGATTTGGTGTTTTCCTCGTGTCCTTCGTGGTCGATGATTTTTGCCTTTCGCCGTAGATGATCGCGTTTATCGTCCGACAATCGATCCGCTATGCAGGCGTGGTGGTCGCGCTGGCGCTGACGGTCATCATCTACGGCTTCTACGTCCTGACGCGCGCCAACCTGGATGTCTTTCCCGAGTTCTCGCCCAGCCAGGTGGTGATTCAGACCGAGGCGCCGGCGCTGTCGGCGGAGCTCGTGGAGCGGCAGGTCTCGCAACCGATCGAGAGCGTGCTGGCCGGCGCTTCCGGCGTGGAGCACATCCGCTCGCAATCCATCCCGGGATTGTCCGTCGTCACGGTGCTGTTCCGCGAGGGCTCGAGCGCCTACCGCAACCGGCAGGTGGTGAGCGAGCGTCTCGCCTCGCTCGCGAATCAGCTGCCGCACGGTGTGGCGCAGCCGGCCATGACTCCGCTCACGTCCTCGGCGAGCACGGTCCTCGGTGTCGGGCTCACCTCCGCCGGCCGCTCACTCATGGACGTCCGCACGCTGGTGGACTGGGTCGTGCGCCCGCACCTCCTGGCCGTGGAAGGCGTGGCAGAAGTCAACGTCTTCGGCGGTGAGGTGCGCGAGTGGCAGGTGCAGGTCGACCCCGAACGGCTGATGCGCTACGGCTTGTCGATGCAAGAGGTGGTGCAGGCCGCGCGGCGCGCCACAGGTGTGCTGGCGGCCGGGTTTGTGCGCACGGAGAATCAGCACCTGATCGTCAACGTGGAGGCGCAGCCGCGCGCAGCCGAAGAGCTGGGCCGCGCGGTGCTAGCGCAGAGAGGAGCACAGGTGCTGCGCCTCGCCGACGTCGGCCGCGTCGTCGAGGGGGCGGCGCCGTCCATCAGCGCCGCCGCGATCAATGGCACGCCCGGCGTCTTCCTCATGGTGCAAGGCCAGCTCGGTGCGAACACGCGCGCAGTCACCCTGGATCTCGAGCGCGCGCTCAAAGAGCTGGAGCCGCTGCTGGCGGTCGAGGGCGTCACGCTCAATGCGCGGCTGTTCCGGCCCGCGAACTTCATCGAGACCGCGGTGCGCAACGTGCAGCGTGACCTGCTGATCGGCTCGGCTCTGGTGGTCATCGTGCTGTTCCTGTTCCTGTTCAACACGCGGACGGCGTTGATCTGCACGACGGCGATTCCCGCCTCGCTGCTGGGTGCAGTGCTGGTGCTCGACTACTTCGGCGTCGGGCTCAACATCATGGTGCTCGGCGGTCTCGCTATTGCGCTCGGCGAGGTGGTGGACGACGCGATCATCGACACCGAGAACATCTTCCGCCGCCTGCGCCTCAATCGCGCGGCCGCGCAGCCGCGGCCTGCCGATCAAGTAGTGCTGGATGCCTCGGTCGAGGTGCGGAGCTCGGTCGTCTACGCGACCTTCATCGTGGCGCTGGTCTTCGTCCCGCTCCTCACGCTTTCGGGTGTAGCCGGCCGGTTGTTCGCTCCGCTCGGTCTGGCCTACATCTTCGCCATCCTCGCGTCGTTGATCGTGGCGCTGTCTCTGACGCCCGCGCTGTGCTACCTGCTGCTGGCGCGCGCCGGCCTGAAGACGCAGGACCCGCCCGCGGTGGCGTGGTTGAAGCCGCGCTACGCCGCTGCGCTGCGCCGCATCGAACGTTTCCCCGGGCGGATCGTCAGCGCCGTGTTCGTGGTCATCGCTGTCGGGATCGGGCTGCTGCCTCTGTTCTCCGGAGAATTCATTCCGGCGCTGCGCGAAGGTCACTACGTGCTCCACATGACGGCTGTGCCCGGGACGGCAGAGTCCGAATCTCTGCGCATCGGCAACCGCGTCACCAAGGCAATCGGCTCGATCAAGGGAGTGAAATCGGTGGCGCAATGGGTGGGCCGCGCCCCCAACGGCGCCGACACGTTCGGCACGCACTACAGCGAGTTCGAAGTCGAGATCGGCGCGCTCGGCGGCCGGGAGCAGGCCCGCATCCTGCGTGAGATCCGCGAAACGCTTTCCGGCGAACGCGGCGGCAGCTTCGCCGGGGTGGCATTCGCGGTGAATACCTTCCTGACCGAGCGCATCGAGGAAACCATCGCCGGATTTGCCGCCCCCCTCGTCATCAATCTCTACGGCTCCAATCTCGATCTGCTGGACCGCGATGCCCAGGCGGTGGCGGCGGCTCTGGCGCGGGTTCCAGGCGCGCGCGACGTGCAGGTACAGGCGCCGCCCGGGACCCCGCAGCTCGTGGTGCGGCTGCGCCAGGAGCGAGCGGCTGCTCTGGGGATCGCCCCGCTCGATGCGCTGGAAACAGTCAGTGCTGCTTATGGCGGCGCGCTGGTGGCGCAGGTATATCAGGCCAACCATGTCATCCCAGTGGTGGTGGTGCTGGCGCCGGAGACGCGCGACCGCATCGCTGAGATCGGGCGCTTGCAGTTGCGCGCCGCGGATGGCAGGCTGGTGCCGTTGCGCGACGTAGCCGACATCGGCCTCGAGGGCGGCCGCTACAAGATACTCCACTCCGGCGGGCGCAGGATTCAGACTGTTACCGCCAACACGGTCGGGCGCGACCTGCAGGACTTCGAATCCGACGTGCGCAAGCGCATCGCGGAGGACGTGCACCTCGCGCCGGGTAACTACGCTGTGTTCAGCGGCACGGCGCGCGCACAGGCGGAGGCGCGCGAGGACCTCATCGTGCACTCGGCGATCGCTGCGATCGGCATCTTCTTGCTGCTGTACATTGCCTTCAACAACCTGCGCAATCTGCTCATCACCTTCCTCAATCTTCCGTTCGCGCTGATCGGGGGCGTGATCGCGGTGCTCGCCACCGGAGGCTGGCTTTCGCTCGGCTCGGTAGTCGGGTTCGTGACCCTGTTTGGCATCACGCTGCGCAATTCGATCATGCTGGTGTCCCATTACCAGTATCTGGTCGGGACCGAGGGTCTGCCATGGAATGGCGACACAGCGGTCAAGGGCGCCGCCGAGCGCCTGCCATCCATTCTGATGACCGCGCTCGTGACGGCGCTCGGGCTGCTGCCTCTCGCGCTGGGGACAGGAGAACCCGGGCGCGAGATCGAGGGGCCGATGGCCACCATCATCGTCGGCGGTCTCGTGACCTCGACCGTGCTCAATCTGCTCATCCTGCCGACCATCCTGGTGCACTTCGGCAGGTTCGAGAAGCGCAGCGACGCTTCTCCGGCGCCGGCCTAACCGACCTTTGCCACAGCGTCGCGGCTGCGCAGGTGCAGGACGGGCTCGCGCGCAGCAGCTTCGCTCGCCATCAGCGCGATGATGTGCCGCCCGACATCGTTGGGCGTGATCCAGCTCGGATCGACCTTTCCGCCGTGGACGCGCGTGGCGATCGTGGTCCAGATGATGAGTTCCTGAATCCGTACGTTCACTTGCCCCGCCTCTGTGCGCAGGACCTTGGTCAACATGACCTGCGCCGCAGAGGCAACCGAAACCGGACCCGAGTTCGGTATCGCCACCTCGGCGTGCGAGCCACCGATCGACAGGTAGAAGCCCCGCGGCGAGGTTTCAACGATGATCGGTATGAAATATTTGGCGGCCAGGAAGTGCGACGTCAAGCGCTCGGCCAGCACCGCATTCCAGTCCGCCAGCGGAGTCCTGGTGAGCGGCGGCCCCTCCCACCAGCTGCCGATGGATGCAACGACGCCGTCGACACGCGGAGCCGCGCGCTTTGCCGATTGGACTAAAGCCGCCGCCGCTTCTTCGCTGCTGACGTCTCCCACGACGAGCTCGAGATGGCGCGGCCGAGCAAGCCGCTCGGCCAGCTGATCCAGTCTGGCCGCCGTGCGTGAAACAGCGAGCACCCGGGCGCCGGCGCGCAGCAGCTCATCGACGATGCCTTCGCCCACCCCGCCCGCGGCGCCGAGGACGACGATTGTCTTGTCGCGCATAGCTTTGGCCTCCTAACCTGCGCCCGACGGCCCGATCATTTGCCCGGGCTGCACCCACTGGTCGAACTGCTCCGCGTTGACGAAGCCGAGCGCAAGCGCGGCTTCGCGCAGGGTGGTGCCCTCCCGGTGCGCTTTCTTCGCGATCTCGGCCGCCTTGTCGTAGCCGATGTGCGGCGTGAGGGCGGTCACCAGCATCAGAGAGTTGTCCAGCAGCTCGGCGATGCGCTCCGCATCCGCTTCGATTCCGTCCACGCAGTAGCGCGTGAAGCTGCGGATCGAGTCGGCAAGCAGCCGCGTGCTCTGCAGGAAATTGTGGATGATGAGCGGTTTGAAGACATTCAGCTCGAAGTTGCCCGACGCGCCGCCGAAATTCGCGGCCACGTCGTTGCCCAGCACCTGGCAGCAAACCATCGTCAATGCCTCGCACTGCGTCGGATTCACCTTGCCAGGCATGATCGAACTGCCTGGCTCGTTTTCCGGCAAGCTCAACTCGCCCAGGCCCGAGCGAGGCCCGGAGGCGAGCCAGCGCACGTCGTTCGCAATTTTCATCAGAGCGGCGGCCACGCTCTTCAACGCGCCGTGCGCGAACACCAGCGCGTCGTGCGCGGCGAGGGCCTCGAACTTATTGGCTGCGCTCACGAACGGCAGGCCGCTCGCGCGCGCCAGCTCATCGGTCACCTTGCGGGAGAACTGGGGCGGAGCATTGAGCCCGGTTCCGACCGCGGTGCCGCCGATGGCGAGCTCGTACAGACCGGGCAGCGCCGCCCGCACACGCGCCACAGCGTGCTCCATCTGCGCGACGTATCCGGAGAACTCCTGTCCGAGCGTGAGCGGTGTGGCGTCCTGCAGATGCGTGCGCCCGATCTTGACGATGCCGGCAAACGCCCGCGCTTTGTCGTTCAGGGCATCGCGCAGCGCGTGCAGGCGCGGCAGCAGGTCCTGAACGAGCGCGCGCGCAGCGGCGAGATGCATCGCCGTGGGGATGACATCGTTGGACGACTGGCTGCGGTTGACGTCGTCGTTCGCATGTACCAGCCGGTGCACGCCGCGTTGCCCGCCGAGCAGCTCGCTGGCGCGGTTGGCGAGCACCTCGTTCATGTTCATGTTGGTCTGGGTCCCCGAGCCGGTCTGCCATACCACCAGGGGGAACTCGTCGGCGTGCCGTCCCGCTATGACCTCGTCGGCGGCGGCCACGATCGCCCGTGCCTTGTCCGCATCCAGCAGATTCAGCTCGGCGTTGACCGCGGTCGCAGCGCGCTTCACCTCCGCCAGCGCGTGGATGAAGTTCGGGGGGAAACGCTCGCTCGAGATGCGGAAGTGCTCGAGCGAGCGCTGGGTCTGCGCTCCCCACAGGCGTTCCCCCGGCACTTCGATCTCTCCGAAGCTGTCGCGCTCGATGCGGGTCGTTGGCATGTCGTGGTTGTTCGCTCGCGTTTCCGATCAGCTTACCGGAGCGGGAGCGAGGACGCTGTTACACTGAGCTACATTACGCGATGGAAGGCCGATCGATGGCGACAATCACCCTGACCAGGGACAATTTCGACGACACTGTGGAGCAGAACCCGATGGTCGTCGTGGATTTCTGGGCGGCGTGGTGCGCGCCCTGCCGCCTGTTCGCACCCACCTTCGAGCAGGCCTCCGAGAGGTATCCCGACGTGGTGTTCGGCAAAGTCGACACCGAGGCGCAGCCCGAGCTGGCGGGAGCATTCGGGATCCGGTCGATCCCAACTCTGATGATCCTCCGCAACCAGGTGATCCTGTATTCGGAAGCAGGTGCGCTTCCGCCGCCTCAGTTGCATGCCTTGATCGATCAGGCCAAAGCGCTGGACATGGAGCACGTGCGTCAGCAACTCGCTAACGATGGCACGGGTGAGGCGGAAAAGACATGAGTGAGACTTACTCGAGCTTCCGCGAGTTCTACCCGTTCTACCTGTCGGAACACCGCAACCGGACCTGCCGCCGCCTGCACTTCGCAGGCAGCTCGCTTGGTCTGGTATGCCTCGCGGCCGCAATCGCCTCGGGCAGCTTCTGGTTCGTCCTGCTCGGGTTGCTGATCGGCTATGCGTTCGCCTGGACCGGGCACTTCTTCTTCGAAAAGAACCGGCCTGCGACTTTCAGCCATCCGCTCTACAGTTTTGCGGGCGACTGGGCGATGTTCCGCGATATCTTGTCAGGCCGTATCAAGTTTTAGCCGCGGGCCTCAAGCCAGCAGCGCCTGCCTGATCGAGGGCTCTTCCAGCTTCTCGAGCCACCACTTCAGCGCTTTGCCTGCGTCGCGCGGACGCCAGGCGAGCGACATCCGTGTGGCTTTCGGCGATTCCTCCTCCACTTCTTTGCGGACCAGCCGACCCGAAGCGATCGCGGGCGCGGCGATGTTCATGGGCAAATAGCCCACCCCCAGTCCGCAGGCCTGCGCCTCGAGCTTGGCCTGCATGGTGGGCACGGTCAAGGTGTCCTGACCGTTGCCGATGCCCGCGCTGCGCGGCGGCAGGTTGCGCGAGGTGTCGGCGGCCACCACGACGCGATGCTGCAGAACGTCGGAGACCGGCACCGGCTCGGGGGCTTGCGCGAGCGGGTGGTCCGGGGCGATCGCGAAAACGAACTGGACCTCACCCAGCGGGCGCACGGCGGCCCCATGCTCAGGCGGGGCCTCGCTCGGAGCGCCGATGACGAGGTCGGCGCGGCCCGAGAACAGAGCGTCCCAGCAGCCGTCCAGGATCTCGGAGGAGAGGCGGAGCCGCGTGCCTGAACCCTCCCGGTAGAACTGCGCGACCAGCGGGCACAGCCGCTCACCCGGGATGATGTCGTTATAGGCGATGCGCAGCTCCGTCTCCCAGCCTTTCGCGATGCGCTGGACGCGGCACTCGATGTCGGACGCCGCGCGCAGCAGGTAGCGCCCCTCGCGCAGCAGCTCCTCCCCGGCGCGCGTCAGCCTCGCGCGATGACCGCTGCGGTCGAACAGCTGCACGTCGAGATCCTGCTCAAGCTTTTGCACCGTGTAAGTGATCGCCGACGGCACCCGGTGCAGCTCCTCTGCGGCCCCGGCAAAGCTACCCTTGCGGGCGATCGCATCGAGAACCAGCAGTGCGTCCAGCGATAGCTTGGTGGCGGACATGGCGGTGCCTTTTCGGAACGCGGCGTCTAGAATTGTTGCGCTAATGACCGGAAAACTGCGGTAAAATTCCCAACCTTATACCTCATTGCGGGCCGGCTGACACATGCCGGGTAGAGCGCCGGCCCCCGCAAATCTACAACTAGAGGCACGAGGCACTCCGTTGCACACATCGATATTGCGTACTGTAGCGCTTCTCGCCGCCTTGGTCATCGCGGCCGCGTCGGGCGCGTGCGGCAAGAAGGACGAGGCCGTAGCGAGTCCTCAGGCCAAGCCCTCTGATCAGAGCAAACCAGCCACTTCAGGCAATGCGGGCAGCGCAGCGGCGGCGGACAAGACACCGGCTGCTGCCGCAGCCCCGGCGAAGCCGATGGGCCTCCCGGTGAAAGCGGAGCCGGTCAAGATTGCCACCGTCCAGTCCGACGTGAGCGCGGTCGGGAGTCTGATCGCTGCCGACTCGGTCGTGATCCGGCCGGAGATCGCGGGCCGGGTTGTCGGCCTACGTTTCCAGGAGGGCCAGCTGGTCCAGAAGGGGACCCCGCTGGTAAACCTCGACCCGTCTGAGTACCGGGCTCAGCTGGCGGCCACCACGGCGGACGCCAAAACCGAGACTCAGCGCTACGAGCGGGCCAAGGAGCTGCTCGAGAAGAACTTCATCAGCAAGGAGGCGCTCGACGTGGCCAAGGGAAACATGGACCGTGCCGTGGCCAAACAGCAGCAGGACGAGGTGTTGCTGTCAAAGACGACGATATCGGCTCCCTTCACCGGCGTCCTCGGCCTGCGCCAGATCAGCCCGGGCGCCTACGTCAAGGCGGGCGACGACATCGTGCGTCTGGAAAACCTGAGCTTCGTCAAGCTCGACTTCCGCGTGCCCGAGATGTATCTGTCGCAGATCAAACCCGGCCAGGAAGTGACCATTCTCGTCGACGCCTATCCGGGGGACGCCTTCAAGGGCAAGATCTACGCGCTCGAGCCAGCGGTGGACGAGAAAACACGGACCGTCGTGGTACGAGCGCAGGTTCCCAATCCACACGCGAAGCTGCGCCCCGGGATGTTCGCGCGCGTGAACGTGCTGCTCTCGACGCGGCCCAACGCGATCGTGATCCCGGAGCAAGCGATCTGGCCGCAGGGTCGGGACACTTTTGTATACCGGGTAGTGGATGGCAAGGCGATGCTGACTAAGGTCGAGCTGGGCATCCGTCGACCAGGTGAGGTGGAGGTTCTCAGGGGGCTGGGCGACAAAGACGTGGTGGTAACGGACGGGCAGATGAAGCTCAAGGACGGAGCCCCGGTGATGGTCCTGCCGGTCCCGCCGCCGCCCAAGGCGGCATTCATCGGGTCTGGCAAGCCCGAAGCGGCCGGCTAGGCCCGGACTTCGGTTCAAGCAGAGAGGATCGCTCGATGGTCTTATCCGACATCTCCATTCGACGGCCGGTGCTGGCCACGGTGATGAGTATGGTCATCGTACTGGTCGGTGCCCTATCGTTCACGCGCATGGCTGTGCGCGAGTATCCGAATATCGATCCTCCCGTAGTTTCGGTGCGCACCGTCTATAAAGGCGCCACCGCCGCAGTCATGGAAAGCGCCATCACTCAGCCGCTGGAAGATTCGCTTTCTGGGATCGAGGGCATCAAGACGATCAAGTCCCAGAGCCGGGAAGAAGTCAGCCAGATCACTATCACCTTCATCGCCTCGCGTGAGATCGACGGCGCCGCCAATGACGTGCGCGATCGCGTGGCGCGCGTCCGAAAGCAGCTGCCCGCCGCTTCGGATAACTCGGTCGTCTCCAAGATTGAGGCCGATGCGCAGCCGATCATGTGGATCGCGATGTCCAGCGATCGCCACACCCCAATGGAGATGTCGGACTACGCGGACCGTTATCTTACCGATCCGCTCAAAGCGCTCCCCGGTGTGGCGTCAGTGATCATCGGCGGCGAGCGCAAGTACGCCATGCGTGTGTGGCTCGACCGCGAGCGTCTCGCGGCGCAGGGCTTAACGGCGCAGGACGTGGAGGATGCGCTGAACCGCGAGAACCTCGACTCCCCCAGCGGGCGCATCGAAAGCACGCAGCGCGAGTTCACGGTGCAGGCGCGGACCGACCTGCGCTCGCCGGAAGAATTCAACAACATGGTCATCAAGGAGGTGAACGGCTATCCCATTCGCCTGCGCGATGTCGGCCGGGCCGCCCCCGGACCTTACGAGAATCGCAAGATCGTCCGAGTCAAGGGCGAGGAAGCGCTCGGGCTGGGGGTGGTGAAACAATCGACAGCCAACACGCTGGAGGTGGCCAACGCGGCCAAGGCGCTGCTGCCGAAGCTGCGGGAGTCGCTCGCGCCGGGCATGAAGTTATGGGTGGCGGTCGACACGTCCAAGTTCATCGAGGCCTCGATCCATTCCGTTTTCGAGACCATCATCCTGGCCCTGATCCTGGTCGTGCTGGTGATCTTCTTCTTCCTGCGCGAGGTGCGGGCCACACTCATCCCGGCGATCACGATCCCGATCTCCATCATCGGTCACTTCACCTTCCTGAAAGTGCTTGGGTTCTCGATCAACACGCTGACCCTGCTCGGCGTTGTGCTATCCGTCGGCCTGGTGGTGGACGATGCCATCGTGGTGCTCGAGAACGTGCACCGCCACATCGAGGAGGGCATGAAGCCCTTCAAGGCGGCACTCGTCGGCAGCAAGGAGATCGGCTTCGCGGTCATCGCGATGACGATCACGCTGGCGGCGGTATTCACGCCGTTGTCTTTCGCGCAGGGCAACACCGGCAAGCTCATGACCGAGTTCGCGCTGACGGTCGCAACGTCCGTGATCGTGTCGGGGTTTGTCGCGCTGTCGCTGGTGCCGATGATGTGCTCGAAGCTGCTCAAACACGAGCACAGCTGGATGTACAGCAAGACGGAACCCTTTTTCAGGGGCATGACGGATGGCTATCGCGCCGCGCTCTCGGCCACGTTGAGGCACCGCTGGGCGGTCGGTGTTGCTTTCTTTGCCGTGCTTGGCGTCATGGTCTGGCTGTTCATGCAGCTCAAATCGGAGCTCTCGCCGCAGGAAGACCGCAGCATGTTTCTCGCCTTCGTCATCGCTCCCGAGGGCTCGTCGATGCAGTACACCGACAGTTACATGCACGCCGTCGAGGACCTCGCCAAGAATGTGCCGGAGATCGACACCATGTTCGCCGTAGTCGCGCCGGGACTCGACCGCCCGAACCCGGTGAACCTGGGCATCGCGTTTTCGGTTCTGAAACCATGGGACGAGCGTAGCCGCACTCAGCAGCAGATCACCAAAGAGCTGGGACCAAAACTCTACGGCGGACTGCCTGGGGCGCTATCGTTTACCAAGGGTTTGCCCTCGCTGGGACAGCCGTTGTTCTCCAAGAGCGTCGAGTACGTGATTTATGGCAACACCTACGAGGAGCTCCAGGACAAAGTCAACAAGGTAATGGCCAAGCTCAGCCAGTACCCCGGAATCACCGCACTCGACTCTGACCTCAAGCTCAACAAGCCGCAGCTGGCGGTAAAGATCGACCGGGACAAGGCTGCCGCGCTCGGCGTATCCATGGAAACGGTCGGCCACACGCTGGAAACGCTGCTCGGCGGCTTCGATGTCACACGCTACAAGCACGAAGGCAAGCAGTATGACGTCGTCGTGCAGATGGAGGACGACAAGCGGCGTCAGCCCAGCGATCTCACTTCGATCTATGTTCGCGGTGCCGACGGATCGCTCAACCAGCTGTCGAACCTGGTGACCTTGACCGAAACCGTGGGTCCGAAGGAGCTCAACCACTTCAACAAGCTGCGCGCGGCTATCATCAGCGGCGAGCCAGCCGGTACCGCAACACTGGGACAGGTGCTGGAGCACCTCGACGAAGTGGTCAAGACGGAGCTCGGTCCCGGGACGCGTACTGATCTGGACAACATTTCACGCGAATTCAGAGAATCGGGCGGTCAGCTGTGGATGACGTTTGCTCTCGCACTCGTCTTCATTTATCTCGTGCTTTCGGCCCAATTCGAGAGCTTCGTGGGCCCGCTCGTGATCATGTTCACCGTGCCCCTGGCCATGACCGGCGCGGCGCTCGCGATGTGGATCAACTTCAAGTTCGATCGCGGTGGGACGCTGAACGTCTACAGCCAGGTCGGCCTCGTGATGCTGGTGGGCTTGATTACCAAGCACGGGATCCTGATCGTCGAGTTCGCCAATCAGCTCCGCGCCAAGGGCATGGAAAAGATGGAGAGCGTGATCGAGGCGGCGACGCTGCGCTTGCGTCCGATCCTGATGACGACCGCGGCGATGGTTCTCGGCGCAGTGCCGCTGGCGCTGGCCCGTGGTGCTGGGGCCGAGTCGCGCCAGGCGATCGGCTGGGTCGTGGTCGGCGGCCTGCTCCTCGGGACGCTGCTCACACTATTCGTCATCCCGACGATCTACTCGGTGTTCGTCCGCAAGGTGCATCTGTCGCGGTTGGAAGACGAGGATGCGATCGTCCTGCCGGCCGGTGCCGGCGGCGCTTCGATGGGTCCGCACCAGCGCCGGGAGCACTGACGCTCCACGTCGGATTGATACACGGAGACACGGAGAGCTCGGTTCGGGTTTCAGCACCCTGCAGCTCTCCGTGCACGGTATCTCGCCGACTCGACGATCCGTGATTCTTCAGTTCCTTCGAATGACCGGATCGAAAAGTTTCGCTGGCAAAGCCTCTCATCCGCTCCCATATTCGCGGGCACAGGCCGCACGAATCGAGGAGCGAAACAATGATCACCTTACGTAAGGCTCAGGAGCGGGGCCATGCAAATCACGGCTGGCTCGATAGCTATCACACGTTCTCCTTCGCGGATTACTACGATCCACGCGAGATGGGCTGGGGCGCCCTGCGCGTGATCAACGAGGACCGCGTGGCCCCCGCGCAGGGATTTGGCACGCACCCGCATCGCGACATGGAGATCATCAGCTATGTGCTCGAGGGAGCGCTCGCGCACAAGGACAGCATGGGAACGGGCTCTGTGATCCGGCCCGGCGACGTGCAGCGCATGAGCGCCGGCACCGGTGTCCTGCATAGCGAGTTCAACCAGTCGCCGCGTGACCCCGTACACTTTCTTCAGATCTGGATCGAGCCCAACAAGCGGGGTATCGCGCCGGGTTACGAGCAGAAGAACTTCGCGGAGGCCGACAAGCGCGGCCAGCTGCGCTTGATCGCGTCCCCCGATGGCGCTGACGGTTCCGTCAGGATTCACCAGGATGCCCGCCTGTACGCTGCGCTTCTGGATGGGGCAGACACGGTGAGCCATGCGCTGGCGCAGAAGAGGAAGGCATACGTACACGTCGCACGCGGGACGGTCCACCTCAACGGCACGGCGCTCTCGAGCGGGGACGGTGCCAAGATCGAGGGCGAGGGTAAGCTCGACTTGTCCGACGCCAGCGCCGCCGAAGTGCTGGTCTTCGATCTGGCCGGGGAATGAAGCAAAGCGAGTCTCGGATCCTCATCACGCACGCCGGAAGCTTGCCGCGCCCGCGCCCGCTCGTGGATCTTCAGCTGCGGATGAGCCGCGGCGAGAGCGTGGACCGCGACGTTCTGCGCACGGAGGTAGAGCGGGCAACGCGGCGTGCGATCGATCGTCAGCTCGAGTGCGGCATCGACATCGGCAACGACGGCGAGCAGCCGCGCGAAAGCTTCTTCACTTACGTCCGCTACCGTATGAGCGGCTTTGGCGGTGAAGGTGCACGGCCTCCGGCCAAGGACGTCGCCAGCTATCCGACTTTTCGCGAGCTCTACCAGACGCACGCGCGCAAGAGCCTGCACACCGCGCCGCCACGCGCCGTCGGGCCGGTGCGCTACATCAACCGAGAGCCGCTCGACCGGGACCTCTCCGAATACCGCCGTATCCTGGAAGAGAAGACTGGCGGCTTCGTCGAATCGTTCTGGACCGCTCCCTCGCCCGGCATCGTCGCATGCGGGATGCAGAACGAACATTACGGCTCGCTGTCCGAGTATCTGAGCGCCGTAGCGGAAGCCCTGAAGACGGAGTACGAAACCATCGCGGGCCAGGGATTTCTGCTCCAGATCGACGCCCCCGATCTGGCCATGGAACGGCACCGCCTGTTCGCGGATCGCCCACTCAGCGAGTTCCTGGAGTTTCTCGACCTCACCATCGCGGCGATCAACGGGGCGCTCGCGAACGTGCCGCGGGAGCGTGTGCGCCTCCATGTCTGCTGGGGCAATTACGAAGGGCCGCACAACTTCGACGTGCCGCTGGACGATCTGCTGCCCCATTTGTACCAGGCGCATGTGGGCGCACTCGTGCTGTCGATGGCGAACCCGAGACATGCGCACGAGTACCGGAGCTTGAGCAAGTACCCGCTACCCCTTGGGTGGGTCGTGATCGCCGGCGTCATCGACACGACCACCAACTACGTGGAACATCCCGAGGTCGTGGCTGACCGCATCGAGCTCGTCGCGAAAGCCGTGGGCGATCCGCAGCGCGTGCTGGCGGGGACGGACTGCGGGTTCGACACATCGACCGGGGTCGGCATGGTGGCCGAGGAACTGGTGTGGGAAAAGCTGCGCGCGCTGCGCGCGGGTGCGGACCTGGCGAGCAGCCGGCTGTTCTGACGCTTCTGCTCGGGGTGGATTACACTTGTTCGGTTAGGTCACCTTGGTCGTGTTGCTCAAACAAGGAGGAGAACCATGAAAATCTACTATCACCCCGCGTCAACGACCAGCCGTCCCGTCATGCTGTTTGCGGCCGAAAACGGAATCGATGCGCAGCTCCAGGTGGTCGATCTGTTCACCGGCGAGCACTACAAGCCTCCGTTCGAGGCGATCAATCCGAACCACCTGGTACCCGTGCTGGAAGACGGCGATTTCCGCCTCACGGAAAGCTCCGCAATCCTCAAGTACCTGGCCGATAAGATCAACTCTCCGGCCTACCCGAAGGACCTGAAGCAGCGCGCTCGGATCAACGAAAGGATGGACTGGATCAACACGCAGATGTGCCGTGATCTGGCCTATGGGTTCATCTACCCGCAGATCTTCCCGCATCACAAGCGGCCGACCAGCGAAGTCCAGACCGGCACGCTGGCCTGGGCCAAGGAACGGGCGAACGGCTGGCTCAAGGTGCTCGACGAGCACATCATCGGACCGAAGAACGCGTATCTGTGCGGCGACCAGATCACGATCGCCGATTACTTCGCAGCGTCGTTCGTTGCGCTCGGCGAGATCGTAAGGTCCGACTACTCGGCCTATCCGAACGTCACCCGCTGGATGGGCAACATGAAGCGGCTCAAGAACTGGAACAAAGTGTACGAGACCATCAACGGATACGCGGCTTCGCTCAAGGACGCACAGTTGCAGGCGCTCTGACCGGAGGCGTAGCCAGTGCAAGGAGGTTTACCGTGATCAAGAAGCTTCATCACAACGCGTACCGCTGCCGCGACTCGGAGCAGACGCGCAGGTTCTACGAGGAGTTCCTCGGCCTGCCGCTCGCCGGCACGCTCGAGATCAAGGAGACGAAGAGCGGCCGGGCGACCCGAACTCTGCACACCTTCTATCGCCTCGACGATGGCTCCTATCTCGCATTCTTCGAGGCACCTGATATGCCGTTCGAGTTCAAGCATCAGCACGACTACGATCTGCACATTGCCCTGGAGGTCGACGAGCCCGCGTTGCAGTCCATGTTCGCGAAGGGCAAGGAACGGGGGATCGAGACGCGCGGCATCTCCGACCACCGGTTTATCCACTCGATCTATTTCCGGGATCCCAACGGATATGTGATCGAGCTCACGACGAAGCTGCCCGGCCACGACCAGGCAATGAATCCGGCTGTGAACGGCGCGCGTGCCAAGCTCGACCAGTGGCAGACGAGCAAGTCGCAACCCGCTGCTGTCGGCAGCTGAGATAGCGCCCCCGAAGCCCTCGACGATCGATCCCGTTCATGGTCGCTCTCCTGCACGACGCGGCGACACGCCGCGACGTCCGCGTCATTGGCGTCGTCTCGTTTGCGCACGCCACGTCGCATTTCTTTCATCTGCTGCTGCCGCCGCTGTTTCCCTGGCTGATGGCCGACTTCTCGCTGAATTTCACGCAGGTCGGCGCGTTGATGAGCGTCTTCTTCGTCGTATCCGGGACCGGGCAGGCGCTGGCCGGCTTCGCGGTCGATCGCTTTGGGCCGGGACGCGTTTTGCTGTTCGGAGTCAGCTCGCTCGCCCTGTCCGGATTTGCGCTGGCGGCGGCCAGCAGTTACGCGATGCTCGCTCTCGCTGCGGGCCTGGCGGGCCTCGGCAACAGCGTGTTCCATCCGGTCGATTTCACGATCCTCAACCGGCGGGTTTCGCCGCAGCGCCTCGGCTATGCATTCTCGGCCCACGGCTTGAGCGGTAACCTGGGTTGGGCGGTGGCGCCCGTGTTCATGGCCGGCATTGCAGGATTGGCCGGCTGGCACTGGGCTGGTTTCGCGGCCGGCCTGCTCGCGACGATCGTGCTGGCGACGCTGCTCTGGCAGCGCGCGCTGCTCGAGGTACGCGAGCCTGTAACTCACGCCACACCCGGCCCGGCGGCGAGCGCTGCCCCGACTTTTGCCTTCTTGAGCTCTTCGGCGGTGTGGCTGTGCTTTGGCTTCTTTTTCGTTCTCTCCGGTGCACTCAGCGTCGTGCAGACCTACGCGCCCACGCTGCTCAACCGGTTGTATGGTCTCTCGCTGGCTGCTTCGACCTCGAGCTTCACCGCTTATCTGCTCGCGGGCGCCGTCGGTGTGGCGATCGGCGGTTTCGTCGCGGGCCGCGGGCGGTCGCAGGATCGCGTGATCACGTTCGCCTTGGCGGTGTCGGCGTGCTGCGCTCTGTTGCTTGCGTCGGCTGTCTTCCCCGGTTGGAGCGTGATCGGTTTGATGGCGTTGCTCGGGATGGGCGTGGGCGTCGCCGGGCCTTCTCGCGACTTGCTGATTCGCCAGGCCGCAACCGCGGGCTTCGGCAGAGAGGCGTACGGCAGGGTATACGGCTTCGTCTACTCGGGGCTCGATGTGGGTTTCGCTGTCGCACCGCTCGTCTTCGGTCCGCTCATGGATCACGGTCACTATTCCGCCGCTTTGGTCGGTGTGGCGCTGCTGCTGGGAGCTTCGATCCTGACCGCTCTGAGTGTAGGGGTGCTCGCGCGCGTCGGCCGACGGGTCGTGGCTGGCGCCGGATGACCGGCGCTTGCGAGCGGCCGTGATCGCGCTTCGAAGTTAGCGAACGTCTTATCCGTTCGACGGGTACGGGCATGGGCGCGGCAGCGCGCTTGCTATGATGCGCACGTGCTTTCTGTTCGAGGCGTTTTCAAGAGTTACGACGGCCCGCGCAAGCGCGTCGTGCTGACAGGCGTTAACCTCGAGCTGGCCTCTGGTGAATACGTCGCCATCATGGGCGAGTCGGGCATTGGCAAGTCGACGCTGCTCAATCTAATCGCAGGCCTCGAGCGGCCCGACGCAGGGAGCATCGAAATCGGGGGCGCCGACATCTCTACGCTGGATGATGACGCGCTCACCCGGTTGCGCGGCGAACAGATGGGCTTTGTGTTCCAGGCCTTTCACATCCTGCCCTACCTGTCGGTATTCCAGAACGTCGAGCTGCCTCTGCGTCTGCAGCATGTGTCCGAGTCCGACGCGAGGAGCCGCACGCTGCAGATGCTCGAGGCCGTGCGGCTTGCGGATCGCGCCTCCGACATGCCCCGAGAGCTGTCCGGCGGCGAGCTGCAGCGGGTTGCCATCGCGCGCGCGCTCGTGCATCGGCCGAAGCTGGTCCTGGCCGACGAGCCCACGGGAAACCTCGACGCGGACACCGCACGACAGGTCCTGGATCTGCTGCGCACGCAGCTCCGGGAAAACGGCGCCTCCGGGATCCTGGCAACGCACTCCCGAGCTGCTGCGGATACCACCGACCGCATCTACCTGCTGACGTCTGCTGCGATCCGGGAACTCGATTGAACAGCCCTCGCTGAGGGAGCACCTGCTGTCTTCTCTCCGTGTGAATAAGTCATATCTTGAGGCGCCATTACGTACGCGAGCTGCCGGGTCAGGGGCCGTAACCTCGCTGTGTGCAGGTTACGAAAGGCTCAAAGGAGGGCACCATGAACATCACGCTGACGCTTCCAATCGCCACAGTGTTGGCGATTGCCTCGCTTGTCGCGGGAGGCGGACTGGCTGGGTCGGTGATACCGAATGCCACGGCGACCAGTTGCTATGTTTCCCGGTTGACCTCACTCCCTGTCGCAGCAGCGGCCGGAGTGCCGGCGGCGCGGCGTGCGACCGTGTGGCATCCGGGTTGCTGACGCCCTGTTCAAGCCAGGTCGACTACGGTGCCTGCCGTCTTACCCTGCTCTCCTGAGACAACATTTGCTCGACATAGGACTTGAACGTCGCGGCATCGGCGAGCTGCGTATCGGTGCATTTGTACTCGGTGCAGGTACCGCAGTCTTGCCGAAGGTCATGGAAGCGGGCGAAGCGGCGGAGCTGAAGCCAGACGCCTTGGGGGTGAGCAGCAGCCGGCCTTTCCCGCCCTCGAACGCCGTGCCTTGCGTCTCTCTCAGATCCTGAGTCTGCTTTAGCCTTCCTACGGTCAGACTGGCCTGCCCGCGCGCGTGGTTGTAGTGCTGGAAGAGGATGTCGATCTTCGCATCGGGCATCGTCTTTGGGTCAGGGGCGCCGGCGGGTAGTGAAGAGGCAGCCTCCAGCAAGCCTGCTTTGAATTGGGGGAAGGTGTTGTAATGCATTACTCCTCCTCTTTTTTAAGGCGCACGCACCGCAGCCTCGCGGATCACGTGTGTAGTTCCACCACGTCGCCGTCGTCGAGCCTGTGCTCGCGCCCAACGTGCTGCCCGTCGAAGCCGGACTTGCCCCACACGCGCGCGTAGCGCAGGGTGCGCGGGAGATCGCGGTGCACGAGGCGCGCGACGTCTTCGACCGTCTGGCCAGCACGCAAGCTGAACGGGCGCGTCCGATCGGGTGCATGGCCAGGCGTCTTGGTATAGATGCGAAGCAGGTGCAGGCGGCGGAACAGAAGCGATCCGAGTTCATCCAGACCATGGCCAGTCGCCGCCGAAACGGCAAGTGCGGGATAGGTCAAACCCGTCAGCTCGCGGAATACACGAAGCTCCTGGCTCGGGTCGGTCAGGCGTTCGCATTTGCTGGCCAGGATCAGGGTCGGAAACCGCAATCCGAACGGACTATCGTCGTCGCCTCCGGGTTCGGTCTCCGACTCCCAGTCGGGCGCCAAGGTGACGCGCCGCTCTCGCAATATGCCGTGCAGGGCCTGCATCTGCTCCACGCACTCAGGGTCGCTCAGGTCCACTACGAGAAGGCAGGCATCGGCGGTCTGCACCGCGTCCGCGATCCACGGGACCGGATGCTGGGGCGAGATCGCTGGCAGGTCGAGCAGCTGGAAGTGGATGTCCGCGTGCGGCATCATGCCCGGCTCGGGGTAGAGGGTCGTAAAGGGGTATGGGGCGACGTGAGCGCGCGACCCTGTGAGTCGCACGTGCAGAGACGACTTGCCCGAGTTGGGTGGGCCGATGAGCGCCAGCTGAGCAGCGCCTTCGGGGCGTGTCACCACGGCGGGGGTACTGCGCACGCCGCCCTTTCTCGGACCTTCCAGCTCGTCTGCCAGGTCTTTGATTTTGCGCTTGATGTCGCCCTGCAGGTGATCGGTTCCCTTATGCTTGGGGATCACGCGCAGCATCTCGCGCAGCCACTCCAGGCGCTCTTTGGGCTCGCGCGCCTTGCGGAAGTGCGCTTCGGCGGCCTTGTATTCGGGCGACAGGTTCGCGGGCATAGCGGATAGCGCCAACGCGAAGAATCGAACAGACAGCCTACTCGCGTTGCCTGGAAACGTCAGCCAGGAGGCCCCTGGCCTCCACCGAAGTGATATTCGCTTATCCCGTAGGCGGGATTGCAATTCACGCTTGCCGCTGGGATCATCAAGGTCAGCGTTTGCGTCTGTCGGTGCAATCGGAGCGTTTCATATGCGTGCAAAGCTTTTTTTTGTAGCTGCTGCCAGTTTCGTCTTGTGCTCGTTCGCTGGCGCAGGCAGTGCAGCAGAGCCTCTTTCGTCTCAGTCCGGCATGAACCGGGCGGACGGCGATGACGTCACTCTCAAGAGCACGGGTCCATCTAGAGCTGGCCGAGCCGCGGACGAGGAGCAACCGATCAAGCGGACCGGCGACTCTCGCAAATTCTGGCATGCACTCGAGGACGACCAGCCGCTGAAACCCGCAGGCGCCTCCAAGCCCGCGCGCGCCGCCGATGACGATCAGCCGCTGAAACCCACCGGGACGTCGGGTAAGCCCGGACGGCAGGCGGAAGAGATCACGCCGCTGCGCGCCTCAGGCGGCATCAACAGACCTACTCGCATCGAGGACGACGGCAGCAAGAAGTAATCGAAAGCGGGTCGGTCCTCGCAGCGAAAAAGGCAGGGTGTTCCCCTGCCTTTTGCATTTCTGGTGGCGGGTCATCCGGCGGCGACGAAGATGCTTGCCAGCGCTTTGTCACCTTTGAGCTGTTCCAATTTCTCCCGGGCGTAGCGGTAGCCGGTCTCGACGATGCGGTCGATCGACTCGAATTCGAGGACGCCGAATTCGTCGATCGGCGGACGCAGACACAGGTCCGCGTCGCGCTTCACCTCATCGGTCTTCTGGTGGCTGCCCACTTCGGTGGCGCGCATCAGGACGGCGGCGATGTTGGGCGCATTCACGCGCTTGCGGAACGGCAGGAGCCCATTCCACAGGTATTCCCACGGAGAGGGGAACTCCGCGATCTCGAACGCGAACGTGTGCTCTGAACCGACGTCCACCACGATCACTTTCTGGCAAAAGCGCTTGCGCATGATGTCGCCGGGTAGATTGTTCACGATCGCGCCGTCCACGAACACGTTGCCGTCGCGCAGTACCGGCACGAACACGCCCGGCAGAGAAGAGCTGGCACGCACCGCCTTCCACAGAGGACCTCGCTCGAGGACCACCGTTTCGCTCGTGGTGAGGTTGCACGAGACGCAGTAGAAGTTGAGCCACATGTCCTCGATCTCGGTATCGCCGTAGACCTCCCGCGCCCAGCGGTCGAGCACCCGCGTGCGGATGAGCGAGATGAAAGGCAGCGTGTACTCCTTGTGCGGCTTGTGCCGCAGCCAGCCGGTGCGCGAGATCTCCAGGATCTCTCTCCAGTCGTGACCCATTCCCAGCGCGCCCGCGATAACCGCGCCCATGCTTGTTCCTCCGATCATGTCGATCGGCACGCCGGCTTCGCCCAGCGCGCGGATCACCCCGATGTGCGCGAGTCCGCGGGCCCCGCCGCCGCCGAAGACGACCCCGATCGCCTGGCCGCTCAAGCAGCGCGCAACCCGCGCGTAGTCGTCCTTGCGATCCTTGCGGATATGGAAGTGGCGCTGCAGATTCCGTCCGCGGAACCACCGCTCCGTGCCGGAGGGCGGCCGGTCGCCATCGCCGTGCAGCAGGACGAGCGTCCGCCCCGCTTTGGAAATGGCATCGCGCGCGAGCAGCGACGTCTCTCCTTGCCCTGGCTCGGGGTCCGCGCCCGCCTGCGCCACGAGGAGGATCTCATCCGCCTGCCGCAGGCAGCGCTGGCTCCAGCCCGACCCGCTGGTGTCCGTCTCGCACACGAGAAAGCGGTGATGCGCCTCCTGTTCGTCCATCCAGGCCGTCAATCGCATTCCCGCCATGTGATCCCGGCCGGCGTCGGCGATGCCGGGCTGGTTGAGTAGGGCGTCCACTCGTTTCCCGGAGAGATGCAGGGTCGGCCCGATGTTTCCCAGGGCTTCGACCAGTCGTGTGGTGAAATCCGCGGTCGCCGACTCGGAGCCGATGCCCAGCACTGCGATGCACATCCCTCCCGCATGCGCTCCGCCCGAGCGCTCTTTTGCGAGCAGCCGGCGCACGACCATCTCGGCGAGCACGTGCATGACCCTGGGATATTTCTGAATGATCTCCTCGAACGCTTCGTGGGAAATGCGAACGAGCTCGCTGTCGCGCACAGCGATCACCGTGGCGGTCCTGGGCTCGCCAGTCAGCAGCGCGACTTCGCCGATGCTCTCGCCGCGGCTCATCTCATTCAGCACGCGCCCGCCGCTCCCAACGGCGCGCAAGCGTCCGCCCAGCACGAAGTACATGTCTCTGCCGCGGTCCCCCTCCGAGAACAGCACCTCGCCCGCCTGCAGGCGCACCCACTGGACGCGCGATTCGACGTAGCGGAGCACCGACTCCTGCACCACTCCGAACAACCGCGTGAGACCCAGAGCGAGCTGGGAGCGCGCGATGCGCCGCCGAATGCCTTCGGACAGCTCCTGCACGACCTGGGGAGAAGTCTTGAGCGCGTGCTCGAACGTGCTGGCCGGAATCCGCACGAGCACGCTATCCTGCGCGGCAAAGACGTTCGCGCTGTATACGCCGCCGCCGGCCAGAATCGCCATCTCTCCCGCGATCTCGCCCTGCCCGAATTCCGACAGCGTGAGCTCGGTCCCGTCTTCACGCTCGGCGGTGGCGCGCAACGCGCCTGCGGCGATGACATAGACCGCGCTCGCGGCTTCGCCCTTGGCGAGCAGGCGTTCGTTCGCCTTGACCTCCACCTTTTCCAGCTGCGACGCGGGCTGTGCCAGCAGCGCCAGGCGCAGGGCCGGCAGCCGGTCAGAGAGGCAGTCGAGAAGCTCCGTGAAATCCGCCGTTGCGTGGTTCATCGACTTACGAGTTCGTGGGGTCCCGGAGCGACATGATGCCGGGAAACTGACGCGGGTGGGACCGCTGGGGCGTTCTGCTCAGCTTCCCGTGGCACCTGCCGGCTCGAGTGCCAGCGCATCCTCCTTCAGCTTGACGTGGTTTACCTTGCCAGTGCCGAGCAGCGGGATCGCCGGCAATGAGATCACCCTGCGCGGGACCGCGATCTCGGGCAAGCCCAGTGACCGCGCGGCCTGCTGCAGGCGTTCGCGGTTAAGGGCAGGGTCGGTGGTGAACAGCACCACGGTTTCCCCGCGTTGAGTATCCGGTCTCGAGGAGGCGGCGTGCTGGAAGCCAGGCGCGGCCTCCGCTGCCATCTTCTCGACCACCTCGAGCGAGATCATCTCGCCGGCGACCTTCGCGAAGCGCTTGACGCGCCCCACGATGAAGAGGAATCCATCCGCATCGATCTCCACGATGTCGCCGGTCTCGTACCAGCCCGGGCCCAGCTCGGATTTCGGCGGCTGGATCACTCCGGGCCTGTCGTAATACAGGTAGCCTAGCATCACGTTTGGCCCGCGCAGATGCAGCACGCCGCCGCGCTCGATGCCAGGCACCGGCACCAGCCTGGCTTCCAGGCCAGGCAGCAGCTGGCCCACGCTGCCCGTCCGGCTCGCCATCGGGGTGTTGACTGACACCACCGGCGCCGTCTCCGTCACGCCGTATCCCTCGTAGATGCGCATCCCGAATTTCTCGAACCACAGATCCCGCACCGGGGGAGACAGCTTCTCGGCCCCGGCCACCACGTAGCGCAGCCGGTAGAAGTCGTACGGATGCGCGAAGCGCGCGTACTGCCCGAGGAACGTGCTCGTGCCGAACAGCACGCTGCAGGAGCGGTCGTAGATGACCTCCGGAATCAACCGGTAGTGCAGCGGCGA
>Ga0335080_10000748_pt1 | contig 30493 bp, 27 predicted proteins | sample Lox_Sample_34_FD_206720 | JGI IMG/M metagenome (GOLD analysis project Ga0335080, IMG submission 206720) | Soil microbial communities from Loxahatchee National Wildlife Refuge, Florida, United States - Lox_Sample_3.4 | ecosystem: Environmental > Terrestrial > Soil > Wetlands | place: USA... | reverse complement strand
TGTTCACGAGGGTTAGCCCTGGCGTGCCGGCGGAGTTCAGCTTGAATACAACCACCTGGTTGCCATTCGGATCGTTCGTACTGGTCAACACAAAAGTGTCATGGTTGCGGTGGGGCGCAGCTGCTGAGGCTGATACAACTGCAAGGAAAAGCATAGTCAGCGTTCCGCTGACAGAGGACAACTTGTTCTTCACGACATTCTCCTGTTCAGTCTGGTCTGGCTGTTTTGTGGACGACGGGGTGCAGACCTCTGCCAGGGACGCAGCCCGCAACACGAAGGCCGGCTGGCAGAGATCTGAAACAGGGATTCCCCGCTACTTCTAGTTTGGATCGTGCGTCCGCATGCGGCAGTGCAAATCGGATGATGGCGCGGCCGGAAGGTTACAGAACGGGTGATTTTTTCGGACGAAACATTTGTCAGTGCCGATTCAGCGGCTGTGGCGCGACGTCGGCAGTAACCAGCCCTAACGCCCACTTGATGGCTTCGGCGTACATTCTTTGAAGCTGGGGATTATCCCAATTCTCCGGGACATGGCCGAGAGTCGAGTAGAAGACGCGGCCTTTGCCGTAGGCCTTGGCCCAGGCAACGGCGAAATCCCCGTCTGTGCGGTGAACGTTCTTGTTCTTCAGATCGAGTCGAGTAGCATCGAGCCGCATCAGCACGCGAAGCTTGTCGCGGGAATAGTCCTTGATCTGATAGATCTCATCGCGCAGCACGAACGAGTGCGGCCATTGCTGCATGCCGGGGAATGCGGGATCTTCGACGAGGATTGGCGCATCGAACGTTCCCCAGGGATGCTCGTCGAAGTAGCCGCCGATCATTTCGCCATACTCCGGCCACGACGTGAAGGTGATGGTGGCGCTGTGGACGCCGACGAATCCTTTTTCGTCGTCGTGAATGAAGGAGAGGAAATCGGATTTCTGCTGGGCGTCCATCTCGAGATCGCCGCCGGTAAAGAACAACACCGCATCGAAGTCGTTGAGATTTTTCGCGTTGTATTCCAGCTTCTTCTTTGTAAGGGCTTCGCTGTCGGTGCGGATGGTGGTGTCCCACAGGCCGGAGTCGTGGCCTAGTCGCTCGATCGTGGCAAGAGCGTGCGAGATAGCCTCGTGGCGGTAGCCTTTCTCCTCGCCGATGGCAAGGAGTTTCTTTTTTCTTGGCTGAGAATTCTGCGCGAATAGTGTCGCCGCACACAATACGAGAACAACGCCGGTCAGTTTCATGGCGCGAGGATAACACCGTCGGTGCTGCGAGCTACATTACCGGCGCGAGTTCTGATGGCGATATGCCGCCTGACCCTACAAAAACTTGAAGATATCGACCGGAGGAATAGGCTCACGGTTCAAAATGATCTCGATCAGGGTCGTGGTAAATGGAAAGAACAGCGACTGCTTGCCGGGCTGAGTCCCATCGAAGTCGGAAATGTCCAGATCGACGGGCCCAAAATCCGGAGTGGCTCCTGCCGTCATATTGGTTCCGAAGCCTTGGTAGCCAACGAGGTTGGTTCCTGTTTTGGCGATGATGCGGGCAATGAGCCGCTTGCCTGCGATCTTTCCCTTTAGTTCATCTAGCCTTACGTGAAAGCAGCGGAAGCTGTTGTCGGCGACGAAGGGATGCACGTCCGCCTCAAACTCGGGGATTGAGGTCTCAGCGCCGTTGGGAGCGCGTGCGACGATCTCGATGGAGTAGTCGGTGATCGGGCCACCGTGGTTGTCTCTCGCGCGAACCACGAATTGCTGCCAGTTCTGCCCTTGCAGCTTCGCTCGGCCTTGTTGAACCACTCTCGCATTGGCGACGTCATTCTTGTGGAAATTGGCGAAGTCGTCCGCGCTGTTTACGTTCAGTGCCCGCAGGACCAGGGAAATCAGTTCATCTGGCGGTTCGCCCATGATCTGGTTGTGGTGCACGCCGGCGACGGGAATCATCGGGATATCGAGCAGATTGCTGAAGTCCGACCACTGCACTCCGCCCTTGGCAATCCCGAGGTTCAGAGTAATCTTGCGCGAATTCAAGGCAACTCCCGACCAGCGCACGACGCCGTCGCTTCCCTCCTGCTCATGGGCGGCGAAGATTTCTGCGAGCTTGCCGTAATCGTTGGTGCCGTCGAATACAAACACGTAAGGTGTGTCATTGTCCGGACCGTAGAGCTTCGTGTCGATCAGATCCTTGTGAGCGAGATTCCAGGTAAACGAACTGCCCAACTCTAAATTGCTGAGGACGAGATTTCCCGACTCGAGGAAATCAGGCCCGAACAGATCTTTGTTGCCGATGAAAATTCTCCCCAGCAAGCTGCGTCCTTTGGCGGCGATGGGAGAGCCGAAGGTCGCGGGAGCGAGCGCCACGAGGTGCTTGAGCAGTCCGCGGCGAGGCGCCGGAGGATTGGCAGCAGTCAGCCAGGATCGGACGACCAGCATGCCCGTGGAATGAACAATGGCGTCGAAGGGCGCCTGATCGAGGCCTTTGTCGTGCAGCGCATGATGAAAGCCGTTGGCGATGTCATCGACCGTGACTTCATTGTTGAGAGTGACGTAGTTGCCGATGAAGATGTCGGTGACATTTCGTCCGGCGGCAACGATGGCGTCGCGCCACTTGGAGAAAGCATTTCCGCTGCTCGCGTATCCGTGGACTAGTACAAGAGGAATTGGCATGGCACACCTGCTACGTGGGCGAGGATTGTAGCAGAGAAAAGTCGGATAGCGGAGTGGTTCGTAATTCGGAACAGAACTGGATTGTCCGAGATGCTAGAGCGCGAAGCGATCGGGAACTGTTTCGCCTACACCACAGCCCATGGTTGAAGGAATATCCAACGGGATCGAAGTGCCTATTCCAATGCCAGTTTGGGAATTCAAGATGGAGATTTTGCTTTTGGGTGGCGCAGCGCCTTCGGCGCTGCGATAAGGTGAGGGAGTAGCTCGCGGCTTCAGCCGCTGAGGTGCAGTATGGCGGCTCCCTTTCGCGGGAATACCGGGCACGGATGTTACTTCATCACTTCATCCACCTTTCAAAAGCGGCAACTGCTGCAGTCCGATCGAATGAGGCGGCTGTTGGTCGATGTTCTTTATCACTATCGGCAGCAAGACAAGTTTCTGTTGCATGAATTTGTGATCATGACTGACCACCTTCATTTGCTTATCACGCCGACTGTGACGCTTGAGAGGGCCATGCAGTTCATCAAGGGTGGGTTTTCATATCGGGCGAAGAAGGAGCTCGGATTTGTGCTCGAGATCTGGCAGCCCAGCTTTTATGACCGACGCGTTAGAGATGTCGAGGAGTATTTCAGGTTTCGGGAATACATTCGTCAGAATCCGATGAAGAAGGGAATGGTGAGGCTGGCCGAAGAATATGAATACGGTTCTGCTTGGCCGAGATATGAGTTGGATGGAATTCCTGAAACGATGAGGTCAGTTGGGATCAGCGGTTGAGAGATGGGAAAGGTTTTAGAGCAGGGGTCCTCAAGTTGGCTTGGGTCATTTGTACCGCTGATGTTTGAGCGCCCCGGGTCTTTTGCGGTGTCGAAGACGTGGGTGGCGCAATGCTTCAGCATTGCGATCAGGTTGGAGGGCAGGGGCTCGGGCTTTAGCCCCGGAGGTAACTCCGGCAATCAAGCGGTATGGGAGCTACTGTTGTGGAAGTCCGTGGGGTGGCGCAGCGCTTTCAGCGCTGCGATCAGGACGGCATGATGAGTTCAGGGCTTTAGCCTCTGGGGTGAACTCCAGCAAAATGAATGTCGGAGTGCACCTCAGCGGCTAAAGCCGCTTGGGTTTGTGAAAGCTTACATCGCAGCGCCGAAGGCGCTGCGCCACCCAAAAGCGTTTGCTAGTTGACTATGAATTGGCGTTCGAGGAGACCGCCTCCCAGATGTGTGGGGCAGATTGCTCAACAGATTTCATCTTTCCGCGACGCCGAAGCCGATTTGCTGCCCATCGAAGGTCATACTGCCATGTGTAGAAGAAATCACCCGAAGTCTCAAGGTCCGATTGATGCTGTTCCCATATCTTTCTACAGACAGCCACAATCGATCCTCGCCCCCCTAGCGCTATCAAAGCATCCAACAGCCAACCTTCTAAATCATCGCGAGTAGCCACCGATTCCACCTCCTGCTACCTCTACCACCCCCTGGTCTGCAGCATCTGCGCTTCATCCAGCGCACTGACTGCCAGGCCCTTCATCGCTCCCTGTAGGTCTTCGCTGACTTCAAGCAATACTTTCGGGTCTTGATAGTGCGTCGCGGCTTGCACAATGGCGCGGGCGCGCTTGGCAGCTTCTTCGGGATCGGCGAACTCGGTTGAGTTCTTCATGAAGATGCCGCTGCCAACGAACACCGCCTCGGCTCCGAGCTGCATTACCAACGAAGCGTCTGCCGGTGTCGCGATGCCTCCGGCGCTGAAGTTCGGGACCGGCAACTTCCCTGCCTTGGCGACGATCTTGATTAGCTCGTACGGGGCCTGGTGCTCTTTCGCTTTCGCGTAAAGCTCTTCTTCGCTGAGCACCGTGAGGATCTTCATCTCCTGCACGATTTGGCGGATGTGCTTCACGGCGTGCACGACGTCTCCCGTGCCGGCTTCGCCCTTGGTGCGGATCATGGCTGCGCCTTCGGCGATGCGGCGCAGGGCTTCTCCGAGATTGCGGGCGCCGCAGACGAACGGCGTCTTGAACGCGTGCTTGTCGACGTGGTGCGCTTCGTCGGCGGGCGTGAGCACTTCGGACTCGTCGATGTAGTCGACGCCGAGTTCCTGAAGTATTTGGGCTTCCGCAACATGCCCGATGCGGCACTTGGCCATCACGGGAATCGAGACGGCGGCCATGATCTCGCGAATCTTCTTGGGGCTCGCCATGCGGGCGACGCCGCCTTCGGCGCGGATTTGCGCGGGTACGCGCTCAAGAGCCATCACGGAGACGGCTCCGGCTTTTTCGGCGATTTCGGCCTGGCGGGCGTCGGTGACGTCCATAATGACGCCGCCCTTGAGCATCTCGGCGAGGCCGGTCTTGAGACGAAGAGAAGTGGGTGTGTTGTTGCCGTTGTTTTGGGACATAGGAGGAACCTTTGGATACCTTTTCGCGATCGCGAAGGATGCAGCCGTCAGCTCTCAGCTGTCGGCTTTCAGCTAACCCTTGATTTCATGATTCCAGGAGGGGTTTCGCCGCTAGTTCATTTTAACGCGGGTGAAGAGATTGCGGAACCCCGTGCTCACATTTCACCACGGAGACACGGAGTCACAGAGAGGCCAAATAGTAAGCTTTTCCGTGAGCTCGGTGCCTCCGTGGTCATTAACGCGTCACGCATGCAAACGGGAACATCCCCGGTTGGTTCCACGTAGATGAGATTGAGGAGATCCATGCTTCAACGAGCCATCTTTGTGCTTCTTGTTTCATTCTTCGCAACGTCCCTTTACTCCCAGCAACCAGCTGCTTGGAAGGACCCATCGCCGCACATCGCGCAATTCGTAACCGTGGACAAAGGCCTCCGACTGGAAGTACTTGATTGGGGCGGATCGGGCAGGCCGCCTGTTCTGTTGGCCGGCGGAGGAGACACGGCACACGTCTTCGATGACTTCGCACCCAAGCTGACGTCGGGCTTTCACGTTTACGGTGTAACGCGACGCGGCTTCGGCGAATCCGGTTTCTCGGCAACTCAGCCCACGGCCGACCAGCTTGGCAGCGATCTGCTCGCGGTGCTCGACGCCCTCAAGCTAGAGAGGCCGGTATTGGTAGGGCATTCGATTGCGGGCGAAGAAATGAGTTCAGTCGCCAATCGCTATCCACAGCGGCTGGCCGGTTTGGTGTATCTCGAAGCCGCGTATCCATATGCTTTCGACAACGGGAAAGTGCCCACTATGCAGCAGTTTCAATCGTTGAGCGGCCCTCAACCTCCAGAACCGGCCGGTCCGGACTTGGCGAGTTTCCCGGCGTTGCAGCAGTACTACTTGCGCGTTTTGGGGTTCACGTATCCCGAAGCAGAGCTTCGCCAGCAATGGACTTCCAAACCGGACGGCAGTGTCGGCGCCCATCGCGACTTTCCGGGCTATGCGATTCTCGCGTCGGCGATTACGGACTACAAGAAGTACTCCACGATTCCGGTGCCAACGCTCGCGTTTTTTTCGCTGCCTCACGGTCAAGGGAGATGGGTTGACACCAACACGGCCCCAAAGGTGAGTGAGGCTGCTAAGGCCTATTCTGCAGCGCTCACACCTTTAACCGAGAACCAGATCAAGGCGTTCGAACAGGGCGTCCCCGGCGCACGTGTGGTGCGAATTGCCGGTGCGCATCATTACGTTTATCTGTCAAACGAAGCGGATGTGTTGGGTGAAGTCCGGTTGTTCCTCAAGGGGCTGTCGTAGAGGTGAATCGCAGAGTTTTGGCGCACGAGCCAGCTATCTTTCGACGAACCTTCCGAACAATGACTCCGGGCGGGGTTTCGCCGCTAGTTCATTCTACAGGGGAAGCGTGTGTTGCGGAACTCAGACGATTCAGCTTGAGCCCGCGCTTGGACAGTTCCATAATTGCTCAATTTTGTTCGCAGGAGGTTCTGCATGAGACTTGAAGGCGAACCAGGCATCGTTGCGTCCTATGGGAGGGTCATGTACCTGTCGGAAATCGGGGAGCACGCTCTGCTGCAATTCCCCGATAAGACTCTCAAGATTGTGGCTATCGCCTCTGGAGCCACGCTTTACGATGCCAGCAGCACAACTATAAGCATTAACGTAGCTGAGCTTGGCACTCATCCTGCCGAGGAACAATGTGCCACGCTCTGCCACGAAACATTCCACTTTTTCCATGACATGCTCGATCCGCCGAATTTTCGCAGAAGAAACACACTTTCTTCGAGAGACTTCGACACGGAAGAGGAAGAACTGACGATCACCGGCACCTGCCCCAGCGTCCGGGACGATGCGTGGGACCACAGTCTATTCAATGAGAACGCTGTGCTTCGCGACCGGGGATTGCCAGAGCGCACCAGTCACTTGTCTCGAGAGGAAGAGGAGGAGAGAAAAAGTGGAGAACGGCCGACTGTAGTCTCGACCGTCGTAGAGATACCGATGGCCCAGCCGAGGGGACAGATACCAGCGCACGTGATGGCAAGGCTTCAACGGAAAACCAGCGCCAAACGAACGGGAACCCACGAATAGATTTCCTGGCCGATATCTACTATTCGGAACGGAAGATCAGAGTCAAAATCCCCCGTCCTTGTCCTCGCAAAAGTGTGCGAGGATAAGGGCGGGGCGCTTTATCGTTCCATGAACTTTCCAAACATTTTTTCCGGATCGATCGCGACGAAGATTCCTCGGCTACGTGCCAGAACTTCCCCTGCTTCATTCAGAATTTCCGCAGCGTTGATGTGCTGGCGGCCGTGGACGCTGATTTCCCTGCCTTCGACTCGCAGAGGCTTTTCGAGCGGGACGGGCATCAGATATTCGACCGTCATCTCTTTCGTGACCGCAACCACATTGCGCAACTTGTTCACCTTGCCCATGGCATCGTCGAGAATCGTGGCGATGATGCCACCGTGGCAATGGCCGGGAGGCCCGGTATAGCGCTTGGGCAGCGTGAAATGGCAGACGAAGATGCGGCGTTCTTCGTCGAGCGTGAACTGAAGGTGCATGCCGTCGGGATTGTCGGGGCCGCAGGCAAAGCAGTAGTTCTTGGGAAGTTTGATGTCGCGCGTTTCGTGGCCGTGGATCTTGCCGGACATGGAGACTTATTCTACGCGGAAGCGACCACCCACCAAAGACGACACAGAGATCACCAGGAGATCCGCGCCGCATGGCGTCATCCTGAGAGTCTCACCGGCGGCGATCTCCACAACAGTCTTTCGTCTTGGGGTGGCGCAGCGCTTTCAGCGCTGCGATTCAGAGTTCCCACAAACTCAAGCGGCTTTAGCCGCTGCGGTGCAGTCCAACATTCAGTTGCTGGAGTTCACCCGAGAGGCTAAAGCCCAGAGCCCAGCGTGCGGTCCTGATCGCAACGCAAAAGCGTTGCGCCACCCCAAGGCTTCAACAGGCCTCACGCGAGATCCCGTCGCCGAGGAGAGCGCGACATTTCGGGACGGCACCGATGAACGGAACGGATTGAATGGTCCACGTGAAAGTTGGGATTGAATCCTGATATACATATCCGTCCCACCCAGGAGCACTTCATGAAGCCGATCGCCACTCTTGTTCTTCTCTTCGCGTTGGTTCCCTTCAGCGTTCTTGGCCAATCGGCGCAAGACCAGAAAGCCGACAAGGATTCCGACAAGAAACCTGCCACGACAGCTCCGGCTGCGGCGAAGAAGGACCAAAAGAAGGCAGCCAAAGAAGAGAAGAAGGACGAGCCCAAAAAAGAAGAAGAAAAAGAAAAGAAGCCGGGCATGAACGCCGACACCTTTGCCGGACTGAAGTTCCGCTCCATCGGGCCCGGCGCGGAATCGGGACGCGTGATGTCGATTGCGGTGAATCCAGCGAAGAAGCATGAATTCTACGTGGGCGTGGCTTCGGGCGGAGTCTGGAAGACGGTGAATGACGGGACGACTTGGACGCCGCTCTTCGATGGCGAGGGATCGTATTCGATCGGCTGGGTGGCGCTTGATCCGAACGATTCGTCCGTGGTGTGGGTGGGCGCGGGCGAGAGCAACTCGCAGCGCAGCGTTGGATATGGGGACGGGATCTATCGCTCGGACGATGGCGGCAGAAGTTGGAAGAATATGGGCCTCAAAAAGTCCGAGCACATCGGGCGCGTGGTGATTGATCCGCGAGATTCGAAGGTCGTCTACGTGGCGGCAGCCGGACCGCTCTGGGGCCCGGGTGGCGATCGCGGCCTCTTCAAGACAACCGATGGCGGCAAGAACTGGAAGGCGGTCCTGACGATCAGCGAGAACACTGGCGTGAATGATGTCGTGATCGACCCATCGAATCCCGACATCCTGTACGCTTCGGCATATCAGCGGCGGCGGCACGTATTCACCCTGATCGATGGCGGACCCGAGAGCACCATCTATAAATCGATCGATGCTGGCGCGACCTGGAACAAAGTCTCGTCAGGATTGCCGTCCGTCGATTTGGGGCGCATCGGGTTGGCCATCTCGCCAGCGGATCCGAACGTCGTGTATGCCGCAGTGGAAGCCGCCGATGGCAAAGGCGGAATTTTCCGCTCGAACGATAAGGGCGCGAACTGGGAGCGGAAGAACGAGTTCGATGTGGGTGCGATGTATTACGGACGGATCGTACCTGATCCGAAGAATGTCGATCGCATCTTCGTGATGAACGTGGAGCTGCGCGAGTCGACCGATGGCGGCAAGACTCTGCACAAGGTGAATGAGGTCAATCATCACGGCGACAATCACGCGATGTGGATCGATCCGGACGACACCAGGCACTGGCTGCTCGGCTCCGATGGCGGCATGTATGAAACGTGGGATGACGCGAAATCGTGGCAGTTCAAGGCGAATCTGCCCACGATGCAGTTCTACGATCTGGCCGTCGACAATTCTCTTCCCTTCTACAACGTCTGCGGCGGAACGCAGGACTACTTCTCGTGGTGCGGGCCGACACGCACGCGCAATGTGAACGGCATCGTCAACTCCGACTGGTTCGTGACGACCGGCGGCGATGGCTTCCGGTCGGCGGTGGACCCGATCGATCCCAACACGATCTATTCCGAGTCGCAGTACGGCGTGCTGATTCGGTATGACAAACCCACGGGGCAGGAATTGCTGCTCCAGCCGAAAGAAGGAAAGGGCGAGCCTCCGCTGCGCTGGAACTGGGATTCGCCCGTGATCATCAGCCCACATTCGCACACGCGGCTGTATTTCGCGGCGAACAAACTCTTCCGCAGCGACGATCGCGGAGATACGTGGAAGGCCGTATCGAACGACCTGACGCGGCAAATCGACCGCAACAAGCTGCCCGTGATGGGCAAAGTGTGGGGGCCGGATGCCGTCGCGAAGAATCAGTCGACGTCGTTTTACGGGAATATCGTGTCTCTGTCGGAGTCGCCGAAGAAAGACGGCCTGATCTACGTTGGTACGGACGATGGACTGATTCAGGTCACCACCGACGGCGGCGGATCATGGACGAAGTACGACAAGTTCCCCGGCGTGCCGGAGATGACGTACGTCAGCCGTCTGGCGGCCTCCAATCACGACAGCAATACCGTTTACGCCGCGTTTGAGAATCACAAGAACTCAGACTTCAAGCCGTATCTGCTGAAGTCCACCGACATGGGTAAGACGTGGACCTCCATCGCAGGAGATCTCCCGGAGAACGGTCCGGTCCTGGCTTTTGCAGAAGATCCCGTAAACGCGAATCTGTTATTTGCCGGCACTGAATTCGGCGCGTTCTTCACGATCGATGGCGGCGCCCACTGGGTGCGGCTCAAAGGCGGTTTGCCGACGATTGCCGTGCGCGACATGATCGTTCATCCGCGAGAAGGCGATCTCGTGGTGGCAACGTTCGGGCGCGGCTTCTACGTGCTCGACAACATCGCGCCGCTAAGACAGATGAAGCCAGAAGCCCTCGATCAAACTGCGGCCATCTATCCGGTGAAAGACGCGTTGATGTACATCGAGCGGCATCCGCTCGGCGGGCCCAAGAAAGGATTCCAGGGCGACGCCTTCTTTGCGGCCGACAATCCGCCTTACGGCGCCGTGTTCACCACTTACCTGAAAGAGAAGATCAAGACCAAGAAAGAAAAGCGCCAGGAAGCGGAGAAAGACGCGGCGAAGAAGAACCAGACGCCTCCTGCCTATCCTACGAACGATGACCTGCGGGCCGAAGCCCGGGAGGCGAAGCCCGAAGTTTACTTCCTGATTTATGACGAGAGCGGCGCGCCCATCCGGCGCGTGGAAGGCTCGACCGACGCTGGATTTCAGAGGATAGCGTGGGATCTCCGTTATCCAGCGTCGAAGGTGGTTGAGCACGGCGACGACGAAGGCGACGGCGACTTCCGCAGCGCCACCGATGAGGGACCACTAGTCGTAGCGGGAACGTATTCCGTGCGGATGTTCCAGAAAGTTGCTGGCACGGTCACCGAACTCGCCGGCCCGCAATCGTTCAAGGTAACAACGGAGCAATCGGCTTCGATGACTGCGGTCGAGCGCGCGGCGCAGGATGAATTCCTGCGCAAGGTGTCGCGACTGTATCGGGCCGTCTATGGCGCCACTCACACCGCCGACGACGCCCAGAGCCGCCTCAAGCAAATTCGCGAAGCGCTGCGTGAGACTCCGGCTGTAGAGAAGCAACTGGGACCGGTTGCCGATTCTCTGGAGCAGCGGAACCGCGAGGTCCTGCGCGCACTGCGAGGAGATATCGAAATCGCGCGGCGCAATGAGCCCATCCCATCATCTATTGGAGATCGCGTGAGCACGATCCTCGAAGGCGAGCGCTTCTCGATGGCCAAGCCGACGCAGACCGACATGGACTCTTACGCCATCGCGGCGTCGGAGTTCAGCGATCAGTTGGCGAAGCTGCGAACGCTCGTCGATATCGACGTGGCGAAACTGGAAAAGGACATGGAGGCCGCCGGCGCTCCCTGGACGCCGGGACGCGTGCCGGAATGGTCGGAGAAATAAATCTCCGGATTCTTCAGCTAGCCGTCAGTGTTGTTCCGCTTTCTTGACGGAGCAGCACTGATTTTTCTTGCTTGGATTTTGGCCGCGGGCCTGTGGTACACTCGCCGCCGACCTTTGCCGCGTCGTGGGGATGCGGTAATCGCCGTGGGGAAAAGCCAAATCGCCCGGGGGTACTGGGGAATGGGCCTCGCGTTGATGCTTTTGATCTGGCTGATCACTCTGATCAGCACATACTTCTTCGTCGCCAAGAAGTGGTGGCTTCCCGCAGGCGCATCCGCCGCCGCGGGATGGATCGACGGACAATTCCAACTCACCTTCATCCTCATGGGGATTGTGTTCCTAGCGGCACAGTTGTCGCTCGGATACATCGTGTGGCGATACCGGCAGACTCCATCGTCGCCCCCGGTCGCCTACTCCCACGGCAATACGCGACTGGAGATCATCTGGACGGCGTTGACAGCCGTTCTGTTCATCGGATTGAACCTGATGGGCAGCAACGTCTGGGCAAGCCAGCGCTTCGACCCCGCTGAGTCAGGAGCGGTACAGGTCGAGGCCACGGGCATGCAGTTTGCCTGGTACTTCCGCTATCCCGGGCCCGACGGCACCTACGCCAAGACCAAGGCGAGCCTGATGGATCCTTCCGCCGGCGGCGAAGCGGCCGTGGGACTGGATACATCCGATCCATCGGCGAAAGACGACTTCGTCACCGGCACGATGGTCCTTCCCGTAAACCGCGAAGTTGATCTGAGCCTGCGGTCTGTCGATGTGATCCACGACCTGTTCGTGCCCGCGCTCCGTTTCAAGCAGGATGCCGTGCCCGGGTTGAACATTCACATGCACTTCAAGCCCACGCAGATTGGCGAGTACGAGATTGCGTGCGCCGAACTTTGCGGACTGGGCCACTACAAGATGCACGGTATTGTCCGCGTCGTCAGCCAGGAAGATTTTGACAAGTGGCTGGCAGCCAGGGAGGCGGAAAAACAATAACTATGGTCGCCATGGAAAGTCCGCACGGGCACGCTCCCCAAGGGTTCATTCGCAAGTACATTTTCAGCCTCGACCACAAAGTTATAGGGATTCAGTATTACTTTCTGGCGCTGACGGCCGTGTTTGTGGGGATGTTCCTGTCCCTGCTGATGCGCATCCACATGGTCTGGCCTGGGGCCGCGCTGCCGCTTGTGGGCGAGATCAAGCCGGAGACCTATCTCGCGTTTCTCACCATGCACGGCACGATCATGGTGTTCTTCGTGCTGACCACGGCGCCACAGGGCGGATTCGGCAACTACATGCTGCCGATCCAGATCGGCGCGCCCGACATGGCGTTCCCCGTACTGAACATGCTGTCGTTCTGGACGACCTTCGTTGGGTTCATCGTTCTGCTTTGTGCGTTCTTCGTGCCGGGTGGCGCCCCGTTGCATGGGTGGACGGGATATCCTCCGCTGAGCGCCATCCCCTCCGCCGGGCCGGGAGAAGCTCTCGGGGCCGACCTTTGGATCACGGCGATCGCAATTTTCTGTCTCGCATCGCTCATGGGGGCGCTGAATTTCATCACCACCACGCTCGATCTCCGCGCCAAAGGCATGACGCTGATGCGCATGCCGCTCACCGTCTGGTCCTGGTTCATCACGGCGATTCTCGGACTGCTCGCTTTCGGCGTCCTGCTGACCGCGGGGATTCTCCTGTTGATGGATCGCAATCTCGGAACCAGCTTCTACGTCCCACTCGCGGTGGTGAACGGGCAGATTGTCGGCCACAAGGGCGGCTCTCCGCTGCTCTGGCAACACTTGTTCTGGTTCTTCGGTCACCCCGAGGTGTACATCGCGATCCTGCCGGGCATGGGCGTCGCGTCGCAGATCCTGTCGACGTTCTCGCGTAAGCCGATCTTCGGCTACAAAGCCATGGTCTATGCGATGCTGGCCATCGGATTCTTCGGCTTCATGGTCTGGGGCCATCACATGTTCATGAGCGGGATGAGCCCCTACTCGGCTTTCGCCTTCTCCTTGCTGACCATGTGTATCGGCGTGCCCTCGGCCATCAAGACGTTCAACTGGCTCGGCACGATGTGGAAGGGACACATACGATTCGACAGTCCGATGCTGTATGCCATCGGCTTCGTATCGCTCTTCGTCTCCGGCGGGCTGAGCGGCCCGTTCCTGGCGCAGCCGGTGCTCGACATTCAACTGCACGACACGTACTTCGTCGTCGGGCACTTCCATCTGATTATGGGAGTAGCGGCGATCTTCGGCATCTTCGCCGCGACTCATTATTGGTTCCCGAAAATGTTCGGCCGAATGATGAATGAGGGCATGGGACGATTCCACTTCTTCGTCACGCTTGCCGGAACCTACGCCATTTTCATGCCGATGCACTATCTCGGCATGGCCGGACAGACGCGACGCTATTCGCAATTCACCGAGGTCGCATACCAGACGAAGTTGCTGCCGCTGCAGACCTTCATGACGTATGCCGCGTTCGTGACGATTGCGGCGCAATTCGTGTTCGTCGTGAATTTCTTCTGGAGCATGTTCAAGGGCCCGAAGGCCAGCGACAACCCGTGGGAGGCAACGACTCTGGAGTGGACAACGGCAACTCCTCCGCCACATGACAATTTCGGCGGGGTCACACCGGTGGTGAATCACGGTCCGTACGAATACGGCGTGCCCGGGGCGCCGAAGGATTTTGTAATGCAGACGGATCCGGCAACGCAGAACGTGCATTGAAGAGCCGAACTGGGCTCATCAGATCTTTGAGAGGCGGCATGAATTCGCTGGCGACCGCGGAACAGGTTGGGGGAAGGGCGGTTTTTGGGAAGGGCACGACTTCAGTCTTGCCGCTGCGGGGCCATTGCACTGCGGGCTTTAGCCCCTGGGGTTCCGTCATTTGCTCGATCTAGTTACGTGAACGAATCGGCAACCCCATGGCAGGAGACGCGCACTAAATAGTTATGGCGACCTACATTCCAAGCGCACCGATTCGCGACATCGGTCATAAGCCTCCGATTCCTCCTGTGCCCGGAGGAGGGGACGACGGCCGCGGCGGCGATATCCCGAACTACGGGGCGCGCCTCCGTCGGGCGCGCGTTGGACTGCTTTGCGCCATCGTGACGGTCGGGATGGTCTTCATCGCGCTCACCAGTGCCTACATCTTCCGGCGCGGGTTGCCGACGTTTCAGGGTGAATCGAATACTTACGTTCGCGATTGGGGCAGCGTGGAACTGCCCTGGGTGCTATTGGGAATCAACACTGCCATTCTGCTGATCAGCAGCGTGACCATGGAATTGGCCCGGCGCAAAGCGGCGCGACAGGCGGCTTTGGCTCCGGTGACGTCGATTCCGGGGATTTCCCTCGGGGAAGAGAGCAACTTCCCTTGGCTCGGCGCGACGGTCATACTGGGGTTCGCGTTCCTGATCGGCCAGTGGCTGGCTTGGGGAGAGCTGCATGCGCGTGGATTCTTTGTGGACACGAATCCGAGCAGTTCGTTCGCGTTTCTGCTGACGATCGCGCACGCCGTGCATCTCTGCGGTGGCGTCCTCGCCCTGATCTGGTCTGCTAGCGCTTCCCTGCTGCATAAGCCGCTCGAGGCAAGGCGAATCGCAGTCGATATTACGGCCTGGTATTGGCACTTCATGGCGGTGCTGTGGGTCTACATCTTTTTGTTGTTGGGGTTGGCACGATAAAGAAGTGATCAGCGGCCAGTGATCAGTGGTCAGTTTTGGGTTTACTGACCACTAGCCACAAGTCACCGACCACTGACAAGGGGAGCTAGGGAATGGCGGAAGCAGCGTTTGAGCACGATGCTGTCCATGTTGTACACGCGACTGGGCACGGCGCCGAGGGAGCCTATGAAGCGCCGTTGTTTGGCGCATATTCCAAGAAGATCGGGATGTGGCTCTTCCTTGCCTCCGACTCTCTGACCTTCGGGGCGCTCCTGTTCGCCTTCAGCTACAACCGCATCTACACCAATCCCTGGCCCACGCCGTTTCACGCCGAGAGCATCGCGAACGCCACCATCATGACCGCCTGCCTGCTGTCGAGTTCGCTAACGATGGTGCTGGCGGTGCTCGCATCGCAACGCGGCGACCGGCCCTGGACACGCAACTGGCTGCTGGCCACCATGGTCTTTGGCACAGCGTTCATCGTGCTGCACGGCATGGAGTGGAGCAAGCTGATCGGCGAGGGATTGAGCATTCCCGGCTTCATGACGCTCCTCGGAGTTGCTAAGCCCGCCGCCACAGGAGAACTGGCTGACATCTCGAAGAACGTCCCGCAATTCCCGCAGGCGTTCTTCGGACTCACTGCCATGCACATGCTGCACGTGACCATCGGAGTGATTTATCTCGGAGTGGTGGCGTTCCGCAAGTGGTTTCTGCCGGTCCTGGCGGTCATCTGGATCGCGGGGGCGCTGCTGATTCCTTCGGGCAACGTTTTTCACTATCCGGTGCACGCCCTGGGGATTGGGCTTCTCATAGCGGCAGTAATTGTGCTGCTCAAGCCCAAGGTTTACGACTCACACGACGTTGAGGTCTGCGGATTGTACTGGCACTTTGTCGATCTGGTATGGATGTTCATTTTCCCGCTGGTGTATCTGATGTCGACCAAGGTGACGTAGCGAAGATCGAGAAACTCCACCACCGAGCGCACAGGGGCACACCGATATGCACGATATCGCGAAGCACGACGAAAACAAGGCACAGTTCTTCTGGGTATGGGGAGCGCTGCTGATCCTGACGGCGATTGAAGTTGTGCTTGGCTACAAGCAGGTTTTCTCTCCCGTGCGCATGCTCGAAGTTCTGCTGCTGTTGTCGGTGATCAAGTCGGCGCTGATCATCGGCTACTTCATGCACCTGAAGTTCGAGCGCGCGCTGATGCGGTGGGTGCTTGTGATTTCGGTGACCGCGTGCTTCGTCATCATGTACTTCTTTTTCTTCCCGGACGCCGACCGCATTATCAATCTCGGAGTGAAGTGAGATGTTGAGAATTCCACGCCAATTCTGGCTGGCCTTCCTTCTGATCGCCCTGTGGAGCGTTCCGGGGGCGGCTCAGAGCTGCGCAATGTGCAAGGCAAACGCAAAGGCCACGCCGAAAGAAGGTCAGCGCGCCATCAATAGAGCGATCGTCGTCATGCTCGTTCCACCTCTCGGGATCATGTCGCTAGGACTCGGGCTTGCCGTCCGCTACAGCCGGCAGCGCGACCGGGAAAACAACCGCCCGTCAGATTAATGTTCTCGCGTGTCATCCTGAGGCGCGTTCTTTGCGCCGAAGGACCTGTTGCACTTCGCTCGCAGCATTTGTGCACGTCCGCAATCGCATAGGTGCTTCGGACCGCAAAAAACCGCGGTCCTCAGGCTGACAACGATTGAAGAATGCTGGCTGAGAAATGACTACAGTTTCACGTTGCGCAACCGCAGCGCGTTCGTAATCACCGACACCGAACTGAAACTCATCGCCGCTGCCGCCAGGATCGGACTGAGCAGCACTCCGAAAAATGGATAAAGCACGCCTGCCGCAACGGGCACTCCAATCGCGTTGTAGATAAACGCAAAGAAAAGATTCTGGCGGATATTGCGCATCGTGGCCTGGCTGAGCTTGCGCGCACGCAGGATCCCTCTCAGATCGCCTTTCACCAGAGTGATCCCGCCGCTTTCCATGGCGACATCGGTGCCGGTGCCCATGGCAATGCCAATGTCAGCCTGCGCCAGCGCGGGCGCGTCGTTGATTCCGTCGCCTGCCATGGCGACAACTCTTCCCTGCTCCTGCAGTTTCTTGACGACTTCCGACTTTTGTTCGGGAAGTACTTCCGCTTCGAACTCGGAGATGCCCAACAGTTGGGCGATTTCGGCCGCTGTCTCGCGACGATCGCCGGTTAGCATCACAACCTTGACGTCAGTCTTGCGGAGGTCGTCAACAGCGCCTTTCGCAGCGGGTTTGACCGGATCAGCAACGGTCAGCGTGCCAGCGAGGTTCCCATCGATGGCGACAAGCAGCGTCGTGCCTCCTTTGACCGCGAGTCTCCCGAAACTGGATCCGCTCTTCAGCACACCGATATCAAACAGGAAAGCCGGATTGCCGATTGCCACCTCGTGCTCGCCAATCTTGCCCCGCACACCCTTGCCCGGGACCGAAGAGAAATCCTTCGGTTCGGAGAGAGTGAATTTCTTCTCCACCGCTGCGGCCACCACCGCAGCCGCCAAAGGGTGCTCGCTGGCACGTTCGAGGCTGGCGGCGAGCCGCAGCATCTCGTCCTGTTGGTCGCGCTGAGTTGTGGACACAGCGACCACCTTCGGCTTGCCCTCGGTCAGCGTGCCGGTCTTATCGACGACCAGCGTATCGACTTTCTCCATCGTCTCAAGCGCTTCGGCATTCTTGATCAGCACTCCCGCGTGCGCTCCTCGCCCGGTACCAACCATGATCGCCATCGGAGTCGCCAGCCCCAGCGCGCACGGACACGCGATGATCAGAACTGCCACAGCGTTGACTAAGGCGTTCGCGAGGCGTGGCTGAGGACCGATTAAGAACCACACGATGAACGTGATGACCGACACCGCCATTACCGCCGGCACAAACCACGCCGCCACGCGATCCGCCAGCCGCTGAATCGGGGCGCGGCTGCGCTGCGCCTGCCCCACAAGCTGCACGATGCGCGCCAGCAACGTCTCCGATCCGACCCGCTCGGCCTGCATGATGAACGAACCGGTCGAGTTTATGGTCGCGCCGATGACTTTCGCGCCAGGAGCTTTTCCGACCGGGATCGACTCGCCGGTGACCATCGATTCATCGATCAAACTGCGGCCCTCGAGTACGACGCCATCGACCGGAACCTTCTCTCCCGGCCGCACGCGGAGTTTGTCGCCAGGCTTGACGTGTTCGAGAGGAATGTCCTTCTCGCTTCCATCTGCACCCAGCAGTCGCGCTGTCTTCGGACTTAAATCCAGAAGCGCGCGGATCGCAGCGCTGGTGCGGCTGCGCGCGCGCAGTTCCATCACTTGGCCGAGCAAAACTAGAGTCGTGATCGCCGCCGCCGCTTCGAAGTACACATCTGGATATCCGCCCATCTTGCGCAGCGAGTCCGGAAAAATTCCCGGCGCGACGGTCGCAACGACGCTATAGCCATACGCGACGCCCGTACCCAGCCCGATCAGCGTGAACATGTTCGGGCTGCGATTCACCAGAGACGCCCAGAAGCGCTGGAAGAATGGCAGTCCGCACCAGAGCACGACCGGCGACGCCAGGACCAACTCCAGCCACGGAAGGCGCGGCCCGGCGAGCACTTGCATGAACTGATGTGGCCAGAGCATGCTGCCCATCGCGATCGCGAGCAGCGGCGCGGTCAGGATCAGCCCGACCCAAAACCTCCGAGACATCTCACGCAGTTCGGGATTTTCCTCCTGCGCCGCCGACACCGTTCGCGGCTCCAGCGCCATGCCGCAGATCGGGCACGATCCCGGCTGCGGCCGCACGATCTCCGGATGCATCGGGCAGGTATATTCCGTGCGCGTTGCCGGCAGCGGATTCTCCGGTTCCAGTGCCATCCCGCACGACGGACACGGCACCGGCTTCGTCTCGCGCACCTCAGGGCACATCGGGCAGACGTAGAAAACTTCACCGCCGGTCGCGGCCTTAGGCTGTGCCGCAGGCTGGAGGCTAACCGGTTTCACCGGCCCAGCCATGCCCAGCATCACCAGCCCGGACGCCTTGGGTTTACTCAGATATCCCTGCGGGTTGGCCTTGAACTTCTCGACGCAGCCGCCGCAACAGAAGTAGTACATCTTTCCCGCATGCGGATACGTGTGCTTGGCGGTGGCGGGGTTGACGTTCATCCCGCAGACGGGATCGCGCTCCAACTTTTCCGAGGCAGATTCCCCTGGGGACTGGGCTGGGTCTTCACTCATCTTTATAGCGTTCGGCCGTCGAGGCCCCTGTTCGCTTCGATTGCGAATGCTCTATATTGGATTCATCGTTGGATTCGTCCGGCGCGACCCGCCGGGAATCCAAACTTCATCATACAGAAGGGCTTTCGACCGATGACTTACCTCGACGTGGTTTTCAACTACGGCTCGCTGCCAGGAGAGAACGAGCTGCGCGCCATCGACAACATGCGCGAGGTCTACGGCGTCCGCTCCGTGCGGTTCGACCACAAGCAGCGCACCGTGCGCGTGGAGTACGACGCCTCGCGCATGAAGCAGGACGCCGTCGCCAAACTGCTGCGCAATGCCGGGATCGACGTGCGCGAGCCGGTAGCGCTGGCGTAGAAAGAAGTGAGAGGTCAGAAGTGAGAAGTCAGAAGTGAAGGATATCCGAGGTCTGACGCCTGAGGTCCGACGCCCGACGCCTGATTTCCGCATTCAGCGGCCGAGGAGCAGGGGGGAGGGCCGCTGAAGCTGGCGGAATATGCAAGGGGTGCTCACAGAAAACCTCTGGCCGAAGTTATTCTCTGAAGCACCCCGTTGCGCGCCACTTCGTCTGGCATGGTTCAGTGCAAGAACCTCGCCATTCCTAAGCCATTGAAAACACACGTGCGTCGGATGGGCGCGACCGGTAGGAATTTCCCGTGACGGGGAAAGTTTTACGCCGCTGTGCAGATTTCGAGCGTAGCGGGCAGTATCGCCGGCAATCTTTGCACCTTGCAGGTGGGCAACGGCTCAATTTCGAGTTCTGGTGTGCTGGAGTCGTCCCGAAGGCCCGGCGTCTTCACCGGCGGCGATCTCCGCAACTGTGTTCCGCTCTTGGGTGGCGCAGCGCTTTCAGCGCTGCGATCAGAACCGCATCCAGAGCTCAGGGCTTTAGCCCCGGAGGTGAAGTCCCGCAAATGAATGTGACACTGCACCGCAGCGGCTGAAGCCGCCTGGAGTTTGTGGGAGCCCTGAATCGCAGCGCTAAAGCGCTGCGCCACCCAAAAGCTTCAACAAGCCTCACGCGAGATTCCTCGCCTCGCGTGAAAACCGGCTGCCCTCGGGATGACGGCCTCTGGAGTCATTCGCATTCCAATTGATCCACCACCCGCAGGTGGCGGGCAGTTCTCCGGCGAATAATTCTTGCTATAATCAAAACCGATTCATCCTTCCAATCCAGATCCGCGCCCTTAGCTCAGTTGGATAGAGCGTCTGGCTACGAACCAGAAGGTCGGGAGTTCGAATCTCTCAGGGCGCACCATCCTCGCTAGTCACGGTAGCGTTCCGTCTGTCGCCAGATTCCCAGATTATCCGTCCCCAGATTATCCCAGCACTGTAGTGGAAACTGTAGCGGGTCTTTTCCGCTGGGTGTACCATTTGCCGACTTATGTTCAGGTTTCGGGAAGGCTGGCAATCATTTAAAGCAGGGCTCAACAAAGGACAGTTCGGAGCCTACTTGATCGAATTCTGGAATCACGCATGGGAAATCTGGTGGGGTGCTGGTGTCATCGGGTTAGCTTGCACGCTGCTAACCCTCTATTACGCTCCATCACGCTGGATTTTGGGCTGGGCAGTCGCGTGGGTGTTTCTTATTGCTGGCTATTATGCCTGGCGGCCTTACTACATTCGCTTAACAGCTAGAGCAGAGATAACTGGAGTGCGTCTTCAGAGTTCACCTCAATCTCGGACCATGATTTCCGGGATTACTGGGTTGCCAATGTCGGACGAGATTCTTGCTTATAGAACATTCATCCAAGCTGAATTCAAATGCCTGACAGAAGCCCCATTGTACGAATGCAAGGGTTATCTGAAGCAGCTTCGCAGGCTGGTGGGAGACAGGTGGGAAAGTGCTGATTTTGGATCGTTGGTCCTCAAATGGGACAACGAGAACGAGGTACAAGAGATCACGCAACACCCTCACGTTGAGAAATCTCTCAATGTCCTATCGATTCGCGAAAGTGATCGCCGTGTCGAGATTTGCTGCTTCGCCGACCTATCTCATGCGCGGGTAGTGCAGTTCTTTAGCGAAGGCATCAAGAAATATGAGTTCGACATTACGATCACCTATTCTGATCGTGTCAACGGACATCTAGTAAGCGTCGCACCAGCCTCAGCTTGTCTGAGCGTCGAATTTACATCTGACCCATCAAAACCGCTGTGTTTACTTGTTGAAAATGTCGGAACTTGTGCATCTCCGCTCCAGCCCACCATAGGTTAGCCGGGTGCCCCACTCTTCGCGCACTTTGCGAAGGGTGGGCACGATGCAGCTTGCGGCGCCGGTTTTGACTTCCTCGAAAATTTCATCGTACACACAGCATCGTACCCGCCCCTGCAACAAGCGCAGGAGCGGGGCACCCACTTTCTGGTTACTTCAGCAGAAATCAAAAGCCCGGGCCATCTGCCTCGCAAAGGATGCGCCACTCGCCCCTCATTGCTGGCAGCACTTTCCGGTTTGGACTATGATGGCCGCCTCAGTAGGTAACGTCTGCGTGGATAACAGGTGGGGGACCAGATGGGGGCAAACCAGAAATGTCCGAGTTGCGGCAAACCCAATTTCTCGCTCGTCGATGGCCCGACCGATTCGCAAACCATGACCTTCACTTCGCTCGTGAAGTGCGCAACTTGTGGAACGGTGGTCGGCGCGGTGCAAAAAGACATGAATCACAACTCGATCGATGCGATTCTCGATTCCGTAAGGGAGCTGGCAAGGAAGATGGGGCAGAAGCTCTCGACGGATCCAAATCCTTGATAGCGGTCCAGCCGCGCTTGGGGTGGCCCCAGCCTTTCAGAGTTAGTCTTCTGTTTCCATCTAGGAACTGAGGGGCACCCACGTCATCGCGCTGTCATCGCTCGCAAAGGATGGCCCACTCGCCCCCACCCACTGAGTGGTGGTATCGGCGAAATCAAAAGCCTGGGCCACCCGCCTTCTTCGCAGTCCAATCTCCCGGACTTCCCAGACAGACGGGTTCAGCCACCAGGGGCTCAAGCATCAGGTCGCCAGCACCCCGCCATCTATTTCGCATTTTTCGGCCCAACGATTTTTGTACCCTCTCCAGGTTCCCGGGCCAAGTGTGAAGCCCAATGCTGAGCCAGACTTCAGGATAGCTTCGAAGTTGTGCCAGTGTTGGCCGTTTCGGGTAGATACCCTCCGATGCAGGAATGTTGAATACGGTGGAAAAATGGTAATCTCCGCCGACCGGAATCACGGTTAGCCCTGAACCTGCAAGCTTGCCGCCTTCAAGCGACTTCGCATACGCGCTCCATTTCGCCGAGGTATCAACCGACGGGAAGGAAGCAACCGTGACAAGGCCCTTATTGGGCAGCGTGCGCTCGGCCGCTTCGGCCAAGGTCATGCTTACTATCGTTGGCGCTTCGGCCGTGAACAAGAGAGCAGGACGCTTACCGACATTCAGTATCGTGACCGTGACCGTACCTGTGATGAAGGGTTCGTTGGGTTCCGATTCATCCACATAAACGTCCTGCACCTTGAGCCTGAGCTTCACATCCGGCTCGGCTCCGTAGCCTGAAGCACTAGCGACCAGGCAGATGAACAGCACACAGACTAAGCGCATACTCGTCTCCGTTCACTTGGGCGGGTGGCCCGCCCTTTCAGAGTTAGTTTTCTGTTTCCGATTTAGAAATTGAGGGTGCCCCGTCCTTGCGCTTTTTGCAAGAGCCTGCCCTGAGCCTGTCGAAGGGGCGGGTACGATGCTGATTGTGCCATGAGATTTCGACCGCCTTCAAAACCCCAAACCGCAGGCAGGTCGTACCCACGTCATCGCCGAGTCATCGCTCGCAAAGGATGGGCCACCCGCCAGAGGTTTTCACTTCGTCTCCTTAGCGCCCCCGCCATCTCCCCCGCACCACTCGCATCACCCCCACCACCCCCGTCCCTATCAGCAGCCACGACGACGGCTCCGGCGTCTCCGTGTGGACTGGCAGGTAGATCGTCTCGTATCCGCCCGGCTGGAGATACGGCCCATTCGTCGGAAGTAGGACCACCGAGAAAGTCTCATCCGGATAGACTTTCTTCCCGTTGACCAGCAGTTCGCTCGAGTAGTTCAGGGTGAGATCCAGACGAAGGCCGCTGCACGGCGTGCACACGTAACCCAGGTTGAAGACCTGCGAAGTCTGGTCCATGAACGGCAGGTTGCTGCCGCCCCATACCACCGGTCCCCAATTTCCGGACATGTCGCGGACATAGAACGTGCCCGTCATATCTAGCGAGAAATTCATCCCATGAGAATCGATGAGCCCTCCCCAGATGCTCACCGACACCCAGGTCTTGTAGCAGGTAAACGATCCGCACCCAGTCTGCATCACCGAGATCTGTCCGATGGGAACGGAGTCGGCGCGCGCCAGCGGCGCCGCAAGACAGCCAACAAGCAGAGACATAACAAATGTTGCGCACAATCTCCGTGGCATAGGCGATCCCCTGAAACAACCGCACGCATCGTACGCCCGGCCGCGCCGCTGTCAGTGAGCGCGATCACGCGAAGCAAACTTCAGGCATCCTTCCAATTCTTCCTCTCCGCCCGTTACCTCAGTTGAGACCTGTGCGCACTGCGAGTGTTTTCGCCGCAAGATTTTCTGCTAATCTCTCTCAGTCCCCTTTGTGTCGTGAAGTCTCCGCGGACCAGGTCAGCGCTCCATGGCAAAGGCCACCCAACAACAGGAGCTGTCGGCACTCTCGTCAGCCAAGAACGGACTGGTGTACCTCACCTCCAATGACTGGGCGCTGGTCTCGGACAAGGCCACGCGCCTGCAATTCAAGTCGGGCGACGTCTTCGTGCACCGCGGCCGGCGGACGCACGGCGTGTATCTGCTGATCAAAGGTAAAGCTTCTGTGCAGTTGGCCGGGCATTCCGGACCGCGCGAGATTGAAGCCGGAGAAGTCTGCGGGGAGATTTCCTTTCTCGACGAACTGCCGGCCACGGCTGATGTCGTAGCGAGCGAGCCCATCACCGCCTACTATCTCGATCGTCCCACCCTGCAGTCGCTGTTCGAGTTGTTCCCTCACCTCGGATCGCGATTCTACCGTTCCCTCGCAGCCATCCTCTCGCGGCGGCTGCGCGAGGTGCTCGGCGCCGCCAATAAAGAATCCGAGTTGCAGGACAAATCCTGACTCCTGTTTGTGCTAGCCTGAGAGTTCTCGTCCGCGGTCGAAAGTGGGCAAGGCCTTCTGGGGCAGAATCGATGCGCCGCGCATGATTCGCTCCAGTCCCGAATCTGCTCTGCATGGTGCATACGTTCAATCTGCGACTTGCCCTGTTCTCTGCCGCCCTGCTCGGATTCCGTCACGGGCTCGACTACGACCACATAGCGGCGATCACCGACATCACCAGCGTGCAGTCCCGGGCCCGCGACGCCATGCGATACGGATTGCTCTACGTGGCGGGCCACGCCACCATGATCGCGGTGCTGGGAACGGCAGCGGTCGCCTTCCGCATGGCCCTGCCCCCCGCCAGCGACGTTTGGGCGGAACGCCTTGTCGGCTGTACCCTGCTGGCGCTCGGTCTCTACGTGCTCGGCACTTTTTTTCGCCCGAGCACGCACAGCCACGGTCCGCGCACCCGGATCACCCTGCTGATCAACGGACTACTCTGGGTCTACTGGAAGCTGAGCCGTATTTTCGGTGGAACCCGGGTGGAGGCTCCGCAGGTCTTCAAAGACGGTTACGGGACGACATCGGCATTCCTCGTAGGCGTGATCCACGGAGTGGGCGCCGAAACGTTCACCCAGGTTTCGTTGTTTCTGGCAGCCGCAAGTCTTGGAGGCGTAGCGGGACTACTCGGGTTGCTGATGTTCATTCTCGGCCTGCTGGTCATGAACACGTTGATGTGCGCCGCCGCTGCCGGACTGTTTTCGGCGACTCTGGCCCACCCGGGCGCCCTTCGTGCCCTGTCCCTGCTGACCTCGGCTTACAGCATTGTTGTAGGGACAATATTCTTGCTGGGCTCGGCCAGCCATTTGCCATCGCTCACTGGCTAACCCTTTTATTCACAATACATTAACATTTGTCTAGACTGCGCAAGGCACTGGTGTTAAGTGTGCAGCACTTTGCACTTCGGCCTTGATTGAATGGCAGATGCCGCGACCTATCTTATTGAATAATAAGACGTAAGTAGATCACTCCGATTTGGCATCATGGGTGCTCACAGCCCCGTGGGATAGTTTCGCTTCCTTGCTGGACTTTTTTGCGGGTTGTTTGCCGCTTCGACTAGAACGACTACTGTGGGTTCCTGTGGGAGGAGATAGTTATGAAACGGATGATGTTGTTGTGTCTGCTGGCCTTGGCTCTGCCAATGGCCGCGTTTGCCACCAGCTCGGTTGACTTCACCAACGCGGGCGGTTCACTCAGTGGAAGCAGCGCCGGTTTGTCGTTGACCGGATCTACCCTCATCGCATTTGGCACTGCCGGCGGAATCAAGGCAGGCGACCTTGGCACACTCGAATTCTCGACCGGCGCGTTAACCAGCGGCAATCTCCAGATGGGAGCCGTCTTCGCCGGCGGCGGAAGCTTCACCATTACCGGTAACGGTGCGGATGGCCTCCACGACGGCGTCATTTTCACCGGATCCTTCTCCGGTCCCGTGACTTGGACCGTAGTCACCCTGGCAAACGGCACTCACAACTACACCCTCAGCGGCGCACTTACCGGAACCTGGTATAGCGGTCAGACCGTGCAGGGCGCGACCGTTCAGTTGACCATCAACACCGGCAAGTCGTTCTTCGAGGGCTCGACCGCTATCTCGAGCGGCGATACCAATATCCTCGTACCGGAACCCGGAACTCTCACACTGTTGGGCACCGGTCTGGTCGGACTGGCCGGAGCCATTCGGATGAAGTTCAAAGCCTAGCCAGAAAATCTACTCCCAGTTTTGACCCCGCCCTGCATGGGCGGGGTTTTTGCTTTTGGTCCCCCTTCAGCCGGCCATTACCGCAGTAATCTCGTAGCAGGGATTACCGTTGACCCACCCGCCACTGCCTTCTTACATTGCCAGCAGGGGGTTGTATGAAGGATATCCACGAAGTCCTGCGTCAAAAGCAGGCAAAATACGCCCAACTTGGCAAACAGATTGAAATGCTCCAACAAGCCGCGGAGAAGCTCCGCGAAGTAGCTCCGCTGCTGGCTGAGAGCGACGAGGAAGACAACGTCGTCCTGTCTGAAGTGGACGATGCTGGATCAGCGGATGCGCTGGCCGCCAAGGCCGGAGCCGGTGCCGCCGGATCGAGCTCTTCCAAAGCTGCGCGGCCTACTGCACCTCGTTGGCCGTAACCCTGGGGAAGTAGAGCACGGATTCCGATCGAGTCATGAACCTTCAGGCACTGCTGGTATCGAGCGACGATTCTGCGGCGGATGTGCTGAGCCGGGTGCTGTCCGGCTTCGGCATCGCCACGGACCGGTCCAGTGAGCCGGAAATCACGCTGGCGCGCATTCAGCAGCAGAAGTTCGACGCGCTGATCGTGGATTTCGACGACCACAAGCTGGCCGAGGATGTTCTGCAGGGAGCCAGGAAACTGGGTGCGGCACCGCTGGGCGTTGCGCTGGTCGCGGACACGGCAAAAGTCCGCCAGATTCTCAGCGCCGGCGCCCACTTTGTGCTTTACAAACCAATTTCTGAAGACGCCGCGAGGGCCGGATTGCGGGCCGCCGCAGCTCTTCTGACCCGGGAACGCCGTCGGTCCTTCCGCGTCCCGGTGCAGGCTCCGGTGGAGATCTCCCTTCCCGATTCCCGCAGAGTCGATGGCATCCTGCTCGATCTTTCCGAAACCGGCATGGACGTCCTGACCGCCGAAGCCCAAACGATCGGCATGTTGCTCTCTTTCCGTTTCCAGTTGCCCGACGGTGCGGTCGAGGTTGAAGCCCATGGTCAGGTGGCTTGGGCCAACCCGAACGGGCAAACCGGCGTTCATTTCATTGACCTGCCGGACGGCGTGAAAGAGAAACTGAAGGGGTGGCTGAAAGCTGCCGCCGTCAGCGCCGGCATCGCCGATGACGAAACGGTACCCCATTGCAAGTTGACCGACCTCAGTCTGGGCGGTTGCTACGTCCAGACCGATGCGCCCTTTCCCGAGAGCGCCCTCGTCGATCTCTGTCTCAAGACCAACGACCTTGAGGTCCACACCGAAGGCATGGTTCGCGTCACTCATCCCGGACACGGCATGGGTGTCGAGTTTCCATCGCGGACGCCCGAGCAGCGCGCCCAGGTCGCGAACCTAATTACGTTCCTGCAAAGCACCGCGGACGCCAAGCCCGAGCTTAGCGTCTCTCCCAAGGCCTTGGTCGCCGATCTCACCCAGTTTGAACCGGCAGACAAATCGGCCGAGGACGCCGCGGACGAAATGGAAGATCCGCTGCTCGAACTGCTGCGCCGGGGCACGTCCTTGCAGCAGGCAGAGTTCCTCTCCGAACTCGAGCGCCAGCGCCATCCCCAGGACGTTGCAACCGCCTGAACTCTCTGCTAGTTACTGTTTTCGGCTGGAAGTCATCTCATAAATGGTTTTGGGTAGGGCACGGCTTCAGCCGTGCCGTCCCGAGCTGCCAAACATGCGGGCTTCAGCCCCTGAGGTCAACCGCGCTTAGCCGAGCTTGCTCATTTGTGAGATGGCTTCCAGTACGGGAGCGCCAGCACAATCCCCAGGACGTCGCGACCGCCTGAACTCTCCGCTAGTTACTGTTTTCGGCTGGAAGTCATCTGATAAATGGTTTTGGGTAGGGCACGGCTTCAGCCGTGCCGCCCCGAGCTGCCAAACATGCGGGCTTCAGCCCCTGAGGTCAACTTGCTCATTTTGAGAGATAGCTTCCAGTCTGGTCCTGATTCTTGTCCGCGATTTCGGATTCTTCGCCTCCGCCAACACTTAGCCTTACCAGGAGTCTCCGCCACGAAAGTAACGATGACTCATGGAAAGCCTCTCGGGGCAGGGTGTGTTTGCAGCGGAGATCTTCTTTGCAGGCAGGAAGGCAAGGCTGGGCAGTGTGGCGAGAGAGCTTATGAGAAGCGAGAGAGGCTTCGGGATGTTTTCCGAAGAATTGAGGAACCCGAACCCCGTCTCTGGTGCGGGTCCCCAATTCTTCGTGGTCTGTTCCACCCCAATGCGAGTAAGTTAGCCCTTCACTATTGCGCGATGGTTTCAGCAGTATTAAATCTGCGTTAAAGTTGGAGCGACCGCTTTTTTCGACAACGCCGTTGAATTTCCCAGCAAGACGAGGGCACTCTGGCAAAGTCAGGCTTGGCTTCAGACATGCACCGAACGGCAGCCGCCTCTGCGCCGTGGTGGAAGGCCCTGTTGGCGGTCGGCACGGCCGTTTTCACTGCCGAGATTCCCTTCTTCCTTCTGGGGACGCCATCCGGCCATGACGTCGAATTTCATCTGTACTCGTGGCTGGAAGTGTTCGCCCAGTGGAGGCACGGGATTCTGTATCCACGATGGGCCGCTCTCGCTCACTTCGGCTACGGAGAACCGCGGTTCATCTTCTATCCACCCGCTTCCTGGACGCTCGGTGGATTCATCACGGCCATCTTCCCCTGGACGATCGCCTCTCCCATCTACATCTGGATTGCCCTGGTCCTGGCGGGAATGTCGATGTTTCTGCTCGTCCGCCGATGGCTCGATCCGGCCAGTGCGGTTTTTGCGGCAGTGTTCTACGCAGTCAATCCCTACCATCTGGTGATTGTTTACTGGCGCAGCGCGTTTGCCGAGTTGCTCGCCAGCTGTCTGGTTCCGTTATTGCTAATGTTTGTGTGGAAGGCGGTCGAGGGCGAAAAGCGCGTCGTCGTCCCGCTAGGATGCCTGCTTGCGGCAGCCTGGTTCACGAACGCACCCGCCGCCGTGATGATTCACTACTCTCTGGCGCTGCTGATTGTGTTCTTCGCCTGGCAGAAGCGCGCGCCGCGCCTGTTGCTGGTGGCCGGTGGTGCCATTCTCCTTGGCGCGTGCCTCGCGGCGGTCTACCTGCTCCCGGCGGTCTATGAGCAGAGATGGGTTGACATCGCGAATGCCGTCTCCGCCGGTTCGCGCCCGACGGATAATTTCCTTTTCGCCCACACAACCGACGCCGATCACGACGCCTTCAACCGCATCGTTTCCTGGCTGGCCATAGTCGAGACGCTCATTGTCTTCGCAGCTGCGCTAGCCGGAAAGCTCTGGAGAGACGCACGCCGCCAATTGTGGAATGCACTGGCGGCGTGGGTGTTGGTCTGCGGCATTCTCATGCTCCCGGTCTCGCTCGTTCTGTGGAACGTTCTTCCCAAGTTGCAGTTCATGCAATTCCCCTGGCGATGGCTTCTCTGCCTGAGCATGGTTCTCACGCTGTTCGTAACGGTCGGGCTGCGGCTCTGGTGGCAACGCGCTGCCGTGTGTATCGTGTCTCTTCTCGTCATCGTGGGCGGATGGACTCAGCTGCAGGCTCCGTGGTGGGACAACGCCGCCGATCTGCGTGAGATGCAGGACAACATGTATACCGGCGCCGGTTACGAAGGCACCGATGAATATGAGCCGCTGGGAGCCGATCCAACGGCCATCGAGAAAGACGCTCGCAAAGCCACCATCGAAGGCCCCGCTCACGCCGCGATTGACATCGTGCGTTGGGACACGGAATCCAAAGTGTTCACAGCTCAGGTGTCGGCTGCCGATCGGGTCGTTCTCAAACTGTTTCGCCATCCGGCATGGCGGGTCGAAGTCAACGGCCGCGAGGTCGAGACCACTGCGCGCGACGCCACGGGCCAGATGCTCGTCCCGGTCGCAGCGGGTATGAACCACGTGGAGATTCGGTTCGTCCGCACCCGGGATCGCACAGTTGGCGGATGGATTTCCCTCATAGCATTCCTGATGCTGATCTTGCGATGGCTTCTTTCTCGGCGTGAAGCTGTGAAATCCTAGAGAGCGCTTGTCATTCTGAGCGTAGCGAAGAACCTATGCGGTCTGTCGGCGCCGGCGAAATGCATAGGTGTGACATTTCAACAGGTTGTCCATTCGATGAAAACCGGAGAAGCTGATTGTGTCAAAGCAATCTCTTCCGTCGGAGACATCGAATGGACATTCACCAGAATGCCCGA
>Ga0335080_10000747_pt1 | contig 30500 bp, 30 predicted proteins | sample Lox_Sample_34_FD_206720 | JGI IMG/M metagenome (GOLD analysis project Ga0335080, IMG submission 206720) | Soil microbial communities from Loxahatchee National Wildlife Refuge, Florida, United States - Lox_Sample_3.4 | ecosystem: Environmental > Terrestrial > Soil > Wetlands | place: USA... | reverse complement strand
GAGACCCGCCCCTCGGTCCCGTGGAGCCAAGCTGCACTGAAGCCAGAATCCGATGGCCGCTTGCGCCAAAGGTGGCGGTTCAGATTTCTGCAGGAATTGCAGAGCGCCCGTCATCCCAAAATGCCATGCAACGTCAGCCAGCCGCGAGCCGCGTCTGACTTCGATCGGAAGGGCCGGCACTTAGTGGTGCAGTTTACGCGGCCCGATCCGCTTCATAGAGGCCCTTCAATAAATGCTCGTGCAAGTCTGGGTCCTCAATCAAAACACTGGTGACCGTGGCATCGCCAAGCGACTGCGCCTCCTGGAGACCACGGTGCCACTGCTTGGCTGCAACTTGCCCTTGCCCGACGCGCATCAACACATAGAGTTCCGACTTCGCTGTCTCCGAGAGCGAGCCCAACGCATCGCGCAGGGCCCTAAGCTGGGAGTTTTCTGCCGGAAGCGGATCAAAGCCGAGCGCAGCGGTGGGGTTCCGCTCGCCCCGGGTCGCTGTCGCCTCATTCAGAGTCCTGTCAGGCCCATGGCCGAGCATGGCGTCGCGCTCCGCTCGTGCCGCTTTGGCGAGGAGCGCAACAAACCGGACTTGATCCGTGTTAAGGTCTTTCGGCATCGCAGGCCTCTCGTTTTCACAGTTGACTTGATTTGAGTGCCGTCTCGGCAGAATCCGCTACCGTTCGGGCGGCCTTTGCTTACTGTCGTCAGCAGGACGACAGGACCGTGCTCCAGCAGTTGATAAACCCTGGAAAGATCGTATTTCCTTAGGGTCACTCTCAAGTCCTGTTCGGTCGAGACAGCCAGCTCCGGAGCGGCTTGCAGTAATTGTGGCCAAGTCAAAATTCAACTGCTCGCCGGGGACTCGGTATCATCGGTGATGCGCCGAGACCGCGCCTGCAGACGGTCTCAGAGGCTGCGCGGAGAGCATTGACTTGGGTCAAATTCCCGCGGAGTGGGGACTGCATGCCGCCACCGTCGCTTCGCTCGCCGAAAATTTGAGGCCGGAAAGGCCGGAACTAAGACTCGATGGAGAACAACGGTCGGCTTGGTGGGCGAACAACGAGCACCGGGATGCTGCTGTGCGTCAACACCTTGCTGGTTTCGCTCCCAAGCACGACAGCCGAAATCCCGCGTCGGCCATGTGATGCCATAACGATTAGATCGCACGACTTCGTTGCTGCCGTGTCGATAATGGCCAGATAGGGCTGGTCATGCTCGACATGCATCGTTTCGCAGCTTACACCGGCCGCCGACGCGACCTCTTTCGCCGCATCGAGATATCTCATCGCAAGGGCGGCCGCCTGCTTCGCGTATTGCTCCGGCGTATCAGTTACCATGGCCGGCTCAACCGCAAAGGCGTCAAACGGAGCAGACACGGTCAATACCGTGACCTTGGCACCGACCGACTTCGCCAACGCGATGCCGTATTCCACCGCAGCTTGCGACAGCGATGACCCGTCAGTTGGAATTAAAATGTGCCTGTGCATAGTGCGGTTTGCTTCCAATTCGCCCAATTATACGTCCCGCAAGTGCTTCACTACTAAAATTGATACAGGGGCTGATTATGATCTGGATCAAAGACTTTTTGGGCTTTCGTCGCGGACGTAATCTCGCGCCTAACGAGCTTGTGGCATCTCCTCATGATCTCATCGTGACCGCCTGGCATGTTCCATCTCGTCCAAAAAGCAGAGTGCATGGAGACGGATGGCAGTGAGAAGATCAGTGCAAAAATTCCGGTGGCTTAAGGATCGTGACCCTAAGGGAAGATACGGAAGAGGCGGGCTCCACGATCGGTGACATGGTGACCCGCATGGGGTCTGACCTTTATGTTATGGCTCGTGACGAAACGGCTTTTTTGCCCTTAGGAGCAATTTCTTCTTGCTGTTGCGGTAACCGGGCGGCCTGCCGTGCGCGACCCTCCGCAACCGTTTGAGGTCGCGGAGGTCGCCCAAGGCTCCATGAACCTGTTTGGCGATTTCGACAAATTTCAAATCCTGTCGTGCAAGAGCTACCCCGAGACCGCGCAGTGCGGCTACGACATAGCGGTAGCGTTTGCACTGGATCCGCAGGCGATGCAGTTGTTTGCGCTGCAAGATCCGCAAGTGTCGTCCCTCCCGCGAGATCATCACCCTCCAGGCATGCAGTCGCGCCTGAGCGTACACGTCGACGCGTTCAGATCGGACTGAGCGATCAGCCCGCAGCCAAGGGCCGTCCGTGATCCAATGATTGACCGTTGTCGTCAGGCGCTCGTAACGAGCCGAGGCGAGCTTGTTGCTCAGTCTGCGATCCACCTTGCGCTGGGCGCGCAGCAGTGCCTGTCGAGAGCTTTTTGCCCACTTACGATAGCGCTTTCGCCGGGCATAGTTTGCGGTCACGTCGTGGTCACGTGCCTTTCCGAGCGCTGAGTTCAACCACCGAAGCTCCTTGTTGAGCTTGGGCCACACCTCGTCGTCCGTCATGGGAGAGAAGAAAAGGACTGCGGAGCGGAGCCGCGTCAGCTCAATTCTCATCGTGTGAATAGCATCCGGATCTGCTGCAATCGCCGCCTTACGCTGACTCCGGATCAGTTTGACGCAGCGCTTTGCGATCCTCTGGAAGGCGGCCTGGCAGTCGGGGAGGGATTGCGTGGAGCTGTGCAGCGCCACCGATTTGGTAACGTGCCTCTGGGCCTGATGGGCGACGCCTTTCATGCCGCAGCAGTCCCCGGACCTGTGCTAATAACTGGCGATCAAATTTCTATTAATCGATCTGGTGACTATGCGATTGATCCGCGTCAAACCATCTTCCCGGCAACGAGTTTTGGGCGCAGAGGCTCTGAAGAGATGCTGTTGATCCTGGTCAAAATTGCAGCAGCGATGGGCGGGTATCATTTTTTTAGTTCCTTAGGATGCGGCTTCTGAATGGTGTCGTTTCCACAACCTGCACTCGCCACGGCCATTGAGATGGCGCGCCAGCGCGAGATTTCGGTTTCGGAATTTTTTCTCAAGAACCGCCATTTGCTTGGTTTCGACACGCCCGCCAAGGCGCTGGTGACCGCCGTCCGCGAGGCGGTGGACAATGCGCTCGATGCTTGTGAGGAGGCAGGAATCCTCCCGGATATCAAGGTGCAGGGGAGCGATCACAACGGAAAGTCCCGGGTCGTCGTGGAGGACAACGGCCCCGGGATCGTCGAGAGCCAGATGGCGCGCATTTTCGGAAAGCTCCTCTATGGCTCGAAATTCCATAAGCTCAGCCAGTCACGTGGCCAGCAGGGGATGGGAATTTCGGCAGCCGGCATGTATGGACAGCTCACGGTGGGCAAGCCATTGCACATCATCAGTCGCGTGAAGGGGGTTAAGCTTGCATCGGAAATGTTCGTCTCGATCGACACCGCCAGGAACCACCCCGACATTCACCGGAAGAAGCAGCTGACTTGGGACCGCTGTCAGGGCACGCTGGTCGAAATCGAGCTGGAAGGTCATAATCAAAAGGGTCCGCATTCGGTTGAGGCCTACCTGAAGCAGACGGCGATCGCCAATCCTCACGTGTCGATTACGTACTGTGACCCTAGGGCAAGGAGATCCATTTCAGCCGCAGCACGAAAGAGCTCCCGCTTCGTCCGAAGGAGATCAAGTCCGCACCCGTACGGCATCGAGCTCGGTCGGCTGATTCAGATGCTGAACAATACGTCGAGCAGCACGTTGCGGCGGTTTCTGGTCGATGAATTTTCTCGCGTCGGGAGGACGACCTCCATCAGGATCATCGAGCTCGCCGGCAAGCTCTCCGACCGCAAGCTGAGCGACCGCTCGCATCCCAAGCATATCGCCCATGTGCAGGCCGTCGCCCTGCACAAGGCTATTCAGACAACGCACATTATCGCGCCGCGGACGGACTGCATTGTGCCAATCGGCGAGAAGCGTTTGCTGGAGGGTTTGCACAAGGAGCTGAATGCGGATTTCTTCACGGCGACCACCCGTCCCGCCGCTGCCTATCGGGGCAACCCGTTCAGGTCGAGGTCGCCATCGCCTATGGCCGCGCCAGCGAGGCCCATGTCGAAATCGACAAGCACGGCCACATGCACAGGAGACGCGGAGTGCAGGAATCGCCACGAAGATGATCGCCAGCAGTGACGAGCCCGTCCACCTCTTGCGCTTTGCGAACCGTGTTCCGCTGATCTACCAGCAGGCGAGCTGCGCCATCACCAAGGCCGTCATGCAGACGAACTGGCGCGCCTATGGCCTGGATCACTGGATCAGCCGAAAGGCGCCTTGCCGATCGCGCATCCGTCTGGGTTCCCTATACGTCGGAATCCAAGGAGGCCATCGAGCCCTATCCGGAGATCCTGATGGAGATCAGGCTGGGCTTGCAGCAATGCGCGCGCCGGCTCGCGCAATACCTGCATCGCGAAGCGCATCTCCAGCAGGAGTATGACCGTCGCAGCTATATCGAGAAATATCTGCCGCATATCGGCATTGCGCTGCAGGACATTCTCGCCCTGAGCGATGGCGATCGCGATTCCGTCGTCGGCCGGCTCGATGACGTCCTCCACAAGAGCCGCGCGAGGACCGAGTCATGAAAACGAGCAGTCCCAAATCCTTGCCGAGCGAAGCGGACGACAAGACCGTCGCGCTGATCGATTCGATTGCCGCGCAGGTCCGCGCCGACATCGAAGCCGGGAAGCTGCCGGATATTAGGTTTCCGGTGCGCTCGCTGGATAACGTGATCTACGACAAGGCAAAAGGGCTATTTCGAGCTTGGCGATGCAGAGAAAGATCGGACGCTGACGGTGACGACCGCAAAATCCTTCGCGCAGACCCTGCGCCTGATGGCGACCTCGCGCGCAATGGTCGAACACGATGATTTCGCCACCGAGCGCGAGGTCTATTACATCAGCAAGAACTGGGGCGACTGCCGTTTCGACGACCAGGCCGAGTCGGATGCGACCATGGACGACATCGAGGCGATGGCGTCGATGCACGCATTGTCGCGCGAGCAACTGCGCTTCTATTCGGAATCCCACGGCGGCTCGGTGGCTGGCCGGTTGACCGTCGTCGACCGAAATCCGGTATCCGGCGTGACCGTCGAAATCGACTGCGCCAATCTCGGCAGCGGCGCCTACAGCGTCCCGCGCTCGGTCGAGCATCTCTCCTTCCGTACCGATGCACGATTCGTGCTCGCCATCGAAACCGGCGGTATGTTTCAGCGCCTGAACAATCACCGGTTCTGGGAGACGGCGCGATGTATCATCGTCGAGATGGGCGGCGTGCCGACGCGCGCGACCCGTCGTTTCATTCGCGTGCTCTCGGACGCGCAGAAATTGCCGGTCTATTGTTTCGTCGATTGCGACCCTTACGGCTTCACGAACATCTATCGCACGCTGAAGGTCGGATCAGGCAATGCGGCTCATCTGAATCGGTTCCTGTGCGTGCCGCAGGCGCATTTCCTCGGCGTCACCCCGCAGGATATCGTCGATTTCGGGCTTGAAGATGCGACACACCCGTTGTCGCCAACTGATATCAAGCGCGCTCAGGATGCGCCGGAGAACGATCCGTTCATCATGACCCACCCGGAGTGGATCGCGGCGATCAAGCAATTGCTGGCGATGGGCGTCCGCGCCGAGCAGCAGGCGCTCGCCAAATGGGGCCTCAACTACGTGATCAGCGAATATCTGCCAGAGAAGCTCGCCAACACGAGCGGATTTATGCCGTAGACTCTTCGGGTGCGCATTTTGTGGCGCACGATCTTACACGGTTGACGCAAGTCAACGCTCCCGCGCAGAAAACGGTCAGTTTTGCGGTTGTTTCTCGGCCAGCCGAACGTTCGCACAGGAGATGTTCCGTGACAATCGATCCCGCCGCCTGCAACGGAGCGTTTTGCCTTGGTGTGGGCCATCGCTTCCGGACGCTGATCTGCGCGACGGCCGTGGCGGTAGGAGCCGGCTGCCTTGAAGTCGGCCTGTCAGCCCAAGCCGCCGAAGTCGACGCTGTCGGGGTCGCCGCGCCCACAGGCTTTGCCGATATCATCGAACGGGTGAGGCCAGCGGTAGTACGTGTCCGCGTGAAGACCGAGGGGCGGGGCCAATCGGGCGATGCGCGGCAGGCATCGCCATTACCTCCGGCGTTCGATCGGTTTCTCCGGCAGTTCGGGATTGCGCCCGACAACCCGTCTCAAGAGCCCGGCCTGTCCCTGGGCGCCGGCTTCTTCCTGTCCGGCGACGGCTATATCGTCACCAACAATCATGTCGTTGCCGGCGGCAAGTCGGTCGAAGTCAAGACCGACGACGGCAATGTGTATCCGGCAAAGGTCATCGGAACCGATCCGCCGACCGATCTGGCGCTCATCAAGATCGCCACGCAGGCCGACCAGCCTTATGTGCGATTGGCGAAGGCCGAGCCGCGGATCGGCGAATGGGTTCTGCCGATCGGCAACCCGTTCGGGCTTGGCGGCACGGTCACGGCCGGAATCGTTTCGGCCAAGGGACGGGACCTCGGCGAGGGTCCCTACAACGATTTCATTCAGATCGATGCACCCGTCAACGAAGGAAATTCCGGCGGACCGACGTTCAATGTCAGGGGCGAGGTCGTCGGGGTCAACACGGCTATCTACTCGCCGTCCGGCGGATCGATTGGCGTTGCCTTCGACATTCCAGCCGAAACGGTGCGGCTGGTCGTTCAGCAGCTCAAGGACAAAGGCCACGTCACGCGCGGCTGGATCGGGGTGGAAATGCAGCCGGTGACGCCGACGATTGCCGAAGCGCTGGGTCTGCAAAAAACCCGGGGTGCTCTGATTGCGCAAGTCGAGCCGAACGGCCCGGCGGCCAAGCAAGGGATCGAAGTCGGCGATGTCATCACCTCTGTGAATGATCGCGACGTGAAAGACACGCGTGAACTGGCCAGAACCATCGCTAGCATAGCTCCCGACACATCGGTCAAATTCGGCCTGTTCCGAAGCGGGCAGGGCAAAGTCGTCATGGTGAGGCTTGGCGAATTGCCCCGCGTGACGGACGCCAAGGCGGTCGAAACCAGCGAGAACGCGGTATTGGGGCTGACGCTCGCTTCGGCCCGTTCCGTGTCGGCAGCCTGGGAAAATGGGGTCGTCATCATGGACATCAGTCCGGAGGGCGCCGCCGCAGACAGCGGCCTTCAGGTCGGCGATGTCATTCTCAGCATCGCGGGTCAGCCTGCAAATACGCCGGCGGACGTCGGCCGGATCGTTGATGAGGTGCGTGCCCGCTCGAAGCACGCGATCCTGCTGCGGTTCAGGCGCGGTGAGATGTCGGGATTCGCTGCAATTGCCATCGGTTGATGTCAGCACCGCTGATAAAGCGGCCTCCCAGAACGCACTAGGGGACGATGACGACCGGGCAGGGGGCGAGGCCGGCGATCTTCTGGGAGACGCTGCCGAGCAGTAGGCCGGCCAACTGGCCGCGACCGCGTCGGCCGACGACGATCATCCTGGTTGATCCGGCTGCGGCAATGTCGAGCAGGGATTGGGTCACGTCACCCCAGCTTGTCCGGACATCGATGCGCTGTGCACCAAGCTGACGCGCGCTGGCTTCCGCAGCCTTCAGCGTCTGAGCCGACAAGGACTCCAGCACGGCGCCCGGACTGATCCCGGTTTGCGAAAGCTGTCGCACCTCTTCTCCAAGGAGGCGATCCGCGACGGTCACGATCAGCAGACTGCAGGCCAGCGCCTTGGCGAGTTCTGCCGCGACCTCAACTGCGCGGCTTGCTCCCCCGGACCCGTCGGTGGCAACCATGATGTATGTCATTGCCCATCCTCAGCGCATAACGCGCAAGCTGCCCACTCATAACGGCTGATCATCGGCCGTCGAAGGCTCTTCCTCCAGAGAAACAATATCTCCGCCTCCATAATCTTCCTCCGGCGGCGGATGAGTTGTTTTTACCAGCTGATCGTCAACCCGCTTGACGCCGGGAACATTTTCCGAGGCGATGATCGCGGCCTTGCGGGAATTATCGCTCCTGACGACGCCTCTCAAGGTCACGATGCCGTCGTGAACGCTTACGTTGAGCGCACATGGCCGCCAGGATGCTTGCGAGAGGGCGGTTACAACCGATGTCCGAATATCATCGTCGACGCTCGCCGGGCCTTGGTTGTCGAGCCAAAAGTTTGCGATGGCTGTCAAGAAGTCCGCACGCGTCACCATTCCGACGATCTCGTCGCCGCGCATCACAGGAAAACGCTTGACGTTGCGTGCCTCCATAAGACGAACGATCTGTTCAAGCGACGTATTCTCATCGATCGTGATCGGGTGTGGTGTCATAACCTCGCGCACCTTGCGACCGTGTTGCCGCGCGAAATCGAGTGCGACCCGGTCAGCGTTGGCCAGCAAGGTTAGCCAGCGACCTCGTCTTTTCTCGGTGCCGATCTCCGCGCGTCTGATGAAATCACCCTCCGACACGATGCCGATCAGCTTGCCGCCGGAGTCGATGACTGGCAGGCCGCTGATGTGATGAGTCAGCATAGTTTTGATGGCTTCAATCACCCAAGCGTCAGCACTGATCGTGATGACATGGCGTGACATGAGCTCGTGAGCACGCATGGCAAACCTCCCAAAGCAGGTTAAAAATAGGTGGACTGAGTATTCGCTCTTTGATCCGCATCAATCAGAACGGACCTTCCGAAGCAATCCCCAACATGCTTGATATGCATCAATCAATCCGGCGGCGCAGATGTAAACAATTAGATGAAATTAAATAGTGGGAGGATGTACTGGTGACGATAGCGACAGTTATGGTCTACGTTGATGCTGAACAGAAGGCGGAAGAACTGGTGCGGGTTGCCAGAGACGCAGCGACCAAGTTTGGCGCCTCGATGATCGGCGTTTCAGCATTGGCAGTGCCGCGGCCGGTCGTCGCAGAGGGGGTGGTCATTCAGGCAGCCACCGCCGACGATGTAAAACGCATGAAGGCCAGGCTGGCGGCGAAGGAAGATTGGTTCCGAAATGTCGTCGGCCTCCCAGTGGAAAAGGCGGAGTGGCGTTGGGATATCGAGGATCCGACCGCCTTCCTGGCCAACGAGGCAAGGGCCGCCGACTTGGTCGTCATGAAGAGCGGGTATAAAAGCGCCGACCAGTATCATGACATCGATCCGGCTGAAGCGATCTTGCGGATGGGGCGACCCGCAATTCTGGTCCCCGAACACGTGTCGGAGCTCAAGGCCGATCGCATCATGGTCGGGTGGAAGGACACGCGCGAGGCCCGGATTGCCGTCCTTCACGCATTGCCGTTCCTCGCTAAAGCTTCTGAGGTCACAATCATCGAGCTTTGCCTCGCAGATGAACAGGACGTAGCGCGCCGGCGCGTCCAGGACGTGGCGAAGTATCTGTCGTTACGAGGTGCAAAATGTCGAACCGAGGTTCGTGTGCACACGGCAGAAGCCGATGCGGTCCACCTCCTGCGCCTTGCCAACGCAGCGGACGCTGATCTCATCGTAACGGGCGCTTACGGTCATAGTCGACTGGGCGAATGGATGTTCGGTGGCATGACACGCGGACTGCTGAAGGACGCGTCGTGTTGTCTCATGATGTCGCACTGATCCGCGCTCAGTCTTCGCCGCTCACTCCGCGGGTAAGGCATACCTGAAGTTGGTACGCACCGTTCAGCAATTCACACGTGATGACTGGCGGTCATCCTACCTGGCGCGGTCGACACCCTCGGGCAGGCCGAATTAGGGCTGGAAGGAGCCGTAGCGGCGCTCGGAGACGTAGTAGTCTTTCTTCTTCTCTTCCGTCTCTTCCTTCTTTTCGCCCTTGATAATGACCCCGCCATTGGCGACATTCACCTCAATGTTCTTCTGGTCGATCCCGGGCAATTCGGCCGTGATCTCGTAGGCCTTGTCGGTTTCGACGACGCCGGCCGCCGGCCATTCAAACAGAGCCAAGCTGGAAGGCCCAACGATGCCTTCCAATGAATTGGGTGAATCGTCACAAGAGAAGACCGTACCTCTCGCCGCGCCATATTGCCTCGCGGTCGATCGGCAATTGAAATCAGGATATGACACTTTCGAGAAAGCTGAGAAGGCCGGGCTGGCGATCAAGAGACTGCGTCCGCGGTTACTCGTCAGCGTGTACGAGGCCGAGCGCCGCCAGCACATCGTGATTGAGCAGCCAAAAGCCGCCTTCAACGGGAAGCGCGTGTCGCCGACAGACGACGATGGCATAGCACTATCCTGTTTCTGCAACGAGGCATTGATTGGCGCGCATGCGCAACTCCTAGCAGAACGATACTATCTACTTTTGGGCTTTGGGTTCGTCACGTCCGCGCGAAAAGATAGCTCGGCGGAAACAAGGAGAGTTGGGGTCTGTGAGAAAGCCGGTCGTTCCATGAGCGGCTTTCGGTCCATGACCAAAAGGCGCCCTTTAACGGAGGCGGGCAACAAGAGATTGCCTTCATGGAACGCGGCTTTCGCGAGAGAGGTTGCGATCCCGGCTGTCCTCGCTTTCTCGACCACACTCGACAAAGAAAGGCTCGGTCGCGAGGGGACGAGGATGAGCCGTTCCTTGGTTGATGAGGCAATGGCAAGCGCGGCGACAATGCCAGGATCGTCCGGTCCACTTGCAATCGCAATGATTGGTCCTAACCGCTGTTTGGCGTGACCTGGAACCAACAGGATGGAGGACGTCGAACGAAATGCGGCCTCCAGCGACTTCATGAATTGGTGGGTTGCTCGCTCGATCGCGCTATTCGGCTCGATCAGAGCTATGATATCTTTGATGCCGGCCCCTTGCAGGTCTGCCCCCATCGCCGAGCTGAAGGACAGCCTCGAATGATGGCGGCTGGCATTTTCGAGGAATAGCCGCTCGGCTTCTCGGGCTGCGAAGGCGACATCCTGCGCGAACTGCTCTGAGTTGAGGGGTTGCCAATACCCGGCGCGAAACTCGCGCACATTCGGTATTTCGGCCAGGCTGCGCAGGTTGACATCATCGACGTAGGTGCCAACGAGGTCCACGTCGAACAGGTCTGCGAACTCGGCAATGAGTCCCACTGCCGCGTAATCCTGCCTGCTGTGCGGCAGATTGAGCAGTATCCGTCTAAAGTCAGGTCTCACCTTGGTCATGGGAAAGCGCTTTTCGTGCCTGTTCGAGCGCGCGAGCAAATGTCCGGAGACGGGTCTCGATCAGACCGTTGATGCTGTCGCCAGGGTAGGTCCCGTCTGCCCCGCGCTGTCCGGCCGCATATCCGCTGAGCAATGCAATGCCCTCATCAACTGTGACGACTGGATAGATTGCGAATTTCCCCGCGGCGCAGGCGTCGATGACATCCTGTCGCAACATCAAGTGCTGAACATTGGATTTCGGGATGAGCACGCCCTGGGTGCCGGATAATCCACGCGCCGCGCAAACGTCGAAAAAGCCCTCAATCTTCTCGTTGACGCCACCGATGGCTTGAACTTCGCCGCGCTGGTTAACCGAGCCGGTGACGGCGAAGTCCTGCCGCAAGGGAGCATCCGCAAGCGCAGACATCAGCGCATAGAGCTCGGCGGAAGATGCGCTGTCACCTTCGACCCCGCCATAGGACTGTTCGAAGACGAGACTTGCAAACAGCGACATAGGTGTGTCCAGTGCATATCTCCCCGCAAGAAATCCGGAGAGGATCAGCACGCCCTTGGAATGGATGGGACCGCCAAGTTCGACCTCTCGCTCGATATCGACGACCTTGCCGGTGCCTGGACGCACGCGACATGTGATCCGGGTTGGGCGTCCAAACCGAAAGCCGCTTAGCTCGAGTACGCTCAGTCCGTTGACCTGGCCGGTCTTGTTGCCCGAGGTGTCGATTAGCGAGATGTCGTGCAAGATTGCATCCTGAGACCGATCCCGGATGCGCGACATTCGTCGGATATTTTCATCCAGTGCGCGCTGAATATCTGCGCGAGTGATGATCGTGCGCTTGGCTTCCGTCGCCCAGAAATCTGCTTCAGCGAGCAGATCCTTCAATCGATCAGTCAGTAATGTTAGCTTGCCAGAGTCATCGGCGAGCCGGGCAGAGTGTTCCAGCACAAGGGCCGCTCCGTCGCGATCGAGTGGCTTGAGTTGCTCCTGCGCGAGGAGCGAGGCGATGAGCCGTACATGGGTTGCCTCGCTCTCCGCTGTGCGATTGATGTCATCCTCAAAATCGGCGAGGACTTTGAAGAACTCCCCGATTTCGGGGTCGTAGGCAGAAAGAAGATAGTACAGCAGCCGGTCCCCGAAGACGATGACCTTGATGTCGAGTGGAATGGGATCCGGCTCAAGGGAAACCGTGCTGGTCAGCCCGACAAAACGTGCGACATCCTCGACTTTGATTTCTCGCTGGCGCAGCATGCGTTTCAGTGCCGACCAGCTGAACGGCTCGCTCAAGAGGTGCCGCGCGTCCAGAAGCAGAAAGCCGCCATTGGCCCGGTGCATCGCTCCCGCCTTGATCAGCCGAAAGTTCGTGACCAACGCGCCATGCTGGGAGACGTACTCGACTGAGCCGACAAGGTTGGCAAGAGTGGGGTGAAGCTCTTGCACGATCGGTACCGGACTGTCCTTCGCGCACTGACTGACGAGCACATTGACATGATAGCGGTCGACCGTATTGCTGAGCACCGCCCCGAAGATGGCACCCAATTCGCCCTGAGGCTTTGCAAGAAACAGCGCAGTATTGTCGATCAGGTCGGCATGCACTGTGTCCAAATACTTTTCGACCCGGCGAACGTCGGAGAACTGCCGCTTGGCGTCATTGATGTTCTGGTCGATCGCCACTAACGCGGTCTGCCTGTCAAGCTGCTGAACTTCGTCACGATGTTCCTTTTCCCACAGAGGTATCTGCCGGACGATCTGTTCGAGCTCGTTCTGCAAGCTTTCGATCGTCTCCTGGGCGGCCTTGCGATCGGCCTCGGGCCAGGCATTGAACTCCTCTGGGGGGACAACCTTGCCGTCGCGCATCGGAGCGATCAGAAATCCCATCGGGGTCCGCAACAACGCCATGTTCGCGTCTGCGGCTTTCTCGCTCAGCTTGCTGAAAGCCTCGCCCTGCTTGGCCTGAAATTTCTGATCGATCGCGGTGTGACGCGCCTGATAGTCCTCACTTTCGAAAAGCGCTGGCAAGGCGACCTTGAGATCATCGATCACGTGCTGCATCGTGTCGCGAAGCGCGACGGCCCTGCCGGGTGGAAGTTGAATGGCGATCGGCCGACGCGAATCATCAAAATTGTTAACGTAAACCCAATCACTCGGCGCAGGTCGATCCCATTGCGCGCTTCTGAGCATGGCGTCGACGACCTCCTGCATGCGGCTGCCCGCAGAGCCGATCACGAAGAGGTTGAACCCCGATTTTCGGATTTGTGTGCCGAACTGCAGAGCGCCAAGGGCACGTCGCTGGCCGACCAGGCCATCCAGGGGCTTCAACTCGGCCGTGGTCTTGAAATTCAGGGCAGAAGCGTCCGCACGGCGATAGAGCTGGTTCGGAGCGAGGGCCGCCGCAAGCCTGTCCGGCACAGCGCCTGAAGCGCTCGATGAACATTCACGAGCGCGCAGTGCTGTCGACGGATGCGGTTCGGGTTCCATAGTTTTCATCGAATAGCGCACCACAAAACCGCAGCCTTGAGGTGCATCAATCCGCCCGGCCCGTGGCCCCGGAAGCGGACGAGATTACGGCACGATGACAACGATACAGGGGGCGAGGCTTGCCAATTTTTGAGACACACTACCAAGCAGTAATCCCGACAAACGACCGCGGCCCCTGCGTCCTACCACGATCGCATCGAACTTCTCCTCTGCGACCGTATTGATGATCGCTTCGGCCGGATCGCCCCATCGCAGCAACGTCCTTGCGGGTTTGCCGACCGCCCGATCGGCCCGTTCGCGCGCCTCGACCAGGAGCCGTTCTGCAAAAACTTCCTCAGCGTCGGCCTCGCGTCCCTCCGCGCGTCTGAATGCCGCGACTTCCCGGCGGGTCAGAGCCACGCCAACCGTTATCACGGCAAGAGCACCGCCGGTCGCTTTGGTCATTGCGATAGCAACATCGAAAGCGCGCCAAGCGCTCTCCGATCCATCAATTGCAGCAAGGACATTGGTAAACTGAGCAGACATTGTTCCTTTTCCGCCAGGCGACAAAGCCATTTGGATCAATTTCCGGGAAGGCGAGATTGATCTTGCTCAAACCGACGCCCCGCGGCGTGATCGAATATGCATAAAATCGGAGACGGTCATGCAAACGCCAGCTCAGATAGAATTCGAAGGTGTCCCGGCTACACCGGAACTCCAAGCGTCGATCGACCAGCATCTTGCAGAGCTTGAGAGCCGCTTTGGCCGTCTTACCGCGGGCCGCGTCCTGGTGAAGGGCCCTGGTGATCGTCACCAGACCGGTGGTCAGTATCAGGTGAGCATCCGTCTTGCGCTGCCGGACGGTCGGGAAGTCAACGTCGGGCGTACGCCCAAGCAGGACGAACGCTATGCCGACATGACCTTCGCCGTCGATAACGCGTTTCGGCGCGCCCGGAGAAGGTTGCAGGATCAGGCACGGCAGATGCGCGGCCAGACCAAGCAGCACGAAAATCAACCGATCGGCACTATCGTGCGGATCGATCCGAGCGGTGAGTTCGGGTTTCTCGAAGGCGCCGATGGTCACGAAGTTTATTTCAGCTGCAATAGCGTTCTTGATGGCGCGTCACACATCGCGCTGGGCACGCGCGTTAGCTACGTCGAGGAGATGGGCGAGAAAGGGCCTCAGGCGAGCACGGTCAAGGTGCTCGGCAAACATGGTCTGCGCGCGTAGACAGGGATGAAGATGACCGGCAGCTTTAGAACCTGGTCGCCCGCACACTCGGCAGCCGAGCGGTTACGCGTGTTTGCTCTCCATGGCACCGAGGCGTTCGGCGAGAAGATCGCGAGATCGTTAGGATGCCACCTCGCTGCCATGGAGGAGCGCAGTTTTGAGGACGGCGAGCACAAGGTTCGGCCGCTTGAGACAGTCGCAGGCTGCGACGTTTATGTCCTGCATAGCCTGCATGGCGGACCTGAAGAGAGCCCAAACGACAAGCTGTGCCGGTTATTGTTCTTCGTCGGCGCCTTGAAGGATGCCGGTGCGACGCGGGTTACTGCTGTCACGCCGTATCTTTGCTATGCGCGAAAAGATCGCCGGACCAAGGCTCAAGACCCCGTTACCATGCGGTACCTTGCGGCCCTGTTCGAGGCCGCGGGTGTTGATGCTGTCGTCACGCTCGAAGTCCACAATGAGGCGGCATTCGAAAACGCCTTTCGATGCCCCTCGGTTGCGCTGAGCACGGCCCCGCTATTGCTCGACAAGATCAGGGAGATTGCGGCGGATCGGCCGATCTGCGTGGTGTCGCCGGATCTTGGTGGCGGCAAGCGGGCAGACCTTTTGCGCGAGGCGCTTGAAAACGCTGCCGGCCGGCCGATTGGCAAGGCATTCGTCGAGAAGCATCGCAGCTCCGGTGTCGTTTCAGGCGACCTGTTCGCAGGCGAAGCAGCGAACGCGCTTTGTGTTGTGGTCGACGACCTCATCAGCACAGGAGGCACTTTGGTGCGGGCGGCGAAAGCCGCGCGTGCCCATGGAGCGAATGAGGTCATTGCCTGTGTCGCCCATGGCCTGTTCATGCCCGGCGTCGAGAGCGCGCTCGCGGATTCTTCGATCGACCGCATCTTCGCAACCGACAGCGTGCCGCCGTTCAGGCTTCCTCACGGGCCGGTACTCGCCAAACTCGAGATTATTTCGGCAGCACCACTCTTTGCAGAGACGATTCGCCGGCTGCACCACAACGAGACGCTCGCCGACCTGCTGCTGTATCAGGCATGACGCAGCAAGCGTTCAAGCTGCCTTGTATCAGCGCTTGCGATGGCAAGATAGGTGCGCGCTTGGCGCGGCCATTTTTCTGGCGTGCGCGGGTGCGGGTCAATCAGATGCGCAATGGACAGGCGCGCGCGCAGCATGGCGCGATTGATGCGGTAGAATAAGAACAGGCCGCTCGCCGGATCATTGTCGAGAAAGATCGAAAGGCGGCGCCGCACTGCCTCGCCAACCGTTCGCCCTCCCAGTCGCTCGCATTCGAGGTGCAGGAAGGCCACCTCGTCCAAAGCATCCATCTTCCGCAGACGGGCATTGAATTCCAGGCAGTCGATGATCGGAAATGGCGCGCTTAGCCAGATGTGTTCGGGTCTGAGGTCGCCATGGGCGTCGAGAATGAAGCGACGGTGGACTCGTTCGGCGAGAATATCGCGGCGTTGCTGCAGAAAGCGGCGCTGAACATGAGAAATGCGTTCGACCGTGCCTCGGTTCAGATCGAAGGCGGGGTTGAGAAGAACCTGCCGATCGACCACAGCGGCTCTCTCCAGCGATAACAAATAGCTCGCAGGATCGATCGTGACACGCAAAGCGTGGGAGTAAAATTGCTCCAATTGGTCAGCTAATCGGTGCACCTGGGTCTGCGAGACCTTGTGAGCGCGTAGCAACTCTTCAAGTGTCTTACTTTCATCGAGCCGACGCATGACGACCAGCCAGTCGACGATGCGGCCTCCGCCGCCGATCGCGTAGCCTGTGGGTGTCATTGTCAGCGGCAACACGCCAAGATAGACGTCCGGCGCCAATCTGCGGTTGAGGGAAACTTCTGCCAGGCAGGCGTCGGCCCGGCGCTCGATTGTGGAGAAGTCAAGATAGGGAAAACGTACTGGCTTTTTGAGCTTGTAGACGCGGTCGCCGGCCATGAAGACCCAGGACATATGGGTCTCGCGCGCGGTGACTGTCTCGGGCGCCGGAATGTAGGTGTCGGTACGGCTTAGAAAACCGACTTTGCCGGCAAGGACAGTTGCATCGTCCTCAGCGTCCAACCTTTCATTTTGCCGGTCGAGCATACAAGTTCTATGGCCAATCAAGTCGGCTTGCGGCTTGATGTTGATCAACAGTTCTCCCGTCCGGGTCGATACGGTGAGGGCATCCCAGAGGGCCCTTCGACATGCTGTTCCAGAACCGAACCGATGCCGGCCGGCGGCTGGCGAAAGCGTTGATCAGATACAAGGGCCTGCATCCCGTGGTATTGGCGCTTCCGCGCGGTGGAGTGCCGGTTGCGGCCGAAGTTGCCGCGACGCTGGACGCTCCTCTCGATCTGGTGCTCGTGCGTAAGATCGGGGTGCCTATGCAGCCGGAACTTGCGATGGGTGCCGTCACCGACGGCAAGCAGCCGATGATTGTTCGCAATAGCGAAATCATCGAATCGTGCGCCGTCAGCGAGCAGGAATTCGACGCTGTCGCCAATGAGGAACTTGCCGAAATTGAGCGACGGCGCAGGCGTTATATCGGGGATCGAGCCCGCGCCGAGGTGATCGGGCAGGTCGTGATTATCATCGATGACGGCATAGCGACGGGTGCAACGACACTTGCTGCCATTCAAGCCGTCCGCAGTGAGAGGCCCAAGGAACTGGTGCTTGCAGTGCCTGTCGCGCCGCTCGATACGGTCAAAAAACTGCACTCCGAAGTCGACGCCATCGTCTGCCTGGAAACGCCCGAAGTAATGGGTGCGATCGGCTACTTCTACCGCGATTTTCATCAGATCGGCGACGAGGAGGTGATCGCCACCTTGAAGCGTTTTCCTGCCAACAAGATGGTGCACGCCTCGGGCGGCTCGCCTTAGCGCATGGACGAGGGTGGCTGATGGAACCTTTCCAAGAAGCGCTGCTGACGGACCTCTATCAGCTGACGATGGTTCAGGCCTATCTGGAATCCAGTCAGATTGACACCGCGGTCTTCGAGTTCTTTGTGCGAAAGCTCCCGCCGCAACGCGGCTTCCTGATGGCGGCAGGGCTGGAACAGGCGCTCGATTTTTTGGAGCGCCTGCGTTTCTCAACCGACGAACTCAACTGGCTCGAAAAGATCGGCCGCTTCAATGCCCGTCTCATCGACTATCTCGCCAATTTCCGCTTCAGTGGCGAGGTTCATGCGATGCCGGAAGGCACCTTGTTCTTTCGAAACGAGCCGATCCTTCGGGTGACTGCTCCCTTACCGGAAGCGCAGCTTGTCGAGACACGTCTTATCAACATTCTGCAGTTCCAGACGCTGATCGCCTCCAAGGCGGTGCGCATAGTGCTGCTTGCGCCGGACAAGCTACTGGTCGATTTCGGCTTGCGGCGCGCCCATGGCGCCGACGCGGGTTTGATGGCCGCGCGAGCCAGCTACATTGCCGGCTTTGCGGGGACGGCGACCCTTCTTGCCGAGAAGGCGTTCGGCATCCCGACCTATGGCACGATGGCGCATTCGTTCGTTCAGTCCTTCGACGACGAGACGGCAGCCTTTGAGGCCTTTGCGCGCGCCAGGCCCCAAAACCTCACCCTTCTGATCGATACTTACGATACGGAAGCCGCTGCGCGAAAAGTGGTCGCGCTGGCGCCGCGACTGAAGGAATCGGGAATTGCGGTGCGTGCGGTGCGGATCGACAGCGGCCACCCGGCGCAGCTCGCAAAGAGCGTGCGCGGCATCCTGGATGCAGGCGGGCTGCAGGAGACCGGGATTTTTGCAAGCGGCGGGATCGACGAGGAGACGCTTGTCGGATTCGCGCGGCAAAATGCGCCGATCGACGGCATCGGCATTGGCACCAGCCTCGTCACATCCTTCGACGCGCCCGCGCTCGACTGTGCCTACAAACTGCAGGAATATGCCGGCTTGCCGCGTCGCAAGCGTTCGACGGGAAAGGCAACCTGGCCCGGTCGCAAGCAGGTGTGGCGACGCTATGACAGGGACGGCCGCATGATAGCGGACATTTTCTCAACTGAGGGAGACCTTCACGAAGGCGAACCGCTGATCCATTCCGTAATGGAAGGTGGCCGGCGCATTGGCCCGCAACCGTCCCTTCCCGACATCAGGGCGCACGCGCGCCATGAACTGGAGCGGCTGCCGGCAGAACTGAGAGAGATCAGCCCGCTCGTGCCCTATCCAGTGCAGGTCTCTCCATCTCTGGAACAGTTGGCAGTCGTGGCTGACGAGAGGATGGGGTTACAGGAGTTGCAGCGTTGAAGATTTCAAACCAAGACGCCCTGATCGTGGTGGATGTTCAGAATGACTTTTGCACGGGGGGCGCCTTGGCCGTACCGAGCGGCGAGAAGGTTGTGCCCGCGATCAACCGCATCGCGGAGAAATTTGAAAATATCGTGCTCACGCAAGACTGGCATCCGCAAGACCATGTGTCCTTTGCCTCCAACCATCCGCACAAGCACCCCTATGACACCATCCAGCTGAACTACGGCCCGCAGGTGCTCTGGCCCGATCATTGTGTCCAGGCCAGCCGCGGCGCTGAGTTTCACGGCGCATTGCAGACCAACCGCGCGAGCCTCGTGCTGCGCAAGGGCATGCACCGGGACATCGACTCCTATTCGGCCTTTTATGAGAACGACCACAAGACGTCGACAGGCCTCGCCGGCTACCTGCGCCACCGTGGGTTAAAGACCTTGTTTTTCGTTGGCCTGGCATTCGACTTCTGCGTCCGCTACTCGGCTGAGGATGCGCGCAAAGTGGGCTTTGAAGCTTTCGTGATCGAAGAGGCTTGTCGCGGCATTGACCTCGATGGCTCGGTTGCCGCGACCCATCACAGCCTGAAATCAGCCGGCGTTCCGGTCGTCGGTATCGAGGCTTTCTTCTGACGGCAGGATCGCACTCGAACGGCCGGAGGTCATGATGCTGGTTGGTACACCCAAGGAAATAAAGGCCGAGGAATGCCGTGTCGGGCTTGTTCCGGCGACGGTGCGTGAATTGGTCGCCCGCGGACACCGCGTCGAAGTCGAGAAACGGGCAGGTGAGGGCGCTGGTATTGCCGATGAGGACTATGTCGCCGCCGGCGCCCAGATTGTCGGTACGCCGGAGCGGATCTTTGAACGCGCCGAGCTGATCGTTAAGGTGAAGGAGCCGTTGGCAGTCGAGCGCCGCCAATTGCACGCCGGCCAGACTATCTTTACCTATTTGCATCTGGCGCCTGACCGTCCTCAGGTCGACGATCTACTGCACTCGGGCGTGACCGCAATCGCCTACGAGACCGTCACGGATGCCGCCGGAAAGCTGCCGCTGCTTGCACCGATGTCGAAAGTTGCGGGCCGGATGGCGCCCCAGGTCGCAGCGAACCTCCTACAACATTTCCACGGCGGGCGCGGCATTCTGCTTGGTCCGATCGATCGCGTGCCTCCTGCAAACGTCCTGATCCTCGGTGGCGGCACGGTCGGGACCAGCGCGGCGGAGGTCGCGGTCGGCATGGGTGCTGCGGTCACGGTCGTTGCCCACAGTGCGCGGACAGCCGAGCGATTGGCGCGGCTTTTCGCAGGACGTGTTCGAGCGATCGCCGCCGATCAAAAGTCCATTGAGCAACTCTGCGTTGCTGCCGATGTTGTGATCGGTGCCGTCCTGGTTCCGGGCGGAGCCGCTCCAAAACTCATCTCGGCCAAGACGGTTGCAGCCATGAAGCGCGGCGCCGTCCTGGTCGATGTTTCCATCGATCAGGGCGGCTGCTCGGAAAACTCGCAACCGACGACGCACAGCCAACCGATCTACGTGGTGGATGGCGTCGTGCATTATTGCGTTGCCAACATGCCCGGCGCGGTGCCACGCACATCGACCTTCGCGCTCAACGACGCCACGCGTCCGTTTGTGCTCGCGCTTGCCGACAAGGGGATTTCCCGTGCGTTGCGGGAAGATGCCGGCCTTCGCAACGGGCTCAATGTGCATAAGGGAAGCGTGACCTGTCGTCCTGTCGCGGACGCACTCGGCTTGGCTTATGTGGCACCTGCCGAAATAACCTAGCCTGCCGCTTCCAATGACGGATTTTCTGATCTGCATCAACATCTGCCTGTCGATCCGTCTCTAGTTTAAAGACACGGAGGTTCCTCGATGCCGGTTCAGAATGCCGAAATCGCAGAGATGTTCGACCAGACCGCCGAGCTTCTCGAAATCAAGGGTGACAATCCTTTTCGTTCCCGGGCGTATCGGAATGCCGCGCGCGTTATCGAACGTCTTCCAAAGAGCATCACCAGTCTCCTGAAAGCGGGAGAGGATCTTTCCGAGCTGCCCGGCATCGGCAAGGATCTGGCGGGCAAGATCGCGACCATCGTCACCACGCATCATTTCGATGTGCTGGACAAGCTCAAGCGCGAATTGCCTGGCGATCTCGGCGAGATCGCCGCCCTCCCAGGCTTGGGTCCGAAGCGCGTCAAGCTGCTCTATGACAAGCTCGGCATCCGCTCGCTTGAGGATCTGCGGCGCGCGGTCAAATCGGGCCGGCTGCGGGAGCTGCGCGGCTTCGGCGCCAAGAGCGAACAGAAGCTCGCTGCGGCGCTTGCCAAGCCCCAGGCCGAGAAGCGCTTCAAGCTCTCGGAGGCCGAAGCCGAGGCGGAAGCGTTGCTCAATCATCTGCGGTCCAGCGCGAGCGACGGCCAGGTGATTGTGGCCGGCAGCTATCGCCGCAGGCGCGATACCGTTGGCGACCTCGATGTGCTGATGGTCGCGCGCGACGGCAGTGCCGCCGGAGACAAGCTGGCCAAATATGACAATGTTGCAAACGTGCTCGCCCATGGCCCGACGCGGACCACGGTTGTGCTTCGTTCCGGTCTCCAGGTCGATCTGCGCGTGGTGCCGAAGGCCAGCTATGGCGCTGCACTGATGTACTTCACGGGCTCGAAGGCGCACAACATCGCGTTGCGAGCGCTTGCAAACGACCGTACCTGGAAGCTCAACGAGTATGGTCTGTTCGCCGGCGAACGTCGTATTGGGGGCGCGAGCGAGGAGGAGATCTACCGCAAGCTCGGGCTTCCGATGATCCCCCCGGAAATGCGCGAGGACCGCGGCGAGATCGCGCTTGCTCGCAGCGGGCACTTGCCGAAGCTGATCACGCTTGCCGATATTCGCGGCGATCTCCATGTCCATTCCAACTGGAGCGACGGTACGGCCCCGATCGCCGAGCTGGCGGCCGCGGCGAAGGCAAGGGGCTACGCCTACATGGCGCTCACCGATCACAGCCAGCACGTGACCATCGCGCATGGGCTGGATGCGGCGCGGCTGGCGCGTCAGATCGATGAGATCGACCATTTGAATGAAAAGCTCGAAGACTTCACAGTGCTCAAGGGAACCGAGGTCGATATTCTCGCCGATGGCAGCATGGATCTGCCGGACTGGATCCTGTCCCGGCTCGATCTGGTCGTCGCCGCCGTGCATTACAAGTTCGATCTCTCCCGCAAGGCTCAGACCGAGCGCATCATCCGCGCGATGGACAATCGTCACGTGTCGATCATTGCCCATCCGACCGGCCGGCTGATCGGCGAGCGCGACGCTTACGACGTTGACATGGAGACCGTGATTGCCGCTGCGGGCGAGCGCGGATGCCATCTCGAACTCAATGCCGATCCCGACCGGCTTGACCTCAACGACATCCATGTCCATGCCGCCAGGTCGGCAGGCGTGAAGGTTGCGATCTCGACAGATGCGCATTCAACCGGCGGATTTGCCAATATGCGGTTCGGGGTCGACCAGGCGCGCCGGGGCTGGCTCGAAGCCGCCGATGTGATCAATACGCTACCTCTTGTCCGGTTGAAGAAGCAACTGAAGCGATAACAGCGCCATGCCCATTAAGAGCTGTGGACGTGCGAGCCGTGCGTCCTTGCGAGATAGCGTTCGAACCACCGCGAGGCATGTTCGATCACGGCATCCATCGCCCCTAGCTCCGGAAACAGGTGGGTTGCGCCGGTCACGATCTCCAGCGCCTTCGGTGCCCGCAATTGGCGGAGCGCATCTTCGTTCAGCTCGATCACTCCATAGTCCGCGCCGCCAACAATGAGGAGGGTCGGCGCTCGGACGCTCGGAAGTGCGTCGCCGGCGAGATCCGGGCGTCCGCCGCGTGAAACCACAGCGCCGATCCGCTCCGGCAGCCGGGCGGCGGCCACGAGAGCGGCCGCGGCCCCTGTGCTGGCGCCAAACAGGCCGACCGGAAGCTTCGCGATCAACTCTCTCTGGCCGTCCAGCCATTGCACGACCTCAACGAGGCGTTCCGCAAGCAGCGAAATATCGAAGACGTTGGCGCGGTCGATTTCCTCGCGCTCGGTGAGCAAGTCGAACAGCAAGGTAGCGAAGCCCCGGTTGTTCAAAGCCCTCGCAACCGCAGTGTTACGCGGGCTCTGACGACTCGAGCCGCTGCCATGGGCAAAGACAACAAGGCCAAGCGCGCCCTTTGGCGCATTCAATATGCCGGCGAGGCCGAGCGGCGGGATGGCTACATCCGAGGAGGTGATGAACTGCTGGCTGGCCCTGCTCATGTTGCGGAACTAGGCTTTCAGCGCCCTGAGCGAGGCCGGCAAATGCTTCAGCACCTTTTCGAACTCGCCGGGGTCAAGCTTTTCCCAGAGAATCTCGAACACGCCGCGAGCGGCCGTCAACGCATCGACCGGGAACTCGCGCGGGAGTTCCGACGAGACATGCTCGGCAAAATCCTCGACATGACGTTCCTTGGTCGGCGTCCCCGCCGCATGCCAGCCCTCGTAATAGATGCCACGCACGAGGATCGGCAGCTGCGCGCCCACTTTGATCGCGACCTCCGGAGGCAGTCGATCCCGTAATGTGTGCAGCACTGCTCGCAGCGCGCTATAGGCCTGCTGGCGATTATTGAGTTCCAGCTCTTCCTCAACACCTTTGAGCCAGACATTTGTCTCCTGGTGGTCCAAGGAGGTCACTCCAGTTGCGCTCATGATGCGCTCCATGAATAGGGAAAGAGTCCTTGTGAAGATTGCGCACGACGAGCAATACGCGGCTTGATTTGCATCAAAGGGTCACATGACCGCAGCGCTTGATCGCAATGGCGACGTTTCCAATCCTGCAGCAGCCGCTGGTGCTTCTGATGCTCACGAACTCAATTCGGGATCACATCGGCATTTCCGGCTCCGGCATCCGCTCGCGCTTTGGCTCGGGAATTTCCGTCATCGTCGCTTCGGTCAGTAACAGCACGCTCGCTACCGAGACGGCATTTTCAAGTGCGGTGCGAACCACTTTGGCGGGATCGACGATTCCTGCCTCGACCAGATCGACATACTCCTTGCGCGAAGCGTCAAAGCCGAAATTGCCCTGGCTGCCCAGCATGCGTGCCACGACGACCCCGCCGTCGGTCGCGGAATTTTCTGCGATCTGGCGGGCCGGTATCTCAAGCGCGCGCTTCAGGATCTGAACGCCGGTCCTCTCGTCGCCTTCACAAAGGCCTTCTTCCTTGCCCACGGCATCGATACATCGAAGCAGTGCAAGCCCGCCGCCGGGCACGATGCCTTCGGCCACCGCTGCCTTGGTCGAACTGATGGCGTCGTCCAGCGCTTCCTTCTTTGACTTCATTTCCGCTTCTGTCGGCGCACCGACGCGGATGACGGCGACGCCTCCGGAAAGCTTCGCAAGACGCTCCTCAAGTTTTTCCTTGTCGTAGTCGCTGGTCGTTCTTTCGATTTCGCGTCGGATCTGCTGCAGGCGCGCGTCGATCCGTGCACGATCGCCCTTGCTGCCGATCAGAGTAGTGTTTTCCTTGTCGGCAACGACGCGCGCCGCCCGACCGAGCTGCTGCGGCGTGGTATTCTCAAGCTTCAAACCAAGGTCGTCAGAGATCACCTGTGCGCCGGTCAGAATTGCGATATCTTCGAGCATCGCCTTGCGCCGGTCGCCGAAACCTGGGGCCTTGACCGCGCAGCACCTAAGCACGCCGCGCAACTGGTTAACGATCAGGGTTGCGAGCAACTCACCCTCGATATCTTCGGCGACGATCAGGAGCGGCCGGCCGGATTTTGCGATCTGCTCAAGCAGCGGAACGAGGTCGCGCAGTGCGCTGATCTTGTGATCGCACAGCAGGATGGAGGGGTCTTCAAGCACGGCCTCCATCCGCTCCGCGTCGGTGACGAAATAAGGCGACAGGAAGCCGCGGTCGAACTTCATCCCTTCGACGACGTCGAGCGAGGTCTCGGTCGTTTTCGACTCCTCGACGGAGATCACGCCTTCGCCGCCGACTTTTTCGATCGCGTCGGCAACCAAAGCGCCAATCGAAGGGTCGTTATGTGCTGAAATGGTTGCGACCTGCGCCTTCTCCGCCTTTGTCCTCACTGGACGCGCCATGGCGTGCAGCGCCGCGATTGTGGTTCGCGCGGCCCGATCCAGCCCACGCTTCAGATCGATCGCGCTGGCGCCCGCGACAACATTTCTGACGCCGTCGGCGAGGATCGCATGGGCCAGAATTGTGGCGGTGCTGGTGCCGTCGCCGACGACATCGCCGGTCCTTTCCGCAGCTTGACGGAGCACCTGTGCGCCGAGATTCTCTTCGGCGTCCTTGAGGTCGAATTCCTTGGCAATGGTCACGCCGTCGTTGCAGACAATCGGCGCGCCCCAGCTCTTCTGGATCAGCACGGACTTCGACTTCGGACCCAATGTCACGCGAATGGCGTCGGCAAGCAATGTCGCGCCGCGCAAGACTTTTTCGCGAGCTGCGGAATGAAACAGGATCTGCTTGTGAGGCATGGTCTGCTCCGTATCGTCAACGAAAGCATCAAGAAAACCCGAATATCTCGGGTGCCTTATGATCTGGATCAAAACCGGCCGCTGCCAGAACGAAAGCTTTGATCCATAGCAATTCGGCGTGCTCTTCAATGGGCTAACAATTTGAATTGTTCGATGCTCCGGGAGAAAGCATGAAATCCGAGCCGTCGATGAAGCGTGCCGCGCTGACAGCCGGCCTCATGGGGGCCGCATTGGGCATCATGATCCTGCTGTCGCTCCTGGGCGCTCTTACCAGCATCGAGACTATTTCCTACAGCAAATTTGAGGAGCTTGTGGCGCAGGGTGCCGTGAACGAGGTGACGATCGGCGCAGACACGATCGAGGGCAAGCTGAAAACTCCGTTTCCAAGCGGAAAGAGCGCCTTCATCACCAACCGCGTGGATACGGCGCTGGCCGAAAAGTTGGCAGCGAAGGGCATTACGGTGACCGGGGCGCCGTCGGGTGGCGGCCTCGGCAGTATTCTGTCCTGGGTCCTGCCGTTCATGCTCCTGTTCGGCCTTTGGTCGCTTCTCGGCAGCGGCCTCGGCAGTCGTCAGGGCCTGGGCGGCTTGATGGCGATCGGAAAATCCCGCGCCAAAGTCTATGTCGAGCAAGATACGAAGGTGACCTTCGCGGATGTTGCCGGCGTCGACGAGGCGAAGTTCGAACTGCAGGAGGTGGTGTCCTTTCTAAAGGATCCAAAGAGCTATGGCCGTTTGGGAGCACACGTTCCAAAAGGCATCCTGCTTGTGGGGCCGCCTGGTACCGGCAAGACGCTGCTCGCGCGCGCGGTGGCCGGGGAAGCCGGCGTCGCTTTCTTTTCGATTTCCGGGTCGGAATTCGTCGAGTTGTTTGTCGGCGTTGGTGCGGCGCGCGTCAGGGATCTTTTCGAGCAGGCAAGAAAAGCCGCGCCATGTATCATTTTCATCGACGAGCTGGACGCGCTTGGTCGTAGCAGAGTTGCCAGTGTTCTCGGCAGCCACGACGAGAAGGAACAGACACTTAACCAGCTGTTGGCCGAGCTCGATGGCTTCGATCCGAGCGTCGGCATTGTCCTGTTGGCGGCAACCAATCGACCGGAGATTCTGGACCCCGCCCTGCTTCGGGCCGGGCGATTCGATCGACAGGTGCTGGTTGACCGGCCCGATAAATCGGGTCGGCTGGCCATCCTCGGCGTTCACATCAAGAAGATCAAAACCGGCAACGATGTGGACCTGGATAAGATCGCCGGCCTGACGGCGGGCTTTACGGGTGCCGATTTGGCGAACTTGATCAACGAAGCTGCCATTGCAGCGACGAGACGCAATGCCCAAGAGGTGACGTTCAACGACTTCACCACGGCCTTGGAGCGGATCGTTGCCGGGATCGAGAAGAAGAGCAGGGTACTCAGCAACGAGGAGCGGCGGCGAACCGCCTACCATGAGATGGGCCACGCCTTGGTCGCGGCCAGCCTGCCGGGTGTCGATCCCGTGCAGAAAGTCTCGATCATCCCGCGCGGCATAGGCGCGCTGGGCTACACGATACAACGCCCTACCCAAGATCGGTTCTTGCTGACGGTGAGCGAGCTCAAGAATCGCATCGCGGTGCTGATGGGCGGACGCGCGTCCGAGCGGCTGATCTTCAACGGCGATGTCTCGACCGGAGCGGCGGACGACCTGCAGCGCGCAACCGAAATTGCGATCGAAATGGTAACGAAATACGGGATGGACGTGAAAGTCGGGCAACGGACTTATGCCCCGAAGCCCCAGACCTTCATCTCCGCGATGCAGGACGCCGTCGTTAGCGCTGCCGAGGCAACGGGACGAGAGATCGATCTTGCCGTGCGGCAATTGGTCGAGGCGGGTGAAGCCTGCGCGCGGGAAATCCTCGAGAAGCGGCGTGCGGATCTTGATGCGGGCGTCGAACTTCTGTTGAGGCAGGAGACCTTGACCGCGGAGCAGTTTGCTCCCTTGCGTTCGGTCGCCGAGGGTACTGCGCAAGCTGCCGCTTAGGCGGGAGTTGATTTCGCTCAACGCCAGGCTTGGCAAAGGGGGTGGTTCTCTTGCCCGCGGTCTTGGCCCCCGGAGCCAAACACATGATCCGACGACATGTCCGGTTTGCTCCAGCTTTGTCCATGGTTCAGCATTATGGGCGTGCTAATCTACCAAAGATAGAATCACGTTGATCCTTATCATAAGGAGATCAGCATGGAAACGCGTGTGAAGTTCGTCGAGGTCGTTCGTTCGCTGATCCCGATGTCGCCGCGCGCAAGGTTGAGATTGCGAAAGACGTCGAGGCACAACGCGCGCTGACGGTTGTTCAGATAGCGTCAGTTCTGACTTGGTCTTGATTGATCGAAGTGTTGCGCTCACGGCACCGCAACGATGAAGGGGGCTTTGCTTGCCAAGTGAGTGAGCCCGTTCCGACAACGGCACCATCCTTGTCGTACGTGGTGATCGAAATCAAACTTCCGGGAGGAACCGTCACGCCTTCAGCGAGGATAGCGCGTACTACTTTGTCCTTCAGAATGAGCGGACTTCGAGGGAGAATAAAATACAAAGGGTTGGGGATTGGACCCAGTCCAAAACGCGCCGCGGCTCGAATCCGCTGACGTTCGTTGAAGATAGCAGCGGTCTCCCCTACGGCGCTTAGATCAATGGCGTCAATCGCGAGCTCATTCTCCCGGCAGAACCTCAAGACGTCACGTGCGAGCCCAAGGATGTTCTGGCCTGCCAAATCACGAAGCATCGAATACTGCTTTCGTGTATGCTGCTCGCCGTTGACTTCATAATGATAGGAAACCTCGATCCGTCCTTCTTCCGCGCCGGCTTCAATGCGGCCGAAGGTTGTGCTTATGCCAAACCCCTCAGCAAGGAGATTGTTTCCCAGTGTGGCTGGTCCCCATTTATCCGTATCTAGAAGTCGATTCAGCCACTTTCCTTCAATGAGCCCCTGCATCACGATTGGCGTATCGATCCCCAGTCTTCGATGACCAGTTAGATAGCTTCCGATTCCTTCCGGAAATTGGATGCACCACTCGGCCTCGGGACAGAGAGCATCATCGACCAACTCACCCGTTACGTCAGCAGTACCTGTTGGAACGAACGAATCTACAAGACCCTTGTAAACTGCATGACCGAATTGGGTTTGATGGGTTGCGAATAATCTATGAACATCGCTAAAGGGAATAACAGAACCGTCTGTGATCCATACGCGTGCCATCACTATGCTCCCTAATAGACAATACAACTAGTATGCCGCCAGATTGTCCGGCTTGATCCACCTCAAAATAAGCAGCCCGTGTACACACTGGCCATGTCTACATCGAGCGGATCAACGCCCCGTTTCTAGCGACCTGAATGAAACCGGGATCAAAATAGGTGCGCCGAGAACCGCGACCCTAACGGGCAGGCCCGTCGCGGAAAAGAAAGCCGCCAGCATGGGGATGCCAGCGGCTTTTTAGGGAGGGGTAACGTGATGGTGGGTGCACCACCACGTTGTTTTTTGTCTAGGTGTGTCGAGAGCAACGCGTTTTGATCAAGATCAACCTATTCGATGTCTCAGTTCATCCTCGCTCGACAAACAGCATCCGGCACTCGGCATCGGATCGGTTTTCGAACGAATGCGAATGAACTTTCGGATGTATCTCGGCTTGTCCAGCCTTGATCGACCCCTCAATAAACTGTCCATCCGGAGAATAGAGTCGCCCTAGTTCGCAGCCGGTCAGGCCACGGCCCTCTGAGCAGCTCAAACGCCTTGGCTTCCGATATTGGCGCGACATTTCGTACGACGAGGTCGCTTTTGAAAGCGGATATCAGTGGGCGGGCAGGGCTGGTAGCTTAGTCGCGATTGACCCGAACCGGGCATGGAGGGTTGGCGGTCGAGGATCAGACCCATTCCGCGGCCGCCAGCAATTCGTTCAGTCGATCTTCACCTAAGACGCGCTTTATTAGCGAAGCGAGTATGAAAAGTTGCCGTTTTGCAGCGAAGTTGAAGGCTTCGGTGCCCCCCGCCCGAAAGATGGCCCTGAGGCTTTCGATTGCAGCAATCTCAAAATCGGTTAGCGGTGAGATATTTTCATCGGAAGCCCGCGCACTTTTGGCCTTGTGCGTAGGTTTACCATCCGTTTCACGTGCGCCTGGAAATTCGATCACTGTCGCGCTCATCTTGAGATGATGGCGAGATCGCTGATTCGGCGCAACCAGCCGGTTGCTAACTGCGCCATTCGATCAACAATATTTCGATGAGCAAGCGTGGGTGCATCCATATTGAGCGGGTGCAGGCAATGGTTGATCTGCGTCAAGGCCCTCTATTCCCAACCGGTTACGAGGAGGCATTCGAATTTAGAGGAGCGCTCTATTATGGCTGAAAATGTAACTAAAGTACCTGTGAAGCAGGAAAAGATCGAAAAACCCTCGTCAACGCTCCAGACATGGCAGCCCTTTGAAGGCCTCCGCGATGAAATCGATCGCTTGTTTGACGATTTTGGCCGGGGCATGTGGCAGCCATTCCGTCGGTCACCATTTCCAATGGCACCTTCATTCCGGAGCCAAGTGAAGTGGCCCACGATGCCAGCGGTCGACGTTGTCGAGAGCGAGAAGGCGTATGAAATCACGGCTGAGCTACCCGGCATGGACGAAAAGAACATCGAGGTCAAAGTGGCCGACGGTGTGCTGACGATAAAGGGTGAGAAGCGGGAAGAAACGGAGAAAAGGGAGAAGGACTATTACCTGCAAGAACGTAGCTTTGGCTCGTTCGAACGCAGCTTCGAAGTGCCGGAAAGTGTTGAGGTCGACAAGATCGAAGCAAGCTTCAAGAAGGGCGTGCTTGTGCTGACGCTTCCCAAGAAGGCCGAGGCTCAAAAGCCTGCGAAGAAGATCGAAGTAAAGTCAGGTTGAGGCCCTGCCGACGGTCCGCAAGAAATATCTTTGAAACCTCGGGCCGGTGCCCGAGGTTTTTATTTCGGCGCTACTCGATGAAAACGCATGTCCGCTTCTCTAATCGGCCGTTTGGGGTCAAGCGCTTTCAGAC
>Ga0335080_10000746_pt1 | contig 30501 bp, 20 predicted proteins | sample Lox_Sample_34_FD_206720 | JGI IMG/M metagenome (GOLD analysis project Ga0335080, IMG submission 206720) | Soil microbial communities from Loxahatchee National Wildlife Refuge, Florida, United States - Lox_Sample_3.4 | ecosystem: Environmental > Terrestrial > Soil > Wetlands | place: USA... | reverse complement strand
TGCGCGGCGGGATCATTCAGTTCGTCCTGGAACAAGACCGCGTTCGCTTCTCCGTCAACCTCGCGGCAGCCGAAAATGCAGGGCTGACGCTTAGTTCGCAGCTACTGAAAGTCGCCAGTTCGATTCGAAGAGAGGCGCTCATCAGGAACAGGCATTGATGTCGGGACTGCGAAACAATTCGATTGCCAGGAAGCTCATCACCATGAACATGCTGGTGACCGCCGCTGCCCTGGTGCTGGCCGGAGCTTCCTTCTTCGTCTACGACACACTTACCTTCCGCGACAGCTCGGTCCGTTACTTGTCCATCCAGGCGCAGATCATCGGATCGAACTCCATATCGGCCCTGATGTTTAATGACAAGAGTTCGGCGGAATTGACGCTGTCGGCGTTACACGTTTCCACCCACATTCAGTATGCCGCGATTTACCGGGCCGATGGCACTCCCTTTGCCGGTTATTGGCCCGGAAAGCATGGCGAGTTCCTGGCGCTGCCGGCTATCCCGCCGGGCCAGGATCAGAGCCATCACTTCGAAGGCGGCGAATTGGCACTGGCGCAAAAGATCCTCTTCCAGGGAAACCGGGTTGGCACTGTCTATATTCGCTCGGACTTGCAGACCCTCACCGATCGCCTGCACCGCTATGGCGAGATTGTTGCGGTCGTGCTCCTGATTTCTTTCCTCGCGGCTCTGGTGGTTGCATGGGTATTTCAGCGCGCCATTTCTCAACCGCTGGTGCATCTGGCGGAAACCGCGAGAACAGTTTCGCGAGATCGGAACTACACGATTCGCGCCGCTACGGTTGCCGACAATGAAGAAGTCGCGACCCTCATTGCCGCTTTCAACCAGATGCTGGAACAGATCCAACAGCGCGACACGGACCTTCAGCGATCCCGCGATACCTTGGAGAACCGGGTGCAGGAGCGCACTGCCGAGCTCTCGCGCGCGGAAGACAATCTTCGTGCCTTGTCGCGACGCCTGCTGCAAATGCAGGACGAGGAACGGGCGCGGATTGCCCGCGAACTGCACGATGGCTCGGGCCAGGTGCTGGCTGCTTTGTCGATGAATCTTTCCCTGCTGCAGGCCAAGGTTTCGGCCTGGGACAGTGACACGGCCAAAATCGCCAACGACAGCATCCAACTGGTGGAGAGTATTCTGCGCGAGCTCCGAACCATGTCCTACCTGCTTCATCCGCCTCTCCTGGAGGACACGGGTTTGGAATCGGCCCTGCGCTGGTTCGTCGACGGCTTTACCCAGCGCAGCCAGATCGCGGTTTCCCTGGAGATCTCTCCTGACCTGGGACGACTTCCGAAAGAAGTCGAGATTGCGATTTTCCGTATTGTCCAGGAATGCCTGACCAATATTCACCGGCATTCGGGAAGCACGGAGGCCACGATTCAGCTGACTCGCGATGCGGAGAACCTGTGCCTGGAAGTGCGCGATCAGGGCAAGGGGATAGCCTCGGATTCCCGGTTCCCAGCCGGCTCCTTTGCCGGCGTCGGCATTCAGGGCATGCGGGAAAGAGCACGTCAACTGGGTGGGCGCCTGCAGATACAATCAGCCGTGGGACGGGGTACGGTCGTGACTGCCGTCCTTCCCAGTCCGGCCCCCGCGGCGGAGTCGTGAGAAAGGAAAGGAATTCGCCAATGAATCAGCAAGAAGTCGAAATTGAATGCAAGGGGTGTAATCACACCCTTAAAGTGTTTCTTGAAGAAATGTCCGCCCACAATAAAACCGTCCAGTGCCCACACTGCGGCAAGATCCTGCCTCACCCACCCTCTGGGAACACGCAGCAGAAGAATTGAGAACTTGGCGTTCCAAATCATCTTTGCGGGACAGGCCGTTTCACTGGGTAGCGATGCTCCTGATCGTAGAACTTTCGGTGAGGATGGTCGGGACGTGCGCCGGGAATGACATGGTCTGCTGCGGAAGTAGCCGCCAAACCGTGCGGGGCAACCGTGAAGCCATTGGTCGTGGCGTAGATCGGTTCGTCGAACAGGCTTCCGGATTTCGCGCGGGCCAGAGCAAACACGCTGAACGCAGTCCCATTGGCGAAGGCCGTGGCGGAGTAGTCACCAACCATAAGTCCGGCAAAAGTATCGGGCAGCCAGTCGAGCGACATCGGCCCAGCCAAAACGACGGGTGGGTTCCAGGTGTTGCCGCCAGTGGCCGACGAAATGAAGCCGGCGTTCAGGGCGCAGTTGGCTTCGCTGCAGTTGGCCGCCGAGTAAAAATAGTAGGTAAGACCAAGATGGGCGTTCTCTCCGGAAGTGGCCGGATCAATGCCTAATCCTGGAACGAAATGGTCGGCCGGGCTGCTTACCGCATCAATGGGAATCCGCGAAACGGACGACCAGGTTGCGCCGTCGGCGGAAGTGCTCATGACCAGATCATTCGAAGCGCAGTTGGGGCGGAAGCGGCAATCCTGCCACACCACGTACACCGTACCCGCCGCGTCAACCGCCGCCGACGGCAGCGCCGAGGTGCGGAAATTTCCCGCAACGAAGTGATCGATAATGGTTCCGATCATTACGCTCGCACCCCAACTGGCGCCCCCGTCGCTGGAAACAAAGGCCCGCATATCTGCACCGGTCCAATCTTCAAATGGTACTACCACAACGCCATTCGGCTGCACTGCGGGTTGGCCGCCGATCCCGCTGGCCAGGTCGGCGGTCTCCAAACCCGGCCTCCAGGTTAACCCTCCGTCGACGGAAGTGCTCATCCACATCAAGCCGTTTTCCGCCGGATCATCCCATTGCACATAGCAGCGTCCGAAAAACGGGCTGATCGCACTGTTGTCGCAAGCGATCCAGTTCTTATCAGCGTCGGGTGTGTTGCTCACCAGGATTGGATTATCCCAATTGATTCCGTCTGCCGACCGGCTCACTGCTACCTGATCCCCCGGTCCGATCGGCAAATGCGAAATAATCCATACCCCGTGCGCCGAGTCGTAAGCCACCACGGGGTCGCTGACCGCCTGGAAGTTTCCCCCCTCGAGTGTCGTGATGCCCGGCAGCAGTCCGTTGCGCCAGTGGGCCCCGCTGTCGGTTGAAGTGGCGAAGCCTATGTCGGCAGCGCCGCCATCGAATATGCGGCCTACCTGAAAGGCGCTGACCATCGTTGACCCGAAGGCAAAGGCGCCGGCTTCAACCTCGGTAGCATGTTGGCTCGCTGGATTGCTGAACATGTCTGTGCTCAGGCGAGTGAGGGAAACCTCGGGCTGAGGAGGTGGCGATTGGTGGGGAGCAGAACTCGAGCCGCAGCCCGAGGTTGCCAAGAGAATCAGGAGTTCCGCGCAGGCCGCGAGCGGCCTTGCAGAAAATCGCCGCAAAAGACTGGCCAATCGATTGGGGCCGGCCTCGGCACATCGCAGATGAACCACAACCATGAAAGTTCTGCCCGCACGATTGTAGCCGCCTGCAGTGCGGTGCGGTTAGCCTGAATTAGCGGGGCGTTGTTTCACTTCAAGGACCAAGCTGGCAAGGCGGCCCGGCTTATTGCTGAAGCTTCATTCTGCCGTCCACCTCGGTGTCGGGGTCGCCCTGCAACATATAACCCTCGCTGCCGGAAACCAGATAGAGAATCAGATTCGAGGATAAACCGCTGACCGACGCGACTACCCGTCCGTCGCCGGTAATCGAGTAGGTGCCGCTGAGCGGCTCTGGGGCTGGAACCACGTTGCCGTGGCGATTCACAATTTGAGCCAGGTGCAGTTTACCGCTTCCATCCCACTGTACGGTTCCTACGCGATCCAGCAGGCTGGTGGCATCAAAACCATCCATGAAGAAAGAGTATTGTCCGGTCAGGGTGGAAGTCGCGAAGGCGCCGACGGTCTGCGCGTCCAGGGTGCCATCCTCGACTTTGGTCGGATCGCTCACCAGGACGAACGCGCGCGCGGGACTCACCATGCGCAATATCTCCGTCACGTTTCCTGTGGAAGCGTTGAAGGTCAGAACGGTGCGGCCGTTGGCGGCCATGGGCGTGTAGGTCCCGGTATTAAAGGTCGCGCTCAGGGTTCCATCGTCCCGCGCGGAATCGAAGGCTCCCGCACTGAGGTTGCCGAGTCCGTCGGAAGTGAAACGGCCCACCGTGCGTACGGCGCCCACCGTGGTTTCGCCCCGGGTCCCGAATGCAAAATTCCCGGTGAGCGACGCGTCGGTAAAGTTTCCCGTCTGCTTCTCGGCGTGGCCGATGCCGATCACGCTGGCATCGATGGGAAATATCCGAATCGTACTCGCGTCAATCACGTAATAAATGAATCTCATCGTTGCCGGAGTGTCGTCGATGAGGGTTCCTGTTCCACGTCCGGTATTGTCGGGCGGGTCGAACGCTCCGCCGGTCAAGGTCTGAGCGCTGGTCACGCCTCCGACATTCTGATCCTCGCTGCCCGAGCTCACCGAGCCGGATGCAAGCGTCATGTCTCCAATCGCGCCGACGCTCGTCGGCCGTCGGGTATGCAGCGTAAACGAATACGAACCGCTTGGCGCGCTGAATGCGGAGGAATCCTGCAGGTCCGCCCGGCCGGAGCTATTGGCCGACGTATCCGCCCCGACAATATATAGCGTCGATGCGTCTATCAGTGATACGGCAAGCGTCGTGAAAGTCTGCTGCTGGAGAATGGTTCGAGTCAGCATGAGGGTGCCGGTGCCATCGCTGTTGATCTGATAAGTACCGGTCAGAGGTATACCGAAATTCTGGATCCCGGCTTCGTTGAAGTCGTCGATTCCACTGGTGATGTGCTCGGCGCCGTCCGCGGTAAAGACGCCCGCCTCGGAAAAGTCCGCCCCGGTGGCGAGGTCCGTTCCAATCAGGTGGTAAGTGTATTGACCCTTAAGGCTGGCGTCGGAGAAATTTCCGATCGCGGTGGGTCCATTCGCCCCGCGCCCTCCGCAAGCGATATGGAACGCGGACAGGATCAGAGTCAAAGTTAGAGCGACGCTTTTCTTCATAAGCCTTTACCCATTCGATGAGCTATGGACAGCCCGGGCAGACCGGAGTTCGAGTGGCAAAATATCCCAGTGCCAAAACCCCCGACTCCAACCCATCGGTCTCCACAAACAAACCATGATTGGAGTCAATGATGTAATAGGCGACTGCCGCGGGCTGAAATAGCAGGAGTTCATTGGACAGCGAACCAGTGAAACGGCGCGGAACCGTGGTGGCCGCAAAATCGCCGGTAACACCGGTGTCTGGAACTGGTGTAAAGAAGGAATCAGTATCGACCGTTCCCGACAAAGTCTGCCCTACTCCATCGACCGTCATCCCGCCGCTGGCGTCGTCTTCGCTCCCAAAACTGCTTTGGGTGTAGCTAAGACCGTACTCGCCGCTGAAGGCGATCGGGTCGCTGGTTGGGTAGGCGGTGCCGGCGCCCACTCCGAAGCCGCCCTTCGCGTTTACGTCGTTATCGAGAATCAGTGGCGGATTTCCGTTTCCGGTCAAATAGAAGATGTACTGGGGACCATCTCCCTTCTTCTTGTACTTGACAGAGGAATTGACGCGGCCAGTTCCCCCGGGATCGACCGAATAACTCCCAGTGAAAGCGCGGCTGTAGAGAATAAAGAAATCGGTCTGAAACGAGTCGTTGAAGCCATCGGTAAAGTGTCCCAGCCCATCCGCAGTGAACACTCCGGCGGACGACAACGATGCGGGGAAACCGCCCAGGTCTTGCCCGAAGATGCCAAAAACGTACTCGCCCGAGAATGCGCTGGCATCTTTGAAGGTGCCTGTGGACGAGCCCTGACCGAGTGCGACTCCTCCCGTGGCCCCGAAGCCTGTGCCCGAGGCATTGTCGGATTCAATCAGGCCAATATGCGTCGCATCAACGATGTACCCGGTCAGTTGGATCGGGGAGGGGGCAAAGCTGGCAGTGAGCGTGAACTTGACTGCGCCAAGCGCATCGGGGCTGGTGACCGCTCCCGATATCGACGCCTTGGTGAAGAGTGTCCCGTCGACATCCTCATCGGCAATGCTTCCCACGCCGGAGATCGCGTTTGGCGAGTCAACATTCAACACGCCGCCGAAGACAGTTGGGGACAAGCTGAGCACGTCGGTGCCGGTGACCACAAACGCATAACCGGCCGAGAGCTGCGCTTTGCTGGTCTGTAAATCCAGGGTGCCAGTGGCCGACTCGTTGCTGACGACCGAAAGATTCGGGTTATCGAGCCTGGCGACCAACGCTCGCGAAGCGGACAGCACGGTGATGGCGAAGGTCTCGACCCCCTGTTGACCGATGCCCTGGTCCGCGGTGTCGAGCGTCAGCGTTCCCCGCCCATCCGGACCCACATAGTAGCTACCGCCGGTAATGGTGTCTGAAACTGACTTTGAAGGATTGGTATAGGTCTGTTCGCCGGATGTAACCAAGCCATTGCCGTCGAGCACAATCGCCCCCGCAAATTCATACGGCAGAGATGCCTGGGTATTGGGGTCGAGGTAGATGCCGTTGGTTTGGATGACGTAGGTGCCCTTCAGAGCGCCTCCGAAGGCAGTCACGGTGATGGGAGCCAGGACATTCTGGTTATGGTCCGCAGTAGCGAACGCGACGATGTTCACGGTCTGCTGATTGCCGGCAAGCGACGCGGGAGGAGTATAAGTCGTGGGTTTGCCGCTATCGGTATGGATCGGCGCGATCGAACCACAATTGCTGCCGGTCTGGCAGGTCAGGGACCAGTCGACCCCAGCATTGGAAGAGTCTTCGCTAACGACCGCGGTCAGAGTGGTGGTTCCGTTGACGGGCAGCGAGTCAATCGGTTTGGGATTAAACGCGATCGAGAGTTTGGGAGCCGGGGGCGGAGGAGGATTCTGCACGTTGACCGAACTCCCGCCTCCGCATGCGGCAAAGCTCAGAGCCATCGCCGCCGCCAAAGGTACGACCATCCATCTCCGCCTTGACACCGCCAGCCTCCTCAGTTGTTTCGATCGCCGATCATCTGTAACGTACACGCGGGCAAGGCGAATTCGCCTACCACTCCCGGTACTTCGTCCCGTCCAATGCGGTTCCGTCCGCCTTGGAGTACACGTTCCATATCTGCTCGCCGTCCCAGGAATCGGAATCGGGATCGTCTTCCATGGAGTGCACGCCCCAATCGCGATTGCCGGTTATGGGATCAATCGGAATTTCCTTTAAGAGTCGCAACTTCTTCCCATTTCTCAACTCAATCGATTCCGTAAGCGACTCCAGGGTCGGCGGATATCCGGAGGATGGAGCTTTGAAGAAAGCACCAGCCAATGAGCCCTGGGCATACTGGTCAATGGCATCCCGCATTTCCTGCAAATCCCGGCGCAGCAGTCGCTCCTTCTCCCGGCGCGCGGCATAGGTAGCCATCGGCAGTGCTAGACCGCAAAGAATGGAAAGAATAGCCGCCGAAACAATCAGCTCGATCAAGGTAAAGCCGCGAGCCCGCGATATCGTCGACACCATCCCCTCTCCGCCGTTGCTTAGAAACCGCTAATTTCCTGTGCCCCGCAAGTAAATGGTTTGGAACTGCCCCACCGCGTAAGTAATCGTGAAACTGCCGGGATCGAAGCCGGTCACCTGGGGTTTGAAATTGAATGTCAGGGTGCAGGTATGACCGGGCGCCAGGCTTGAGCCGCAATCATCGATCTCCACGTAGTCACCCTTCACCAGGTTGCCGGTAAAGTTCACCGTTCCGGTGTTCGGATCGTTGGGGTCGTTGAACAATGTGATACTGAGCGGCCCACTGAGCTGACCCTTAGGCTGCAAGCCAAAATCCAAGCCCGCGCCCGGAGACATTCGCAGCGGGCTGGGCGTGTTGGCCTTTAACTCAATTGGAAAACGGCCGCTGTCAATTTCGCAATCCGAAGTTACGTCGCTAGTGCACTGCAGCGTGTCCAGTTCCAGGAAGTAATCCAGCATCGGGACGAAGGCAGTCGCCGGCTGCGGGACGAGTGAAACCTCAATGCTGCAGGATTCCAGGTAAGCCAGAACTCTTCCCGAACAGCTATCCGCGGAAATCTGGAAATTCGGCAGCAGGCTGGTCAGGTCGCTGTCACACAGGTAGTCAATCGTCGTGCCATCGGGCGTGATGAGGCCGGTCAGCACCTGAAAGCCGTTGACTTCGCCCGGCGCCAGGGGACGAGGCAGCACCAGAAGCCCGCGGTCCGGATTGACACACGGTCCGCTCAGCGGAGGCAGAATCTCGACCGGCAACTGGCTCTGGTTGGTGAAGGACAAGGTTTGTGCCGGACTGGTTTCGCCCAGAGCTTCCGAGCCGAAATCCAGCTCGGCTGCAGACGGCACCAGCGCGCTGAGCCCGTATCCCGTCACCGGCGCAGAGAATGTGGTATCGGCATCGACGCTCTTGGGGCTGTTGACAGCCAGGCTCGCGGTCAAAGGGAACGGACACAAGGTCGGGGCCGCCCCTAAGGCAGAGGCAGAGGAACTCCCCGGCGGCGGAAAGGGCAACCACGGGCAGCTCTGTTGCGGCGAGAACGAAATATTGATGGAACAACTTTGCTGTGGGCCAAGATTGAACGTCGCTCCCGGCGAGCCAGCGCAGCTGTCGTGCTCCGTAAAATTGGGGAGCCCGGTGAAGTCACTCGGCCCTCCGAAAGAGCCGGCATTCGAGACCAACTTCAACGTCATGCCGTCCAAGGATGACCCCGACGGATCGTTGTTGGTGAGCGTAATGGTCTGCACCGTCGGAAACGATCCAACTTCCTGATCGGGGAAACTCAGGGCGGCAGGGGTAAACAGGACTGGCTGGGTGCACGCAGTACTCGGATTCTGGCTGTTGAGAGCCGATAGCGCAAAACAGATGTTCCCCTGGTCCCCCGGTGTGTTGCCGCCCGGGCAGGTCTTGGTTGTGATGCCATATCCGTTGGTACCGTGCAAAACGTAGCCGGCGGTTTTCGAGGAAGTGTCGAATACGACTGGGCCGGGATTTGTAGAACCCGGCAGGGCGCCGATCTGTCCCACCTCCAGTCCACTGGTCGCGATCACATGCAGCACCACGGAACTTCCGCTGATCTGGCCGTTCACCGAGGCACTGTCCAGGCATGGATAGTTTTGGAAGGTGAGCGTGCCCGTAACCGTAGCATTGCTGGCTCCGATGTTTGGCCCCTGCGTCAGGGTCCCGGTAACCTGGAAATTCTGATCACGGCTATTGCCGCCGGTGCTATGAAAGCTACCCTCGACCGCTCCGGTCAGTGGTTGCACCAGCACTGCGCTCCACTGCAGCCCGCTCTGGGCGGTTCCGCAGCCCTTGCCATCCGTGGTGGTGTAGGTGCCCATGATGGTCGAGCCATCTTTGCTAAGGGTTCCGGTCAGAGTGAAAAGTTGAGCGCCAGCCACCGCGGTGAGACTCACATTCTGCCCGGTAACCGTAGCCTTCACCGGAGTCGTACCGCTGTTGCAGATGGTCGGAACCCCCTGGGACTGGGGCACGGCAATGGAGTAAACCACGCTGCCGCTCGCGGTAGAGTTCTGCTGCAGAAGGAATCCGCCCTGCAGACCTCCTATGAAAGAACCGTCCGCAGGACTCGCCATCGAAAATTGCCAGTCGCCTGCGATCTGTCCACTCGCCGGCGGATCGCTGGAATTCCCGCCGCCGCATCCGGTCAGCACGAGCAAACCCAACAGCAGTCCGATGACCAGACAACTTCCTGCGATCTTCCCGAAGCTCCGGTTTCTTCTTGTTGCCTTCATGCTTTAAGCGGTCCTAGAAACTCCACTTCAATCCAAACTGCATGGTGCGAGGCCGGTGCGCGTTCAGCGGGTGCAGGAAAGAAGCGCCGGTTACGCAGTCGGCTCCTCCCTTGGCCTGAAAGCCCGCCGAATATTGCGGACCGGCATAACAACTGATCACGTTGTTGCCGCTGCTGCCGGCATTATCGGGGTCATAAATCCGGAATTGCGTGGTATTGAAGACATTGAAGACTTCGGCCCGGAATTCGAACTCGCTGGATTCCTTCACTTTGAAGTGTTTGGCCAGCGTCATATCGAAGTTCAGGCGGCCCGGATTATTGAGAAAGTTCCGCCCTGCGTCCCCGAAGGTGAGCCCGCGCGGTGCAACAAACTGCGAGGGATTCGCCAGCAACTTGCCAAAGCTCTGAGAATTGTCGGGAGGCTTTGCCAGTCCACGTACTACATCGGGATACGACGCAGCAATCCCCAGTCCGCTGGAGACGCCAGCATTATCGGTCAGGGATATGCCGGTGTTGCCGGCGCTGTTGATGACGGTGAACGGCGTGCCTGACTGATAAACGGTGACTCCAGAGATCTCCCAGCCGTCGGTCAATTCTCTGAGGTGTCCGCTGCCCGCGGGCGCGGTCGCATCCTGTGGCTGTCGATCATGAGCCCAATCGCTGAAGGAACGAAGGAAATTGGCCACCGGCAACTCGTATACGTAACTGATGCTGAGCAAATGACGCTGATCGAAACTCGAGCTCGCGCGATTTTCGCTCAGGTTGTAGGAGTCGACGAGAACCGGGTCGCTGCGATCGGAAGAATTGTCGATGGAATGACTGTAGGAATAAGAAATTCCCGTGGTCAAGCCGCCATGAGTTCGACGCACCGTCGCCTGAAACGCGTTGTAGCTCGAATTCGCTACATTCTCCAGGGAGAGCACCCGGCCCAGTCCCGGATAAGGCCGTCCAGGCAGCGAATTCACATTGGGAATGTTCGGCGAGGTGCAAGCGGCCTGCATATAAACGTATGCCGGATTCTGCGGCGAGACGATGGTCCCGTTCTGTAGCAGGAACGGAGTCGTGCCATCGCCCGGATGGCCTCCGCCCGCGCCGGGATTGACTGTGCAGTCAGCCAAGGTCAACGGCTCGTTAGGACCGAATGGATTTTCGTCCAGCGGAAGCGGGTGCAACTGGTTCAGCTGGCGGTCGATGGTGAGGTGTGTCCCTCGGCTCCCTACATACGACACACTCATCACAAAATCCTGGGGCAGCTCTTGCTGGACCCCGAAACTCCACTGCTGCGCATAGGGCCAGATGGCGCGCGTAGGAATCGCGGTGACATCGAGCGGATATACCGAACCCGGTGGCGGTGCGGGGTGAGCGGGATCGAGCGTGCAAGCGGTGTTGTTGGGATCGAAGTTCGATCCATACCCGACATTGCCGATGCAGGAATAATTCAGCGGCAACGGCTGCGTCATGGTGACGACCAGCGGCGCGCTGGCTTCGAGCGAACCGGTGTTGGCCTCGTTCCCGGTGCCGTGCTCGAAAAAGATTCCGTAGCCGCCCCGGATCGAGGTCTTGCCATCTCCTTTTGGATCCCAGGCGAAACCGATACGCGGCGCCGGATTGAACACATGTCCCTTCATACAGCCGGCGGGCGAACCCTTCACGCCGCACTGCACCAGACCCAGGTCGCTTACGATGCCGGGATCCAACTGGAACGTGCTGGGATTGAAGCTCACGACCGTCGAGCCGGCGGTCTTGTCCAGAAGCACGCCACTGAACGGGTCAACCGCAAAACGGGAGTCATTGAAATGGGGCGCTTCCCAATTCCAGGCGTTTTGATTCTTCTCCGAGTAGGTGCCAAACAGACTGACCCGCAGGCCCAGGTTCAGAGTCAGGCGGCGAGTGACCCGCCAATCATCCTGAAAATAAGGCTCGGCAATCTGGTAACGCTGGTAGTACCGGCGCTGTGCGGAGTCCTGGGTAAAGCTCTGCGCAAACCCGACCGCCGGGCCGCCTGAAATCGGAACATATTCCAGCAGGAAGTCGGCAAAAGCGTTCCCCGTACTGTGCACCAGGTTGCTGAAACTGAGCAGGCCCTGCAAGTCTCCGGATGCAGCTCCAATGGCATTGTTATCCTGGTTGCGTTGCGCATAGACGTACTGCGCACCGAATTGCAGGGTATGTTTGCCGATGGATTTACCGATGTCGTCACGCACGGAATAGGTGGGGTTGGTGTGGCCCCATGGCATATAAGAAGGATCCACGGCAAATCCCCGGCCGCCGTATGCGGCGTTGGTGCCCAGAAACTGGATGCCGGGCATCTTTCCGCCGAAGCCGTTATTCACCAGGTATCCCATCGCGCACTGCGGAATCCCGGTAATCGGGTCCACACTGAGCGTCGGATTGCACTGCCCCGGGGCAGAAGGGTCCGTGACCAGGGGCTGATCAAGTGTGGGATTCCGCTGGAAGGTCGCTCCGGGACCGTTCTGATCCGCCAGCGTGATCGTCGAGTTCGTGTAGCTTAAGACCAAGTCATTCAGTAGGGTGGGAGAGATCGTGTTCGTCAGGCGAGCGACCAGGCTGGTGCCGGGTCCGACGAAACGGTTCTCCACGGTGGGGAAAGTATTCCGAACGAAACCCCACTGCGGGGTGAGCACCGTCGTATCCCACGCATCGTGAATGTAGCGGAATGACGCCTTCATCTTCTGGCCCAGGTTCTGATCAATGCGAAACAACTCCTCGCGCCAATAGGTGGACGGCGAGACCGTCGTGTTGTAACAATGATTCGGATCGGTGGGATCGAGCCGCAAAGGATCGAAATTCGGCAAGCTGAAGTTGCAGCCGAACGGCGAGTTCGGAAGCGGGATCAGGTTCGCATTCAGAATCGCCAAAGCATTCTTATCAACTCCCCGCGGTTCGGCAGAGGGTTGTGGCACCACCAGGTTGTACAGAGGTTGCAAGTGCTGAGGGTCATTCCCGTTAATCGACGGACAATCCGGGAATTTCTGCCGGTCAAAGCTCAACGAATCAGGCGTGCCAACCAGGGGGCAGACGTCGCTATAATCGAACACTTGGTACACCAGGCCATCGCCATTCGGCGGACTCAGATTCTCTCGAACGCCCTGCGGCGTGAGGATCAGGCCGCGCTCTTTCAACCCAGGCACCGCCTGGTTGTATTCCGTGGGGGTTTTCTCTAATCGAACTTCTTCCGAGAAAAAGAAGAACGTCTTGTCCTTCTTGGTGTTGTAAAAGCCCGGGATGGTTAAAGGCCCACCGATCGTCCCGCCGAAATCCTGCCTGCGATAAAGCGGTGTCCGGTTGATCACCTGATAGAAATTGCTCGGGTTGCGGGTGCCTATGTCGAAATAATTGCGCGCATTAAACAGTTCATTGCGGGTGAAATCGTAGAGATTCCCATGCAGTTTGGCGGTGCCACCCTTGGTCGTGACTTGCACCGTGCCCGAGGCGGTGCGGCCATATTGCGCTCCGTAATTTGAGGTCAGAACCTTGACCTCCTGAATGGCATCCAGGCTGGGATAGACCGTCAGCGTGCTGGCGGCGCCATTCAGGCCGGTATTAAGTACGTCGTTGCCATCGACCTCGAAGGTGTTGTACTCGACGCGGCCACCGTTGACGCTGTACTTGACGCTGCCCACCACTCCGACCGTGGCCTCGTCCTGGCCAGTCTGATTACTCACCCCCGGGGCGAGCGCAATGAGCTGGGTGAAATTCCGGCCGTTGAGGCCGATCTTGACCACTTCTTTCTGAGTGATGGTGCCGGATACGGTGGCGGTTTCGGTCTCGACCTGCCCCACCCCGCTGGACTCCACCTTAACTTCCGTCTTCGCGCTTTCCGGTTGCAGGGTGACATCCAAAGTCAATTCCAGCCCTGCCGTCAGATTGATGTTATCCAGCGTATTCAGCGCGAAGTTGGGAGCGATGACCGTCAAGGTATAGGTTCCCGCATCCAGGTTTCGGAAGGTATAAGTCCCCTTGTCGTCGGTTTGGGTTTCCTGCTTCAGGCCTGCCGAGTTACTCAGAGTCACCTTGGCGGCCGGTACCACCGCTTGTGTCTGGTCTGTCACGGTACCGTTGATTGTGCCCTTGCCTGCCGGGGTGTCCTGGCCGAAAGCGCCAAGAGCCAGCACCAGCAGTGCAAGCACACAACCGGCGTGGAGAAATTTGCAATGGGCAGCGTGTATGGGACGCATCTCTCCGAGACTCTTCACTTCAAGATGATTATGAAATCGAATGCGGAGTGTACAGGAGGCATCCAGTCGGCGAATGTTAAAAACATGTGAAAACTGTATGTGAACGGCAGGTTAATTTTTCATCTCAAAACACTACACAATTCACCAACCTTTCGAAGTCCATTAACACTCTCGTAACACACTCACGGTTATTCTCCCCGTGCAATCGGCGAGGTGCGCTCCGCTGTATCCGCCCGCACGAAGAGCTCGACTGGGTCATGGATATGGAACGGGCGCTGCGGAAGATCCAAGCAAACAGCGTAATGAGTAAGCACTCAAGACTCGATCTGGTGCGGGCGGGGAACTCCGCGCGTACTCCTGGTAACTGCTGTTCAACTTCCCAAGAAAGGAATAAATCAATGTCGCGTATGAAATCTGGCTTCGCGATGCTTCTAGTGGCGGCGATCTTCGCGGTCGTGCCTCAGGCGCATGCAGCAGCAGTCGTGAAGGTAATGCTTTCGGGCTCTTCGGCTCTGTGGCAGTCCGCCGCCCTGGCCGCTTACAACAACGGGAGTTGCGTGTCCGGTGGGACCGCGCCCTGCTTCCACTACACGAGCGGATCCAACTTCAGCTTGACCGACACTCGGCCCACCAATAAGGGCGGCTCCGCGGTCAGCGATCCTGGCGCGACCTGGATCGTGTGGGACAGCGCCCCCAACCCTAACGTGTGGGCTTACATCAAGGTGGACTCGGTCGTCGGAGATCGCTGCTACTTTGCTCAACCTCATTGCAACGTGAACGTTGCGAGTTTCCCGGCCCCGGGCAACCAAATCACCGCGAAGTTGTGGGGCGATAACTCCAGCGATTCAACGCCTCCAGTTTCGGTTCAGACCTTGTTTACCGCGGGGGCCAAGGTGAACGCGGCGGCCAGCGACATCCGTCCGGAAGATGGAATGTTTGCTCAGTGCCGCGCGAATTCCGCCCTGGGCGGAGGCCCTGACGGCCTGGCGGGTCTCGGATACGGCGTGAATGCCTCCGGCGTTTGCCCCACTTTCGGGGCCGACCTTGCCCACTTGCTCGGCAATCCGATCAAGAGCGGCTACCCCGGCAGCAGTTCCATCGCCAATAACGTGGCCTTCAACATCAGCGGCACCGACCCCTTCACCAACCAGGCCATTCCTTCGTTCCAAACTGTTTCGGTGGGAGGTGAACCAATCATCTTCATCACCAACCGGCAGGGCGCCCTCGCCGGAGTGTCAAATGCCAGCGACTCCCAGTTGCAAGCGGCATTCTCTGGCACCACCTGCACCGGAAACGTGTTCGCCGGCGGCACCAGCGGCAACATCGACGTCTACCTGCGTGAACCCACGTCGGGCACCATGAACACCACCGAATACACCGTGTTCCGCTACCCCGATTTTTCTGGCAAGAGCCAGGAAACCGGCGTTAATGCAGCCAATCCACTCGCCAACGCTGCTTGCGGCTCAGGCGGGGCTCGGTTCCATTCGATCGGTACTGGCGAAGAAGTGAAATTCGTCCAGAACTCCAACACCAACTTTGGCGTCGATGGGATCGCCTACACGTTCTTCAGCTACGGCAACGTAAGTGCAATCGCCAACAATCCAAACTACGGTTACCTAACGCTGAACGGAGTCGATGGCATCTTCCATAAGTACGGAAGCGGCATCGATCCCGGCCAACCTGCCACCCCCGGCGTTTTGCCGAATGCTTCCACCTTGCCGGGTTCTTGCGGCAACGACTTCCCCTGTTCGGAAGATAAAATCTGGAGCGGTCACCTGTCCTACCCGAATCTGCGCAACGGCTCTTACCGTGCGTGGACAATCCTGCGCGTAGTGAGCAACGGAGCCGGGCTGGCCAACATCAGGCTGCTGGTGGATGCCGCAGAGAAATACAATGCCACCTCAGTTCCCGACTTCGTTCCGGCCGTTAAAGTATCGGGGACTCCCGCCGATCCAGGTCTGGAACTTCTGCGCTCTCACTACACGCGCGTAGGTGTAGCTCCGAAGAACATCGGATCCGCAGGTGACAAAGGCGGTGACGTTGGCGGCTGCATTCTGACCAGCACCGGCGTCGTAAAGACCACTGACACCACCACCAAGCTGGCTCAGACGTTCCCGGGCTCTTCGTGCGTCAGCGTCCCGTAAACGTCCGAAGCAGTTCGAATAGACTTGAGGGGCGAGCCGTGCCAACGGCTCGCCCTTTCTAGACTGAGGAGAATGGATGCTACGGAATTTTGTACGTTTGTGTTTCAACAGAACCTCGCTTTTGGCAGTCGTGTTCCTGCTTTTTGCACCTGCCACGTTTGCGCAGTTTGAGCCCGCGTCGCCGCCGCTGGCCGACCCTGCCGACACTCGCTTCCAAGGCGTGACCGAGGACTGGACCACGCCCGCCTTGACCACCAGCAAATTCAAACCGGCTCTCCCCCTCATCGTCCCCAGCGATTATCCCGACCGCACCGTAGAGTTGATCCGAGTGCAATGGCGTTGGGGCGATCCCCTGGACCTCTACGTGATGAAGCCCAAGGGCGTCAAGAAACCTCCAGTGATCCTCTATCTCTACGGCTATCCCGCAGACACCGATCGCTTCAAGGATGAAACTTTCCAGAAAGCTGTGACCAGGAACGGCTTCGCCGCGGTTGGCTTCGTCTCGGCGCTCACCGGGCACCGCTATCATGACCGGCCGATGAAAGAGTGGTTCATCAGCGAACTGCAGGAGTGCCTGGCGGTCTCCGCCCACGATGTGCAGATGGTGCTCAACTATCTCGAGACGCGAGGCGATCTCGACATGAGCCGGGTAGGAATGTATACCCAGGGCTCGGGAGCGAGCATTGCGATTCTCGCCTCGGCAGCCGATCCCCGGATCAAGGTGCTGGACACGCTCGATCCCTGGGGCGATTGGCCAACCTGGATGGCGAAATCTCCGTTTGTGCCGGAAGTGGAGCGACCCAACTACGTGAAGCCCGACTACCTGAAGAAGGCGGAAGTGCTGGAGCCGGTGGACTGGCTGCCGAAGGTACAGGCCAAGAAATTCCGCCTGCAGGACGCGATCTTCGAGAAAAACACCCCCGCCGAATGTAAGCGGAAGTTGCGGGCCGCGGTCCCCGCGGGAACGACCGTGGTCATTTACAGGACCCCGGCGGACTTCAACGCCATCGTCCGCGGAAACAAAGGCTTGGACTGGATCCAGCAGCAGCTACGGGCTTTGCCCGGTCAGGAAACCTCCGTCGCCACAGCCGCCGAGAAGCGCTAGCGCATTTGAGTGTTTCCGGCGGCATTCAGGCTTGAGTTCGAAGTCTTCCCTATTGACGACGCGGCCAACTCGTCACAGCCCTGTGTGTTCCATGTACTTCCTATTCCCTCCCTCAAGCGGACAATTAGAAATGAAATAGTGTGGATCAGCGAGATCCCCCAGGACCTGCCCTCCTGCTGTGCCCGCTGGACGACACTCGGAGCCGACAACACGCATGGCTCACATGCTGACTACCTGTACGTTTTGCGGAGTGGGTTGCGGCCTTTACCTGGAAACCTGCGGCAATCAGGTGATCGGCGTGTACCCGAGCATGTCGCACCCCACCAATCAGGGCCGCATTTGTGTGCGCGGCTGGCATGTTCACGAGATTGCCAATTCGCCAGATCGCCTGAAGAGCCCGCTGCTCAAGAAGAATGGCCAGTTCCATCCGGTGACTTGGGAAGAGGCTTTTAGTTACATCGCCGAGCGCCTGCAGGCAATCCGGGCACAGCATGGACCGGATGCCATAGCCTTTCTGAATTCTCCCCGCTGCTCGAACGAAGAAGCCTATCTCCTGCAGAAGTTGGCTCGCACGGTTATTGGCACGAACAACGTCGACCATGGCGCGGGGGTCTACTGTAATAACTCGATCGACGTTCTGCTCGAGATGATCGGCATTCCCGCCACCACGAACTCGATCGCGGATCTCGCGCAAAGCGATGTCATCCTGGTGGATGGCATCGATCTGGCGCGGCGCTTGCCCACCATGGCCGGGGCCGTGATCCGGGCCAAACTCAAGGGCTCACGGCTCATTGTGGTCGGGACCCGGTGCCATCGCGTCGCCGAGAATGCGGACTTCTTCCTCCAAATGCGGCCCGGTACCGAAGTCTCGCTCTACACGGCCATGGCTAAAGTCATTATCGACCGCGGCGGGATGAACCTTCCCTTTATCAAGGCACGCTGTCGCGACTACGAGGCATTCCTGGATGCGGTACAGACCTGCGATCTACTGGAAGCCGCGGCCACCTGCGGCGTGCCGGCTAGCCAGATCGAAACCGCAGCCCTGACCTTCGCTCAAGCCAAGGCGGCCGCGATCTTGTACTCCGCCAGCATGGAAGAGCGGACCAAAGGCAGTATTCAAGCAGTCGTGAACCTTGGCTTGCTGACCGGCAACCTGGGCAAACCAGGGGCGGGAATTTTTGCTCTCACTGAGCAAAACAACCTGCAAGGTGTCTGTGACATGGGGATGCTGCCTGACCGGTTTCCCGGATATCGATCGGTCGCGAGTGCGGAGTCGCGTGCGGATCTCGAACGAATCTGGAAGACGAAACTTCCATCGACACGCGGGGTAGGCGCCCGTTACGTCCTGTCCGACCGCGGGAAGGGCAGGGTAAAAGCCGTCTGGCTTTGCCGGTACGACCCCGTCAGCACGGCATCATTCGGCGATGTGATTGGCTCGCTCCGCCAATTCGATCTGGTGGTCGTGCAACACCTGTTCATGACGGCCACCGCGGAACACGCCCACGTGGTGCTGCCGACTTCGGCTTTTGGGGAGGAGCAGGTTTCCTTCACCAGCACCGATCGTCGTATTCAGTTGGCGGAACAAGTCGTCGCGCCTCCGGCGGGTCTGACGCCCGCTTGGCAGCAAATCGCGCAAGTGGCCCGGCAAATGGGCGCGGACTGGAAGTTTGATACCGCCGCTCAAGTCATGGAAGAGATCAGCGAAGCAGTCCCCTTTTACAGCGGCGCCAGCTACGAAAACCTCGGGCGCGAATACGGCCGCCAATGGCCCTGCACTTCGGACCGGCCCATGGGTACGCGCTACCTCTTCGCGGAGAACGGCATGCAGCGTCCGTTCCGGTTTGTGCCCGTTTCCAAACCTCAGGCACCACCTGCGCGGGGAACGGATTTTCCGCTCACCTTGGTCTTCGGGAACTCTATTTACTACTGGAACCAGAACGTGCTCATTCGCCACAGTGAGACTCTAAAGCGTGAGTACTGCATTCTGGCACTCGATTATCCGGAGGGCTTCGTCGAAATCAGCGTCGGCGATGCCAAGCAATTTGGAATTCGCGACGGCGAGAAGATTCGCCTTCGTACCGCGAATGCGGCAGCCACAGCAACCGCGCGGGTCACCCCCGAGGTGATGACCGGAACCATCTTCGTTCCTTACTTCATGAGGGAAGTGGAACGGCAGATTCTGGGGGTGAACGGGAATGGCCAACAACTGGTGGCGGCGCGAGTGGAAAAGGAGGCTGCATGAAAGCCCGCATCCTCGCCCGCGCTAGCGCACTCAAGATTGTCGACCTGCTGCGTCAGCAGGGCTACGAGGTGATTGCCCCGTTCCGCGAGCGAGGTCGCGATACCTATTTCGCCTCTGTCACCGACCAGAACCGCGATCACATCGAGATTCATTTGCCCAATCCTTACTATCCGCCGAAGCGCTTCGTGTTTCCGCCCATCGAGCGCCTGCTGAAGGTCGAGCGCAACAATGGAGACGTTCACATCGAGCCGACTTACGAAGAGCCCAAGCGCGCTATCTTCGGCATACGCTCCTGCGATGTGGCAGGAATCTATCATCTCGATCGCTTTTATCTGGGCCGCGACTTCCGCGATATTTACTACGAAAAACACCGAAAGAACCTGTTTTTGGTGAATGTGGTTTGCACCGATCCCAAACTCGATATCGGCGAAGAGTGTTTCTGCATGTGCGCGGACACGGGTCCAGCGGCGCGCGAGCACTTTGACCTGCAGCTGATGGATTTGGGCGACGAGTTTATGGCCCTAGCGGGCACGCCTGCCGGAGAAGCCCTGTTCACTGACCCGATCTTCAAGCCGTGTACGGCTGTACATATCGACAAACGTCACGCGATCCTGGATGAAGTCAGGAAGAGCTTCAAAAACACCACCAGCTGGTTCTCTGCCACCGTGCGCTACGTTTCGCAGGGCGAGATCCTGGACAAAACCTGGGAGGAGATTGGCAAACGCTGTCTGGAGTGTGGCGGCTGCACCTATGTTTGTCCTGCCTGCACCTGTTTCACGATGAGCGACCGCCAGGTAGGAGCGAACGAATTTGACCGCGTCCGCATGTGGGACGCCTGCGCGCTCAGCGGCTTCACGCGCATGGCGGGAGGATTCAATCCCCGCAGGGCGATCCATGACCGCCGTAATCGCCGGTTCTTCCGCAAGCTGGCGCATTACTTCATTCAGCGGGAGCTCTCGATGGCCTGTGTGGGATGTGGGCGCTGCGCCGCCGTTTGCCACGGCGATGTAGGAATGCCGAGCGTGGTGGAGATGATCCGCCGCGCGACGGCCGAGGTTGAAAAGCATGAGCACGCTGGTACATAACGACGTTCATCCGCCCACGGGGATCAGTCTCCAGCATGAGGCCAACATCTATCTCCCGAAGGTGGCCATCCTCGATCGCGTGGTGAACGAGATTGCCGAGGTGAGAACGTTCTATTGGCGCTTCGAAGACCTGGCAGAACAGCAGGCTTTTAAACGCTTCCGTCCCGGCCAGTTTGCACAAGTGTCGCTTTTCGGTATAGGCGAGTTCCCTACCTCGCTGCCCCCTAGCCCTACTGAGGACGAGACTTTCTTTACTGTGCGGCAGGTTGGCAGTTGCACCGGCGCCCTCCACCAGCTGAAGCCAGGCGACCGGTTCGGGGTTCGCGGCCCTTATGGCAACGGCTTCCCGATGGAGGAGTACTACGGCAAAAACCTGGTGTTCGTGGCGGGCGGCATCGGTCTGATTCCCCTGCGCTCGGCGATTGTTTACGCACTTCGGCATCGCGCGCAGTACGGTCGCATCCAGGTTTTCCACGGAGCCAAGACGCCGAAGGAACTCATGTACATACCGAACCTGGGTGAATGGGGACTGACGCCGGGGGTCGAGTGTCACCTCACCGTGGATCGCGCGGCCGATGACTGGACGGGTCACGTCGGCGTTGTGGGCAGTCTGTTCAAGAAGCCGGGAGTGCAGGTACCGGTCGAAAACACGGTGGCTTTCGTCTGTGGACCACCCATCATGTTCCGCTTCGTGATTAAGGATCTGTTAGCCATGGGTTTCAAGGAAAGCGACATAGTTTCCACTCTCGAACGCTACATGAAATGTGGTGTCGGCAAGTGCGGCCACTGTTGCATTGGTGTCGCCTACGTCTGCGTGGATGGTCCCGTATTTACCTACGAACAGATCAAGCGGCTTGGCGAGGACATCTGAATGAGAGACCTCCACCAGCAACTCGCTGACTGCGTCTGCGGGCGGGTTTGCCTGATCGGCGTGGGGAACGTGGACTACGGCGATGATAGCTTCGGCGTGCATTTGGCGGAGGAATTGATTGCCGCCGGGGTATCCGACGTCGTAATTGCGGGAACCTCTCCAGAGCGTTTTGTGGGCCAGATTACCCAAGCGGGCTTCGACCACGTCGTTTTTCTGGACGCGGTCGACTTCTCCGGCGAACCGGGCTCAGTAGTCTTGTTGGATAGCACCCGGATCGCCGCTCGCTTTGCCCAGATCTCTACCCACAAAATTTCGCTGGGACTGCTGGCGAAATGGATTGAGGCGAATGCCGAAACGAAAGCCTGGCTGCTAGGAGTCCAGCCAGAATCGCTGAAGCCCTCCGCAGAGCAATCCGCTGAATCTCAACCACTCACTCCGGCGCTGCAAAAAACGCTGGATGTACTTCGCGAACTGCTGCTCGACTCGCTTAGCGCGAACTGCTTCGCGGCGTCCGCTTCCGCTCCTTCCGATGCGCGAGTGTGCGCCAAGTCCGACCGAGGATCGACCGTATGTTGAGTCCGGAACAATCCGTCCTCGCTTCCATTTTCGTCTGCCTGGGCGGCGCGCTGGTCGTGCTGCCTTTCTGCCGCTACAAGAAACTCGCCGGCTGGATCGCTTTCCTCGTCACTGCGTCTACCGCAGTTCTGATCTTGTCGGCGGTGGCCAAAGTGCTCGCTAACGGCCCGACCCCGCATCCCGAGCCTTTCTGGGTGATGCCCCGGATCGGATTTGCCCTGCGCATCTATGTGGACGGTCTGAGCGCAATGTTCCTGCTGCTGGCTGCGGTGATTGCGGTTCCCGCTGCGCTCTATTCCATCCTCTATATGGAACATTACAAGGACTACGGGGTAGCCCGGTACTACCCATACTTCCTGTTGTTCCTTGCGGCGATGTACGGTTTGCTCACCACCACTGACATGATGTGGTTTTTCTTCGTGTTCTGGCAGATGATGACTATGCCGGGCTACGCGCTCATCCGCTTCGAGCACAGGAAACCGGGAAATGTCTGGGCCGCCAACAAATATCTAATCATGATGCAGTTTGCCTGCGCGGCCACCATGGTCGGCGCGGAACTGCTTGCGGTTACCGGCGCTGCCGTGCGCGGCAGCGTGAATCTGATGTACGACTTCGACACCGTAAGCGCAAATCTGCCGTTGATGCTGAGCGAGCGGCCGGTTGCGAGCGCCGTCGCTTTTGGCCTGTTCTTGATCGGTTTCGGCGTCAAGATGGGGATGTGGCCCTTCGGCCAGGTCTGGTTGCCGGACGCGCATCCCGCGGCTCCCTCTCCGGTAAGCGCCATGCTCTCCGGAGTGATGATCAAAACCGGGGTCTACGGCCTGATGCGCTATTTCCTCTGGCTTGTACCGATCAGTGCGCAGGCAGACTATCCGGTGGCCAAGTGGGGAATGCTGATCGCCGGGCTGGGCACCATTACCTTGTTTACCGGCACGATGCAGGCGATCAAGCAAGAGCAGTCGAAGCGCCTGCTGGCATTGCATAGCATTGGGCAGGTCGGTTACATCCTGCTGGGCACAGGCACCTGTATGGCGTTGCTGCCAGTCGGCAGTTCTTGGGCCATGACACTTGCGACCATTGCCTTCTTTGGATCGTTGTTCCATGTGCTCAACCATGGATTGTTCAAAGGGCTGCTGTTTCTGAACGCCGGGTCGATGCTGCACGCGACGGGCACGCAGGACCTGAATCGCATGGGCGGGCTGATGAAGTACATGCCGTTGACTGCAGTCACGGCACTGGTCGCCTCGTTCTCCATCTCCGGAGTGCCACTCTTCAATGGTTTCGTCAGCAAGTGGAGTATCTACGTCGCGGCCATCCAGGGTAGCGTCTTCGCCCGCTATCTCGTCGTGTGCGCGGTAATAGCCATCCTGACCAGCGCGCTGACGCTAGCTTCTTTCATCAAGTTCTTCGGCACGAGTTTTCTCTCGCGCACCAGCACTTTGGTGACGGAACGGGCGGCCCTGCACGGACGGATCGAAGTGCCCTGGATGATGCAGGTCCCACAGGTTGTGCTGGCCTTCCTGTGCATACTGTTGGGAGTCGTCCCCGCGATTGCGTTCCGACTGATGCAGATGGCGCTGCACTCCAGCCGGCAGGGCTTTGGCGGAGCAATGGCCGGCGTTTCGCCTATGGCGAGCGGAGTGCTTGGTGGTCTGGCCGAAGCTCACTCTACGGCACTGTTCAGACCGCTGGTCCTGGCAGGCATTCTGGTCCTGATGTTCCTTCTGGCGTTTGGCATTTCGAGACTGGGCCAGGCACCCCGCCGCGCCGCTGCTCCTTGGCTTTGCGGCTATGTGCGCGAGGCAGACTGCCATCGCTATGTTGCCCACAATTTCTACGGCGAGATCAAGCGATATTTCTGGTGGCTGGGTGGTGCCGGGCACGCACAGCCCGCCAAACCACCCGCTGTGAAGAGCTGACATGATCGCACGCGAGATGTTCGAGGAGTTCAAGGCAAAGTTTGGCGCGCTGATCCTGCGGGCTGACTTGCCAAACGATCACCGTCTCTTTGTTTTTATTGACCGCTCCGCTGTGAGATCCGTCTGTGAGTACATCTTCCGCGACCTCAATGCCCGCTACGTGGTGAGTATCGGCGCCGATGACCGGCCCTTCTCCGGCGACTTTCTGGTCGCGCACAACTTCGCTCTCGATCATGACAACGTGCTCTGCAGCGTGCTTGTGCACCTACCCGCCGACCATCCGATTATTGACAGCATTTCCGATATCGTCCCGGCGGCCAGTTGGGCAGAGCGCGAGATGCGCGACCTGGTCGGGATTGAACCCCTCGGACACCGCTACTTGAAACGATTAGTCCTGCCCGACGGTTGGCCGGAAGGCGTACATCCCTTGCGCAAAGATGTGCGTTGGGACGAAGTGCCTGAGAGCTTCGACGAGAATCGCGAATTCAGGTTTGATGACCCGCCCGCGGGTTGCACCGTGGTGCCATTTGGACCGTTTCATCCTACGCTGGACGAGCCGGCACACTTCCGTCTCTACGTCGAGGGTGAGATGGTCCGCGGTTGCGAGTACCGCGGTTTCATGGTCCATCGCGGCATCGAAAAGCTTGCGGAATCGGTGATGAGCTACAACGACATCCCGATGCTGGCGGAACGGATTTGCGGCATCTGCGGCTGCGTACACAGCGTGGCCTACGTGCAGGCCGTCGAGGAGGCCGCTGTCCTCAAGCCGCCGCCGCGTGCCGAGTACATTCGCACCATCATGCTTGAGATAGAGCGTCTCCACAGTCACCTGCTGTGGGTCGGGTTAGCCTGCCACATTGTCGGTTTCGACACGCTCTTCATGCAGAGCTTCCGTATCCGCGAGCCCATCATGTGGATCGCCGAGAAGATTACCGGCAATCGCAAAACCTATGCTCTTTGCGTGATTGGCGGCGTGCGCTGGGACATCGCCCCCGAGATGAAGACAGAGTTGCGTGCCGTGCTCGACAAACTTGAGTCCGATTGGCGCCCGGTGGTCAGCGCGGTGAGTCACGACAAGAACATTCAGAAGCGAACTCGCGGCGTGGGGGTAGCTGACCCGGCCCTGGTCAAGAATGCCGGACTGCTTGGTCCGGTGGCACGATCGGCGGGGATCGGCATCGATTGCCGCCATGATCATCCTTACGCCGCCTATGATCGCGTCGATTTCGACGTCATTACGGAGCGGGACGGCGATGTCTGGTCGCGAGTCTTAGTGCGAATGAAGGAAGTATTCGAGTCGATCAGGATCATCCGTCAGTGCCTGGACAAAATGGAGCCTGGCCCGCTGCAGTTAGAGATGAAAGATGAACTGCCGGTCGGGCGGATGGGACTCTCTTCGGTCGAGGCGCCGCGGGGCGAGAGCCACCACTTCGTGATTACAGGTGAGAACAACCGTCCGCGGCGCTGGCGCGTTCGTGCCCCAACCTACCAGAATCTTCAGGCGATCCCGAACATGATCAAGGACCAGCAAATTGCCGATATGACGATCTCTCTGGGCAGCATCGATCCGTGCTTTTCCTGCACCGACCGGTTGGAAACTATCGACCTGCGCTCCGGCACAACCAAGGTCTGGTCACAGGATGAACTGCTGAAGTTGACGCAAGCGAAGAAGGTACGTCCATGAATGGCGACGTGATATGGATGATCGGCCGTGGGCTGCTGAACATGGGCCTCGTCCTGCTGGTGGCGCCGTTCTGCCAGGGAATCCTGCGCAAGACTACGGCGCGCATTCAGTCGCGCCAGGGTCCTCCGGTGTTCCAGCCTTACTTCGATCTGCTGAAGCTTCTCGGCAAGGAAGACATCGAGTCCGGAGAAACACCGCGCATGCAGCGCTTCGCCGCCTACCTGACGCTGGCGACGGCGCTGACGGTCGCGTGTCTGGTGCCAATGGGCATAGCAGCGCCGATGAATGGCGCAGGCGACGTGATCCTGCTTATCTATCTGCTCACCCTCTCGGGTATTTGCACACTGCTCGCAGGTCTCGCTGCCGGTTCCACATATTCGCTCGTCGGGATCAGCCGCGAGATGATGAGCATGATCCTGCTCGAGCCTTTGTTCGCAATCGCGATCGTCGTGGGCGCTATGCATGCTCAGTCATTCCGCCTGGACGCGGTGCTCAACGGCTCAGTGTATGCCATCTCTGGTTTCCCGTGGTCAGGGTTGCTCCTGCTGGCGGTCATGCTGCTGTCGTTCCAGGCATTTGTGCAACGCGTACCGTTCGACATCTCGGAAGCAGAGACGGAACTGATGGAAGGCCCGCTCATGGAGTACTCCGGGCCCAAGCTGGCGCTGTTCAAGTATGCCCAGATGGCCAAGCTGGTCATCTACAGCGGATTGTTCGTGAACTTGTTCGTGCCCTGGGGATCGGGCCTAATGTTCCCCTTGGGATGGCTGTTGTTCTGGGCGAAGGTATTGGTTCTGGTGTTGCTCGTAACACTGGTCGCGGCCACTCACGCGCGCTACCGCATTGACCAGGCGATCCGCTACTTTGCCGGCTTGCTGGCAATAGCAATGGGCGCTTTGGTGCTGGCGAGTTACGGATATTAATAATACGAGGAGGGCGCATGTCCGTGCAGAGCAAACTTGAAGAAACACTGGTTTGCCTGAAAGCAGGACGGGTCACCCTTCCCTACCCGGCAAACCCGGAGCCCGTACCGAAAAAGTTTCGCGGACGCCCCATCTTTGACGCTAGTAAATGCATTGGCTGCGCGGGTTGCGCCAATAACTGTCCAGCACGCGAAATTCTGGTTTTCGATGTGTGCCAGGAGCTTCGTATTCTGAAATATCTAGGTCGCCGCTGCACCTATTGCGGACGCTGTGCGGATGTTTGCCCTGAGAAGGCCATCACCATGAGCCACGAGTTTGAGAACGGGACGAACGCCATCGGTGATCTTCAGCAGCGGCTGGATCTCTTCATGAGCACCTGCCAGCGATGCGGCCGGTGTTTCCCGTCGCCTTCAGCCCTTGAACAACTCAAGATGAAAGGCTATCGCTTCGACGATCTGGAGAACGAGCGCTGGATCTTCCGCTCGCGGGCGTTCCTGGAAAGCGATCAGGTGGTGGACGACATCAAGATCGAATTGGACTGAATATGCTGAAGAATCTCTGCCAGAAAATGTTCGGCCGGTCATTGTGGGTCTACCACGCCAACAGTGGAGGCTGCAACGGCTGCGATATCGAGGTGCTCAACGTTCTCACTCCTTATTATGACGTGGAACGCTTCGGCATTAAGCTGGTGGGATCGCCGCGCCATGCCGACGTGATGCTCTGCCAGGGACCCGCCATGCGCGCCACCGCCACTGCGCTTAAGCGTGCTTATGAAGCGATGCCCGCGCCAAAGCTGGTTTTTGCTATCGGCTCGTGCGCCTGTGGAGGCGGCATCTGGTTTGATAGTTATTCGGTCCTGGGCCCTGTGGAGAAAGTCGTTCCTGTGAGTTATTACATCCCTGGATGCCCTCCGCGTCCAGAAGCAATCGTATACGGCGTCGCCGTTGCGCTCGGCCTGGTTGACAAGAAGACTGCCCCGATCGAATTCAAGCAGTTGGAGTTACCGATTCCCCGCTACCATCCAGGCGACCTGGGCGGCAACGGAGACCTGGTCGTCTACGAGAAGCTGGAGAAGGTCTAAGCCGGACGAACCAGGCACAAACTTGGAACCGATGATTCACGTGCACCCTTGCTAGTGAGGAGTCCATTGCGGACTGCTGCTGAAGAGTCCCTGAACCACACAAATCTGATAGGCCACCACCAGGCCGAACCCCAGGCTGATCAGGCCCGAGACCAGCCCCAACCGGCGTCCGAAAATTTGAAATCGGTTCCCTACAAACCGGAAGGCGGATGCGATACTCATCGTGATCAGCATCATCCCGGCAATCGTCCCCACACCAAACACCAGCAGGTAAGCAATGGCCCATCCGGGATTCCGGATGCTGGCCAGAATCAGCAGTGCTACCGCTGCTGAGCCGGCCAGTCCGTGAACAATCCCGACCACTAATGGCCGAATCAGTTGGTAGACTGGCCTCCTACCGAGACTCCGATCCAGGCGGGCCAAAGGATTTCGCTCCGCAGCATGGGGATGAACTTCAGGCGAATGCGTGTGCGGATGGCTGTGAATGTAGTCGCCATGGCTATGCGGATGTACGTGAACGGTGGGCTGGTCCAGGTTTGCCGAGCCTTGCGACACGGGCATCCCATGCAGGAAGCTGACCAGATTCCATCCCCCGAGCAGCATCAGCATGAAGCCCACGGATAACTCCATTGCAAGGCCCACCCGCGTCGGAATGACCAGGTTAAACAGAATGATGGCGCTGCCCACGGCAAAGATTGTCACCGTATGACCGAGCCCCCAGAAAATGCCGACCAACGCCGCCCGTCTGGTGTTGCGCTGTTGACTGACAATTGTGGTGACGGCAATCACGTGATCAGGATCAGTGGCATGCCTCATGCCGAGAAAGAATCCAATCGCGATGATGGAGAGCAAGCCAATCATGTGAAAGCAATTCTACCCGGTCACTTCATTTCCCGCATGCACTTATAAGCCGCGTTCAAACGCCGCGAGTGCGGCTTGGCCCAGGCTGATCCCCCCGTCATTTGGCGGCACGGCATGGTTCGTCCAAATCTGAATTGGCTCTGACCTGAGTGAGCATTTCACGTCCTCCAGCAGGAGATCGTTCTGAAACACACCTCCGGAGAGAACCACCGTATCGGCCACTTCTTCCCCACACAGATGTTTCAAGCATTCGCACAAGCCCTGAGCAACCCCCCATTGGAATGCGCGCGCGATATCGCGCGGGTCGCGTCCGCGCAGGCGGTCTTCCGCGATGGACCGCAGCAGGGGACGGAAATCGAGTTCCCCGCCTTGGAACGGAAACGGGTAGGGCTCTGTCTGGCGTCCTCTCCGAGCAAGCTGCTCCAACCAGATAGCGGCTTGGCCTTCGTAGGTAATGTCTCGCGTGAAACCGAGCAAGGCCGCTGCGCTGTCAAACAGACGTCCCATGGAAGTGGTTGCCAGAGTTCTTACGTTCTTTCGAACCAGCTCGAGCGCTGATGGATAGCGGCGAGAAAAACCAAAGGGTGGAGCGGCCAAGTCCGGCAGCCCATCCACCTGAACGAGAAATCCGGCTGCCGCCTGAACGGGATGTTGTGCTGCGGCATCCCCGCCGGGCATTGCGGCGGTGCGAAGATGAGCGACCCGACGGAAGCCGCCACGCACGCTGCCGGCAAAAATCTCACCGCCCCAGATGGTGCCGTCATCGCCATATCCCGTACCGTCAAAACTGACTCCCACAACTCGCCGGTCCCACTCCGCCCGCTCCGCCAGCACCGATGCCACGTGGGCGCGATGATGCTGCACCGGGATCTTTTCCGGAGCGCCCAGTGCAAGGGCATGGTGCGTGGAAAGATATTGCGGATGGGCGTCGTGAGCAAGCAGGACATCGTCCCATCGGACCTCATACATGGAGATAAGGTCGCGGATGGTTTCCTTGAACGCACGAAACGCGCCGTAATGATCCAGATCACCAATATGCTGGCTGACGAAGGCCTGCCCGTGAACCGCCAGGGTAACGGTGTTCTTCAAGTCGGCGCCGAGCGCAAGGATTGGACGGTTTGTCGGCAACATGGCAGCTGCCCCCGGCGCATAGCCGCGAGCGCGGCGCAGGATGACCGGGCCGAAAGCGCCCACTCGCCCCACCGAATCGTCCACCCGCCGCGCGATCGGCCGCTCTCCTACCAGAAAAGCATCGGCAATCTCCGCGAGACTCTCCAAAGCCTCCTGGTCATCGTAAGCAATCGGCTCGCTCGACCGGTTGGCGCTGGTCATCACCAGAACTTCCGGAGCCCCAGCGGTAAACAGCAAGTACTGCACCGGGGTATACGGCAGCATGACGCCAAGCTCATGATTGTCGGGCGCGATCGACTCCCATTGAACCTTGGCTTGCGCTAGCACGATGGGACGAGCCACTCCTCCAAGCAACTCCTCCGCTTCGGGCGATAGGTTGACAATGCGGCGGGCCGTTTCCATATCCTTCGCCATGACCGCGAAAGGCTTCTCTTTGCGATACTTGCGATCTCTCAATGCCGTGACCGCCGCGATGTTCCGCGCATCGCAGGCCAGATGGTATCCGCCCAATCCCTTCACCGCGACAATTCTGCCCTCTCTGAGCAGGGTGGCGGCCCTTGGCATGGTATCGGCACTGTCATATCGGTCCCGTCCTTCCTGAAGAAAGTATTTCGGGCCACACTCCGGGCAGGCTACCGGCTGGGCGTGGAAGCGGCGATTTTGCGGATCGTCATATTCGCCCCGGCAATACAAATCCATCGGCCAGGACTTCATGGTGGTATTACACCGGTCGTACGGCAGGTTGAGAATCACGGTGTAGCGCGGCCCGCAGTTCGTGCAGTTTATGTAGGGATATTCATACCGCGGGTTGGAAGCATCGAATAGCTCCGCCCGACACTCATCGCAAACCGGGAGATCGGGGGAGACGCGAACCGTCGGCGCCTCCCCCCCATGGCTTTCGCGAATCGTAAATTCCTGCAAACCGAGGGGTTCTGCCGGATCGACTTCCAGCCCGGCAAGGGTGGCTGCAGGCGGGGCATTCGCTTTCAGCTCGCGAACAAAGTCTTCCAGCGCCTGCTCCT
>Ga0335080_10000745_pt1 | contig 30513 bp, 19 predicted proteins | sample Lox_Sample_34_FD_206720 | JGI IMG/M metagenome (GOLD analysis project Ga0335080, IMG submission 206720) | Soil microbial communities from Loxahatchee National Wildlife Refuge, Florida, United States - Lox_Sample_3.4 | ecosystem: Environmental > Terrestrial > Soil > Wetlands | place: USA... | reverse complement strand
TCGCCGAAGCCGGAGAACAGGGCCCCGGGCCCGGGGTTCTCGAGCACCCCCTCCGCGCCGCGGGCCACCTCGAGGAGGATCTCGATCACCTTGGCCGGGTCGTTGCCGTAGGCCACCCCGACCGCCAGGTCCACGCGGCGGAGCTTGTCGGAGAGCGTCCAGTTCACGAGCTCGCCGGAGATGAGGTTCGCGTTCGGCACCACCACCTCCGCCCCGGGGTAGGTGCGGATGGTGCTCGAGCGGATGCCGATGCGCTGCACCACCCCGGAGACGTTCCCCACCTCGACGATGTCGCCCACCTGAACCGGGCGCTCGTAGAGCAGGATGAGCCCGGAGACGAAGTTGTTCACCACGTTCTGCAGGCCGAAGCCGATGCCGACGCCGAGGGTGCCGACGAGCACGGTGAAGCGCGTCACCTCCATTCCGGAGGCGAGGACGGCGAACCCGAACCCCACCCCCACCACCGTGTAGCTCACGGTCTTGGAGATGGCCGCCGGCACCCCGCGCGGCAGGCCGCGCCCCTCGAGCCCCTCCTCGAGGAAGAAGCTCAGCAGGCGCGCCAGGAGGACCGAGAGCCACAGGGTCACCGCGAAGGCCACCACGTCGCCGAGGGAGACGTCGAGCCCGCCCACCTTGAGTCGCGGCGACAGGACCGCTGCCACCGCGTCCTCGAGCGGCTGGGTGAGCCGGAACATGGCGAGCGCGATGTAGACCCAGGCGGCGACGGCGAGCCAGCCGATGTACTTCCGCCCGCGCGCCTCGAGGAGCGCACCGTGGCGCGCCACCACGCCCACCCCCTTGGCGAAGGGCATGTGGAGGAGCCCGACGTAGAGCGCCCGCAGCACCTGGGCGGTGCCGAAGAGGAGGACGGCGATGACGGCGCTCGCGAGCATCCCGTTCGCGAGCCGCTTCGCGAGCGTCACGTTCCCCACCACGTTCGCGACGAGGGAGACGGCGAAGAGCACGGCCGCCACCAGGGAGAGGACGCGCACCGCCTTCCGCCAGGACGCCCGGGGCAGGTCCTCCGCCCAGGACCCGCGGCGGATCTCGCGCACCAGACCGGCCAGAGCGACCGCCGCCACCGCGATGACCACGAGCCGCCCGAGGAGGGAGTTCTCCGGGATGAGCGCCTCGACGCGGCTCGCCGCGAAGGTGGCGGCGATCCCGTAGACCGAGCGGCGCACCCTCTCCGGGAGGATGCCCCCCACCGCGCGGAGGAATGCGGGAAGCATGGCGAGGACCGCGATCTCCGCCACGGTGACGGGCGGGCGCGCGAACAGCCAGGGACTGAAGGAGAGGGTGAGGAGCACCGCCACCGCGAAGGGGTGCTTCAGCACCTCGGCCGGCGCCTCCAGCGCCCGGTCCTCCTCCGCCCGGGCGCGGAACCGCCGCGCCACCTTGCGGACCACGAGGAAGAGGACGCCGATCGCCACCGCCAGGCTCACGAGCGCGCCCCACTCGGCGGCGGCGAAGGCGCTGAGCACCCTCCCCTGCATCTCGAGCGAGCGCAGCACCTGCTCGCGGAGCTTCGCCCCCTTCGCCGGGCGGGCGAGCGAGCTCCACAGGGGGGCGCTCTCGAGCTCGAGGAGCTGCTCCTCCCGGGCCCGCTCCCTGCGCTCGACCGCCGCGAGCCAGTCGCCGATGCGGAGCCGGAGCGCCGCCACCTGCACCTGGACCTCGAGCGCCTTCCCGAGCCTCCCCTGTGCCTTGTCCTCCAGGGTGCGGACGCGCGCGCGGAGGTCGCGGATCCGCGCGAGGAGCTGCTCGGGCGCCTCCGCCGACCGGGCCGACTCCTCGGTGAGGGCCCAGGTGGCGCCCATGCGCTTCAGCTCCGTCCTCGAGGCGTCGAGGGTGCGCACCGAGTCTTCGAGCCGCCCGTCCCAGCGGGCGAGCTGCTGCTCGTTCCGGAGCACCGCTTGCCGGAGGTCGGCGAGATCCCGGTCGGGCATCTCCAGGGTCGGCTCCCCCGCCGGCATGAGCCGCTCCACGAACTTCTGCAGGGCCGGGAGCCGCTCGACCACCTCCGCCACCTCGGCCTCGTCGCCGAGCCGCTCGCCGATCCGGGCGAGGGCGCGGTGGGCGTCCTCCGCCGACCGTATGATGGAGGGGAGCGGGATGGCGGCGGGGGCAGCGGGCTCGCTGCCCTTCGCCCCCTCCCCGGCTCCGGGCTTGCCCGGGAGCGGCAGCGGGACGCCCGGGGTCGAGCCGGCGGCGGCCGAGGGGCCCGCCGAGACCGCCGCCACCAGCAGGAGCGCGAGCGCGGCCAGGCGGGCCGCGCGCCTCCGCGTCGCCTTCCGGTTCGGGGCGCCCATCGGCGGCATGGTAGCGCGCCCGGCGCCCGCCCTGGCGGTGAATCGGACTAGCTCTCGCTCACCGCACGGAGGAGCGCCGCGCCGAAGCCGGCGAGCTTCGCGGGCCCGATGCCCTTCACGCCGGCGAGCTCGTCGAGGGTCCGGGGGCGCGCCTCGGCGACCGCCTGGAGCGTCGCGTCGGGGAAGACGAGGAACGGGGGGACGCCCCGCTCGGAGGCGACCCGCTTCCGCCACGCCCTGAGCCTCTCGTAGAGCGCCTCGCCCGAGGGACCCTCGCCCACCAGGGCGAGGGTCCCCGCGGCCTCGCCGCGCCGCGACCTCGCTCCGGTGGCGGCGCGGGCCGACCTCGACCTGGGTCGGCAGCGGTCGCAGCTCTCCCCGCAGGGCTCGACCTGCTCGTCGAAGTGGCGCGCCAGGAGCTGGTGGCGGCATCCCTCCGCCTCGGCGAGGTCGAGCATGCGCCGCGCCTGGCGGCGCTGGAGCTCTGCCACCTCCGGGTCCTCGACTCCCTCGGCGAAGCGGTCGTGGGCCATGACGTCGGCCCAGGAGTAGAGGAGGACGCAGTCGCTCGCCTCGCCGTCCCGACCGGCGCGCCCGATCTCCTGGCAGTACCCCTCGACGGATCCCGGCATGTCCCGGTGGATGACGAAGCGGATGTCGGGCTTGTCGATCCCCATCCCGAAGGCCACCGTCGCCACCACCACGTCCGCCTCCCCGGCCCGGAAGGCGTCCTGCACCCGCTCGCGCTCCTCGGCCGCGAGCCCGGCGTGGTAGGCGACGGCGCGAACGCGCTTCCCCCGCAGGAACTCGGCCAGGGACTCGACCGACTTCCGGGTGATGCAGTAGACGATGCCGCTCTCGCCGCGCCGGGCGCGCACCCGGGCCAGGATCTCCTCGCGCGAGTTCACCCCGTCGTCGCCCTTCCGGTGGGCCTCGAGGTGGAGGTTCGCGCGGAAGAACGACCCCCGGAACTGGAAGGGCGACCGCATGCCGAGCTGCTCGGCGATGTCGGCGGCGACGCGCCGGGTGGCGGTGGCGGTGAGGGCGAGGACCGGGGCCGACCCGAAGCGCTGCCGCAGCAGCGCGAGCTTCCGGTAGGCGGGGCGGAAGTCGTGCCCCCAGTGGCTGATGCAGTGGGCCTCGTCGACGGCGAGGAGCGAGAGGCGGGTGCCCTCGAGCGCGGCGCCCACCGATGCCTCGAGCCCCTCCGGCGCCGCGTAGACGATCTCCACCTCGCCCCGGCGGACGGCCTCGGTCCGCCGGCGGCGCTCCTCGGGCGAGAGGCTCGAGTTGAGGAAGGTGGCCCGGATGCCGAGGCGGCCCATGGCGTCGACCTGGTCCTTCATGAGCGCGATGAGCGGGGAGACGACGAGCGTCACGCCGCCGAGGAGCCGCGCCGGGAGCTGGTAGGTGAGCGACTTTCCCGAGCCGGTCGGCAGGACGCCGATGGCGTCCCGCCCCTCGAGCACGGCTTCGACGAGCTCGCGCTGGCCCGCGCGGAAGGCCTCGTAGCCGAACACCTCCTTCAGGCACCGCACCGGGTCGCCCGGCACCGGTCCGCCCCGCGGGGCGTCGCCCCCCTCCCGCGCGTCCGCCCCCGAGGGGGTCGGCAGGGGTGCCTCCCCGGCGGGGCGCACGAGTCGCGCCGCCTCCTTCTCGAAGAGATCGGGGCGGTCGCGCCGGAGGGCCTTCAGCGCGGCAACGGTGGCCGAGATCCGGCCTCGCAGCTCGTCCTCGCCCGCCGGCGGGTCGCGCCACGCCGCGAGCAGGGCGGCCACCTCGGGGTGGAGACTCATCGCCGGCGGAAGCTATCACCGCGGGCTGACCGCGCGCGGTACACTTGGCAGGGACCGCCTGGCCGGCCGAGCCTCCCGCACGAGGGGCGGCGCCCTGGCGAGGACGCGGAGGGGAAGCCATGTTCATCGGGCACCTGGGGCTCGCCTTCGCGGCGAAGCGCGTGGCACCGCGGACGTCGCTCGGGACCCTCGCGGCCGCGTCGCAGTGGGTCGACCTCGTCTGGCCGCTCCTCCTCCTCCTCGGGGTCGAGCGGGTGCGCATCGCCCCGGGGGCGACCGCCGTCACCCCCCTCGACTTCGAGTACTATCCTTTCACCCACAGCCTCGTGGCGGTGCTCGTCTGGGCGCTCGCCTTCGGCGTCGCCTATCAGGTCGTCACCCGCGACCGCCGGGGCAGCGCGACCCTGGCGGCGCTGGTGGCGAGCCACTGGGTGCTCGACGCCTTGACCCACCGGCCCGACCTGCCGCTCGTGCCCGGGGGATCCGCCCGGGTGGGACTCGGGCTTTGGAACTCGGTGCCCGCCACCGTCGCCGTCGAGGGCGCCCTCTTCGTCGCCGGGGTGGCGAGCTACGCCCTCTTCACGCGGCCCCGGGACCGGGTGGGCGCGGTCGGGCTCTGGTCCCTCGTCGCCTTCCTCGCCGTCGCCTACGCCGGGAACCTCTTCGGGAGCCCTCCCCCGAGCAGCGCGGCCATCGGCTGGGTCGGGCTCTCGATGTGGCTCCTCGTCGCCTGGTTCGCATGGGTGGATCGCCATCGCCTGCGGGCGGCGTAGAGTCGCGGGACAGCTCGCGGTAGGAGGTCGATCGATGGAGAGAGAGGGCGGAGGGCGCGGCACGGTGGTGATGGTGAACGGCGAGGGGATGGGGCGCGGCGACGACGGGCTCGGGGCGAAGCTCCTCCACAACTACCTGCGGACCCTGGTGGTGGTCGACGACCGGCCCGAGTCCATCGTCTTCTACAACGGGGCGGTGAAGCTGCTCGGGCCCGGCTCCGCCGCCCTCGACGCGCTCCGCGAGCTCGAGGCGGCCGGGGTGGATCTGCTCGCGTGCGTCACCTGCCTCGAGTTCTTCGGCCTCACCGAGTCGATCGCCGTCGGCCGGGTGAGCAACATGCGCGAGATCGTGAAGGTCACCATGGCCGCCGCCAAGGTCGTCACCGTTTGAGACGCCCCTCCGGCCTCGCCTACCTCCTGCTCTCCGGCGCGGCGCTCCTGTGGGCGGGGAACTTCGTGCTCGGACGCGCGATGAACGCGCGCATCCCTCCCGTCGCCCTGGCTTTCTGGCGATGGGCGCTCGCGCTCCTCGTGCTCGCCGCCCTGACCCGCGGGCGGCTCGGCGCGGCCTGGCCGGCGTTGAGGCGCTCCTGGAAGGTGCTCGTCCCCCTCGGGATCCTGGGCGTCGGGAACTTCAACACGCTCGTCTACGTGGGGCTCGGCGAGACGAGCGCCACGAACGCGCTGCTCCTCAACTCGGCCTGCCCGGCCTTCATCGTCGCCATCTCCTCCGCCGCCGGACTCGGGCGCGCCACCGGGCGGCAGATCCTGGGTATCGCCACCTCCCTCGCCGGCGTGACGGTCATCCTCACCCGGGGCGACCCGGGAGCGCTCCTCTCGCTCGGCTTCAACCGCGGCGACTTCTGGGTCCTGGCGGCGGTCCTGTCGTGGGCCTTCTACACCGTCTTCCTCGCCCGGCGCCCGGCCGGACTCGACCCGATGGTGCTCCTCACCGCGCTCGTGGCGGTGGGCGTCCTGTGGATCGCCCCCTTCTACGCCTGGGAGTGGGCGCGCGGGGCCCGCATGCGGCTCGACGCCGACACGGTCGCCACGCTCCTCTACGTGGCGCTCGCCGCCTCCGTCGTCGCCTATGCCTTCTGGAACCGCGGCGTGGCGGAGGTGGGGGCGAACCGGGCCGGGGTGTTCCTGCACCTCATGCCGGCCTTCGGGACCGTGCTGGCGGCGGTCGCCCTGGGGGAGTCGTTCCACCTCTTCCAGGCCGCCGGGATCGCCCTCATCCTCGGCGGCGTCTCGCTCGCGGGGAGCCGGTCCGCCACCCCGGCGACCCGGGACGGACCCTCCTAGCGGGTAGAACCCCGTCGGCATCGCACCACCCGGCCGCGAAGGGTCTAGGCTTTTGTTCCGGAGGGTACGCCATGGCCAGCGACGCCATTCTCTTCACCGGCTTTCCGGGGTTCCTCGGGTCCGAGCTCCTTCCCAGGGTGCTCGCCCGCTCACCGGGGCGGCGCGCCGTCTGCCTCGTCCAGGCCAAGTTCGCGGAGCTCGCGAAGAGGCGCGCGCGCAACATCGCGGCCCGGCAGCCGGAATTGGAGGGGCGCATCGAGCTCCTCGAGGGCGACATCACCCGGCCCGGGCTGGGCACGACCGCCACCACGGCGCTCGCGGACCAGGTGGTGGAGATCGAGCACCTCGCGGCGGCCTACGACCTCTCGGTCACCCGCGAGCTCGGGAGGCTCGTGAACGTGGAAGGCACGCGCCAGGTGCTCGCCTTCGCCGAGAGCTGCCCGCACCTCGAGGCGCTCCACTACGTGTCCACCTGCTACGTGAGCGGGCGCTACCCGGGCCGGTTCCGCGAGACGGACCTGGCCCTGGGACAGACATTCAACAACCACTACGAGGAGACGAAGTACCGCGCCGAGGTGCTGGTGCAGGAGGCGATGCACCGCGGCATGCCCGTCGCCATCTACCGCCCCGCGGTGGTGGTCGGCGACAGCGCCACCGGCGCCACCCAGAAGTACGACGGCCCCTACTACGTCATCCGCTGGGTGATGAAGCAGGGACGCCTGGCCTTCCTCCCCACCGTCGGAGATCCCAAGGCGGTCCGGCTGAACGTCGTCCCGCGGGACTTCGTGGTGCGGGCCATCGCCTACCTCTCCGGCGAGCCCCGCTCGCGAGGAGTGGTCTTCCAGCTCGCCGACCCCGACCCGCTCACCATCGACGAGGTGATCTCGGAGGTCTCGCGGGCATCGGGGCGCCGCGTGGTGCGCATCCCGCTCCCGCTCGCCCTGGCGAAGGGCGCCATCGACTACGTCCCGTTCGTCGAGCGGCTGCTCGGCATCCCCTCCGCCGCGGTGGACTACTTCGTCCACCCCACCACGTACGCGACCGACAACACGGCTGCCCACCTCCGGGGAAGCGGCATCGAGCTGCCGCGCGCCAAGGACTACCTGCCGCGGATGGTGGAGTACGTGCGCGAGCACCCCGACGTGCCCTCGGCCGCGATGGTGTAGCCCCCCTCGCGCCAGGGTCTCGAGGAGACGGGCTCCCGTCGCTCACGACCCAATGAGGTGTCGTGGGCGGCTGGGATTGCGGCACCATGGCCCTGGCCGTATCTAGAGCCACCTTCGAGGGGGTCCCATGTCGAGGTCGCTGCAACGCGCCGGCGCCGTCCTCTTCCTCGCGGCCGCGGCGTGCGGCTCGAGCGGGGGCAAGTCGAGCGGCGGGGGGACGGCCTCCATCAGCGGCACCGTCTCGGGCGCGGCGAAGCAAGGCGTGAACGTGGCCCTCTCCGGCGCGGCGAGCGGGAACGCCACCACCGACGCCTTCGGGAACTACTCCTTCGCCGGGCTCGCGAGCGGGAACTACACCCTCACGCCGTCGCTCGGGACCTACCACTTCGCGCCCGCCACCCTCTCGGTCACGCTCGCCGGGGCGAGCCTGGCCGGCCAGGACTTCGTCGCGTCGCTCGGCCCCTCCTACAGCATCTCCGGCTCGGTCTCCGGCGAGGTGGCGGCGGGAGTGAAGGTGTCGCTCGGGGGAGGCGCCACCGCGAGCGCCACCACCGACGCCTCGGGGAGCTACTCGTTCCCCGGACTCCCCGCCGGGAGCTATACCGTCACTCCCTCGCTCTCCGGGTACGGCTTCAGCCCCGCCACCGCCTCGGTGACCGTGAGCGCGTCGAACGTCTCCGGGGTGAACTTCACCGCGAGCGTCTCGACCACCACGACGACGAGCGTCCTACCCATGCCCTCGCCCGCCAGCGAGGCCCTGCAGGGCATCGTCTCCGGCGCGCCGTCCATCGTGCAGGACCAGATGCCGGGCACCGGCGACCTCCTCATGCCCGTCTTCGGGAGCGACCTCTACTGGTACCTCTTCGCCTCGCAGGACGGCGGGAAGACCTGGGCCTACCTCAAGGCCCCGTCCCCGAGCACCTACGCGCACACGGGGGGCATCTGCCAGGACACGGTCAACTACGACCTCCACTTCGTCGTCAACGACGCCGCGAACCTCTACTACTCGCGGCTCAAGCTCGCTCGGGACCCGAACGGCCACGTCACCGGTTGGACCTGGGACGCCGAGGAGGTGCTCGTCGGGCCCGCCCCCACCGACAGCCCCGGCGGGGACCCCCACGGCACCGACGTGCGGTTCCAGCTGATCGAGGCGATCGACGGGCTCGGGAAGCCGGTGCTCGCGCTCGCCTACCTCTTCGACCCCGCCTCCCCGTCCTTCTCGTCGACCCTGGCGATGCTCAAGACCACCGAGTCCGCGGGCGTCTCTCCCACGGCCCACGGCGACTTCGTCGGGCTCGACGGGCAGGCGGGACCGACGATCGTGACCACCACCCCGGTCGACACCGGATCGGCGTGCGGCCAGCCCTGGTGGAACATCCACGACCTCCTCATCGGGCTCGCCCAGCACCCGGCGACGCACACCCTCTACGTGTTCCGCGGGCCGGCCGGCGACCCGGCCAACTGCTCGGGGACGGCGAACCAGCAGTCGGTCGTCCTGTGGACCTATGAGGCCGACCCGAGCGACGCCAACTTCACCCTCTCCTCCCCGGCGGCCGGCACCGTCCTGAGCTCGGGCACCTCCAGCCAGACCGCCCACTGGGGCGGGACCTTCCCGACCGAGGACAGCATCTGGATCGCGTTCTACAGCCCGACGGGGCCGCAGTTCGACCGAGTCACCTCGGACGGGACCTATCACGCCCAGGTGCTGCCCAACCCCGACCCCACCGGCGCAGTGGCCGGGTACTTGTCGGTGGCGGTGAACGCGGCGCAGACGGAGGCGTGGGCCACCTGGGTCGGCTCGACCCCGAACGACAACTACACCGACACCTACTCCGGCCACTGGAACGGCGGCGCCTGGGACAACGTCGCGAAGGTGAGCGGCGTCGACATGAGCGGCTTCGGCTCCTCGCTCTACTGGCGCGGAGGGCTCGCGGTCGCCGAGCGGAGCGACCAGGGCGTGATCCTCTCGAGCACCACCGACCCCACCTACGAGGGGCAGATCCAGGTCATCCGCACGTCCCCGTAGCGCAGCGGCTCGCTCGCGCTGCCGCCCCGAATGCGCTCACGGTCCGCCACTCTTCAGGCCCCATGCAGGTGTCCCGGGTGGGCGGGACTGGCGGCGCCCTCCGCCCGGCGTAACTAGAGCGGGCTTGGGGGGGCCCATGTCGCTTCGCCGCTTCTGCATCGCTCTTCTTCTCGCGACGTCGGCGTGCGGCTCGGGAGGCGGCCCGGGCGGGGGAAGCGGGACGAGTTCCATCGGCGGCACCATCTCCGGGGCCGTGCAGGGCGGCGTGACGGTCACCCTCGGAGGGGCCGCGAGCGCCACCACCCGCACCGATGCGTCGGGGAGCTACTCGTTCACGGGGCTCGCCGCCGGCAGCTACACGGTGACTCCGGGGCTCGAGGGCTACTCCTTCACCCCTCCGACCCGGTCGATCGCGGTCGCGGGGGCGAACCTCTCTTCCGAGGACTTCACGTCCGCCCCGGCTCCCGCCTCCTCGTTCACCCTCTCCGGAAACGTCTCGGGACCCGCCCGCTCCGGGGTCACGGTGGCGCTCGGGGGAGCCGGGGGCGCCGTCACCACGACGGACGCCGCCGGGAACTACTCGTTCCCCGGCCTCGGCCAGGGAAGCTACACCGTCACGCCCTCCCAGGCCGGCGGCTACCGGTTCTCGCCCCCGAGCCTCTCGGTCCCGGTCACGGACGCCGACGTGGGAGGCCTCGACTTCGCCGAGAGCGGCGCCTACGCCATCTCGGGCGTGGTGACGTCGTCCGGCGCGCCCCTCCCCGGCGTCCTCCTCAGCTTGAACGGGACCGCGACCGCCACGACGGGCGCTACGGGGAGCTACTCCTTCGGCTCCCTCCCCGACGGCACCTACTCCGTCGCTCCCAGCCTCGCCGGCTACTCCTTCCTCCCGGTGAGCTCGTCCGTGACGGTCGCCGGCGCGAACGTCGCCGGGAGCGACTTCGCGGCGACTCCGGACGCGACCCCGACGTTCGTCCTCTCCGGATCGGTCTCCGGCGCGGTGAAGCAGGGGGTCACCCTGAGCCTCTCGGGGCCAAAGAGTGGCTCGACGGTCACCGACTCGAACGGCAGCTTCTCCTTCCCCTCGATCCCGAACGGCACCTACTCGCTCACGCCCTCGCTCGCGGGCGGATACCTGTTCTCGCCCCCGAGCCGCTCCGTCACGGTGAGCGGCGCGAACGTGGGCGGGCAGAGCTTCACCGACGCGGGCGCCTACACCCTCTCCGGAACGGTGACGAGGTCCGGATCGGGGCTCGCCGGCGTCACCGTTACCCTCAACGGGGCGACGGCGACCACCACCGACTCCTCCGGGAACTACTCCTTTCCCGGCCTCCCGAACGGCACCTACGGCGTCGTGCCCTCTCTCGCCGGCTACTCGTTCACCCCGGTGAGCCTGTCGGTTTCCGTGGCTGGCCAGGCCTCGGCCGGCAACGACTTCGCCGCGACGCCCAGCGCGGGCTCGACCTACACCCTCTCCGGGAGCGTCTCCGGCGCCGTCACCCAGGGCGTCCAGGTGACCCTCGGCGGCGCCGCGAGCGCGACCGCCACGACGGACTCGAGCGGGAACTACTCCTTCCCGGGCCTCGCGAACGGGAGCTACACGGTCACCCCTTCCCTCGCGGGCTACGTCTTCACCCCCGGCTCGGCCTCCGTCACCGTGAACGGCGCGAACGTGGGCGGGCTGAGCTTCACCGATTCCCTCGTCACCTACGCCATCTCCGGCACCGTCTCGGGAGCGGTGGCCCAGGGGGTGACCGTGACGCTCGGCGGCGCCGGGAGCGGCAGCGCCGTCACCGACGCGTCGGGCAGCTACTCCTTCCCCGGCCTCGCGAACGGGAGCTACACGGTCACCCCTTCCCTCGCCGGCTACGCCTTCGCTCCCGCGAGCCTGTCACCCGTCGTCGCCGGGGCGAGCGTCGCCGGCGAGAACTTCACCGCCACCGCGATCGCCCTCACCTACTCCATCTCAGGAAGCGTGTCGGGGACCGAGAGCGCGGGCGTGACCGTGACCCTCACGGGCACCGCCAGCGCGGCCACCTCCACCGACGCCTCGGGAAGCTACTCCTTCCCGGGCCTCTCGAACGGGAGCTACACGGTGACCCCGTCCCTCGCGGGCTACGTCTTCACCCCCGGCTCGGCCTCCGTCACCGTGAGCGGTGCGAACGTCCCCGGCCAGGACTTCACGGACGGCGCGAGCGTATCGCTGAACCCCTTCGGCCCTCCGCTGGCGGGGGTCATCCAGGGCTGGTCGATCGGGAACACCCTCGTCCTCAAGGACAACCAGGGCCAGGACCTCTTCGGCCTCTTCTGGGACGGGACGGGGTGGGAGCTCGTCCACTCCTCCGACCAGGGCTCGAGCTGGAACTCCCTCGCGAGCTCCGGCCCGTTCGGCGATCCCACCGTGGCCGGGGAGAGCTGGGGCATCCAGGAGGTGACCCAGGACTCGGCGGGCAACGTCCACGTCCTCTCGTACGGCAACGGCTCGGGGTGGCACTACGCCCGCGTCGCCCTCACCCGCACCGCAGCGTCGATCTCGGGGTACGGGGCCGTCGTGCAGGGCGTCGCCCTCCCCGGGAGCTTCAACAGCCCGACCGACTACCGCGGCCACATCCTCGACGTCGTGGACGCGAGCGGCAACGAGCGCATCGCGATCCTCGTCCACGACCTCGGGAGCGCCAGCGTCACCGCCACCCACCTGCAGGTGACCTCGGTGACGGCGGGCATCACCCCGTCGTCCGCGGCGGACTTCGTGACCATCGCCGGCACCGCGGTCTCGGGCGCGAACGACGTCGTGTACGGGCTCGGCGTCGGCTCCGGCAACGCGGTCCACAACTACACCTCGCTCATGGGTCAGGACGGGGCCTCGAGGGACCTCTGGGTGTTCGTGGGCGGCATCAACACCGGAGACGACCCGAACCTGAGCCAGATAAAGCCGCTCTGGCTAGAGGCGAGCGGGACCACCTGGACGGCGGACACGAGCCTCGCTCCCTTCGGCAACTCCAGCAGCGGGAGCGCCCTGGCGCTAGAGGACTGCCGCGGGACCGCGAGCGGCGTCTGGCTCCTCTACCAGGACTGCGCCGACGGCCTCAGCCTCGACAAGTTCGCGGGCGGCGTCCGCACCGGGAACGTCGTCCCCCATCCCGACACCACCGCGAACGCCTGGGCGACCGCCAACCTGGCGGTCTCACCCGACGAGAAAGAGGTCTTCGTCGGCTACAACCTCCTGACGGGCGCCTACACGAACACGCTCGCCTACTGGAACGGGAGCGGTTGGACCCGGAAACCCGTCACGCCGAACCTGGGCGACGCCTGGGGAAGCCTCGGCAGCGCCGGCTGGGCGAACGGGCTCGTCTGGGGCTGGATCGACGGGAGCACGAACGCCATCCGGCTCTCCTCCCTCTCGGCTCCGTGACGGCGAGGGGAGGCCCCTGGCCTCCATGTAACATACTGTAATTGCTATAGAACGTTACCCGCGGCGGTGTCCTGGGTAGGTGGGACTGCGACTCCGCGCCCGGGGTCGGTTTAATGCCTCTTTTGGAGGGTGAGTGCATGTCCCGGTCGCCGCGTGCCCTACTTGTCGTTCTCGTCCTCGCGGCGGCCGGCTGCGGCGGAGGCGGGGGAGGCGGCGCGGCGCCGACGAACGCGATCAGCGGCACCATCTCCGGGCCGGTGGTCGCGGGGATCGCGGTCTCGCTCGGCGGGGACGCGACCTCGACCACCGCGACCGACTCCGCCGGCAACTACACCTTCACCGGCCTCGCCTCCGGGAACTACACGGTGACGCCGACGGCGCAAGGCTACACCTTCAGCCCGCTCGCCCGGGCCGTGGTGGTGGCGGGAGCGAGCCTCACCGGCGAGAACTTCACCTCGGCGGTCGCCCACTTCGTCTCGGGCCGGGTCGCGACCGCGAGCGCCGGGCTCCCCGGGGTCACGGTGACCATGGACGGCAAGGCCGCCACCACCACCGACGCCATGGGGAGCTACGCGTTCTCGAGCCTCCCGAACGGCACGTACGTCCTCGTCCCCGGCCTCGAGGGATACGTCTTCTCGCCGACGAGCCTGACCGCCACGGTGGCGGGCGCCAACTCCGTGGGGAACGACTTCCTCGCCTCTCCGAACGCGGCGCCGACCCACAGCATCTCGGGCGCGGTCTCCGGAGCGGCAGGCCAGACGGTGACCTTGACCCTCTCCGGGGCGGCGGCGGCGACCACCGCCACCGACTCCTCGGGGAACTTCTCCTTCCCGGGACTGGTGAACGGGAGCTACACCGTGACGCCCTCGCTCGCCGGCAGCACTTTCACTCCTCCCTCGGCGGCGGTCACCGTGAACGGCACCGACGTGAGCGGCGTGAACTTCGCCGCCCAGGGCGGCGCCTATCTCGTCTCCGGGAAGGTCACTCTCTCCGGGGTCGGGCTCCCGGGCGTCGCCGTCACCCTGAACGGGACCGCCACGGTCTCCACCGACTCGACGGGCGCCTACTCGTTCCCGGGGTTGTCGAACGGGACCTATGAGGTCGTGCCCGCGCTCGCGGGCTACGTCTTCTCCCCCTCCAGCCTGACCGCCACCGTCTCCGGCGCGAGTTCCACCGGGGACAACTTCGCGGCCACGCTCCTCACCTACGGCATCTCCGGCTCGGTGTCCGGGGCGGCTCGCCAGGGAGTCACCGTCACCCTGGGCGGGGCGAAGAGCGCGAGCACCCTCACCGGCCCGTCGGGGAACTACTCCTTCTCCGGCCTCGCGAACGGGGCCTACACGGTGACCCCGTCCCTCTCGGGAGGGTACGTCTTCACGCCCTCGACGCTGTCCGTCACCGTGAGCGGCGCGAGCGTCCCGAACCAGAACTTCACCGACCTGGGCGCGAACACCGTCTCCGGGAAGGTCGCGGTTGCCGGCGTGGGGCTCCCGGGCGTCACCGTCACCCTCAACGGCACGACCGCGGTCACCACCGACTCGACGGGCAGCTACTTCATCCAGGGTCTCCCGAACGGCACCTACGGCCTCGTGCCCTCCCTCTCGGGATACGTCTTCTCGCCCGTGAGCTTGACCATCGTCGTGAGCGGGAACTCCGCCGGGAACGACTTCTCGGCCTCGCCCAGCACGGCCCCGACCTACACCATCTCCGGCGCCGTGCCCGGCGCCTCCGGCTTCAAGGTGACCCTGTCCGGCTCGGCCGGCGCGAGCACGCTCACCGACTCGTCCGGGAACTACTCCTTCCCGGGGCTCACGAGCGGGACCTACACGGTGACGCCGTCGGAGTCCGGCTACACCTTCTCTCCCCCTTCCGCCTCGGTCACCGTGACGAGCGCGGACGTGACGAACGTGAACTTCACCGCGACGGCCCTGCCCACCTACACCATCGGGGGCACGGTGACGGGAGGGATCGTGCAGGGAGTGACCGTGGCGCTCGCCGGAGCGGCGAGCGCGTCCACCGTCACCAACGGGAGCGGCGACTACTCGTTCGCCGGGCTCTACGCCGGGGCCTACACCGTCACCCCGTCCGCCTCCGGGTACGCCTTCACGCCGGCGAGCATCGCCCTGAGCCTCCCCTCGTCGAGCGCGGGCTCGGTGAACTTCGTCGAGAAGGCCTCCGTCACCACCTTCACGAGCGTCATCAACGTCCCCTTGCCGGGAGCCGCGACGGTGGCCCAGGTGGGCATCGTGTCCGGCGCTCCCTCCGTCGTCTGGGACCAGGCGCCGGGCGCCGGGGACCTCCTCGCTCCCGTCGTGGGGAACGACGGCTACTGGTACCTCTACGCCTCCCAGGACGGGGGGCAGACCTGGTCCTACATCAAGGCCCCCACGCCGGGCACGCTCACGCACACCGGCGGCATCTGCCAGGACAGCGTGAACTACGACCTCCACCTGGTCCTCAACGACTCCTCGAACCTCTACTATTCGCGAATCAAGCTCGTCCGGGACTCGAACGGGCACGTGACCGCCTTCACCTGGGACGCGAACCAGGTGCTCATCGGGCCCGCCGCGTCCGACGCCGACGCCACCGACGTAAGGTTCCAGATCGTGGACGCGGTGAACGGGCTCGGGAACCACGAACTCGTCCTCGCCTACCTCTACGATCCCAGCCCGCCCTCGTACTCGTCCGCCCTCGCCATGTGGAGGACCAACGGCGTCACTCCCGCCCAGACGAGCGACTTCGTCGGACTCGACGGCGGCTCGAGCCCGACGGCGGTGGCGAGCACCCCGAACGATGCCACCTGCGGCTACTGGAACATCCACGACCTCCTCATCGGGCTCGCCCAGCACCCGGTCACGCACTCGCTCTACCTCTTCCGCGGACCGGCGGGGGACCCGGCGAGCTGCCTGGGGACGGCGAACCAGCAGTCCATCGTGCTCTGGACCTACTCCCCCGTCTCCGCCAGCCCGAACTTCGCCCTCTCGAACACCGCCGCCGGCCAGGTGGTGAGCGCCGGGACCTCGAGCCAGGTGGCCCACTGGGGGGGCACCTTCCCGACCGAGGACAGCATCTGGGTCGCCTACTACAGCCCCACCGGCCCGCAGTTCGACCGGGTCCTGCCGGACGGGACCTACCAGTCCCAGGTCCTGCCCAACCCTGACCAGTACGGCTCGGTGGCGGGCTACGTCTCCATCGCCGTGAAGACCGGGCAGACCGAGGCGTGGGCCACCTGGCTCGGGTCGACCCCCGCGGGCGCCTACACCGACACCTACTCGGGCCACTGGAACGGGGGCGCCTGGGACAGCGTGAGGAAGGTGAGCTGCGAGGACACGAGCGGGTTCGGCTCGTCGCTCTACTGGCGCGGGGGGCTCGTGGTGGTGGAGCGGAGCGACACCGGCTACTTCGACCAGAGCAGCCCGACCTGTCCCAACACCGGCGACGTCCCCGACCCCTACGTGTCCCAGATCCAGGTGATCCGCACCACCCCGTGAGGTGTCCGCCCGGATGCCGCGGCGCGTCCACCCGGGTCCGCCCGGGCGAGCTGACGGAGGTCAACCGGACCGAGGGCCCCGCTCGCTAGACTTCGTCCCTTCCGAGTCGCGAGCGGAGGAGCGCCGGTATGTCGAACCCCCATGCGAAGCCGCACGAGAGTCCGGACTGCACCTGCGCGCTGTGCCAGGAGTGGAAGCGGACGCACCTCCCGCAGACCGCGTGCGGCGAGTCCTGGTACCACCGGCTGGCGCAGCCCTGCCCGCACGGTTTCACCTGGGCCTGCCCCACCGTGAACCCGACCGCGACGCCCTGATCCGCCCGCTTGCGGAAACTCTGGCCCCCGCCGCCCGAGAGGCATCGGCGCGCCGGGAAGCGGGGGGAGCGAGCCAAGGTCCGCGCCGCCCCGGGGGCGGTTAAGCCACCGCGTCCTGGCCGTCGAGGATGGCCCGCACCCTCGCGAGCAGGGTGGCGCGCGTGAACGGCTTCTGGAGGAGGCGGATGCGGGGGTCGAGGGCGCCGCGCTCGGCGAGGGCGTCCTGCGCGTAGCCGGACACGTACAGCACCTGCAGCCCTGCCCGCAGGCGGCGTAGCTCCTCCGCCACCTCGCGCCCGTTGCTTCCCGGCATCACCACGTCGGTGACGAGGAGGTGAATGGGCGCGGGGTCATCCTGGACCAGGTGGACCGCCTCGCGCCCGTTGCGCGCGACCAGGACCCGGTAGCCCCCGAGCTCGAGGGCGCGCACGGTGACCCCTCGCACCCGGGGGTCGTCCTCGACGACCAGCACCGTCTCGCTCCCCTCCAGGGCGGGCGACCGGGGCTGCGCCTCGGCGCGGGTCACGGCGTCCGAGGCCCGGGGGAGGAGGATCTCGACGGAGGTGCCCCTCCCCGGCTCGCTCGCCACCGCGATGAACCCGTCGTTCTGCTTTACGATGCCGTACACCGTCGCCAGGCCGAGCCCGGTCCCCTTCCCGACCCCCTTGGTGGTGAAGAACGGCTCGAAGATGCGCGCCTTCACCTCCGGCGTCATGCCCGTGCCGGTGTCCTTCACCGTCAGGCGCACGTACGCTCCCGGCCTCAAGCCCGGTCGAGGAGCTGCCGCCTCCGCGTCGATCTCCACGTTCGAGGTGGCGAGGGACAGCGTGCCACCGCCGGGCATGGCGTCGCGGGAGTTCACCGCCAGGTTGAGCAGCACCTGCTCGGCCTGCGCTCGATCGCATCGAACGTGCCACAGGCCGCCCTGGCGGCGGCTCACCAGATGGATGTCCTCGCCGAGGAGGCGTCGAAGGAGCTTCTCCGTGCTGACGACGACCTCGTCGAGGTCGAGGATCACCGGGGTGATCACGTCCTTGCGGGCGAAGGCCAGGAGCTGGCGGGTGAGATCGCGCGCGTGCTCGGCGGCGGCGGCGATCTCCTGGACCAGCTCCGGGCTCGACGAGGGATCGGCACCCGCGCCCAGCTCGTGGGCGTTCGAGAGGATGACCGTGAGCAGGTTGTTGAAGTCGTGCGCCACTCCCCCGGCCAGGCGCCCCACGCTCTCGAGCTTCTGCGCCTGCCACAGCTGGTCCTCGAGGAGTCGCTGCTCCGTCACGTCGCGGATGTTCAGGACCAGCCCCTTCACCGCCGGGTCGCCGATCAGGTTCCTTCCCGTCGCCTCGAGCTCGCGCCAGCTGCCGTTCTTGTGCGCGTAGCGCAGGTGCTCGCGCGTGGTGGTCCCGGGCGCCGAGAGCAGGCGCTTCAGGACGGCCTCGACGCGCGAGGCGTCCTCGGGGTGGACGTGCTCCAGGGCCGGGGCGCCGACCAGTTCCTCGGGGGTCCACCCGAGCCTCTCCGCGACGGTCTGGCTCAGGTACTGGAAGCGACCCTGCTCGTCGAGGATCGAGAGCACGTCCGTCGACTTCTCGATGAGCGCCCGGAACCGCTCCTCGCTGCGCCGGATGGCCGCGTCGATGCGCTTGCGCTCGGTGACGTCCCGGCAGAAGCAGACGAACTTCCGCGCGTCGGCGATGAAGGTCACGCTCGCGTCGATGTCGATGACGCGACCGTCCTTGCACTGGTGACGGGTCTCGAAGCGATCCGACCCCTCCCGCACGATCCGCTCCATGTGCGCGGCGGTCTCGGCGGGCGTCTCGCCGACCTCGATGTCCGCCACGTGCATGGCCAGCAGCTCGTCGCGCCCGTATCCGGTCATGGCGCAGTAGGCGTCGTTCGCCTCCAGGAGCCTGCCCTGCAGGTCGACGGTGTAGAACCCGTCGAGGGTGGTCTGCAGGATGGCTCGCAGGTGGCTCTCCCTGTCGCGGAGCCTTCGCTCGGCTCGCACCCGCTCGGTGGCGTCGCGCGAGACGCCGACGATCCCTACGCCGCGCCCGGCTTCGTCCCGGAGGAGCGTCGTCGTGATCTCGACGTGCTTCACCGACCCGTCGCGACAGGGCTGGTCGAAGACGCCGGTGTTGCCGTCCGTCTCGTCAGGCGTGCCGATGCGAGCCAGGAGGTCCGCGACGCGCGCCAGGGATTCCTGGGTGAGGGTGGCCTCGAGCGGCTCCGCCACCGCCTCCTCCACCGAGAGGCCCCGCAGCCTGCGGATCGCCGGGCTCACGTAGGTGAAGCGCCGCGCCCGGAGGTCGAAGGTCCAGATGACGTCCTGCGCGTTGTCGGCGAGCAGCCGGTACCTCTGCTCGCTCTCCTTCAGGCCGGTGATGTCCTGGGATATCCCGCAGGTCCCGTAGATGAGCCCGGCCTCGTCGCGCAGGGGGAACTTGCTCATGAGCATGGTCCCGAGCCTTCCGTCGGCGAGGACCACGGCCTCCTCCACCTGGATGGGCCGACCGGACTCGAGCACCTCTCGATCGTTCCGTCGGTAGGACTCCGCCACCTCCCTCGGGTAGAGCTCCAGGTCGGTCTTGCCCTTCACCTGGTCGCGCCGGAGGCCGAGCAGCCCCTCCAGCCGCTTGTTGATGGTGATGTACCGGCCCTCGACGTCCTTCAGGAAGATGCTGGCGTTGGTCCCGTCGATGACGTCCCGGAGGAGCCGCTCGGCCGAGCGCAACTGCATCTCGCGGGCCCTCTCCGTCGAGCCGTCGGCGCCCGTCCCCGCCTCCGAGGGAGGTGCGCCCCGCAGCGGGAGGCGGGCGACCAGCGCCGCTCCGCCGGCACCGCCGGGCTCGAGCCTCACCTCCCCGCCGAAGCGAGCCGCACGCTCTCGCATGCCCAGCAGCCCGAGGCGCGAGCCCGAGGTGTGGCCGTCGAATCGCCCCGAGAGCCCGCGCCCGTCGTCCTCCACCGACAAGGTCACGGCGTCCCCGTCGCAGGCCACCCGGATCCCGACCCGCGAGGCGGCGGCATGGCGGGCGACGTTCGTGAGCGCCTCCTGGGCGATGCGGTAGAGAGCGGTAGCCGCTCCCCAGGGGATCGAGGGCAGCTCGCCGATCGACACGTCGCAGCGGACCCCGCACCGGCCCGTGAACCGGCGCCCCTCCTCCTCCAGCGCGGGGCCGAGGCCGAGGGTGTCGAGCGCCTGCGGGCGCAGGCCGGACGCGAGCCGGTTCACGGAGGCTTGCGCCTGATCCACCAGGGCCGCGCCGGCCACCACCGGCTCCTCGATCCAGCGGCCTCCGGGACCGGCACCTTCGAGCCCGCTCTCCAGCCTGCCGAGCTCGAGCTTGAGGGCGGTCAGGATCTGGCCGAGGTCGTCGTGGAGGTCGCGCGCGATGCGCGCCTGCTCGTCCTCGCGCGCCTCCAGGGCGCGAGCCGCCAGGGCCTTCAGGTCCAGGCGGGACTGGAGGAGGCGCTCCTCGGCCTGCTTTCGCAGCGTGACGTCGCGGCTGTAGGCGACGACGCGGTCGACCCGCCCGTCGGCGCCGAACACGGGGTAGAACGTGTGCTCCAAGCGCATCCCCGCGCGGCTGTCCTCGAACTCCACCCGCGCCCGGGTGCGGGCCACCTCCCGCAGCCGCTGCGCCCGCGAGCGCGCCAGGTCCTCCGACATTACCTCGTGCAGGGCCCTTCCGATGACCTGCTGCCTCGGGAGCCCGATGCGGGAGAGCGCGGTGTCGTTCGCGGCCAGGGCAACCCCTTCGACGGTGAGGAGCCAGATGGACTCGGTCGCCGCATCCAGGATCCCCCGGAGCGTGTTCTCGCTCTCGCGCAGGTCTCGCGAGGCCCGCTCGGCCGCCTCCTCGCGCGCTCGCAGGTAGAGGCCGACGATCGCCGTCATCGCCAGGGCGAGGGCGCCGAACCAGACGAGGGCGAGGATGTTGTTCGCCCCCTCGACCCGCCAGTGGCCGTGGGGCGGCAGGATCCACACCGATGCGATGACGGAGAGCGCGACCGCGACCACCCCCGGCCAGAGCCCGCAGAGGAGGGTCGCGAACACGACCGCCGGGTAGAGGGTCAGAAACGGGGGCAGGTCGCCGAATCTCAGCGACAGGAGCTCCCGGAGGACGAGGGCGACGAGCACGAAGAGCGGCGCCGCGCCGTGGCGTCGCCAGGCGCTCCCGAGGAGTTGGGGACGCAGGAGGTCCGTGCGCACCGGTGTCGGCATCGCGAGCCTATCGGCGCCGTTCTCGCCCCGGTCGACCGCGTCGGCTCGCCATCGGTCGGGCCCTCCGCTCCCGATCTCGGATGTCACGCCGCTCCATGGTAGCCCCGCCGCTTTGGCCCAGCCAGGAATCGCGAAGCCGGCGAGGGGCGATCTCCCGACAGGCTCCCTCCGGCCTCGCCGCGACGCGGGCCGCCGCCGCTCACCCCGTCGGCTAGCGTCAGGGGCCTGGATAGCGACCGGTGGCGCACGATTGCCGCCTCGGCGCCGCCGTGCCGGACCGGGCGGACGACGAACCCCAGCGAAATTGCACCGGGGGAGGGCTCTCAGTGGCTCAGCAGGGGAGCGATCTGGTACGCGCGCGCGAAGACCTCGGGCGGGACGAGGCTCGTCCAGTGGCCGGTCGCCCGGGCGACGACCCAGAAGGCGAGCATCGTCCCCACGCCGAGCGCGGGCACGGCCCAGGGAGAGAGCCCCTTCCTGCGCCGGCTGATGGTGAGGACGCCCGGGGCGGTGCAGGCGGCGACGCACGACAGGCATCCGGTGCACTCGGGGTTCGCGATCGCGGCCCGCGAGGCGACGGGGATCTCGACCGGGCACACCCGCGAGCACGCCTGGCAGTCGTTGCAGTTGGGCGCGTCCCGGACGATCCGGACCGGCGAGAGCCAGCTCGCGATCCCGAGGAGCGCTCCGTAGGGACAGAGGTAGCGGCACCAGGCGTTCCGGACGACGAGGGAGAGCGCCGCGAGCGAGAGGAGGACGAGGAGCGCCGTCATGGAGAGGTCGCGGAAGAAGAGCAGCATCTTCGCGTCGGCGGCGAGGTTGTAGGGGGACTCGAGGAAGGCGTCGATCGCCTCGCGCGGCATCGACCACACCACCGCCCAGAGGAAGAACCCGAGGACGAGGTACTTGAGCGACAGGAGCGCGTAGTCGAGGGCGCGGGGGATGCGCGGCCAGCCCCGCCTCCAGAGGAGGCGCTTCCCGAGCCACTCGAGCCCGCGGGAGACGGTCCCCACCGGGCACACCCACCCGCAGAAGGCCTTGCGCGCGACGAAGGCGCTCGCGATGGCCGCGAGGAGGATGGCGAGGCCGGCCGGGTGGATGGCGTCCCAGCTGCCCGTCAGGGCGAGGCGCTTCAGGCCCACCAGGGCGCTGATGGGCAGGAAGGCCTCCACCGCCGGCGGCCGGGCGACGAGGACGGGGCTCCCCGCCACCGCCTGCTCGTAGAAGAGCCAGAACTCGACGCCGGTGAGGACGAGGAAGGCGAGGTAGGCGACCTGGACGCCCCAGCGGAGCGCCGGGAGCTTGCGCCAGGGGTTCTTCCACCTGGCCGGCGCCGGCGCTCCGATCTGGACGAGCGAGGACACGGCGGCGGAACCTAGCCGAAAGCGGTCCCCCGCGGAAGGGACGCGCCGTGACCGGCGCGGCGGAGGCGGAACCGGCCCGGCCAGGGCCGGTTGCGGCACCGGGCCCCGCGGGTTAGGGGCTCCCGGATGAGCAAGCGAAGAGACGTCGCCCAGGTCGTCGATCCCCTGCCGGTCACCGAGGGCGCCGGCGTCCGGCTGCGGCGCAGCATCGCCGGCGGGCGGATCGACTACCTCGATCCCTTCCTCCTCTTCGACCACTTCGGGTCGGAGGACCCGCGGGACTACCTGGCCGGCTTCCCGCTCCACCCGCACCGCGGCATCGAGACCGTGACCTACATGCTCGACGGGGAGGTGGCCCACAAGGACAGCCTCGGGAACGCCGGGACCATCGGAGCGGGCGACGTCCAGTGGATGACGGCCGGGAGCGGGATCCTCCACGAGGAGATGCCGAAGGCCGGGCCGCGCCGCCTCGACGGCTTCCAGGTGTGGGTGAACCTGCCGGCGAAGCTCAAGATGACGAGGCCCCGCTACCAGGACGTCGCCTCGACCCGGATCCCCGGGGTCGAGCGGGCAGACGGGGTGCAGGTCCGGGTGATCGCGGGCGAGGTGGAGGGCGTGAAGGGCGCGGTGAAGGAGATCTACGCCGAGCCGGAGTACCTCGATGTCTCCATGCCTCCCGGCCGGACCTTCGAGCAGCCGGTTCCGCGCGGCCACACCGCCTTCGCCTACCTCTTCCAGGGCGAGGCGGTGATGGGCGCCGACGAGGGCGCCGCCCCGCTGCGGGCCACGCGGCTCGTGGTGTTCGGGGATGGCGACCAGGTCTCCGTGCGGACCCTCGCGAGCCCGGCCCGGTTCCTCCTCCTCTCCGGTCGTCCGCTCGGCGAGCCCGTCGCCCGCTACGGCCCCTTCGTCATGAACACCGAGGCGGAGATCCGGGAGACGCTCCGGGAGCTGCGGGCCGGGACCTTCATCCGGAAGTAGCCGCTCCGCCGCCGTCGTCCGCGGCCGTCCCCTTGACTTGGAGGCGCAGGGCACCGCAGCATGCCCGCCGCCCGTGGCCCATGACCCCTACTCCTCGCTGCGGTTCCGGGAGTACCGGATCTTCCTCTCCTCGATGGCGGTCGTCTTCGCCGCCACCCAGATCCAGAGCACCGTCCTCGGCTGGCAGGTCTACGCCATCACCGGCGACCCGCTCTCCCTCGGGCTGGTGGGGCTCGCCGAGGCCCTCCCCTTCCTGTCGCTCACGCTCGTGGGCGGGTGGGCCGCCGACCGCTTCGACCGCCGCACCCTCTCCCTCCTGAGCCTGGCAGCGGTGGGGGCGAGCCTCGCCTGGCTCCTGCTCCTGAGCCTGGGGACGCCGCGCTCGGCCCTTCCGCTCTACTGCGCCCAGGCGCTCGCCGGGCTCGGGCGGGCCTTCTTCCGGCCGGCGTCGGTGGCGCTCGGCAGCGAGCTCGTGCCGCGCCAGCACTACCACAACGCCGCCTCCTGGCGCTCCTCGGTGTTCCACAGCGCCACGGTGCTCGGCCCCGCCGCCGGCGGCGGCCTCATCGCCCTCGGGGGACCGCGCCTCGCCTACGGCGTGGGGCTCGGCCTCATCGGCGCCGGCCTCCTGGCCCTCGCCGCGGTCTCCCCGCGCCCGCGCCCCGCCTACGCGCCCGGGCACATCCTCTCCGAGCTCGCCGACGGCGTCCGCTTCGTCTTCGGCCAGCCGCTCGTCCTCGCCGCCTTGAGCCTCGACCTCTTCGCCGTCCTCTTCGGGGGCGCGACCGCGCTCCTGCCGGTGTTCGCGAAGAGCGTCCTCGGAGTGGGGGAGGTCGGCTTCGGCTTCCTCCGCGCCGCGCCGGCGGTGGGCTCTCTCGCGATGGGGGTGGCACTCGCCCGCTTCGGCCACTTCCGCCGGGCCGGGCGGGCGCTCTTGTGGTGCGTCGCCTTCTTCGGGCTCAGCTGGATCGCCTTCGCGCTCTCCCGCTCCTACGCGCTCTCGCTCGCGCTGCTGGCGCTCGGCGGCGCGCTCGACAACGTCTCGGTGGTGCTCCGGAGCACGCTCGTCCAGACCTTCACCCCGCAGGAGAAGATGGGGCGCGTCGCCGCCGTGAACAGCTTCTTCATCGGCTCCTCGAACGAGCTCGGAGCCTTCGAGAGCGGCGTCGCCGCGCGGCTCCTCGGGACCGTCCCCTCGGTCGTCTTCGGCGGCACGATGACGCTCGTCACCGTCGCCCTCGTCGCCTGGCGCGCCCCGGAGCTCCGCAGGCTCGAGCGCATCGGCCCGTGACTCCCCGGTCGCCGGCGGGCTCTGGGAGCCGGGGGTCGGGGCCTGAGCCCCGAATGCTCGGCGTCGCACCGCGAACCCGCCGGAGCGCCCTCGCCCCCAGGCTCCGCGGCGCCCTGGAATCCCTGGGGGTGACTCGCCTCGCCCGGGTGACCGGCCTCGACCGCGCGGGGGTCGAGGTGGCCTGCGCCGTCCGCCCCCTCGGCCACGTCCTCCAGGTCTCGAACGGGAAGGGCTCGACCTTCGCGGAGGCGGCGCGCGGCGCCCTTCTCGAGGCGGCGGAGCTCGCGGCCGCCGAGGCTCCCGGAAGAGCCTTCCTCCGGTGGGGGTCCGCCGCCGAGCTCGCGGAGTCCGGCGCGCGCCTGTTCTCGCCCGGGGAGCTCGGCGCCGAGGGACCTCTCTCCCTCGCCCGCATGGCCTGGGTGCCGGGGAGGGACCTCCACGCCGGGAGGGAGAGGTGGGTACCGGCCTCCGCCGTCTTCTGCCCTCCCGCCGACGGCCCGTTCCTCGGCCCCGCGGCCGTCCCCTGGACCTCGAACGGGATGGGGGCCTACTTCTCCCGCGCGCCGGCGCTCCTGCACGCGCTCCTCGAGGCGGCCGAGCGCGACCGCCTGGCGAGGGCGCTCCCGGAGGGGTTCACCTCCGGCAGGATCGCGCGGACGCTCCTCCGCCCCGCCACCGTGGCGAGGGTCGCTCCCCGGACGGCGCGCCTCGCGCGCGGGCTCTCCGCCCGCGGCTTCGAGGTCTTCCTCTTCGACCTCTCGGCTCGAGGCGAGATCCCGGTCGCGGCGGCGCTCCTCGGGGACGGGCGCGAGGGCCCGGTTCCGCTCACCGCCGGTTACGCCGCCGGGCTCGACCCCGACCGGGCCCTGCGCTCCGCCGTCCTCGAGGCGGCCCAGTCGCGCCTCACCGACATTCACGGCGCCCGGGAGGACGTGCGCCCCCCGGAGCGCCTGGAGGCGGAGGAGCTCCTCCGCCTGTGCCGGGGCGCGCGCCCGTCGCGAGACGCCTCGGCCATGCCCCGGCTCGCGCGCCCGGCGCGGGCCCTGGGCTCGCTCGTCCGGATCCTCGGCCGGGGCGGGAGGGAGATCGCGGTCGTCGACCTCCCCTGCCCCTCGCCGGGGATCCACGTCGTGAAGGTCGTCGCGCCGGGGCTCAGGCGATCGGAGCTCCTGTGAAGGCGAAGGACCTCGTCGCCTTCCTCGGGCCCTCGCTCCCGGCCGCGGCCGCCCGCCGGCTCGCGCCCTGCACGATCCTGCCCCCCGCGCGCCAGGGCGACGTGTGGCGGGCCCTGGAAGGGCGCCCGCGGGCCATCGCGCTCGTGGACGGGCTCTTCGAGAGCGAGCCGTCGGTCTGGCACCGCGAGATCCTCGACGCGCTCTCCTCCGGCGTCGCCGTCTTCGGGGGAGCGAGCATGGGGGCGCTCCGCGCCGCGGAGCTGTGGCGCTTCGGGATGGTCGGGGTGGGGGAGATCTACCGGGCCTACCGGAGCGGGGCCCTCCAGGACGACGGGGAGGTGGCGCTCCTCCACGCCGGGCCGGAGCACGCCTACCGTCCCTTCACCGTCCCGCTCGTGAACGTGCGCCACGCCGCCGCGCGCGCGCTCGAGGGCGGCGTCCTCGCGCGGGGCGAGGCCCTGGCCCTCCTCGACGCCGCCCGGAGGATCTTCTACATGGACCGGACGTGGAAGGCGGTCCTCGCGAGGGCCGGGCACCGCGTCGGGCGAGCGGCCCGCTCCCGCTGGGACCGCTTCGCCCAGGGCGGCCTTCCCGATCTCAAGGCAGAGGACGCGCTCCGGACGGTCGCCGCCGCGGCGGAGTTCGCCCGGAGCGCCGCCTCCGGAGGGCCCGCCCCGGGCCTCCGGCGCGCCTCGTCGCTCGCGCGCCGGCGGAAGATCGAGGGCGTGGCCGCTGGGAACTCGGGGCCGGCTTCACTCGCCCCGGGGCTCGCCGAGGGGGGGCTCCGGCGCGCCCTCCTCGCCGGCCTCGCCCGGTCGCTCGGCCTCGCTCCCTCCGCTCCGGCCCTCGCGCAGGCCGAGTCCCTCTGGCTCGCCGGCAGGGGAGTCTCGAGGGGCGGGCGACGGCGCTTCCTCGAGCGGGAGCGGATCGACGAGGTGGACGCGGCGAGGCTCGTCGAGGAGCTCGCGCTCGAGCGGATGCTCCTCGCGGAATCGGCGCGCGTGGTCCCGGACGGGCCCTCGGCCCTCGAGGCACTCCGGGCCGAGGAGCGGCTCGGGCGCAGGCCGCCCGGACAGGGCGGCGCGCGGCGCCGCGTTCTCCGCTAGGCTCTCCGCTCATGGTCGCTGCCATCCTCCTCGCCGCCTTCCTCGCCGCCCCTCCCGCTCCCGCCGCCTCGCCCGCGGAGGAGCCGCTCGGGATCGCCCTCGAGAGCTATCCCTACCCGTACCCGGTGAGGTTCCTGCCGGTGACCGTCGAGGGCCAGGACCTCCGGTTCGCGTTCATGGACGTCCCGCCGGAGGGACCCGGCAACGGGAAGACGGTCCTCCTCCTGCACGGGAAGAACTTCTTCGGCGCCTACTGGGGCGCGACCGCGAAGGCGCTCGCCGCCGCCGGCTTCCGGGTGGTCGTGCCCGACCAGATCGGCTTCGGGAAGAGCACCAAGGCCGACGTCCACTACAGCTTCGAGTTCCTGGCCGCGAACACGAAGCGGCTCCTCGACGCGCTCGCCGTCACCAGGGTGGCGGTCGTCGGGCACTCCATGGGGGGCATGCTGGCGGTGCGATTCGCCCTCATGTACCCGGACGCGACCGCCGCCCTGGTGCTCGAGAACCCCATCGGCCTCGAGGACTACCGGGAGAAGGTCCCCTACGCGAGCCTCGACGCCACCTACCGCACCCTGCTCAACCCGACGAAGGACGGGCTCGCGCGCTTCTACCGCTCCTACTTCGCCGAGTGGCGGGACGAATACGGCGCCTTCGCCGAGCTCGCCTGGCGCCAGACGCTCGGCGGCGAGTGGCCCCGGGCGGCGAAGGCCTCCGCGCTCACCTACGACATGATCTACAGCCAGCCGGTCGTGCAGGACCTGCCGCGCCTGCGGGTCCCGACCTTGCTCGTCATCGGCCAGGCGGACCGGACCACGCTCGGGCGCGGGGCGCTCTCGAAGGAGGTGCTCGCGACGCTCGGCCAGTATCCCGAGCTCGGGAAGCGCGCCGCGAAGAGCATCCCGGGCGCGAAGCTCGTCGAGCTCGAGGGCGTCGGGCACATCCCGCACCTCGAGGCCCCGGACCGCTTCCACGCGGCCCTCCTCGACTTCCTGCGCTAGGGGTTTGAGCCCCCCGGGGGGCTCAGGCCTTCTTCGCCTCGACCTCGACGGTCGCCGACGGAGCCGCCGCCGCCTGGCGGGCGGCGGTCAGGCGAGCCTGCTCCTTCTGCTCGTCCTCGTCCATGCCGGCCTGGGCCTTCTTGAAGTTGCGAATGCCCTTGCCGAGCGCGTCGCCGAGCTGCGGGAGCTTGGTCGGCCCGAACACGAGGAGGGCGATCACGAGAACAACGAGGATTTCACCGAAGCCGAGTCGCATGCCGGCGGACCATAGCGAATACCCGTTCGGGACGCCAGCCCCTCGTTGGCGCGAAATCGAGCGATCCGGTCGGCTTTGGGGCGCTCCCGGTTCAGCGGAACCGCTCCGCGATCTTCTTCGCGAGCGCCTGGGCCACCTCGGGGTCGATCGAGCGGAGCCGCTCGACCATGCGGGAGGCGAGTTCTCGGTCGCCCATCGCCAGGTAGGCGTCGCCCGCGTACTCGTGCGCCTTCGCGTACCCGGGCTCGAGGCGCGCCGCCTCCTCGTAGGCCGCCGCCGCGCCCGGGGGATCGCCCAGGGCGAAGAGGGCGTTCCCGAGGGCGAGATGGGCGTTCGGAAGCGACGGGTCGACCCTCACCGCCTCGCGAAAGGCGGCCTGGGCCTCGCGCGCCCGCCCGCTCTGGAAGAGCGCGATCCCCAGGTTCACGTGCGCCCTGGCGTTCCCGGGCGCGAGCTCCACGGCGCGGGCGAGGGACGCCGAGGCCTCCTCGCCTCTCCCGTCCCGGAGGAGGAAGGTCCCGCGCATGTAGTGAGCCTCCGCATCGCCGGCCCGGATGCGCAGGGCGCCGTCGCAGGCGGCGATGGCGCCCGCGAGGTCGCCGGCCGCGTCCTTGAGCGCCGCGCGCTTCAGGAGCTCCTTCACGGGGTCCTGGGGATCGGATGCCAGGGGAGTGCCTCTCGCGGGAGACTACCGCACCCGGGAGGCGAGGTGCCCCGGCCTACTTGTGGTGGACCAGGGCGGCGAGCTCCCGGTGGAGGAGCGCCTCCTCGCCCAGGTTCACCTCCAGCAGCCTCCGCAGGTGGGCGATGCCGTCGAGGTCGACCTCGTGCGAGCGGACCCCCACGGTGTCCTCCCTGCGGTGGGCGACGACCCCGCGCATGCGGATGGTCTCGATGCCGTGGTCGAGCCGGATGACGAGCGTGCAGGGCTGGCCCTCCGACGCGGCGAGCACCGGGGGGATGCGGACGAGCGCACCGCGGAGGGAGATGTCGAGCAGCGCGCAGGGGGTCTTCACCCCGCCCACCTCGATGGTCGCGGGGCGATGCAGGGAGATCCGCGAGAAGTCGCGCCGCTCTTCCTTCGTGACGACGGTTGCCACGGCGTCCCTCCTTCGCACGGCGCACGAGGCCCACCTCACGCGGGGGCCCGAGCGAGCCAGTTCGTGTGGGATGTTGGCAGCGCCCCTGCCCCTCGCGCCAGTGCCGCGATCCCGAGACACCGCGAAGCACCGGGGCTCGTCCGATAACTGTCGGTCAGGACGGGCGATTTTGGGCGACCCGCGCTCGCCGGGCCGGGCTCGGCGCGGCGAGGGCAGTAATGAAGAAACGCCGGCCGGAGAGACCCCGGCCGGCGTTCCAGGCGAGCGGGTACCGGCTCACCAGGACTTCGACTGCCTCGTCAGCCAGACGACTCCCTCCACGAACTCCTTGCCGTTCGGCGTGCCGAGCCCGGTCACGTTGTCCCAGCCGTAGTCGGTCTTGAGCGAGCTGTCGGTGCCGAAGGTGATCGCGTACCAGCGGGTCGAGGACGGGCTCTGGTAGAGCGCGCTCATGTACGTGTGCGTGTCGTAGAGCGGCTGCGCGAGCGTGTCGGCCGACTCGAAGGTGAACCCGGTCGAGGTGAGCGTCGCGCCCTCCACGTTGAAGCGGGACCCCACCGGCCGCACGTCGTAGAAGGCGTCGGGCGGCAGGCTGTAGAGGATTCGCGCCGCCTGGCCGAGCCCGTAGCCGCCGGTCGCCTGGTTGGCGATCGACCACAGGCCGGAGAACATCGGGCAGGCGAGGCTCGTGCCGCCGATGACCTCGACGATGGGGCCGGTCCCGGCGGGCAGGCCGTTGCAGCTCGTGCCGTCGCAGATGATCTCGACTCCGGTGTAGGGGTCGGCGAGGAAGGCGACGTCGGGCACCAGGCGGCCGCTCCCGTGCAGGCCGTACTGGAAGAAGGGCTTCGGGAAGAACCCGCTCACCCCGCCGCCGGCGCCGTAGATGAAGCCGAGCGAGAGCGGGGGGACGATGGGCGTGAGGCCGGCCGCCTCGGTGCTGGAGAGGCGGGTCAGGTTCGTGCCCCAGCCGGCCTGGAAGAGCAGGTTGTCGTGCGAGTCGAGGGCGAGAGTCGTGCCGCCCACCGCCGTCGCCCAGGGCGAGGAGGCCGGCAGGCTGACGCCGGGGAGGACGAGCCCGGCGGTGATGCCGCTCGGGTTCGAGTCGCCGCCGTCACCGGAGGAGAAGTTGACCGAGACCCCGCGGGAGGCCGCGAAGCGGATGATCTGGTTCCAGGTGTTGATGAGCGCCGCCGGCTCGTCCGACTCCGCCTCCCCGTAGCTGTTGGAGATCACGTGGCCGAGGTGGTTGTGGATGGCGAAGAGGATGGCCGCCTGCAGGTCGGAGTCGTTGGACGTCGGCGCGATGACGAGCGCGATGCTCGCCTTGGGCGCGATGGAGTGCGACCACTCGACGTCGAGCGTGGTCTCGGACGCCCAGCCGGTGTCCGGGGCGGGCGGCGCGCCTCCCGGGAAGTAGAC
>Ga0335080_10000743_pt1 | contig 30557 bp, 20 predicted proteins | sample Lox_Sample_34_FD_206720 | JGI IMG/M metagenome (GOLD analysis project Ga0335080, IMG submission 206720) | Soil microbial communities from Loxahatchee National Wildlife Refuge, Florida, United States - Lox_Sample_3.4 | ecosystem: Environmental > Terrestrial > Soil > Wetlands | place: USA... | reverse complement strand
GATAATCCCGGCAGCACCGGCAACAATATCGTCAGTTGTTATGCGGGGCCGCAGTATTCGGCGGGATTTCAGGGCAGTGGAGCAGACTGCATCACGGGCGCATCTTTCCTGCATCCGGTCGATGCTCACCGGCCACGTACGCTTCAAGTCGCTCTGAAGCTCGTTTTCTAGGGTTCAACATCATGGATAGTTTTCGACAACGCAATCAGTCCGCCACCGTCGCGCCGTCCAAGTCTGGTTGGAAGGGTGCTTTGTGTGCGCTGCTCGCGGCATGCCTGACATTGCCATTTTCGGGATGCGGAGGAGGCAGCTCGAGTTCGGCGGTCAACGGATCCGGCATCAGCGGGAACTGGCAATTTACCCTCTCGCCTCCAGACGGCACACCTCCACCGTTCAGCGGCGACCCCAGCGGCGCCACCGCTAATAGCATCCTGCAAGGCGGGTTTCTGATTCAACAGAACGGGACAGTAACGGGACAGGCCGTGTTTTCGGTTTGGGTCACCTCGCAATTTGGCAGTCTCACTGAGTGCAATAGCGGGACGGCGACGATTACGGGAAGCGTGAGCGGGCAATCCGTAAGTCTGACGGCGGTTGTGGGTACGCTGGGGAGCGACGGCATTACTCCGACAACGCAGACTTTTACTCTTTCCGGCGGGCAACTCAGTTCCGATAACTCCACGATTCAGGGCGGAACTTACAGTACCACCGCGGGCTACTATCTACCTCAAGGATCAAGTGCGGCGACGGCTTGTGGAACGGTGCAAAGCGGCCTGAATTGGAGCGCGGCCTCAGTACCGTCGCTCTCCGGAGGGTTTCAGGGCTTCTTTCACAGCACCACCCAGGACAATCCCCTTCTTGCGGGACAGATTTTTGGCGTCTCCGCAACATTGACGCAGGGGCAGAACACGGGCAGCAGCAGCGCTACCGTATCCGGCTCTCTGGTCTTCACGGGCTATCCCTGTCTTTCAAAGGCGGGAGTCAGCGGTCAAATCAGCGGAAGCTCGGTTGTGCTTCAAATCTTCAACGCAAGCAGCGGGGCGAACGCGGGCCAGATTGGCGGGCTGGACAATGGCAGCGGGACAACGTACCCGGTAATCTTCAATAGCACACCCAACGGTTACGTGCTACAGAATCCGCCGGGTGGGGGCATCGCGTACGCGCTCAACACGAGCGGTTGCCCGGGATCGGGCCTTGGAGTCAACTCGTCCGGTGACGCTGGCAATGTTTGCCTGGGCCTCGGCAACTCAAATACCCAGCCTGACACGTCTCCCTGCAGCGAGCCGATTACGCTCTCTCCTTCATCACTCACTTTCGCCGCGCAGGCCCTCGTTTCCGGCTCGAGGACACGACAACTGATCACGCTCACCAACGTTCAGCCTGCCGGGTCCGCACCTCTCAACATAGGCATACGCATCCTCGAGAGCGACGGGGACCAGACCTATCCAGATGGTGGCGGCGATTTTAATGGCTTCCCGAACTTCACGGAACAGGATACCTGCGGGACCAGTCTTGATCCCCAGCAAAGTTGCACGATTACCATTTCGTTTACGCCCGAGGAGAGCTGTCCATGGCTGCCGAGCGGCAGTATGCCGGTGGGCCTGGCGCCGGCGAAGTGCCCGGGCATGTTCAACCTGTTGGTACCGCCCAAGTCACTGTTGAGCGCGTTGCTGAACGTAACGATACCAAGAACCAGCACACCGGATGGGGATAGCAGTTTCGTTATTCCGCTGAAAGGGACTGGATTGAGCGCGATAGTTCCTTCGACACCCGAACTTGATTTTGGCGCGGAAGATGCAGGAGAGTCGAGCGAGGCTCAAACTCTGACCTTCACAAACCAGAGCCCGAATCCGGTCCAGATACTTAGCGCGGTAAGCGGATTCGGACAGACCTGCAACTCGGACATGACGTTTCAGTACACTCTGTCGCGGCCGCCACAGAATGGCGTGGTTCCCGGGCTGGTTGTGGTCGCAACAAATGGGGGGACCAACACCATCACGCCGAATACAAGTCCTCTGGGGGGCGGGCCGCCGACCGTAATGTACTACTGCGATTTCGACCTGGCGACAAATCAAGCGAGTTTCCAGATTTCATCCGACACCTGCTCGGGGCAAACACTGGGCGCGGCCGGTTCTTCCAATAACAGCTGCGCGTTCGAAATAACGTTTTCGCCGCAGCCCGATTCGTACCTGAATTTTCCGAACGCGAATACACAAGGCGGGCTCGACTATTTTCTGGAGCTGAATACCCTGGAGTGCGACCTGAACAATAGTCCTCCGCAGCCGCCGCCCGGGGCCGCGAACCCCTGCGAACTTGACAGCGGACGATTTCCGGTCGAGCTGACGGCCAATCCGCAAAGCTCGCTCAGAATGGCTCCGGCGGCGGGACTAAATTTTGGGACGTGGCTGAGGGGCGCGATCAGCACTCCATTGACAGTTACGCTCACCAACGACCAGCAAGATAACCAGACGGTAAATTTCACCGGGAAAGCGCTAACCGGCGTCGACTATCTGGAGACCGATAATTGCCCGGCGACGCTCGCGCCGGGCAGTAGCTGCGTACTTACGTTCACCCTGACGCCGACGGTTGCCGGCATCGACAACGGTAGTTTGACGCTCGGCTACAACACATCGGGTTCGTCGGGGAACCAATACAACTTGCGGCAATACATTTATCTGCGAGGAATTGGGCAATAGACATGCGGTGGGATCTGTCGCCGGCGCATGGGTGGCGGCGTAAAGCGCGGTGCAGATGTTCAAGGAGGCAGGAGTGCCAGCAAGACGATTGCTCTCTGTTCTGATTTTGGCAACGACAATTTCCGTGCTCGGGGGTTGCGGCGGGAGCACGTTGAACGTTCAAAACTCGGGACCCCCAAATCAGAAACTCGCTACGATCGCCTTCACACAAACGCCGCCTACGGGTGTTTCGCTGAACACTGGAAACCCGCCCACCGTTTCGGCAGCGGTGAGCAACGACAGCACCAACGCGGGCGTCACATGGGAACTGGCGGCCTGCCAGAGCGACGGCAGCAACTGTTCGGCGGCGGTGTGCACGATTTCGAGCAGTGGCGCGGCTCCGTGCGGCGCGCTGGTGAATTCAAGCGGACAGAGGGTCGCGCACTCCGCCAGCGGAGACACACTCACTTATCAGCTACCTACGACCTTCCCAGTCCCGGGCAACGCGGTGATGATTAATATCGTTGCGTTCGCCACCGCCAACCTGGAAGCGAATGTGATCGCGCCCGTCACGATCACGGCATTCGGCAGCGTGTTGCAAGGCACGTATGTATTCCAGGTGCAAGGCACCGACTCGAGTGTTTCCACTTATCCCTACCAGATTGCAGGACAGGTATCGCTCGACGGCGAAGGCAATGTTGCGACTCCGAGCGGAGGCACGTCGCCCGGGCAGCAGACGATAAACACTTACGACGTGAACGGGAACCTGGTTTCGACGACTAGCGAAATCACCGGCGGAAGCTATTTTGTGGGAACCGACGGGCGAGGCACGCTGATTGTCAACACCACCGATGACGGCGCGAATTCGATCTCGGAGATCTTCAGCCTGGTGGTAATTTCGGGCGCCGAAGCCTCGATTGCACAGATTGGCGGAACCCTCACCAACAGCAGCGGCAGCTCAACTCTGGCGCAATCGGGAAGTGGAACACTCGAACTGCAAGATGCGGGCGCGGCAAGCACGCTACCAACGGGGGGCTATGCTTTCGTCGCCAACGGCACGGATTATACGGGCACGCCGATGGTATTCGGAGGAGTTCTCAACATTGACGGGGAGGGCAGCAGGAATAATCCGTGCACGGGCGCAGGGTGCATCTCGGGCAACGGCAGCCTGGTGGACATGGATTCGCTGAACAATACGGCGCTAATCAACTGCGCGGGCGGAAATGCCCCTTTCGGTGAAGTTACGCAATCCGCGCCGGGCGTAGTCGCCTTCGCTCTTTCCAATGCCTCGAACTGCTTCGTGGATTCCCCCGTCCAGTTTACGGGCTATATCGTCGACTCGACTCATATTCAACTGATCGAGACCGATGATACTTCCGGTGCTGCCGGATTCTTAACGGCCGGCCCAGCGGTAGCGCAGTCGGGCACCGGTACATTCATATCGTTCTCGGGGCAGTATGTGTGGGATATCCTCGGCACCGACCCGAACAGCGGCGTTCCTTCCTCTTTGACATCGGTGGGTGTGCTAAATGCAGACGGCGCAGGGAACGCCAGCGGAATCACGGATACGCTGTTTCTTTCCTGGCCGAGCGATGACAGCAATATTCCGTTCGGCAGCCTGGCATTTACCGCTAACTATCAAATGGACACAAGTGGAATCGGCCGGGCTCTAATGAAGTTCAGTCCAGCGCCAAAGCCGCGCTTTTCGCCGGACATCGTCTTTTATCTGACCGGGCCGGCGACGCCTCCGCTGGTGCTGTACGCGGCAGCCGGCAACCTTAACTACCCAGCATTAGGGATCGGTACCGCCTATCCCCAGAAGCAACCGGCGGGCGGGCTCGGCTTTGGCAGCGGCGAACTTTATGGCTTCGGCTTCGCCCAATCAAATGGATCGGAGAATGACGGCTCTGGCCAATTCACCTCAACGGCTCCTGCTGAGGGAAGCACGACCGGCAACCTGACCGGTACGGCTGATGACTTCCTGAACAATTTTCTCCTCGCTCCCGGCGCTCCCCCACTCGTGCTGACCGACACTTTCACCCCTCCCGCGGATGATTTCGGTCGCATCTCCGGCACATTCATGGCGCCCCTGCAAATCCCTCCCGCCACGCAACCTGCGGCGGAATACTATTTGATCGATTCGAATGACGGTCTCTTCGTTCAAACGGACGTGGTTGATTCCTCCCAGGTCACGCTTGGTTATTTCACCCAGCGGTGCGACGTCACCAGTTCAACCAGTTGCCAGCAGGCCGCCAAAGCTCGTCGGAGGCACGCTTCCAGGAACGGCATAACGAGCCTGCGTCGCTAGCGACTTCCGGTTGCGGCCAACTCAAGTCCATTCCCGAGGATGCCCGCAGCCGGCCACAAATTAACCCTCCTTTAACAGAAGAGCAACATTGCCGCAACACACCCGGACTAGTGTTCCACTACGAGTGTTTTCGCTGTAAGGCTCTGAGACGGAGAAAGTATTCTTCAGCCCATGCACTCCCTGGAGGCAGGTCCTCGTCCGTGCGACCCGGAACTGATTTATGTCGTGGAAGACGACGTGGATGTGTCGCGCCTGATCGAGCACAACCTGCGGTCCGCGGGATATGAGGTTTCGACATTCCTCTCAGGCGCGCCCGTAGTTCCTTCTGCCACCAAGGCTCCCCCCGCGCTCTTTCTCCTTGACATCATGCTCCCCGGCATCAGCGGGATTGACCTTTGCCGCCAGATTCGCCAGCATGAACAACTGGGAAAGACCCCCGTTATTTTTCTTTCCGCTCGCACACAGGAGCCCGACCGCCTGCAAGCGTTCGACGCCGGAGGGGACGGCTACATCACTAAGCCCTTCAGTCCCCGCGAACTGATTGCACGCGTGCGCAATGTTCTTCGCACTCAGATCGAGGCTCCGAATCGCGAGTTGATCCAGGTTGGAGACCTGGAGATCGACGCGGCTTCAATGACCGTGCGCGTTGCGGGCAACACCGTGACGACCACCGTGCGCGAATTCCGGCTCCTGGAATATCTTGCCCGCCACCGCGGACGAGTGTTCACCAGGGATCAGCTTCTTGATGCCGTCTGGAAGGAAGGTTCGTTTGTGACGCCCCGGTCCATCGATGTTTTTGTGCGGCGCCTGCGGGAAAAAATAGAACGCGATCCGCGGCATCCTCGCTACCTGAAGACGCTGCGCGGAATCGGGTACCGGTTCGAAGTTGGACGGTAGGCTCCGAAGCCCGGGAGATCCCGTTCTCATTTGCGCTGTTCCAGCTTCACCGATGCGGTTAGGGGTTGCCCGTCGCGAAGGACCTTCACTTCGACCACCTCGCCCACCTTGCTGCGACGCAGAGCATCGGTGAAGTCGTAGAGGTTCCTGATGGGCTTGCCCGCGAATTCGACTAAAACATCGCCGGCTTTGAGCCCCGCCTTTGCCGCCGGGGAGCCCGGCTTCACATCAGAAAACCTGACACCATTTTCAACCTGCGCGAAATCCGGGATCGATCCGAAGTAGGGTCCATATCCGCTTCCGCCCGATCCCACGGCCGGCCTCTCTTCGGCAACGGCCTGAAACGCAGGCCGCTCCGGCGAATCGGCGAGTTGTTCGGCGGTAGAGGCGACGATGGCGAGCAAGCGCCCCGCCGCTTCCGGATCGATCTTCTCCCAGGTGTCAGAAGGCTTGTGATAATCCGAGTGCAGGCCGGAAAAGAAAAACAGCACCGGGATTTTCTTGGCAACAAATGACGTGTGGTCGCTCGATGAATAACCGCCGGGCGAATACTCAATGGTAAGCCCCGAGTTGGCGGCGGCCTGTTCGACAGTGGCTTTTAATGTGGAACCGGTTCCGACTCCGCCGATGTAAACCTTCTGATTCCTGATGCGGCCGATCATGTCCATATTCAACATGGCCACAGCGTTAGCGAGCGGCCGGGTTGGATTCTTCACCCATGCCGACGAGCCGAGCAAGCCCAGCTCCTCGCCGGCAAAGGATTCGAACAGAATGCCGCGCTGCAACTGGCCTTTCATTGGGGCCAAGATGCGCGCCAGTTCGAGAACACCGGCAGTTCCGGACCCATTGTCATCGGCGCCGGGATGAATCTGACCGATCTGAGAGGGCGCGAGCGAATCGAAGTTTCCGCGTCCCAGGTGATCGTAGTGGGCCCCGACGATGACGTACTCGTCCGTTTTGCCGGGAAGATACGCCAGCACATTGTCCACTGTGGCTCGCGTGGTTTTGATGCTGACCGTTAGTGCCGCCGTCTGATTTGCACTCAACTCGAAGGACGCCGGCTTGGCCGACTCGTCGATCTGTTTCTGCACCTTCTCAAGCGACTTCCCTGCCGAGTTCAGCCATTCCTCGGCCACCGCGTTCTTTACCTGCGCCACAATGATGCCGATGTTCTCCGGGCCGCTCACGCTGCCGAAGCGAGTCAATAAATCCTCTTCGCCATCCCCGAGCTTGCCATTCAGCAGCACGAGCGCCTTCGCCCCGTGATTGCGGGCATTGATTGCCTTGGTAACCAGCTGCGAGTGTCGCGTCATTCCGTGATTGCCTTCCTTCGCGGCGAACTGCGGCGGCTCGTAGCGCAACACGGCTACAACCTTATCTTTGACATCAATTCCAGCGTAGTCGTCGTATTGGAATTCCTCAGCCGTAGCACCATAGCCGGCAAACACAATTGCTCCCTGCGCCGCTCCCGAAGATGAGAAGCTGAACGGAACGAAGTCCTCCTTTGCCTTCAATTCGCGCTTCTTGCCGCCGGTTACGACAACAAACTCATTCTTCCCTTTCAATTGCGCGCCCGACACTAGCGAGAACGGCTGTAAATACGAACCATTCACGCCCGCCGGTTCAAGGCCCAGGCTTTTGTACCGTTTTTCGATTAAATGGCGAGCCCGTATCAGTCCCTTGGTCCCGTTGCCTCGGCCCTCCATCGCTGGAGTGGTCAGAGCCTTGATGTCGTTGAGATAGCGGCGCGGGTCGGCACTGGGTACAGTCGGCGCCGAACTCGCAGCGGCCAGGGTGGAAACGAAGAAGACGACGAGGAAAACCGCAACATGTCGTGTGATCGCTCCGCGCGCCCCGGCGGATCGAACCTGTTTTTTTCCGGGCACACTGACGTGATTTTCGAAACAACAGTCAACCGTTTGCATGATGCCGCAAATCGTATGTGGGGCCAAAGCTGGTGTCAATGACCGGGAACAAGCCGCACGCAAAATCAAGGGACCTGCTCCCGGCTGAACGCTCCGAAAGCAGATCCCCATCGCAACTCGTGAATTGCTTCAGTGGTACCCGGCTGACTATTTCTTTCCGGGCGGCCGCTGGTATTTCTGCTGCAACTGCTGCCGCTGCTGGGTGTGGCGTTCCTGCATTTGCTGGGTCTGCTGCTGGTGGCGCTGTTCGACCTGCTGCTTTCTGGCATCGTTCGCACTCTGCTTCGCCAGTTGCTGATGTTCCTTCTCCTGCTGCTGCTCTAACTTCTGCCGCTCCTGGTCCTGTCTGGCCGCGAGCTTATCCTGCTGCTGCTGGTATTTGCGATCGTTTTTAGCGTTGCCCGTATTGGGTACGCTCTTTTCAAACGGCGGCAAGTCCTTCGCATGAGAGACATTGCCATGATCTCCGCCGCCCATGTGCGTGTTCATGCTGCCACGATTGGCCGGAGGATTATAGGTTCCGCCCGCCTCTCGCGACGTTACGACCTCCCGCCCTTTGAAGTCGCCTGGCCGGCCGGTTGCCGCAATCGCCGGCTTCCCGTGGTTGGCCGAAGCGCGCAATTCGGGATCCCTGCGGGCGGCGCCGATGTGCTCGGTTTGCGCGGAGACGGCGGCGATGTGCCGATCCCGGGCCGCGATTTCATCTTCGGGCCGGGGACGGGCTTCGATTCCACCGGGACCGCCGTTGAAGCTCACGTGATTCACGGTGACGTTCGTGACCCTCTCTTCGTACACGTTGTGAATATTCACGACGTTAACGTTCATTACGGCACGGTTGTAAAAGAAGTGATCGTGATCCCAGCGTCCGCCGACAAAACCGAAACCGAAATAACCGAAGCCGTAATTAATTCCGCCATAGAAACCGACATGCGGTCCCCAATAACCGTCATAGAAGATCCAGTTGCCATCGGACCAACCCCAATACGGAGGGGTCCAGAGAAAACCGACTTCGGGAGCCAATACCCAGGTGCCGGGCACCCAATAGTAGTCCTCGACATCGGAATCCCACGCCCAATAGCCGGGAGTCCAGATATAGCCGTCGCCCGGGCAAACGGGTTGTTCGTAGACGGGAAGAGGGGGTGGACCAAAACCGACGGAAATGCGAATCTGCGCCGACGACGTTGTGGCCGTTGCCATCGACATGGCGAGCACCACAAGTGCAAACAGCCCTATACGGAAAGAAAAAGATTTACGCATGTTTGTTCCTCTCGCGGATTCCTACGCCGACCCGCTCCTAGGCTGTGGGACACGTGGATAACCGCAGAATTTCCGGAAGAACTGCAATATGTCTTCCTGGGATGGTTGCAATGCTATCATTTCTGAAACCAAACTACTTCCCCCCCTTAGACGCGGCTTTAAGGCCACGCGGCCAACAAATTAGGCAATTTTTTCAATGGTTTACCGAATACATCCTCTTGAGCATTGACAAGGGCTCCCGGAAGGTCTAACGTAACAATCCTTAATGGCGAACAAAAGGCGAAAGTATGCGCGCCGCTTTGCTCAAAGCTCAAATCGAAAAGTCGCTGCCCTCCGCCTTTACCGCCTTCCGGCGGCAAGACCAGGGCTCGATTCCAACCGGCATTCCGCAAATTGACCAGGTCGTCCAGGGAGTCCCGCTTCACTCCCTGACCGAAATCTGCGGCAGTAGTCTCGCCTCCTCCGGCAAAACTTCCGTCCTTGTTTCCCTGCTGGCGCATGCCACCCGCGAACATTATTGCGCCCTGGTCGATGCCTCCGATGCATTCGATCCCACATCCGGCCACGCCGCCGGAGTTTCTTTTTCTCGTCTGCTCTGGGTACGTTGCGGAAAAAACCGGGTCAAGCTTCCGCCCCTGGAACAGGCCTTCAAAGTTGCCGACATATTGCTGCAAAGCAGCGGCTTTGGATTGATTGCCATCGATCTCAGCGGCATTCCCGAGCGCATCGTACGCCGCGTTCCCCTCAGTTCATGGTTCCGATTCAGCCGCGTGATCGAGCGCCAGCCTGCTGCCCTGGTTTTTATCGAGCAGGAACCACACGCCACCAGTTGCGCTGGCCTGGTGCTGCGCGTAGCCTCGGCGGCCCGCGATTGGAGTTCTCATCCGTCCCAGCTTTCGCCGGATGGAGTGTGCAATGAGCCAGCCCGGTTCTCGGGAAATCTGCTCATGCAATGGAATCTCAATGTAGAGGTCGTGCGCGGCCGGCAGAAGAAGCCTCCCGGCTCGGAAAGGACAGGGTTTTCTCTCACCCCACAATGGGTCTGACCGCACACAGAGTTTCCCCATGTTCGCTTGCCTCTACATTCCCGACTTTTCTGTACAAGCTTCCCTGCTCCCCGATCCGGCAGAGAGAAGAACAGTTCTGAGCCGCTCTCCTATCGCCATTCTCGACGGCCCAGCGAATCTTCCCCGTGTTTTCGCTGCCAATCCTGCCGCCCGGCGGGCCGGTATTCGAACGGGAATGACGAAGCTGCAGGCCGAAATCTGCTCGGGCATCGAACTGCGAAAGCGCTCGCTCGACGAAGAGAAACTGGCGCATGCCACTCTGCTCGAATGTGCCGCCATGTTCTCCCCGCGCGTGGAGTCTTCCTGTCCCGGCGTCGCAATCCTCGATCTTGCCGGAACGGAAAAACTTTTTTGCCGTCCACAAAAAAGCCCAACTCGAGGCGCTCTGCAAAAAGATTGGCGTCAAACTGACATTTGGACGCGCGCTGTACAGATCATCGTCGCAAAAGTTTCTGAAGCGGGAGTCAACGTCCGCATCGCGACCGCCATCAACCCCGACACTGCACTCCTCGCCGCCCGCGGCTTTTCCCAAAACACCATCGTTCCTGCCGGCCGTGAAGCCTCTTACCTCGCTGCTCTCCCCGTTGAAATCCTGCCGCTTTCACCGGAAATGCTCGATACCCTCGGCAACTGGGGCATTCGCACTTTTCAATCTCTTGCCGCCCTGCCCGAGGTTGCCATCGTCGAGCGGCTTGGCCAGCAAGGGCTGTACCTGCAAAAACTCACTCGCTGCGAAATTGCTCGCCCGCTGATCCCGGTCGAGTCCCAAGCCGAATTTGCCGAGAGTTTCGAATTTGACGATCCCATCGAAACCCTCGAATCCATCTTCTTTATATTGAATCGCCTTCTCCACCAGCTCTGCTTCCGCCTGCTTTCTATATCGCAAGCGGCCAGCGCACTGCGCCTTGCCGTTGGGCTCAACGTGCGACAGATTCACCGCGGAAAAAACCACACACCTATAGAGAACGCCATCGAAGAAGAGACGGTCGAACACGAATGGAAGCTTCCGATTCCCACCCAGGACAAGAATCTGCTTTTCGGCCTGGTTCGTCTTCATCTTGAGAAAACTACATTTTCAGCTCCCATCCGCTTTTTGCGCATTGCAGCCACTGCGGTCAAGCCTCGCCTCGCGCAAGGAAATCTTTTTGCACCGCCATCGCCAGAACCGGAAAAGCTGGAAATCACCCAGGAAAGAATTCGCGGAGTGGTCGGTGACCTCGATGCCGAGGGAGTCGCTTGTGTGGGCTCGCCGCGACTGCTGGATACGCATAAGCCGGGAAGCTTTTCCCTTGATCGATTTGCGCCCAGCTCCGAGACGTATTCATATGAGCAAAAGGTTTTGCCCCGGCCCGCAAGCACGCCTGGATCGGAACAACCTTCGGTTTCTCACGCACCTGGACCCACAATTGCGCTGCGCATTTTTCGTCCCCCTTTCGAAACCGCGGTGGAATTCGATGGCCAAAAACCTCATTTTGTTCGTCTCTGGAGCCGGCACCGTCGCGTTCTCGCCGCATCTGGTCCGTGGTCGACTTCCGGCAACTGGTGGAATGTTTCCGCGTGGGCCAGGGAAGAATGGGATGTCGCCTTGAAAATGCCCGCCGGGGTCGGCTTCTATCGTATTTATCACGATCGGTTAGGCCGGCAATGGTACGTGGAAGGAGTATTTGATTAATTACAGAACGACGCAAGATTTACGGACCGATTGGGCCATTGGGTAATCGGATGATTTCGTAATTTGTGATCGTAAAAATTCAATTACCCGGTTACACAATTACAAAATACAACTTCATTTCCCTGCGTTTCACCCTCCATGCCCTACATCGAGCTTCATGCCCGCTCCGCTTTCAGCTTTCTCGAAGGCGCTTCCCTGCCCGAGACCCTCGTCTCCACATGCGCCGCCCGCGGCCTTCCGGCCATGGCTTTGCTCGACCGTCACGGCTTTTATGGCGCCCCGCGTTTCCACATGGCCGCCCAGCAAGCCGGAATCAAAGCTCACGTCGGGACCGAAATTGCTGTCGCCGAAAGCGGCAACTATCCGCTCTTGGTCTCATCACGCACGGGCTATCAGAATCTTTGCCGCCTTATCACCACCGCCAAACTCCGCACACAGAAAACCGCGCTCGCCACTTCCTCGCTCACTGAATTGCAATCTCATGCCGAAGGCCTGATCTGTCTAACCGGGGACGAAACCGGCCCGCTCGCGCAAGCATTGGCTAAGGGCGGAGTTTTGGCCGCCCGTTCGCTGCTTCAGCAACTCATTTCCACATTCAGCCGTGAGAATGTCTACATCGAATTGCAGCGACACGCCGACCGTTTTCAGGAAGCTCGCAATCAGGCTGCAATCAGCCTGGCCCGTGAATTTCATCTGCCTCTGCTTGCCACCAATGGCGTCTGCTATGCCACGCCCGCCGAGCGCCAGATTGCCGACGTTTTCGCCTGTCTTCGCAACAAGTGCCGTCTCGATACTGCCGGATGCCTGCTTGCTTCGAGCTCGGAACGTTATCTCCGTGGCGCGGAAGAAATGGCCGCACTTTTTTCCGGTCTTCCCGAAGCCATTGCCAACACCATTGAACTGTCTTCCCGCCTCGAATTTACGCTCGAAAAGCTCGGTTACGAATTTCCGCGCTATCCCGTCCCCGTCGGCGAGACCATGGATTCATTCCTGCACAAACGCGTCTGGGATGGCGCGCGTTGCCGCTATCGTCCCGTGAGCGCCCGCGTTCGCGCGCAACTGGAAAAAGAATTGGCGCTCATCAAGAAACTCAAGCTCTCCGGCTACTTCCTCATCGTTTGGGATCTGGTTTGTTTCTGCGAGCGCAACGGCATCCTGGTTCAGGGACGTGGCTCCGCCGCCAACAGCGCCGTTTGCTATTCCCTTGGCATCACCGCCATTGACCCCATTGGCATGGACTTACTTTTCGAGCGCTTTCTTTCCGAAGAGCGCGGCGAATGGCCCGACATAGATCTCGATCTTCCCAGTGGCGACGAACGCGAAAAGGTCATTCAGTACGTCTACGAACGTTATGGCAAGCGCGGCGCCGCCATGACCGCCAATGTCTGCACCTATCGCGGACGCTCCGCTGCGCGCGAAATGGGGAAAGTGCTCGGCTTCGATGAAGACACGCTGGCTCGGCTCTCCTCCGTGGTCGGTCAATTTGAGTGGCACGATCCCAACGACACAATGGAAAAGCAATTCACCAACTCCGGCCTCGACCTCAGCCATCCCCGGATTGCCGTCTATCTCGATCTTTGTGAGCGGGTACAGGATTTGCCGCGTCACCTCAGCCAGCATTCCGGCGGCATGGTCATCTGTCAGGGACAACTCGATTCCGTTGTTCCTCTCGAGCCTGCCACCATGCCCGGCCGCGTTGTCGTCCAGTGGGATAAAGATGACTGCGCCGATCTCGGCCTCATCAAGGTTGATCTGCTCGGGCTCGGCATGATGGCCGTTCTAAAGGACAGTATTGGGCTGATTCAGGATCACTATGGCGAGGAAGTCGACCTCGCACATCTCCCGCAGGATTGTCCCGACGTTTACGACACGATCCGCAAAGCCGACACCATCGGCATGTTCCAGATTGAGAGCTGCGCGCAGATGGCGTCGTTGCCGCGAAATAATCCCACGAAATTTTATGACCTGGTTACGCAGGTCGCGCTCATCCGTCCCGGGCCCATTACCGGCGAAATGACCAGTCCTTATTTAAAACGCCGGCAAGGGAAAGAACCCGTCACCTATCCTCATGAATCGCTGATCCCCGTCCTCAAGCGCACGCTGGGTGTGCCGTTATTTCAGGAGCAGCTTTTGAAGCTCGCCATGATCTGCGCCAACTTCAGCGGAGGCGAAGCCGAAGAACTACGCCGCGCTCTCGGCAGCAAGCGCTCGCATCAGCGCATGCGCGAAATTGACGCCAAGCTCCGCGCCGGCATGACCGCCAACGGAATTCCTCCAGCTACACAGGACCAGCTCGCCAAATTCATCAGCTCATTTGCGCTTTACGGCTTCCCCGAGTCCCACGCTGCCAGCTTTGCCCTCATCGCCTATGCCAGCGCATTCCTTAAGGTTCGCTATCCCGCCGCTTTTACTGCCGCGTTGCTCAACAATTGGCCGATGGGGTTCTATCATCCGGCCACCATCGTGAAAGACGCTCAGCGCCACGGATTGCCGGTGCATCCTGTGGATGTAACCCGCTCCGATTGGAATTGCACGATAGAAAAGTCGCGCCGTCAAACTGCGGCTATAGCCGAGACCAATCCTCACCCGTGCGACAGCTCCCACGAAACCCTCGCCCTTCGCATCGGCCTCCGCTATGTCCGCGGACTCCAGCAATCTGCCGCCGACGCCTTAATCAAGGAACGGGCTCGCGCCTCGTTCGCTTCCGTCGAAGACCTCGCCTACCGTGTTCCGCAACTTGCCCGCGACAATCTTGCGATCCTTGCCTCTATCGGCGCTCTCAACCGGATCTCACCGGAAGCAAAGCTTCATCGCCGCGACGCTCTCTGGCAAATAGAAAAAGCTGTGCGCAGAACCGGCCCGCTCCTGGAAGGAATTGTCGAGTGCGATCGGTCTTCGCCCCTGCGCCCCATGAATGTGGAGGAAAGATTGGTTGCCGACTATCACGGCACTGGGCTCACGACCGGACACCATCCCATGGCCTATCGCCGCGAGATTCTCCGCGCACGCGGCATCAAATCCGCCGTCGAAATCCGCGCGCTCCCCCATGGCAAAGAAGCAACCACGGCCGGTTGCGTTATCACTCGCCAACGTCCCGGCACCGCAAAAGGCATCATCTTTATGACCCTTGAAGATGAGACCGGCACCTCACGTGTCATCATCAGCCCCGATTTCTACGATCAGAACCGCATGGTCGTCCTTCATGAACGCTTTGTTCTGGTTTCCGGGATCGTCCAGAATCAGGACAATACCGTGCACCTGAAAGCCCGCAGCATCCAGCCGCTCTCGATCAGCGCCGCCTCTACGCCATCGCACGATTTTCATTAAGGTTCCGGAACACGCATAAGTTCGACAGTAACTGGCATTGTTACTAAAGTCCACTATTAGCGCCCTCACCAATGTCCCATCTCGAATGCGCTTCCGATAGTTTTCTTTTGCTCCCGGCTACGTCAACATAGAGCCATGAAAACCTCCCCCGTAATTGCGCTCTTAATTCTTTCTTCCTCACTAGCTTTCACCCAAGTAAAGATCACCACTAACTCCGTGCCGGCTGGAACCGTGAGTGTTCCATACACCGCCACCATCGCGACCAAGAATGGTGCGGTGCCGTTCGTGTGGTCCGCACAAGGCATGCCTTCCGGACTCACTCTGACGCCGTCCGCCGATACGCGCTCCGCCACTCTGACTGGCATGCCGACGACCACGGCGAGTTACAGCTTCAATATCTCGGTCGAAGGCCACGGCGGCCACGTTTCAACGGTTGCTTATACGTTGACGATCCAACAGGCCGCAGGCCACGTCGCGGATCTGAACTGGCAGGCGGGTGCGGGCCAGATAGTCGGCTATAATCTCTATCGCTCGACCACCCAGGGCGGCCCCTACAGCCAGGTCAACGGCTCGCTTCTCGCCGGAAACAACTTCAGCGACTCTGACGTGACGAACGGGACCTCCTATTACTATGTGGCCACCGAAGTCGACAGCCAGGGACAGGAGAGCGGGTACTCGAGCGAAGTGGTCGCGCAAATTCCGACCGGAAACTAGATAGCTTTTTCGGCAGGCGCGGCCGCGTTTCAGAGCGGCATGAGATCCCACGCAACGAAGAAGGGCGGATTCCTATCGGCCCTGAAGGAATGGTGCGAAAGGGGGGACTCGAACCCCCATGGGTTTCCCCGCCAGATCCTAAGTCTGGTGCGTCTGCCAATTCCGCCACTTTCGCGTCGCAAGTAACATATTAGCAACCCTGCGCCGCACTGTCGCTTTCCGCGTTGGCCACTACACCGGATTTTTTTGCTCTCTTGCAGGCACGGCAACGCAGCCAGGCAGGCGCATTCTCAGCTTTGAATCATTTGCCGGGCAGGTTGCCGCCAAGACGCACAGCCTCTTCGCAATGTACCTTAGCGGCACCCGTCTGGCCCATTCGCGTGAGCACATAGCAGAGATTGTTCTCATTCTGAGCATTACTTGGAGCCAGTCCCTCAGCGACCTCCAGATGGCGCCGCGCTTCCTCGTATTCGCCCATCTGTCCCAGCAGCGCACCAAGCTCACCCTGGGAATTCGCTCGATCAGGGTTGAGCGCGACCGCCTTGGCGAGAGTCGATCGTGCTTCCCGCAACTGTCCCGTGATCAGCAGTTGATGACCTAAGTTAGCGAGCGCGTCGCCATAGTCCGGAACGAGGGCAAGTGCCGCCCGCCACAAGGCGATTGCCCGCGGCGAGTTCCCCTGGCGCGCTGCGATCACGCCCAGGTTGTTTAACGCCTCCTCATAGTGTCTGCGGCGCGACTGGTCCTGCTGATTCTGCAGCCGGGATGCGTCGCCCAGTTGGTTGATCATTGCCGCCAGATCCACAGGCCGGCCCGCAACTCTCCCGAGTTGCTCGGATGACTCGATCGCTTCCTCATACTGCCGCTGTGCCTCACTCAGTTGTTTCTGCTCGCTGGAAAAGCTCTCCAGGTCGTGGGGTGTCATGTTGGCGTTCATGATGGCGTTTCCCAGCATGATGTGTGCGTGTGGATTCCGCTCGGTAACAACCACCGTGTGCTTCCACAACGTATATTCGCTTTCCCAAAAACCGATCTGTCGCACAGTGACAATGATGAATATCCCGAGCACGCAAAACACCGGAATCACTCGCCCTGCCATCGCTAGACGCCGAGCCCCGGCCCAACCATCCAGGCTCCACGCGATCATCACGAAGATTCCAATCAATGGAATGTAAGCATAACGATCGGCCAGCGCCGCTTCTCCTACCTGCACCAGCCCAATCACCGGAACCAATGTTCCGAGAAACCAGAACCACCCAACCGGCAAATACCTGTGCCGCCGCAGAATCACCACCAGCACCGTCACCGCCACCAGCACAAACGCTGACAGCGTCACTTGCCAGACGGGCAACGCATTGGCGGGATGGGGATAGAATGCCGCCAGATGGGCAGGCCACACCATCTTCCAAAGATATAACCCGTACGCCACCACCGAATTCTCTGCACGGACAGGGAATGAGAACTCTTCAAGGGTACGTACCACGCCGCTCTGCGCCTTTATGGTTATCCACGCGCTCACGGCCGAAAGAAGGAGCAGCGGTGCTTTCTCAAGCGCCAGTTGCGCGGCGCGCAGGCCGGCTGCGCTTGTATCCGCGCTTTTATCCATTCTGCCCAGTGGCCAATAATCCAGAAGCAACAAGACAAACGGCAAAGTAATCACCATGGGCTTGGCCATCAGTCCCGCTGCAAAAAGGGCTGCGACCAGAAGGTACCGCAGCCAGTCCGGGCGGCGCGCGTACCAGCCGTAAGCCATAATCGCCAGGAAGAAATACAGTGTGCTCAGCACATTTTTGCGTTCCGCCACCCACGCGACTGACTCCACATTCAGCGGGTGCGTAGCAAATAAAGCCGCCACGAACAGGCTCGGCGCCACGTGCTTTGTGCCCCAATACAACAGTAAGAACAACAAGACCGCATCCAGTGCATGAAGGAGCACATTGTGCAGATGGTGGGCCGCCGCATCCAATCCAAAAAACTGGCAATCGAACGCGTGCGAAAGCCAGGTCAGCGGATGCCAATTCGACGAAGATGTCGACGCGAACGCCCACGCGATCGTTTCCCAAGTAAGGCCGGCCACGACATGCTGGTTCCCTGTGACGTAGGACTGATCGTCCCAGATCACGAACTGGTTCCCGAGGACCGGAGAATAGACGGCCATCGTCAAGCCCGCCAGGGCGATGCACAGAATGCCTATCATCTTCTTACCGTGCAAGGGCCCCGCAGCCGTCCTTGGCGACCGGCTGCGGCGGGCATCAGCGCGTGCTTTAGCTAGCTTTTGGGATCGATTCATTCGTCAGCAGATTGCACCTATCTCATTCCGGCTCGCAAGTTGGAAGACACGCGACCCGCACGATCTCTGGCTGAGCTCACGGATTGACGCAAATAGGCGCTGCCCCGGCCCCGGATTGGACGGTTCCGCTATGCATAAAAATGTGCGCCGATACATGCTCTGACATTACTTGCCGGCATATGTTCGCGCCGAGCCGATACCCGTGCACGGGTCAAATCCCACCGTGCAGCGCGCATCCCCCTGCGTGATGTCATTAAACTCGGCATCGTATTCAGCAGTATTGGCCAGTTCGTTGTACATCATCGTAAGCTCCGCCACGCTTCCCTTCGCCTTGTTGCCGGCGGCGTTCACAATGCCGGCGAACGTCGGCGACGCCCAGCTTGTTCCCCCGACCGCATACCAGGCTCCCGCCAGGTAAATCGGAGCGCAACAATAGTCGGACGCCACATCCGGATAGCCACGCTGGCTTCCGACAACGCTCGCAACTGCGTTCTGGTATGCGGGCCTGGCCTCGTAAGGGCTCACGGCGCCGCCGCCCCCGCCCGTGTAGTAAGTCTCATCGACGAAGTTGCCGCCGCCATCGCGGTTGAAATATGTCCCTCCTACAGAGACCACGTTCGGCGATGCTCCCGGATAGATGCTCACTCCCAGGCCCGAATCGCCACTGGCCGCGAAATAGACTATTTTCTTATTCGTGAAGTACTTGTCCCAAAGCGTCTCCTGGCTAACCTCGGCGTCGCCCCAGCTCATACTTACCACCCCTCCGCCGGCCGCTTTTACCAGCTTGTTGGCAAGCGTTACCGCCGTCCATGTGGGATCGGTTGCGCAGGCGGTCTTGCACAACGGAGACTCCACCAGGTAAAGCTTGGCGTTGGGCGCCATTGCATGGGCCCATTCGATATCCAGGGCCTCCTCGACCTCCCAGTCCGAATACACCGGTGGTTTCTTCTTACCGGTCCAGGTCACCGTAAAATCGGCGGCTGGAATTCCGTAGTAGCTGGAAAAGGCCGCTAGATCCGCGGCTGCGGTTGGATAATCACCCGCATCGACAATGGCAATCGCTCCCCAGCCCGCACTTGGTACTGCCGTGCTCGTGGCAATCGGACATCCTGCGGGTCCGCTCACCAACTGGTAAACACAGGCAAGCGATCCGGGCGTCTCCACCCCGCTCGGCGGCGCGGTCGCTGGTACATCCGAGTCAACATAGAAGTAGTTCGTATGATGCCGCCCAGGCTGCGGAATGCTCGATTCCGGATAAATGATTCTGTGCCCGTTGAACACCGCTTCTACACGCCCCTGGGCAAAGACCCGCGCGCTGAACATGAGTAGAAAAAGACCACAAATCGCGCTCGCCGCGACTGCCGCGCAAATGGCTGGAAACCGTTTCATTATCTTCTCCTGTATGTATGGGACAACTTATGCGACCGACCGCTAACGATAATAGCTGAATCCGGCACATGCAGTCGGCTGAAAAAGCGCGCCAGACAGGCTCGGACAACAAATTGCACATTTAGTATCAATCTGCCGGCAGACTCGGTCCCACGCCTCTGGCAAACCTTCTGATCAAATGAGATCATCTACGAAATAGGGGATGGCGACTCATGGATCCAGATCCTTGCCGGGTCCGATTCCCGTTTCGCCAAGGCATGCCACGCCCGACACCAATTCCGCAGCGCTCTGCCGGTCACAACGGCGCGGCTCCGCCACCCCATCTTGGCGGAGGTGGCAACAATCGCTTTCGCGACGGCGGCGACTTCAAACCTGATCTTGTTCCCAACTACGGCGGGAGGCTGCGCGATGCAAGACTTGGCCTTGCCGTAGCGATGACTCCCATCGCCATGTTATTCATCTCGTTTACGGCGGTTTATCTTGTGCGCCGCGGATTCGTCAGCTTCGACCTGGCAGCCGATAGCTACGTTCGCGCTTGGGCTCCGGTGCAACTCCCATGGCCGCTACTCATCGCTAATACCGTCGTCTTGTTCCTAAGCAGCGTCACTGTTGATCTCGCGCGCCGGGCCGCCACGCGCGAAGCCGCGCTTGCCCCCGTCCAATCGATTCCGGGAATTTCGCTTGGCGATGAACGCCGCTTCCCCTGGCTGGCACTGACTACCGTCCTCGGATTTCTTTTTCTTGCCGGTCAACTGTGGGTGTGGAACACTCTTTCAAATCGCGGATTTCACCTGCAAGGGGGAACCAGCAGTTCTTTCGTTTATGTCTTGACCGCAATGCACGGCCTTCATCTTGCGGGCGGACTTTTCGCCCTGATCGTTGCCGATCTCGCCACCTGGTTCGACCGGCTTCACGTCGAAACGCGGCGCATCATCGTAGATATCACCTCGTGGTATTGGCACGCGATGACTGCGCTCTGGATTTACATTCTCATTCTTTTCTCCTTCGCCGCCCAATAAGCTCCTTACCACGTTTTATAATAGAAAGATTCGCTAGCGAGTTCTGACTCGTCTGTAGTCCAGGGGGAGATGTCCACAGATAGCATTATTGTTCGCGGGGCCCGGGTTCATAACCTCAAGAACGTCGATTTTGAGATCCCGCATAACAGCCTGACCGTCGTCACCGGAGTCTCCGGCTCCGGCAAGTCCTCGCTCGCCTTCGATACGGTCTACGCGGAAGGTCAGCGGCGCTACGTCGAGTCGCTCTCCGCCTACGCTCGCCAGTTTCTGGAGCGCATCGAGAAGCCTGACGCTGACGTGATTGAGGGCATCGCACCGGCCGTCGCAATCAAGCAGAAGAATTCGACCCGCAACCCCCGTTCCACCGTCGCCACCGCGACCGAAATCTACGACTACCTTCGTTTGCTTTTCGCCCGCATCGGCCGCACCTATTGCCTGCAATGCGGCGCCGAGATAGAGAAGGATACAGTCGATGAGATCGCCGGCCGAATCCTCGCCCTTGCCGATGGCACCCGATTGAATGTCTTATTCCCGATCCGTGTCCATACTTCCTCGGAACAGAAAAGTCCCAGAAAGTCTCGCGGCGCCAAGAAAACTCCGGAGTTTTCGCCACTCACCGAGGCCCTCAAAACCCGCCTCTTCGACCTGCGCAAGCGCGGCTTCAACCGCCTCTTCCAGAGTGGCCGGATCTTCGAATTTTCCACGCCCGAATCGCTGCTCGATGTCAATTTCAACCAGCCGTTGTTTGCCCTGGTTGATCGTCTTGTAGTCGCCGGCGACCAGCGCTCCCGCATTGTCGACGCCGTTGAAATCGCGTACCGTGAAGCAAGCGAAGTCATTTTTGAAGTCGCGCCCCGGGATGGGCATGGGGAGAGTGGCGGGCCCCCTCAGCGCCTTCGCTTCTCGCAGCGCTTCGAGTGCAAGAACGACGGTACCCGCTATGAGGAACCGGAGCCGCGCCTGTTCTCCTTCAACAACCCTTATGGCGCCTGCCCGGGCTGCCAGGGTTTTGGCAATACCATCGATTTCGATCTCGATCTTGTCATCCCCGACAAGGCAAAAACCCTCAACGACGGCGCCATCGAGCCCTGGACGAAGCCCAAATACAAATCGCTGCTTACCGAACTCAAGCGTTTCGCCCGTCAGGCCGCCATTCCGCTCGACGTCCCATGGCACGAACTCGACCTCGAACATCGGCGCCTGGTTCTTGAGGGCCAGGGCAAGTTTCCCGGTGTCCGTGGATTTTTCCAGTATCTCGAGCGGAAGAAGTACAAGCTCCACGTCCGCGTCTTCCTCAGCCGCTATCGTGGTTATTCTGTCTGCTCGGCATGCAATGGCATGCGCCTTCGTGTCGAGGCGCAGCAGGTCAAAATCGAGGGCAAGAATATTTGCCAGGTCTGCTGCATGACGGTCGAGGAGGCCGCCCGCTTCTTCAGCGAGTTGAAGCTTACGCCCGCGCAGGCTGAAATTGCCGAACGCCTCCTCGTGGAACTCCAGGAACGCCTGCGCTTCCTGAACGACGTCGGCTTGGAATACCTTACGCTCGACCGCCTCGCATCGACGCTTTCCGGCGGAGAGGCGCAGCGCATCCAGCTCGCGACTTCCCTCGGCTCGCGGCTGGTGGGCACGCTCTATGTTCTCGACGAGCCTTCGATCGGCTTGCACAGCCGCGATACGCACCGTCTCATCAAGATCCTTCACGGCCTGCGTGACCTGGGCAATACCATCCTCGTCGTCGAGCACGATCCCGACATCATGCGCGCCGCCGACCGTATTCTCGATCTCGGCCCCGGCGCCGGTGAAAGTGGTGGCAAAGTGATTGGGGCCGGCACCTACGCCGAAATTCAACACATTCCGCAGTCGCTCACCGGACGCTATCTGGCCAACGATCTGCACATCCAGATTCCGCCGCGCCGCCGCACACCCGGTTTGCACAAGATCAAAGTTACGGGCGCGCGCGCCCACAACCTCAAGCGCATCGATCTGGATATTCCTCTCGACATGCTGGTCGCCATCACAGGAGTCTCCGGCTCCGGCAAGTCTTCGTTGCTCCACGACGTTCTTTACCAGGGCCTTGCTGGGGCCAAGCGCCAAAGTGGCGGCAATGGTAATGGCGGCGCAGTGCCGTCGATTCTCTGGGAGAACATCGAAGGCCGTGACTACCTCGATGAGGTAGTGCTGGTCGACCAGTCTCCGATTGGCCGCACGCCGCGTTCGAATCCTGTCACCTACATCAAGGCCTTCGACATCATCCGTGAACTTTTCGCCGCGCTTCCCGAAGCAAAAAAACGTGGCTTCACCGCCGGGCATTTTTCTTTCAATGTCCCCGGCGGCCGCTGCGAAAACTGCCAGGGCGATGGCACCGTCACCGTTGAAATGCAGTTCCTTGCCGATGTCGAACTCATCTGCGACGAGTGCAAAGGCACGCGCTACAAGCCGCAGGTTCTGGAGATTCGATACAAGGGCAAGAACATTCACGAGGTCCTCAACCTGACCATCCGAGAAGGCCTGAAGTTTTTCGCCGACGTGCCGCGCCTCACCGAAAAACTCCGCGTGCTCGATGAAGTCGGCCTAGGCTACCTCCGCTTCGGCCAGTCCGCCACAACGCTCTCCGGAGGCGAAGCCCAGCGCATGAAGCTCGCCGCTCACCTGCAAACCGGCGCCCGCGCACCCGTCCATCACTCCGAAGGCGGCAGCGTGATGAAGCGCAAGCAGCACACGCTCTACATCTTCGACGAACCCACCACCGGCCTTCACTTCGACGACGTGAGCAAACTCCTCTTCGCCTTCCGCCGCCTGATCGACGCCGGCGGCTCCATCATCGTCATCGAGCACAATCTAGAAGTAATCAAAACCGCCGACTGGGTGATTGACCTAGGCCCCGAAGGCGGAGACCGTGGCGGCCGCATCGTCGGCGCCGGACCTCCGGAAACAATCGCGGAGCTACCGAATTCATATACGGGGCAATATCTGAAGCAGGTGCTGAACGGGTATGGGAATCACGGCTTCCAGTAGAATTAGGCCAAGTTTTTGTCCTTGTGAGCCCTCATGTTTACGACACTGTTTTACGTCACGGTTGCAATCGTGATGTTTGGCGTTCTTAGCCTCGCCCAAATGTTCATTAAAACCCGCGATTTGCGGTTGTGGCCAGCAATCCGTCGAGGCCGAGCGGAGATCAAGAAAATTGTTAAGCTTAGGGTCAACGACGCCGACGTTCTCAGTTTCGCGGGCGCCACCGCGATCAACCCCGGGCACTTATCGTTTCTCATCAAGACCAAGACGGACAAGGAGCGGGATGCTCTGCGTGAAGACCCTAAGATTTACCAGCAATTCCGCAGCGCCCTTAAGAAAGCGGGCTATCCAGAAACAACGAATCCCGTCGTGCACATTGGAATTGAGTCGCAGGAAACCGTTGATCGCGATTACGGAGGAAGCTGGCGAGAACTTATTGGATATCCTTAAGTGCCCTCCGTGCCCTCCGTGGTTTAAGCTTTTCTTGCACCTCTCTTAAGCAATGCGGCCCCTCGCCAAAGCGCTCCTCGTCTCGCTTCTCGTTACCCTCCTCGCCATGTCCGCCCTCGCCCAAACCATCGACACCCACACCACCGTCCGCCATCATCGCGAACAAGTCATCGACCAGCCCCCCGAAATCGCCCAGGCCGAAGATGCCCTCCAGAAAAACGACTTCTCCACCGCCGAAACGCTGCTGAAAAAAGCCCTCGATACCGATCTTCACAAAAACGATGCCCAGAAAAACGCCGCCGACTCCACCCCTCCCTGGCTCTACCAAGCCTGGTTCGACCTCGGCTTCGCGCTCAACGGCCTGCATCGCAGCGACGAATCCATCGCCGCCTATCGCAAATCCGTGGCAGCCAAGCCCGACGTTTTCGAATCGAACCTCAACCTCGGACTCATGCTCGCCCGCACCCACAATCCCGAAGCCGAGCAATTCCTCCGCGCCGCCACCACGCTCAAGCCCACCGCCCACGTCGAAGAAGGCCAAGCCCGCGCATGGCTCTCGCTCGGCCACGCCCTCGAAGATCGCGACCCCGCCCAAGCCATCGCAGCCTACGCCAAAGCCGCCGCGCTGACCCCGGCTGATCCCGAGCCGCATCTCTCCGCTGCCTTGCTTGACGAACGCGAAAAGCAGTTCTCAGACGCTCAATCCGAATATAAAAAGACTCTCGCTCTCGACCCGCACTCCACCGAAGCTGCCATCGGTCTCACCAACATCTACATGAAGTCGAACCAACTCGCAGATGCCGAGCCCCTTCTTCGCCGCCTCGTCGCCGACCGCCCCGATGATGCCGGTCTCCATCTCCAACTGGGCCGCGTTCTCGCCGCAGAAAATAAGAACGACGACGCCATCGCCGAGTTTCAGGCCGCTCTCAAGTTCTCTCCGAACGATCCCGCCGCCGAGCGCGACCTCGCCGACCTCTACGCCTCCACGAACAAAAACGATCTCGCCGAAGCCGCCTACCGCCCGCTCGTCGCCGCGCAGCCCAATGACGCCGATCTCCATCGCGCTCTCGGCCGAGCCTTGCTGCTCCAGAAAAAGTTTCCCGAAGCCCAGCAGGAGTTGCTTGTCGCGGTCCGCCTGAAGCGCGACTCGCCCGACGCGTACGTGGATTTGGGTTTCGCCGCCAATGAAAACAAAGACTATGAACTCGCCGTCCGTGCCCTCAACGGCCGCGAGATGCTGAATGCCGAGATGCCCGCGCTCTGCTTCTTTTGGCGCGCTACCGCTTATGACCACCTGGGCGACGTCAAGCACGCTTCCGCCGACTATCACCACTTTCTCGATTCGGCTCAGGGGAAGTATCCTGATCAGGAGTGGCAGGCTCGCCATCGCCTGATTGCGATCGAGCCCAAAAAGCGTTGACCATGCGTAGTCCTGTTTTGCGTATCTTCTTCTTCTTGACGGCTGCAGCTGCCTGCTTTGCGGCCGACGAATCCGTCGACTCGCTAAAAGCCCACGTCGATAAGGCCTCCACTGAAGATCGCGCCGAGATCTCCATCCGCATCGCCCAGCTCCAGCTTCGCGCTGCCGACAAGCTCTACAACGAAGGACGCGTCGCCGATGCGCGCGCCGCTGTTGATGACATCGCCAGGTTTTCAGAGAAAGCCCGCGATGCCGCCGTCGAATCGAAAAAGCACCTCAAGAGCACCGAAATTGCCGCGCGCAAAATGTCCGAGAAACTGCTCGACATCAAGCGCACTCTCGCCTTCGAAGACCAGGCTCCCGTCGACCAGGCCGTTCGCCGCCTTGAAGAGGTGCGTACAATTCTTCTCAAAGAGATGTTTGCCGACAAAAAGGATAAGAAGAAATGACCTGCCGTGCACGCGCCCGCGTCGCCTTCGGGCTCATTCTGCTGCTGTGGCCGCTGGCGTTGAACGCACAGCGCCAGCGCGACCCGCTCAATCCGCTGGAGATTGACCAGTTGCGCGACGCCATGCTCGAACCCGAGGAACGCTTGAAGCTTTACATTAAGTTTTCACGCGATCGTCTTACCGCTTTGGAACAAATGCGCGCCAATCCAAAAACGACGGACCGGGGCGCCCAGACCCACGACCTGCTTCAGGACTTCCTCACCATCTACGACGAGCTCAACGACAATGTCGATATGTATGTCGGGCGCAGGAACGACATCCGTAAACCGATGAAGACCGTCATCGAGGCCGACACCGAATTTCAGTCTAAACTGCGCGCTCTGCGGGGCGCCGCCCCGGCTGATCCCAAAGAGGCCAAGCAATACGAGTTCGTGCTCACCGACGCCCTCGAAACCGTGGACGCCAGCGCCGAGGAACACCGCAAAACCCTGACACAAGTCGAGGAATACATGAAGCACCAGAAGAAGAAGAATTAGATTCGGCGGAAGACGAACCTTACGAAATCGGCTGCCGGCGGCTCCCTTCTCTTTATTATCCGAATCTCATGTCGCTGAACCCAATCATTTCCTTTTCAACAGGAGTCACCCACCACCTCGGGTTTTGCCCCGCAACAGGCGCCGGACTGCTCAAAGCGAGACAGCACAGACACTACTTGGATATTTCCTATCGAGTCCCGGATGGCGTCTCGCAAGTGGGAGTTTTCGAAGTTCCAAAAACAATGCCGCGCACGCCGCAAGCAATCCTCTATGCTCGCACCAAACAAACCTGCAAACGTCACTCCTCCTGCACCTGTCAGGATTAAGGCTGCAATTGGATCGCGATTGCGACGGGACACTCGATAAACTGTCTCACTCAGATCCATTCCATTCACACGTCCGAAGACCACCGCAAAACCCTGGCGCAAGTCGAGGAGTCCCGGAAGAAGCAGAAAAAAAGCAGCTACAAGATGAACCCTGGTACTGGATAGTGGATAGTGGGTACTGGGTATCGAGTACTGGGTATCGGGCACTGGATACGGGCCGTCATGCTACTCTTCCCTCACCGTGTCTCCGCGCCTTTTGGAAATCTTCCACTCCGCTTTTGCCGAGCTTCGCCCCCGCACGCCCGCACCGAACATGCACATCTGTTTTTATCCATTTGTCTCCATCAACAACACAATTCGCCTGCGCCAGTCTGAGCTCTACATCCGGGTCTCTGATCTGCTCGAAAGCGCACCCGAACCCGTGCTGTATGCGATCGCACACATCCTGCTGGCCAAACTCTACCGCAAGCCAATTGACCGCACCTTCAGCACTCGCTATCGCCGGTACATTGCCAGCCACGATCTCGCCGCAAAAGCGCGCCTGGTGCGCCAGATGCGCGGGCGCAAGCACATCCATTCCGCGCGCGGCCACCACTACCATCTCGAAGAGATTTTCGACGAGCTCAACCGGCGCTTTTTCCACGGACTGATGGGACGCCCCCAACTCACCTGGAGCCGCGAGCACGCCCGCAATCGTCTCGGCCACTACGACCCCGCGCACAACGCCATCGTCATCAGCCGCGTTTTCGACGATCCGCGCATTCCCCGCTATGTGGTCGAATACATCGTCTACCACGAGATGCTGCACCTGAAGCATCCGGTCAAACTCCGCGGCAGCCGAAGATGCGTGCACTCACGCGAATTTCAGGAGGAGGAAAAACTGTTCCCCGACCTGGCCCACGCGAAGAAGTTTCTGCGGATTATCTGATGCCAGAATAACTATCCTTGCAGTCCATTTTCACCGTTTGGGGTTTGGCTTGATCGCACCACGGTTGACAGCAATCCCGGAGGGCCGCGGCGGCACCCGCGACCGACGGCGCGCGACCCCGTTCCCTGCCACCTTTTTCCGTGTGATGTGAATCACAACAAACCGTGACCTCACGCGTTGACCCCGCCGCCCTCGGCCCCGTATCCTATTAATATTGAAATTGAAATTCATTTTCAATATGAAACCCCCTGCGATCGAGGTCAAAAGATAGATGTTGTCCGCACTCATCGTCACTCTTCGCCAAGGCGCGGAAGCCGCGCTCGCTGCCGGTGTCCCCTTAGCCTTCCTGTTGAAACTGGCCTGCGACGATCTGCGCAAGTCTGCCGAGACCCCCGCCGGCCCTCCCTTCCCGGCGGCACTTGCCGGCTTGGCCCATCTCTCCGCGACCGCGCTCGCCCCGCCGATTCCATGGAGCCGCAAGAAGAGCGAAAACGATTTGGAAGCCGAAAACCGGCAGCCTCGGGTTGCGCTCGTCGATCTGGAGATCGGCGAGTGCGGAACCGTCGCCAGCATCTCCCTGCCCCCGGCCGAGGAGCATTTCCTGATGCGTATCGGCTTTTTCCCCGGCGCCCAGGTCCGGTTCTCCCGCCGCGCTCCTTTGGGCGACCCAAGCATTTATTCCGTGGACGGAACCGAGATTGCCTTGCGCGAAGAAACCGCGCGACACATCATGGTGAAGCGGACAGACGAACCGGCGGTAGGTAGCCCGTCGTGAATTCGACGCTGAACAGCCGATGCGGTTGCGACACCCCGACCGAACCACTGTTCTCCTTTGGCGACAAGATTCCGGAACCCAGGAAAGGTGAAGTCCGCACTGTCGCCCTTATTGGCCCGCCGAATTCCGGAAAGTCGACCCTCTTCAATCGTCTGACCCGGCTTCGCCAGAAAGTCGGCAACTACCCGGGCGTTACTGTTGAGCAACGCGTCGGCATGCTCGCCGGCGGACCGGAGGCCATCCGGATCATCGACCTCCCGGGCGTGTACAGCCTGACTCCCTATTCGGACGACGAACGCGTCGCCGTTAACGTGCTGACCGGAAAAATGGACGGGCTTCCCCGCCCCGATGCCATCCTGCTGGTGCTCGACGTCACTCATCTCTCCCGCCACCTGGTGCTGGCGGCGCCGGTGATCGCCCTGGGCTTGCCTACTCTCGTGCTCCTGAATATGGCGGATGTCTTTGAAAAGGGCGGCGGGTCGCTCGATGTTCTGAAACTGGCCGAGGAACTGGGAACCCCCGTTGCCATGGTAAGTGCGACGCTTGAAACCGGGTTGGATGTGGTCGACCGCTTCCTTCGCCAAAGCGCCACACCCACCTCGTCCGAATTGCTCCCCGTCCTGCCCGTTGTCCACGACCTTCCGCAATGCCGAAAGTGGGCGGGACAGGTTGGCAATCGAATCGATTACCAGCAGCATCTTCCCAGCGCGTGGAGCCGCCGTCTGGACGATGTATTTCTGCACAAGCTCTGGGGTCCTGTTATTTTCCTGATCGTCGTGGGCGCCGTTTTTCAGACGGTATTTGGACTTGGCCAGCCCATGAGCACGGCGTTTCAGGACCTGCTGACCCGGCTTGGGCAGCACGCCGCGACCATGATCCCAGCCGGACTGCTGCGTTCGCTTCTCCTCGACGGCCTCTGGAAGGGCGTCAGCTCCGTGCTGGTTTTCCTGCCCCAGATTCTTCTGCTCTTTTTGTTTATTGGCGTGCTCGAGGATTCGGGCTACCTGGCCCGCGCGGCACTGATTGCCGACCGCACCATGCGCGGCGTCGGTCTCAACGGGAAAGCCTTCATTCCTCTACTCTCGGCCTATGCGTGCGCCGTTCCGGCCATCATGGCCACGCGCACCATCGAGAACAAGCGCGACCGCATTGCCACGATCCTCATTGCTCCCTTCATGACTTGCTCGGCACGACTGCCTATCTACACCTTGCTGATCGCGGCCTTCATCCCCGATCGCCCCGTCGTCGGCGTCTTCCTCAGCGCCCGGGCTTGCGCCATGCTTTCGCTCTATGTGCTGGGCTTCCTTGCGGCCATTGTTACTGCCAAGCTTCTGAAGTCTTCGGTCCTCAAGTCGGCTGCCGTTCCGTTCGTGCTCGAGCTTCCCGAGTACCGGCGCCCCACAGTTCATTCCATTGGTCTCCGATTGCTTGACCGCGGCCGCGTCTTCCTGCGCCAGGCCGGCACGGTCATTCTGGCGGTCTCTCTGCTCGTTTGGGTGTTAACAAACCTTCCCCTGCACAATGGCGGCGTGCCGCCGCTCGAGCAGAGCGTGATCGCTCACCTTGGCCATGGTATTGAACCCGTGATCCGGCCGCTGGGCTTCAACTGGAAAATCGGTGTCGGCCTGCTCACCTCGGTGATCGCGCGCGAAGTGATAGTCGGAACCCTCGGCACCATCTATGGAACCGACCCGGCCACCCACGCTTTACCCCTTCAGAACGCTCTCCATCAGGATCTCACTCTGGCCGGCGCGATCGCGCTGCTGGTCTTTTTTGCCTTTGCCATGCAGTGCACCTCGACGCTGGCAATTGTGCGCCGGGAGACCAACAGCTGGAAGTGGCCGGCCATCCAGTTCGTCTATATGACCATTGTTGCCTACACCGCCGCGTTCACGGCTAACCAGGTATTGTCCAGGCTGCTCAGGTAGGAGCGCGGCCGTGTTCCGCTTCCTTCTTTACGGAACTTTACCGTCTCTCCGCGCAAGTTCGCCTATAATCAGCGTTATTGCAATATGAGGCTGGGAGAATCCCGACTTTCGGAGAAATGACAATGAAAACACTCAGGTATGCGATGCTGATGCTGGCGCTCGCGCTGTTTGCGCCCCCGATCTTGCTGGCTCAAGG
>Ga0335080_10000742_pt1 | contig 30560 bp, 23 predicted proteins | sample Lox_Sample_34_FD_206720 | JGI IMG/M metagenome (GOLD analysis project Ga0335080, IMG submission 206720) | Soil microbial communities from Loxahatchee National Wildlife Refuge, Florida, United States - Lox_Sample_3.4 | ecosystem: Environmental > Terrestrial > Soil > Wetlands | place: USA... | reverse complement strand
TCCACGACATGACCGTAGCCGTGAGCAGCGATGGCGGGCAGAGCTTCACGGAGCCACGGCGCATCGCGGAGGACAACTGGAAGATTGACGGCTGTCCGGATTCCGGCCCGGCCGTAGCTCGCAGCGGGAAGCGAATCTATGTCGCTTGGCTGACCGAGGCGCGGCCGGAAATCAGCGGGGTGCGGCTTTCGTGGACCGACGACGGTGGCGCCACCTGGGCTCCCGCGATTATGGGCTCGCAGGGAATTCTGGACGCGAACTATCCGGCGTTCTCCGTTGGGGACGACGGTCGCGCCGTGCTGGTGTTTCAGGGGCGCGATGCACACGCAAAAGCGGGCTGGAGCCCGTTCGGCGTCTATGCCGTCGAGATCAGCGCCGACGGAAAACTTGGAGTTCCGACTCCCGTGCCCGGTATCACCTCGTCTGCGCAGCGGCCCACTGTCGCCGCGGGAACGGGGGGTCGGCTCTATGTGGCTTGGACGAGCACGGCCGACAACCAGAAGGCTGTTTACCTGTCTCGCGGTCGGAGCGCGCACTAGCCGGGAGCGAAAGGAGAGGGCGAGAAATGAGTCTCCTGTTGCTGAAGCTTGCTCTGCTGGCGGTTCCGGCCGCGCTGACGCCGCGGCAGCACGCGGAAATCCAGCGGGTCGAGGATGCCCTGCTTGCGCCGTGTTGTTACTCCCAGTCCGTGGCGCAGCATACGAGCCCCGCAGCCGAGCAGATGCGTGAGGAAATCACCCAGATGGTGGCTTCCGGCGAAAACGAGGCCGCGATTCTGGCGCATTACAAGGCGCTTTACGGAGAGCGCATTCTGATCGTCCCCAGTGGCGGGACCGGCAGAGTCCTCTTCGCTCTCCCGGCCGTGGGAGTAGCTTTCGGTGCGGCCTTATTGCTCCTGTTTCTGCGAAGTGCTCTGACGCCGAGAGCGAATGCCAACGTGCCCACTGTCGCGGGTACGCCCGGCAGCTCGAGGGACAGTTCTCGAGAGGAGATCGGCCCACTGGGAGCGGATGACTTTTGAGGACGAGTGGGATGCCGGGTCAAGGGCAGAACTGGCGTGGAGAATCGCCATCCCCACGGAATCAGGGGGTCTGCCTGCTGTGCGACCTAAGGAACGGTGAATCGGCGACGATCACAGAGATTGCCGGCGATCATCCCCAACCCCAACTGTTGGAGGGTTATGGATTCGTTCCGGGCGTACGGGTGGTACGAGAGCGGACCGCACCCCAAGGTGACCCGATCATTTTTCGGATCGAAGGACGCTTAGTCGCTCTCCGGCGCGAAGATGCGCTGCAGATCTCGGTGAGGCGAGAAGAGCGGGAATGAGCTTGGGCACTATTCCAGCGGCACGCGAGCGGAGCGGGGCCCAGGCCGGGAGTTCGACACAGGTTCGTCCAGGGATCCGCGCGGTGGCGCTGGTGGGACCGCCGAATTGCGGGAAATCGACGCTCTACAACCGCCTGACAGGGACGCGACAGAAGGTTGCGAACTATCCTGGCGTCACCGTGGAGTACCGCGTTGGAAAACTGGCGAGTGACAGCCGCATCTCCTTGATTGACTTGCCCGGCATCCGGGGCAGACAGCCACATTCGGAAGATGAAGAGGTGGCCTGGAAGGTCTTGCAGGCAGAGATCCCTGGAGTGCCACCGCCCGACGCAGTGTTTCTGATTCTCGACGCGACTAGGCTCGACTTCCAGCTGCCGCTGGCCTTGGAGGTGCTAGCCCTTGGCCTGCCCACGCTGGTGCTGGTGAATCTTGCTGACGCGCTTCTGGAGCGCGGCGGCGCTCTGCATGTGGCGTCGCTTGAGGAGTCGCTCGGAGTTCCCGTGGGTCTCGTCAGCGCGACGCAGGGAACGGGGCTCGAGCGCATCGGACAGTTTCTGAAAGGAGATGGCCCAGTTAAGCCACTGAAGCTGCCGCCCGTAATCCAAGACTCGTCGGGATGCAGAACCTGGGCCCGGCGCGTGGCAGAGGACTCGCGCTACCGCTTGCCGAAAGAGTCGAAGTGGACGAGGCGCCTGGACTCGCTTTTCCTGCATCCGTTCTTCGGTCCCGTGTTCCTATTGCTGGCCACGGTGTTCGTTTTTCAGTCAGTTTTTAGCGCGGGGCAGTGGCTGGGAAACGGGATAGACGGAGGACTGAGGCGTGCCGACGCAGCAATCCGGCCGGCGATTCCCAATGAAATGTTGCGTTCGCTGTTGATGGACGGACTGTGGAAAGGGATGGGTTCCGTGATTGTGTTTCTTCCTCCCATCCTGTTGCTGTTCCTGTTCCTCGGCCTGATGGAGGATTCCGGATATCTGGGTAGAGCCGCGGTGATTTCAGACCGGATGATGGCCCGCATCGGGTTGAATGGGAAATGCTTTATTCCGTTGCTCGCTGGATATGGATGCGCCGTCCCCGCCATCATGGCCACTCGGGTTGTGGGTAGCAAACGAGACCGGCTGGCGACGATCTTCGTGATCCCTTTCATGACCTGTTCGGCCCGCCTGCCGGTGTATACCCTTCTGATTGCCGCATTTGTTCCGCAACGGATGCTTCTCGGAGGACTTATCGGTTTGCGAGCCTGCACTTTGCTGGGACTGTATATGCTTGGATTCCTCGCAGCCGTGGCAACGGCGAAATTGCTGAATTCCACCGTGCTCGACAATTCCCGCATGCCATTCGTGCTGGAGTTGCCGGAATACAGGCTGCCGCGGTTGAGGTCGCTTGCCCTTATTCTGCTCGAACGCGCGAAGATTTTTCTGGCTCAGGTGGGGACTGTGGTGCTTGGAGTGAGTTTTGCAATCTGGTTCCTGGTTCACCTTCCGATTCGGACCGGGCAGCTTGCCACGATGAACGACAGTTTGCTTTCTCGCGCCGGGCATTGGCTCGAACCGCTGGTCCACCCTCTCGGTTTCAACTGGAAAATCGCCGTCGGCCTGCTGACCTCGTTCGTGGCCAGGGAAGTGATGGTGGGTACGCTGGGAACGATCTACGGCGCGGATCCGGGCGCGACCACACAGAACCTGGGGGCCGCGCTCCAGCGGGATTTGACCCTGCCGGGTGCGATGGCCCTGCTCGTGTTTTTCGCGCTGGCCATGCAGTGCACGTCCACATTTGCAGTGGTCCGGCGGGAGACAAATAGCTGGAGGTGGCCCGTCCTGCAGTTTGTGTATATGGGTACTCTGGCGTACGTATGCGCCTGGATCGTCAATCTGTGTTTCGGTCTCATTCTGTAAGCAGCTCCCTTGCATACGACGGACACGTGGACGGAGCGGCTGCGCGACTGGCTGAACGAACGAGGACTGCTCACGAGGCACGGGGGATAGGGCGCGCACCGGGCCGGGCCAAAATGGAGCCCTTCCACGCGCTTGACAAGGCCTGTGTGTTTTCGTCAAATGCTTGGCGTCCGCTGTGGACGCGATTGTTGCAAGAAGCGTCGCAAAGAACGGACTTGGCCTCTTGCGTTAAGCGCAGAGGCTTGATCGTCCCGACCCGGCCATGACACGTACCACGCGCCTTCGCGCCTTGATCCTGCTGACGGCCTTTCTGTGCGCGCCGGCGGCCGAAGCCGCGGCGGTGTTGTTCCCAGCAGTGGAAAGCTGTTGCTGCTGTGAAGGCAACAGCGACGGGACGTGTCCGATGCGACGCAGCGGGAAGGGCGCCGCGAAGGATTCGGCGGCGAAGTCGTGCCGATGCGGTGTTCGGCAGGCGCCGCTGCCGGCGGTGCACCAGCAGCAACACGCGACGGAAGCGGTGCTGTCGGCTCCAGCCATGACGGCAGGGCCGGCGCTCCATCGCCGGTCAGTACGCCGGGCAGAGCCGCCGACGATCGTCCGATCCGTTTCTCCCCCCCTACAGCCTCCTCGTACCTCCTCCAGTCGCTAGTCCTGCGGTCGAAACAAAGAAAACTGCGATGAGGAGGAGTTGTGTTTACACGTGCGTGGGGCGTTCGTCTTGCGTTCTTTTTTGCAGTATCCGCAGGTTTGCTGTCTGTTTTTTCTTCACGAGGCTACGCGCAGGAAACGGTGGACCAGGCGAGTGTGAGCGGGCAGGTGACGGACTCGACTGGAGCGGCTGTGCCCGGAGCGACGGTTACGGCGCGGCAAACCGACACGAACGTTTCGAGCAGCACGAAGACGGACGGCGAAGGGAGGTTCCGGTTCCCGTATCTCCGGGTCGGGCCGTACGAGATAGCCGCGCGGCAGCAGGGTTTTGCGGATGCAACACGCTCGATCACGCTGACGATCGGCGCTGCCTTCGAGCTGCGGATTTCGCTGGCGGTCGCCTCTGCCGCCTCCGAGGTCACCGTGCATGAGGAAGCCGCAGTGATTGACGCGGCACGCACGCAACTGGCCGGGACGATCCGCCAGGATGAAGTAAAAACGCTGCCGCTCAACGGCCGGAATTTTCTGGACCTCACGGTTCTGGTGCCGGGCGTTTCGCCGACGAACACGGCCAGCACACAGCTTTTCGCGGAGACTTCGGCGGTACCCGGCCAGGGCATTTCGGTCAATACGCAGCGCAACTTCTCGAACAGCTTCATCGTTGACGGGCTCTCCGCGAACGACGACGCCTCCGGGCTGGTGCTCTCGCTCTACGGACTGGACGCCGTGCGCGAGTTCCAGGTGGTGACCTCGGGCGGACAAGCAGAGTTCGGGCGCGCCATGGGCGGCTACGTGAACGTGGTGACGCGCAGCGGAACCAACCAGCTGCACGGCGACGTCTACGGATACTTCCGCAACCAGAGTCTCAATGCGTCCAACGCGCTGACGGGAGCGACACTGCCGATGACGCAGGGACAGTATGGCGTGAGCCTCGGCGGACCGATCGTGAAGGACCGCACGTTTTACTTCACGAATTTCGAGCAGCGCCTGCTGAACCAGGCGGGCAACCCGGTCATCACAATCACGCCCGCAAACGTGGCGGCAATCAACGCGCGCCTGACCGCGGTTGGTTTCCAGGGCCCGCTGGTCTCGACGGGGATCTACCCGAATCCCGTGCATCTCGTGAACTTTCTGGGGAAAGTGGACCATTCCTTCAGCGCGAAGGACCAGTTCAGCGTGAGGTACAGCCTGTACGACGCGAACGCCACGAATTCGCGAGGCGTAGGCGGGCTGAGCACGGTGAGCGCGGCGGCCGGGCTCGAGGATCTGGACCAGACGGTGGCGGTCAGTAACGTGTACACGATTTCGACGAGCACGGTGAACGAAACGAGGGCACAGTTCACCAACAGCGACCTGCACGCGCCGCCGAACGACACGGTCGGCCCCGCGGTGAGCATCAGCGGAGTGGCGACGTTCGGCAGGCTTTCCTCTTCGCCAACCGGGCGGCTGGACCGGCTGTTCGAGATCGCCGACAACGTCTCGCACCAGCACGGCGCGCACGCGCTGCGTGCCGGCGCGGACTTCCTGTACAACGACCTGACCATCACCTTTCCCCAGCAGATTCTGGGCAGCTACGCGTTCGCGAATTTGGCGAACTTCCTTGCCGGCACCTACTCGACGTTCACGCAGACGTTCGGCAGTCCGGTGGTGCCGCAGACGAACCCGAACGTGGGCTTCTACGGCCAGGACGAGTGGCGGGTGAATACGCAGCTCACGCTGAACTTCGGAGCGCGCTACGACCTGCAATTCCTGAAGACGATCAACACGGACACGAACAACATTTCGCCGCGCGTGGGCGTGGCCTGGGCCCCGTTCCGCTCGCGGCGGACGGTGATCCGCGCGGGGTTCGGCCTGTTCTTTGACCGGGTAGCGCTGCGCCCGCTGGCGAACGCGTTGCTGTCCGGCGGGAATACCACCGACCTCGGCAACATCCAGCTTCTCTCCACAACGTTGAGTTTCGGCCAGACCGGAGCGCCCGTGTTCCCGGCTATCCTGGCCACGGCGCCGACGGGATTGCCGGTAAGCTTCAGCACGATGAATCCGGACATGGAGAACGCTTACTCCGAACAGGCCAGCCTGGAAATCGAGCAGCAGGTGGGAGCGCGCGGCACATTCAGCGTCAACTACCAACACCTGCGGGGCGCGCACCTGATTGTTTCCCTGAACCTGAATACCCCGGCGTGCACGGCGGCCGTGGATCCGGTGAACCTGTGCCGGCCGAATCCGGCGTACCAAAACAACAAACAGTACTCGCCGGCGGCGGACTCACAATACGATGGCGTCTCGCTGTCCTACGTGCAGCGGCCGGTGCGCTGGGGCTCGTTCCGCGTGTCCTACACATTCTCGAAAGGGCTGGACGACGTGAGCGAGTTCTTCTTCAGCGCGCCGCTCAACAACTTCAACATTCATCAGGACTGGGCGCGTTCCGACGACGACCAGCGCCACCGGGTGATGTTCAATGCGACAGCGCACACGTCACTGGAGCCGGGCAAGACGGTGTGGGAGCACATCAGCCACGGTTTCCAGCTCAGCGGCATCCTGACTTACTACTCTTCGCTGCCGTTTACCATTGTGTCGGGAGCGAACACGATTCAGACGACAGCGGGACGGCCGTGCCCGGGGCTGGCGGGCAATTCGCCAGCCTGCACGGGCAACGTGACGCTGATGATCGGGCGAACCACAGGGACGGGATTCGACCTGATCAATCTGAACGCGCGGCTCAGCCGCACGTTCCCCGTGGGAGAGCGCGTTCGCATTGAGACCATCGCGGAACTGTTCAATGCCCTGAATCATCCGAACTTTGAAGTGCCGAACACGTCCTTCGGCACGGGCGTCTACCCGACGAACCCTTCGGCGGCGTTTGGAAAACCGACGGCAGTGGCGGACCCGCGGGGAGCACAATTGGGCCTACGGATTCTGTTCTGAATTGATTTGTACCGCGAGCCGAGGAGGCGGAAATGAAGAAAACCGGGCATGCGGCGAGACCGGGAATGAAGGCGGTGGCCGGCGTGCTGCTGATGTTTTCGCTGGGGGGCCCGGTGGTTGAGCACGGCCCGGCTTACCGGTTCGCGCCGCACACTCGCGCTGTTTTCGGAACCGCCGCCTGCACCTCGCCGCAGGTGGGTGTTTCGCCGTCAGGGGGCCTGTTCGTACTCGCTGTGTGCGGCCAGGCGCCGAATCAAACGCTTAGCCTGGCGATCTCCCAGAATGGAGGCGACTCGTTTCAAGCGCCGGTGGCGGTGAGCGGGGTCGGCGCGTCATTGCGCTCCGGCGGGGAGGCGAGTCCGAGCCTTGGCGTGACCCCAACCGCGATTTACGCGCTGTGGCAGCAGATGGGAGCGCAGGGAGGCACGGAACTGCTGGTCGCGCGCGAGCCGTCGCCGGGGGCTCCGTTCCAGGAACCGGTACGGGTAACGGACAAGACCCATCCGTCATTCACCGGGTTTTCGGCGCTCGGCGTGGCGCCCAACGGGGACGTCTACGTGGTGTGGCTGGACGGGCGTTCACCCGCGGAGACAAAGGGGAGGTTCTCCGTTTATGTGGCGCGGTCCTCGGATCGCGGCGCGAGCTTTGGGACGAACGTGCAGGTAGCAAGCGGAGCGTGCCCGTGTTGCCGGCCGCGGGTGGCATTCGGCGGCGACGGCGAGGTCTACGTCTTCTGGCGGAAAGTTTTTCCTGGGCAGGTGCGGGATATGGTGGCTTCGGTCTCCGCAGATCAGGGCGCGACTTTCGCTTCGCCGGTCAGGGTCGCTGAAGACGATTGGCGAATCAACGGGTGCCCCGAATCCGGCCCCGTGGCGACGGCCGCCGGGGGGAGAATGTATGTCGCGTGGATGACGGAGACCGACCGCCGGCGCGCCGGCGTCGAGATTTCCTGGAGCGACGACCACGGGAAGACCTTTGCGCGCCCTGTGCTTGCATCCCGGGGAGTGCTCGACGCGAACCACCCGTCGCTCTCGGCCACGGAGTCGGGCGCACTGCTTGTCTTTCAGGGGCGGGGCGAACGCAAGGACGGCGACTGGAGCCCGCTGCGGCCGCACTTGGTGACGATCAGCCCTGACGGGAGCATCTCGAGGCAGATGCCGGTCGCAGAGGGCACAGGATCTGCCGCCTACCCGGTTGTAGCCGCTGGCGGCGCCGGGCGCGCCTTTGTTGTGTGGGCGGAATCGTCGGAAAAATCGCCGGCGGTTTTTCTGGCGAGGGGGCGGGCGGCGGAGCCCGATCGCGCGGCGCCCTCAGGCGAGTGAATCCACGTCGTGGATGGAGGGCACTTCGCGCTGGACACCGCCGCGGACTTGATTGCCCAGCTCACGCGCGACTTCCTGAAGTAGGCTTTCCACCGGATACACGAACGCCTCGCGAGGGCTCCCGCAGACTGGGGACGCCTTCGTTTCCTCTCTTGCGATCTCAGACGTTGAGCGCGTGCATCAGGAATCCGGCGATCCCACCTCCGATGAGTGGACCAACCACCGGTATCGGCGCGTAGCTCCAGTCCGAGCCGCCTTTTCCGGCGATCGGCAGGACGGCGTGGGCGATGCGCGGCCCGAGGTCGCGCGCGGGATTGATCGCGTACCCGGTGGTGCCGCCGAGCGATAGGCCGATGCCCCAGATCAGGGAGGCGACGAGATACGGCCCCAGCCCGCCGGCGAGGCTGCCAACCGCCCTCGAGGAGATCGCGCCGACAATGAACACCAACGCGAACGTTCCGATGATTTCGCTGATGAGGTTTGCAACCGTGTTCCGAATGGCGGGACCAGTGCAAAAGACGGCCAGCTTCAGGTCCTGCTGTGGCGTTTCTTTCCAATGGGGAAGGTAATGCAGCCAAACGAGCGCGGCTCCCACGAAGGCTCCAAGCAACTGTGCGGGAAAATAGGACGCCAGCTTTGAGTAGTCTCCCGAGTAGACAGCGAAGCCCAGGGTGACTGCCGGATTCAAGAAGGCATCCTTGCTGCCGCACGCTATCGAGACGAAGACTCCCACCATCACCGCGAAGGCCCATCCGGCCGTGATCACGATCCAGCCGGAGGACTCGGCCTTCGACTTCTTCAGAAGCACTCCAGCCACGACGCCGTCGCCAAAAAGGATGAGGATCGCTGTGCCGATGAACTCACCGAACGCCGGGCTGTTCATGTTGTTTCCTTCCAGGGAGCGTTGGCGCCTTGATCGGAGCCGAATGGTGCTGTGCAGCGCGAGCTACTCCACCCAGTTGAACGAGCGCGTGACCGCTTTCTTCCACTGCGCATAGAGCCGGTCGCGCGTCACATCATCCATGCGCGACTTCCATGTGTGATCCACGCCCCACTGCTTTTTCAGTTCGTCCTGGCTCTTGTAGAAGCCGACCGCCAGCCCCGCGGCATAGCTTGCGCCCAGCGCCGTCGTTTCCCGAATCAGCGGGCGGATGACGTCGCGGTCCAGGATGTCCGCCTGGAACTGCATCAGCAGTTCGTTGCCGACCATGCCGCCGTCGGTGCGCAGCGACTCGAGCTTGGTGCCGGAATCCAATTCCATGGCGTCCAGCACTTCGCGCGTCTGGAAAGCCGTAGCTTCCAGGACGGCGCGCGCCAGGTGTCCCTTATTGGCGTAGCGCGTGAGACCAACGATCACGCCGCGGGCGCTGGTCTGCCAGTACGGAGCGAACAGTCCGGAGAACGCCGGCACAAAGTAGACGCCGCCGTTATCCTTCACCGTGCGCGCGAGCGTCTCGATGTCCGCGCTGTTCTGGATCATGCCCAGGTTGTCGCGAATCCACTGCACCAGCGCGCCGCTGATGGCCACACTGCCTTCGAGCGCGTAGTGCGCGGGCTCCTTGCCCAGCTTGAAGGCTACCGTTGAAAGCAGCCCGTACTTGGAGTGGACCGGCGCGGTTCCCGCGTTCATCAGCAGGAAGCAGCCGGTGCCATACGTGTTCTTGGCCTGCCCGGTCTCGAAGCACGTCTGCCCGAAGAGTGCGGCCTGCTGGTCGCCCAGGATGCCGGCGATGGGTATATCCTTCACCTCGGGCGGCTGGGCCTGCCCATACACCTCGCTGCTGGAGACGATGCGCGGCATCATTGACTCCGGAATGCCGAAAAGCTTGAGTTGGCCCTTATCCCACGTGAGGGAATGCAGGTCCATGAGCTGGGTGCGGCTGGCGTTGGTCACGTCGGTGATGTGCACGCCGCCGTTCTGCCCGCCGGTGAGCTTCCACACCAGGTAGCTGTCGATATTCCCGAAGAGCAGATCTCCCGCTTCAGCCTGTTCCCGCGCTCGCGGCACGTTGTTCAGAATCCACCGGATTTTCAGCCCGCTGAAGTAGGTCGCCAGAGGGAGTCCGGTGAGCATGCGGAAGCGGTCCGCGCCGCCGTCGCGCGAGAATTCCGCCACGTAGTCGTCGACGCGCGTGTCCTGCCACACGATTGCGTTGTGCACCGCAACCCCGGTCCTGCGGTTCCAGACGATGGTGGTTTCGCGCTGGTTGGTGATGCCGATGGCCGCAACGTCCTTGGGACGGATGCCGCGCTGTTGCATGGCGTCGGTCATCACTTCGTGCAGCCGCCGCCAGATTTCTTCCGGGTCGTGCTCCACCCATCCGGGCGTGGGATAAATCTGTTCGTGCTCCTTCTGCGAGACGGAAACAATCCGTCCGGTGGCGTCGAAGATGATGAACCGGGTGCTGGTCGTTCCCTGATCGATGGCGCCTAAATAGGTGGACATGGCGTTGTTCCCTCCGGCTCGCGCCGCCTAATCGCCGGCGGCCGAACTGCCTGCGGGGGTCAGCCCGGCGCGATCGAGAAGAAAATGGATGCGATCAGTGTAGCGGGTCACGGCCTCATGCTCCTGCGCGGCGGTCCATCGCAGTTCCCGCGCCATCAGCGACCCAGTGACCGGCGCGGCTTTCTCGGCGTCCCGCCAGGAATAGAACTGCAGTCCGGTCCTCCGCGAGAGCACGTCCTCGATCGTCTGCGCAAGCTCTTCGCGGACGGCATACACGACTTCCGCCTGAATCGGCGCGCCGCCGGGAATCAACGGCTGTGCCAGAGTGGGATCGGCCTTGGCCAGCTCCAGCACTTTCCACGCTGCGGTTCCAAACTTCAGGGCGAGATGGCGGGCCGTGGCTTCGGAGAGATGATTGGCTTCGGCCAGCTTTTCCCGCAGATCGGGGGCGAAGCCGACGCTGCCGTGGAGGACGTGCGAACGCGTAGGGCACTCGCTCACAGCAACGCCCATCTCTTTTTGCGCGGCGTTGATGGTGTCTTCCGCCATTGCGCGGTGCGTGGTCCACTTGCCGCCCATAATGCTTATCAGGCCGCTCTTCGGTTCGATTTCGATTACATCGTCGCGCGCCAGCTTCTCGGTGCTGCCGGCTTCGCCCGAGCTGACCAGCGGGCGCGCACCGGCGTAGCCGCTCACGACGTCCGACGCCGTCACCGGCTTCGCCAGGTAGCGGTTCAGTTCGCCCAGCATGTATGTGATTTCCTCGGCGGTAACGTAGAAATCGTCGCCCGGCTCCGCATCCCGCTCCGTGGTGCCCACCAGCAATCGTCCGCCCCAGGGCACGGCGAAGAGCACGCTTCCCGAAGCGGTCTTGGGAACCAACATCGCGTCTTTGCTGGGAAACAGCTCGGTCGGGAACAGGATGTGAGAACCCTTGCTGAGCCGCATGCGCGTGGGCAACGACGGCGCGGCCACCTGTCGAAGCAGGTCTGCAAAAGGCCCCGTAGCGTTGACGATCACGCGCGCCTGAACTTCGAACTTCTCTCCGGTCAACTGGTCGCAAGCCTTCACGCCGGTCAGCCGCCCGCTCGCGTCCCGCAGGAAGTCTGTAACGCGAACGTAGTTCGATGCGTGCCCCCCGGCGTCCGCGAAGGAATGGACCAGAGCCAGGTTGTAGCGCGCATCGTCAAACTGCCCGTCCGCGTATTCCACGGCGCCCAGCAGGCCCTCGCGGTTCAGTCCCGGCATGCGCTCGAGCGTCTCCTCCAGCGACAGGAATTGGCTCGGCGAGATGCGCGCCGATCCGGCCAGCCAGTCGTAGATCTTCAGCCCCACGTCGAGATACGCGACGTCCAGCCAGTGGAAGCTCGGCACCAGAAACTCGAGCTTCCGCGTAAGGTGCGGCGCGTTGTCGAGCATGCGCACGCGCTCGTGCAGCGCGCGGACGACCACGTGGTACTGCTTCGGATCCACGTCTTTGACGGCCTCTTCCAGGTAACGCACGCCGCCGTGGATAATCTTCGTCGCCGCGCTGGAAGTGGCCCCGGCAAAATCGCCGCCTTCGAGCAGCACCGTGCTGTGCCCGCGCAGCTGCGCGTCCAGCGCACAACCGGCTCCCGTGGCGCCTCCCCCGACCACGCAAATGTCGAACGACTGGCCCTTGATTCCCCGCAACTGCTCGGCTCGGCCTCGCATGCGTCCCTCACTTTCCCTAGAAGGTGACCTTCGTCCGGAATCCCAGCACCGCGGCATTGTGCAGGCTGCTGTTGCCGCCAACGTCCACGTAGTACTGAAAGGCCGGCTGCACCAGCCAGTAGCGTGTGATCTGGAATAAGTAGTTCAACTCGGTGGCCTTCTCCGTTCCCGGCGTGAGCGGCACGGGCGGCGTGCCGATAAACCGGTACGGGTCGGCGATGCGGCTGTAGATAAAGGCAAATGCCACGCTGTCCTGCGACCGGCCGGAGAACGGCGCGTTATAGCGCGCGCCGGCAATCGTCTGGCTGTTGAAGCGGTTCACATCCTCCGGGCTCCAGTCGTATGAGAACAGGAGATCCAGCCCGCGATTCGATCCGGCGCTTTGCCGGTAGACGGCCTGGTTCGCATCCACATAGACAAGGTGGTTGCCGCGCGTCAGATTACCCGCGGCGTCGGTGAACCTTCCGTCGTTGTACGCCGCGCCGACCTTGTACTTCCCCGGATAGACCTTCCGGTGGTCCCGCGCCTTTTTCCCCGCGGCCTCTCCCTGGTCGAAGAGGTAGCCCGCTTCGAAAACGAACACCGCGGAATCACGAATCGCGAAATGGAAACCGTCGGTGTCCTGCTCGTACGGATTGCGGTTGCCGGCCAGGGCCGCGGCCTTCACGTAGAAGCTCTCCACGGGTGCGACACGCAGCTCGAACGCAGGCGTGGCCGCGGGGTCGAAGGATTCGAAGGTCGTTGGGAAAAGATTTCCGAGCGCGTAGTCCAGCGGCTCGATCAGGTACGACGCGCCGTACTCCTGATTGCCGTAGAAATCGAGCCCGGCAAACTGGCCCGCCTGGATGAAGAGCTTGTTGTTAAACAGCGCCTGTTGGAACCACCAGGAATCAAGACGCGTGGCATGCGCGCTCACCAGTCCGCTGGGATTGGCCAGTGTGCCGATCTCCCCGCCGAGATTCGTGCCGAATTGCCACAGTCCCGTGACGTGAAACGTCAGGCCTTTCCATCCCGTCAGCTTCCCGAAATCCACGTCCAGCGTTCCGCGGGCGCGGCCCCAGCCTGCGGCGTTCTGGCCTGGCCCGCCGACAGGATTCCCCTGCAGGTCCGTGACGTAGAAGAAATCGAAAGCAACGCCCTTCGAGGCCAGCGTGTCCCGAGTTCCTCCCCAGTTCCCGAGCAGGTAGTTCCGGTCATGTGAGAAGAGTGAGGAGGAGCCGCCTCCGTCGGAATCTGAAGAGTCGTCGAAGGATTGTGCTGCTACCGGCGTGGCGACCAGCGCGAGGAGAAGAATACAGCAGGCGGGCGCGATCCACTCGGACACGCCAGGCCGGCGGAATCGCCTGTGCTCACCGAAATTCCCCGTGCCGACTCCATGCGGAACCCCGTCGAGCATCGTGTCACCCGTGCGAGTGCAGCCCGAAAGCGCGGCAGTATAGATAAACGATGGTTGCGAGCATTGCAAGGGCCGCCCGATCACCTTCGGCGCCCTTTCGTAGCCGTATGAACTCTTTCCCTAGATCCCAACCGCCTCACCCGCCGTGCCGGCGTGGAGCTTAACCTGTTTTTGACTCTGCTGACGCGCCCAGTGCAACATTCCTCCGGTGAGCCCCTTCAACTGGAGATTCTTCAAATGAGCGCAGCGAGAGCAGTGCTGTGGGACATGGATGGCACGTTGATCGACTCCCAGGAGCTCCATTGGATTTCCTGGCGGGACAGCATGGCGAACGAGGGCAAGGCGATCACTCACGAGCAGTTTCTGTCCTCGTTCGGCCAGCGCAACGACTCCATCCTCCCCTTGTGGCTGGGCGCCGCCGCGACACCCGCGCTCATGGACAGGATAGCGGCTGCCAAGGAGGAGTTGTACCGTCACCTGATCCGCACAAACGGGATCACTGCGCTGCCCGGAGTTGCCGGCTGGCTGGACCGGCTTCGCGAGCAGGGATGGCTGCAAGCGATCGCTTCGTCGGCGCCGCGTGCGAACGTCGAGGTCGTCCTTGACGCCCTCTCCGCCCGCCGCTTCTTTCAAGGAATCGTCTCTGCCGAAGATGTGCACAAGGGAAAACCGGATCCGCAGGTGTATCTGAGCGCGGCTGCACGTCTCGGCGTGCCGCCAGATCGGTGCATAGTTGTTGAGGACGCCGCCGCCGGCATCGAGGGTGCACGCCGTGCGGGCATGCGATGCATCGCAGTGAGTCACAACGGCAGCCCCATGGCCGCTGACGTAGTGGTGCAGCGTCTGGATCTCTTGCAGCCCGACGCCTTCGAAGCACTCCTGAAACCAGCCGAAGCGAAGTGAGAGCGCGTTTGAACGGGCGATGGATAGGATCGCAGGGGTCAGAGCAAAGCGCATGGAGCGAGGTCCGGGGGTGAGGGTGCACCATGTTTTCCGCAGTTCAGGAAAACGTGGGGATCGAGGCCGTCACACCGGCACCGAAGAACCACGCAAGGCGCTGCCAGAAAGACCTAGCTGGCGTCCGTGCAGCCTGTCTACAAAACTATCTACAGAGCTGTAGACGAACAAACCAGAAGTGCCGCGCATCCCTTTTGAAAAACATGGTCGAGGCGAGTGGATTTGCCTGTCCGCCGTGGCGGAAACCAACGGTCTTTTGAGCGGCCCGACACATAGGTGACATATTGTATCGGCTGTTACCCATGTGTCCGGGTTGGACCCTGGAATGTTTGGTGGGCCCGCTAGGATTCGAACCTAGGACCAACGGATTATGAGCCGACTTTTGGATTTGCCTCTGATGTCGCCATATTGCGCTTGAGTGCGTCCGACGCGGGTCTTGTGATCTTCACTTGCCCTCGCCTGCCTTCCCCATCCCCCACTGCAGCCCTTATCCGGTCACAAGGGCGTCACAAAGGGGGCCGCTAACTGTAAAGGCGCCCCGCCTTCGCGCGACGGTACCTCCCGCTTCGCTCTTCACCGTCCACGCGTACTAATTCCCACCCTCTTGGCGCATATGGGGCGCAGTGCTACTCTTCGCCATGGCGTTTTCCTCCTGTGTTGAATAACCGTTCTGTCGACAATGGTGCTCCCCGAACGGTTTCCAGCGAGAAAATGCCTCGCGTCGATTTGCGGGCCTCAGACTAAGCTGTCCCAAGCGTACTGGGAGCGAAAACGCATGGACTTGTAGTGCTCCCCGCTCAAACTAGACTGCCTAATTCGGTATGATTCAGGGCCTCCAAGCAGGAGGCAGCATGAGCAGGAAACCTCGCGTAGAACGATCCCCCGAAGAGAAGTGGCAGATCATTCAGGAAGGCATCAAGAGCGGGAATGTTTCAGAGACGTGCCGGCGTCACGGCATTGCTCCGAATCTGTTCTATCGATGGAAGGACGAAGCGGAGCAAGGAGCCAAGGCAGCGCTTGGGGGGAGGAGCGCTGCCTTGGCGGAAACCGAGAAAGGCCGCCGCATCCGGCAACTGGAACGCACGCTGGGGCGGAAATCGCTGGAGATCGAAATCCTAAAAACCGTCGTGGGGGAGTGAGCTGCGGTGCAGTTCACTCCCAGGCGCGAGAAATGTTAACGCAAGGCTACACGGCCACGCTGGTGGCGGCGACACTGGCGATTAGCCGGTCGAGCCTCTACTACCGGAAGAAGCCACGCGGTAGCCGGGCGGACCGCAGCTACGACGAGCAAATCGTGGTGGCGTGCGGAGAGAAACCCGCGTATGGCTATCGGCGGGTGACGTGGTGGCTGCGGAGGAAAGAAAATCTGTTGGTGAATCGCAAGCGAGTGCTGCGGGTGATGCGCGAACGCGGGTTGCTGGTGCGCTCGCGTCGTCTGCGGGCTCGCCGGAAGAAAGAGTGGGGCCGGGTGGAAGCCTCTGAGCCGAATCAGGTCTGGCAGTCGGACATGACGAAAGTGTGGGCCGGGCCAGCGGTGGGTTGGGCCTACCTAGTGTGCGTGATCGACTGCTGCACGCGAGAGATCGTAGGCTGGAATCTTTCGCATCGTTGCCGAACCGAGGAAGCCCTCGATGCGATCGAACACGCGGTGCTCGAACGACTTCCCGAGGGCAGCCGTGGCAAGAATCTAACTCTGACCACCGACAATGGGACACAATTCACTTCGACGCGCTTCCTGGAAACGCTTGCGCGCCTTGGCATCACGCATCGACGTACGGCGTATCATCACCCGGAAGGCAACAGCTACATCGAACGGTTCCATCGCAGCTTGAAGGAAGAGGAAGTGTGGACCGCGGAGTATCGTAGCTTGGAAGAAGCACGCGCCTCGACCGCTCACTGGATCGAGGAGTACAATCACGGCCGGCCTCATCGCGGAGTCGGAAATCGTACTCCCCACGAGGCCTTCTTGAGTTTCGCAGTTGACCTAAAAACCGAGGCCCTGAACGTCTAATTTAGCGGGGTGCCCTACACCACGACGCTCCGGTTAGGGAAATCGGATTACGCGTCTGGCGAGATTGTCGATGTTACGGTGGGATGGACAGAGCCTGAGTCTCGTATTTTGGCCCAAGCGGAGATCCTAAGCGTTTATCAGAAAGCGACCGAGGATCTCAACTCTGCAGATTTAGAGGGTGAGTCGCCGGACTGTCTGACTCCCGCGGCTGTACCATTCGTGCTCGGCTGCATTTACCGACAAACGCTGTCTGGGAAAAGCATCGTCAGCGTGGTGAAGTTCAGATATCACGACTAAGACCTGCGTCGCGTTGCTTCGGACGAAGCACGCTGAAAATGTTCCGCTCAACAGAACAACCTGGCTCGCACCCTGCGCCTAGCATTTGTCCCCTGCCCTTTGTTGCAAGTCGCGTACTACCGCGCTCAGTCCAGCTTCTGCGGCCTGTGCTTCGTGCTCCCCGATGACGTAGTCTCCCCTTCTTTCCTTGCCTGCGTGCACTAAGTTTCGGAAATCCCTGATGACGTCGCTTAATCTGGCTGATCCATCGCTAATGAGAGAGAGTTCGGCTGCAACGTTTATCAAGCTGGATAAATTCCAGTCATTTAGAGCCTTTATCTTGCCTCTGTCCTTCTCTGCTGTCTTCGCTCCAAGTGCCCTGTCATTGTTCCTCTCCAAGGCATCCAAGAGCAAGGCCTCGACAAGCCCGCCAGAAAGAATTAAGCGCGTTTTCGAGGCAGATGCATTCTTTGCAAGCAGCAACTCGGCATAGTCACGCTCTACGATCTCTCTGAGCTTTACATTGGACATAAAAGAGAAATCAGAACCGGCGAGATGGGACACTTCTTCTCCCATGGGGTTGCTCACTTCCGTGGTCGCAAACGCTTGCATAGCCTTTCTCGCTTCCGAGATTCGCTTCCACTCATGCTCGGCAGAATGGAAGTCCAAAATGCTCTCCTTCAGTGAGATGTTCGTGATCTTTAGGGATTCTCCTGAAGGACCACTCCAGCCAGAGAAGAAGTCGAAATCGGCGGCGAAGCTCAGTGCGGGTAAGATGTCGTTTTCGTCTAGGCTCGGAGAAACCTCCCGTACCGCGGTGAGTATCTCGTCGAATGTAAAAGAGTTCTTATCTTGTCTCATATAGAGATTCCGAAGAGCCATGAAAACGGCGTCCACTGCATGATTCGCGATCTGGCGGATATCCTGGTCGACTTGTTCGAGTGCCATATAAGTTGGCAAGTATTGGCTGCCCTCGGCTCGTAAGTATCCCAAGTCCACTAACTGATCCAAGATCTTCCTGTTCTGGCCTAACTTAACTCTGAGATGTCTGATGGGGGTTCCCTGGCGAAGATTTAGAAGGCGGTCGATAACGCGTTTGATTACAACCTTTTGATCGATCGTGATGGGTGCCTGCATGCGGACGGGGCTCTCTCGAATTCAATACTAGCGCACTCCGGCAGCGTCTGTAGGACTAGCGAATGGCCGAGATCAACATCCTCAGTCACTCACCCTGCCTACTTTCTCTTGCGCCTTGGTGTCATTTTCGGCAAGGAAATGGTGATCGGGTTCTTATGCTCCGTTTTGGTTGAACGGACGGGGAGATGCGCTCCTTGTTTGTTGTGTAGCCTAAGGTAAAAGGGCAAGCTTCGAAGAAGAATTGCTTCCAGCTCTCGACAGTAGGTCGAATCCGCGAGCGCAAACCAAGTGAATCGGTCCCAGACCTTTGTCTTAGAGCGCCTCCAGCCCGTAATTCGTTTCACAAGCTCGCCCTGACCCACATACACTGGAAACCATCCACAGTAGAGCAAATAGATACCGCTTGACCCTTTAGCCTCCGCTTTCAACCGTTTGAAGTTCTCATCGTTTCGCGCCCAAAAGGGCCCGTATTTCTCTACCAATTCCTGCTTCATCTTAGTTGCTCTCCCACTATTTAGCTTCGAAGGCAGGTACCAAGGGATTACACAACCTATCCCATTCTACAATTCGCCCTGCCCTAACAGAAGTTTTCCGGGCAGCATCTTTATGGGTAGCCCGTCAAACCTTGAGGGCGTCTCGCGCCTCGCCACGGCTGCGTCACAAGCCGTCCGGATGGGGCGGTTTCTTGAAACTCTCAGACGGGCCCCGGAGGTTTCTGCGCGACCTGTGTGCAATGGTGATTCGATACGATCAGAACCCGCGTCCCGCGCGACTTTCAGCGATTTCTCGACGTGCCGGCGATGATCGGCTTCCTGTGCCTGGACTGTTGGTGGGCCCGCTAGGATTCGAACCTAGGACCAACGGATTATGAGTCCGCTGCTCTAACCAGCTGAGCTACGGGCCCCCACGGGTGACAACATCCTACCTTACGGGGCGGGTCTATGCCCGCGGCGATGCCCTCCCGTGCGCGCCCGGAAACAATCGGGGGAGTGATCGTTCACCATTCCCACGGCCTGCATGAAGGCGTAGCAAATCGTCGCGCCCACGAAGCGAAAGCCTCGCTTCTTCAGGTCCTTGCTCATCCGTTCGCTCAGAACGGCTGCTTCGCGCTTGTCGGGGCGCACCACCGTCTCTCCAGCGACGAATCCCCAGACGTACTTATCGAAGCTGCCGAACTGTCGTTGCACCGCAAGAAATGCTTTGGCATTCTCGATCACCGCGTTGATCTTCAGGCGATTGCGAACGATTCCTTCATCCTTGAGCAGTGCTTTGCGCCTTCGCGCGCCATAACCGGCAATCTTTCGGGCATCGAACCGGTCGAACGCCGCCCGGTAGTTCTCGCGCTTCTTGAGAATTGTCAGCCAGCTCAGCCCGGCTTGAGCACCCTCCAGGTTCAGCATCTCGAAAAGCAGCCGGTCGTCGTGCACTGGGACGCCCCATTCCCTGTCGTGATACGGGATGAACAGTTCGCTGGTCCCGGCCCATTTACAGCGATTCTTCGCTGATGGCACCGTCAGGCTCTCTCTCTCCATGCCGCGGGTGACGCGCCGGTGATGCGACGGATCCGCCGGTTCGCAACTTTCTCCGCAACGCAGGCGAGCGCGTCCACGTCATTCAGCCAGCGCAAGTGCCTCGACCTTGGGTGTGATCTGGTGCAGGCGCGATTGTGGGCGCAGGCATGGGTTTGATTGTAAGGTCATTATGGCCTGCCTGAGTCAAATGGGTTCAAGACCTACCCTTGGGCCGCGCTTCACTCTCACGGGAAGCACATGAAACAGAATCCGTTTCGGGAAGGCCGAAGACGATGACCACCATCAGCCGGCGAGCATTTCTAGAGACGGCCATCGCGCTGGGCGCGAGCGCCGCGTGGGGAGAGCCTTTCGCAACGCAGTCGCAGACGGCATGGCGCGAGCGGCGCGACGTCTATCCACAGGGTGTGGCCTCAGGCGATCCGGAGAGCAGCAGCGTTTTGCTGTGGACCCGGCGCCCACCCATGGACGGAAAAGCCGTCGGGAAGTTGACAGTCGAAGTCTCCGAGGACGCCTCCTTCACACGCGTGGTAGCTCACGCAGAGACGCCCGTCTCAGAAGCCTCTGACTGGACCTGCCGCGTGCTGGCCGGCGGGCTGAAGCCGGCCAGAGTTTATTGGTACCGCTTCACCGACCCCGAGGGCTATGGCAGCAGGATAGGCCGCACCATCACGGCGCCTGCCGACGACGACTCACGGCCCGTGCGTTTTGCCTTTGTTTCCTGCCAGAACGTCAACCAGGGCGCCCAAAACGCTTACAAGCGGATGATTTATGAAGACGAGCACGCTGCGGAGCAGGATCGCCTCGGCTTCGTGCTGCACCTCGGCGACTTCATCTACGAGATTGTCTGGTATCCGGACGACCGTCCGCAGGGGATGTACGACCGGCGCCTGCGCGATGTAGTCCGCTACCCGCGCGGCGAGAAGATCGCCGACTTTCACGTGCCGGTGGATGTTGCCGACTACCGCGCCGTTTACCGCGGCTATCTGCGCGACCCGGATCTGCAGGATGCCCGTGCGCGCTGGCCGTTCGTCTGCATGTGGGACAACCATGAGTTCAGTTGGAAAGGCTGGCAGAGCTTGCAGAAGTTTGGCGATGCGACGCGGCCGGCCCAGACGAGGAAGGTGGCCGCAAATCAGGCGTTCTTTGAATACCAGCCCGCCCGGCTGTTCAAGCCGAGCGGGCCGTCGCTAGAGCGCTTCGATCCGCCACGAGTGGCCGATACCCCCGTGGAACGCTTCGACGATTCGGGTATGGGTCAGGAGGTCAACAACCTGACCGCTTTGGCCAGCCTTAAGGGTTACCGGGCACTGCGCTGGGGCCGCAACATGGAGCTGATCATCACCGACCAGCGCAGCTACCGTTCCGAGGAGCCCACGGACCGGTCGGAGGCGGACGCGTTGTCCAGCAATGACTTTCCGCAGCTCATGCCGCAGGAAGCCATGGAAATTCTGGACGGTGGCCGCGCCTACAACGGTGGCCGGCCTCCAGCATCGATTCGCTTCGGTGCCATCGAGGTGGCCAATTTCAGGCGCGACCAGCCGCCACAGACCATTCTCGGAGCGGAGCAGAAAGCCTGGTTCCTGGAACGCCTGCGGAAATCGCAGGCCACCTGGAAGGTATGGGGAAACACTACTGGGACGCTCGACATGCGCGCCGACCCGCAGAATTTGCCTGCCGGACTGACCGTACCGTGGCCGGGAGCCGGATACGCAGGCTTCGGCGGCGGGGATCACAGCAGCGCGTACGTCGAACGCGCCGAAATCTACGATTTCGTGCGAGCGCACGGAATCACCGGCTTCGCAACTGTCGCGGGTGACCGCCACAGCTTCTGGGCGGGGTTAGCCGCGAAGGCTCTCCCGCCCGAAACCTTCGAGCCCGTGGGGATTGCGTTTGTCACGGGTTCAATCTCGGCGCCTGGCCTTGTGGAATCGCTGGAGCATAGATTCCCCAAGGACCATCCGCTTCGCCCGTTGTTCATGGGGCAGGGGCCCGCCGACGCAAGTCCCCAGCCGACTGTCAATCTGCTGCTGCGGCACGGCGTACGCTCGTGCCTCGAATACGCAAAGAGTGGCGACATCAAGAAGGCCCGCGCATTGTCAAACCCCAGCTTGTCTCCGCATCTTTCATTCGTCGACATGGGTGGCCATGGCTACGCCGTCGTTCAGGTGACGGACAGCGCATTCGAAGCTGAGTTCGTGTGCATCCCGCGCCCGCTCGAACGGAGCGAAAGTGCCGACGGAGGGCCCCTGCGGTATCGCACCAGGTTTCGCGCGCAGTCCTGGCGTAGGGGGGAAAAGCCGAAGCTGGACCAGCGCATCGTCGAGGGCGATCCCAAGTTCTCGGTCTGACGGCGCACACCTAGAGCGACTGCGCGCCACACACTTTCACTGTTCCCCACAGGAGCGAGCGGTCGTCCTCGGCGACGTTCTCGCTGGGACCCGCGGGCGGTCCCGCAAAGCTGCGCAACACCGCCACAGCGCGCGGTGCCGCCGCGCGACGGACGGCCCCGGAGAGACGCTCGCCATAAGACGGCGCCGCGGCATCGAGAATATTTGATAGAGCGAAGCCCTCGAACGAGCCCGGCTCGCATGATTCCAGAAAGGACGCCGCGTCCGCCACGACAAGTTGCACCCGCGAGGAGTTGACGCACGTCGGGCCCGCAGCCTCCCCGAGCAGCAGGGCTCGCGCGTACGGGTTGGCTGCATTGGCGTGGCGGGCGAAGCCCCGCTCCAGTCTCGCCCTCATCATTGCGCCAAATCCGGATGGCAGGAAGGAAAGGAACTCGCCTGCATAGATCGTGCGGAGCAGCGGGCGCGAGAGGAGCGCGTCGAAGCCGGCACGAAACCGCCGCGTGTCCAGCTGCGCGCGCCAGAAGCCGATCTGTGCATTCAAGTCGGAGAGAGCCAGAAATCTGCGCAGCGCTTCGGCGCGCCATCCGACGAGCGGCATGAGCGTGCGCGCCACGTTCATCGCGCGCTCCGCCGCGCCCGTCTCCACCGGGCCGCCGAGAATGCGCCTGCGCGTGTACTCGAGCTGCACGGGGTTGATGTCGCAGGCCACCACGTCGTGTTCCTGCGAGAGCTGCATCGCTGTGCATCCGGCAGACGCGATGCAGAATACGCGGCCCCTGCCCCGGAACGCTGCCCGCTCGATCTCCGCATCCTCGTACATGGTGCCAAAAAGCAGGCCGCGGGGACCGCCCATCGGGCCGAGGCGTCCCGCGGCCCACGGTGTTTCAACGTTCACGGTAGGCCCCCGGCCATCGCGCCACACACCCATGCCAGCACCAGGAAGGCCGCGTTCTTTACCACCATGCCCGCTGGCTCGTGGATGATGTGCCGCGCCCACATCAATCCATTCAGATTGAGGCCCGCAAGCACCACTGTCTGCGCGATTGCACAGGTGCCCGGCGCCCTGCCTGAGAGCACCCACACGGCTAGCAGTGTCTCTATCATGCCGAGCGCCTTCAGGAACAACGGACCGAACGCGGGGCCCAACCGGGGCACAGCGGTGACAACCCTCAGCTGGAGCGGTGCCCGATCGAGCAGCTTGCACCACACTCCTTCGTAGAGCCAGACCGCGGCTACGGCGGCACGGATGACTATCGGTGATGGGAATGCGAGTGCAATGTTGTGCATGGAACTCCCCAGCGAGGTGCTGCTTGCTTCCCGCCATTGCCGGCAGGGAAATACGCCGGCTTCTCCGCGTGTGCGATCTCCGCGCGCATGCCGTCAATGATGTGGCGGTGGAGCTGGCTCGCCAGCCACTGTTCCAACGGACGCACGAGGCGACGCGGCCGAAGGCGCCCGAAGTAGCGCGTGGTGAGAACTATCTCCGTACCGGCGCCGCGCGAGTAAAGCTCGTACGAGCCGCCCAGCAGCGTGACGAACCGTTCGATGCCCAACTGCTGTTCGATCACGTCAAAGCGGATGAGCCTGGGTTTCCGAACAGTACCGATCCGCTTGACCAGGTGCCCGCCGTCGTAAGCGCATCGCACCAGAGCGCCCGGCCTGGTTTTGTCGCCCACGGTCCGCAGTGGGCGCGGCACCAACAGGCTCAGTGGAAACGGCGCACCCGTGGGCACGTCTTCGTACATGATTATTTGTCGCCAGACCGTTTCGGCGTCGGCGTCGACAGTGGCGGAGGTACACACGCAATCCGCCTCCACTCTTCGCGTGTGCAGCGGCGGGGCAGCCATGCTCGTGTTCTCTTTCCTGCCCAGTCAAACCCTTTCGCCCGCCCGCAAGCTGTGATACTCGTCACGGGGCGCGGTCAGGCTGGCAAGATTCGGTCATGCCCGTCACTTGTGGCCGAGGCCCGCATCGAATGAGGAACATGAGAGCCGCGAAACACCCTGAAACCTCGAAACTCAGCCGCGTCCTGCTACTTTGCGTCTGCGCTCTCTTCGCGTGGTCCGCGCTCCGCGCGCAGGGCACGGGATTCCACAAAGCTCCGCCGGGCGCGGCAGCAGCAGCGAATCCAACGGCGGGGAAGGCGGATGCCGTGAAGGCGGGCGCGACGCTGTTGCCCTGCTGCCGCCAAAGCCGATGCCGCGGGTCGCTGCTGGTGACAGACGACGGCTCGAACTCAATCTGGCGCGTGCGCTGCGTCAAGAAATAGAAAATGGGGAGCAGCCCACAGAATCCAGCAACGCCTCCTGCCGCGAAATCGGGTGCGCCGGCCACTCCGCCTGCACCGCCTGCGCCGTGGCGGCCCGCGGCAAATCCCTGGCTGATTGCGGTAGTGGTGGCCATGGCCGCCTTCATGGAGGTCCTGGACACCAGCATCGCCAATGTCGCGCTCCCTTACATGGCGGGAAACCTCGGGGCCAGCAACGACCAGAGCACCTGGATTCTTACCTCCTACCTGGTTTCAAACGCGATCGTGCTGCCCATCAGCGGCTGGTTTGCGCGCCTGCTCGGCCGCCGGCGGTTCTTCCTGATCTGCTTGGTGATCTTCACGTTCAGTTCGCTGCTCTGCGGGCTGGCGCCCAGCCTCGCCACGATCATTCTTTGCCGTGTGCTGCAGGGCGCTGGTGGCGGCGCACTGCAGCCGATGGCGCAGGCCATCCTGGCGGATACGTTCCCGCCGGAGAAACGCGGCCTGGCCTTCGCGCTCTATGGCATCACCGTGATCGTCGCGCCCACCGTGGGTCCGACGCTGGGTGGCTGGATTACCGACAACTACAGTTGGCGCTGGATCTTCTACATCAACGTTCCTGTCGGGATTCTCGTGTTCCTGCTGATCCTGCGTCTCATTGATGATCCCCCCTGGGCCAAAGCCGCCGCCGGAGTCGCTGCAAAGATTGACTACGTCGGCGTGTCGCTGCTGATCATCGGCGTTGGCTCACTGCAAATCATGCTGGACAAGGGCCAGGAGGACGACTGGTTCGGGTCGCGCTTCATTGTCACGTTGATGGTTCTGGCGGCGGCAGGGTTGGTCGGACTGGTGATCTGGGAGTGGTTCCACAAGGACCCGATCATTGACGTGCGTCTGTACAAGAATCTGAACTTCCTCGGCGCGAACGGCATGATTTTCATGCTCGGCCTCATGCTTTTCTCCAGCCTGGTGGCTATGCCTCTGTTCCTGCAGTCGCTGCTCGGCTACACGGCGGAGTCGGCTGGCCTGGTGCTTTCGGGTGGCGGACTGCTTTTGCTGGCGTTGATGCCTGTGGTCGGAGTTCTTTCCTCCAAGGTCCAGTCGCGCTACCTGGTGGCGTTTGGCTGGTCCACGCTGGCCATCGGCATGTACATTTCCACGAAACAGGTTGACCTGCAGATCAGTTTCGCGAGTGCCAGCGTCTTGCGGCTTGTGCAGGTCTTCGGCCTGGGCTTCCTGTTCGTCCCCATCAACCTGAGCTCTTATGTGGGCATGCCCACGGAGAAGAGCAGCAACATCGCCGGCCTGGTGAACTTCTGGCGCAACATCGGCAGCAGCGTAGGCACGTCGATGGTAACCACGGTTGTGGCCCGACGTGCCCAGTTCCATCAGTGGAATCTCGTTTGGGGCACCACGGACGGGAACCTGCTTTTTACCCGCATGACAGAGGCGCTGGCCCGGAAACTGACCGCCGCGGGCATAGACCCGCACGAAGCCGGCAGGAAGGCCTACGGGCTTGTGTACAACAACGTGATCGCCCAGGCCACCACGCTGGCGTACGTGGACATGTACATGGTCCTGGCCGTCGGCGCTGCGATCATGTTTGCACTTTCCTTCCTTTTGAAGAAGAATCAGCCTGGCGGGGGCCACGTTGTTGCGGAATAGCCGCACGGGCCTCCGGTAAAGGGTTCTTTCTTGATTCGAATCATCACCATCGACCGTGAATATGGCAGCGGCGGCGCCGATATCGCTCGCCGCGTCTCCGAGCGGCTGGGCTGGAAACTGTGGGACCAGTTGCTCACCAACGAAGTTGCCCGCTTGATGGAGTGCGACTGCAAGGTCGTCGAGCAGCACGAAGAGAAAAAGGACCCGCTCTTCTATCGCCTGGCCAAGGCCTTCCTGCGCGGCAGCTACGAGGGGAGCCTGAACCAGCCCCGGCTGAACCTGGCCGATACGGACTGCATTCGCGAGGTTGCCGAAAAAGTCGTGAAGGCCGCCGCTGAAGAAGGGAACTGTGTGATCGTCGGCCGCGGCTCCGCGCACTACCTGCAGAATCGTAAGGATGCCTACCACGTTTTTGTCTACGCGCCGTTTGATGAAAAAGTGCGGCGCCTTGAGGCAGGGGGAAAAACGCGGCAGGAAGCGATGGATCTTGCGGAGTCTGTGGACACCGAGCGTGCGGCGTTCGTAAAACGCTACTTCGGGGTGGAATGGCCGGGCCGGCATCGCTTCCACCTCATGATCAACTCGACCGTCGGCGAGGAGATGGTGGTGGATACGATTCTGGATGGCATCGCCCTCATAGATAAGAGAGGCAGCTCGGCGGCGCCGCGGAAATCCGGCACAGCCTGACACCCCCGGGGCATTCTTCTGTCCCCTTCCTTTCTGCGTCACACCCCATCCCAGTGGCTGTGTGCCTTCCCACGCGGATGCGAGACAATCCTCTCGATGATGTTGCGTAATCGCCTTCTTCTTTTTCCCGTCTGCCTGCTGGGTCTGACTGCCTTTGGGCATTCTCTGTCTTTTCATCCCGCACAGTCTGGTTCCAGCGCGTCAAGTGGGCAGGCATTCGACATCGTCATACACAACGGCCGCGCGATGGACCCAGAGACAAGGCTCGACCAGCCGGGCACAAACGTCGGCATTCGTGCTGGACGGATTGTTGCGGTCACCCGCGAGACGATTCACGGGAGGCAGGAGATCGACGCCGATGGGCGCGTCGTCGCCCCCGGCTTCATCGACATGGTGTCCTACGACCCCAACCCCGCCGGCGTCTGGAACAAGATTGCCGACGGCGTGACCACCAACCTTTCACTGCACGGAGGAACCACGGATCCGCCCGCGTGGTACGCCTACTATGCCGCGCACCGTCCGCCGGTCAACTATGGCGCGGCGTTCTTCGTCTCCGTGGCGCGGAACGAGCTGGGCATCCCGCTCGCGGCTGCTGCCACGCCCGCGCAAATCGACAAGCTGGCGGCCAGGGCCGAACGGGCCTTGCGCGAAGGGGCGCTCGCGGTTTCGTTTTCTCTCGAATACGTGCCGGGCATCAGCCGTGAAGAGATTCTCCCCGTCATGCGCCTCGCGCACAGCCATCACGTGCCGGTGTTTTTTCACGCGCGCTACTCCACCATGGAGGGGCCGGGAACGAACATTGATGCATTGAAGGAGATCATTGACGCCTGCCGGGAGACTGGGGCCGCGGCGGAAGTCGAGCACATCACTTCGACTGGCGGCACCTTTTCCATGCCGCAATCGCTGGCCATGCTCGACGCTGCACGCGCGAGCGGAGTGGACATTACAGCCGACGCGTACCCCTACACCTACTGGGCGACTTTTCTCGACTCGGAACGGTTTGCCCCGGGCTGGCAGCGGCGCTTTCACATCACCTTCGGCGACCTGCAGATTGCCGGCAGCACGGAGCGGCTCACGGAGGCCAGTTTCACGAAATATCGCCACGAACACCGCATCGCCGCGGCGTTTGCGATTCCAGAGGGGGACCTGATCCATGCGCTCGAGGCTCCGTGGGTGATGATCGCCAGCGACGGCATTCTGGACGCCGGTCACAACAATCACCCGCGCGCGTCGGGCACGTACACACGTACCCTCGCCGTGTACGTGCGGGAGAAGCGGGTTCTGACGCTGATGGACGCGCTCAGCCGCATGACCATTCTTCCGGCCCGGCGGCTCGAGCAGGCTTCGCCTCAATTCAGGCGCAAGGGCCGGCTTTCCGTGGGCGCCGACGCCGACATTGTCATCTTCGACCCCTTCACCGTGACCGACCGCGCCACCGTCGAGCATCCCGAACTGCCCGCTCAGGGCGTCGAGTGGGTCCTGGTCAACGGCACCGTCGTCAAGAGTCCGGCGGGTTTCGCGCGGGGGGCGCACTCCGGCGAGCCGCTCCGAGGTGGCCGCGCGGAGGCGGGTGGACGCGCGCCCCCGCCCCTTGGATACTCCGTCGTACTACCGGCCCCCGGCTAGCTGTTCCGCAATGTTGCCGTAGTGCGCTTGATAGTCAGCTTGACTCGCGCGGATGACCTCGTGAGCCTCCTGCGCGTCGTACACGTGCGTTATCTCCGTGCGGCGAGGCGATGCGTCCGGAGGGTCCTTGTACGTCAGAAAATAGTGGCGAAGGCGCTGGACCAACGAGTCCGCACACTCGCGAATGTCGCGCCAGCCCCCGTAGGCGGCGTCGTTCTTCAGTACCGCGATGATCTTGTCGTCCGCCTCCTTGCCGTCCACCATCCTCAGCCCGCCGATCGGGATGGCATCGAGCAGTATGTCTCCGTGCGAGAATGACCGCTCGCTGAGGACGCAGATGTCCAGCGGGTCGCCGTCGCCGGCCATATCGGCGCGCCCGGTGCGTTCCGCGCAGAACTGTCCCACCTTCTCGCCGCAGAATGTCCGCGGGATGAAGCCGTAGAGGGACGGGCAGACACTCGAGAACTTGAGTGGCCGGTCCACCTTCAAATAGCCCGAACGCTTGTCCAATTCGTACTTGACTGTGTCCGTGGGGACAATCTCCACGTAGACCGTGACGACGCGGGGTGCGTCGGCCCCGATGGCCACGCCATGCCAGGGGTGTGCCTTGAAGCAGCCTCGGGCCAGCTCCAAGGACAGTGCCACCAGGTTGTCCGGCATTGATTCCTCCATTGGCGAGGCGCTTGCAACGGTGCAAATCTTAGCACCGTCGCAGCCCCGCCTTGGCTGGGCTGCCTCCGTTACAACGGGCGCCGAAGCGCATCTGATACAATGCGCCCGGCGCAGACGGGAGAAGGTCCATGGCTGAGAAAGTCCAAAAGAGCGAGAAGGAATGGAAGGAGCAGCTGGATCCCAACCAGTACGCCGTGGCACGATGCTCGGCCACCGAGCCGGCATTCACCGGCAAGTATTGGGATCATCACGAAAAGGGCATGTACAAGTGCGTCTGCTGCGGCGAACCTTTGTTCAACTCCGACACCAAGTTTGAATCCGGTAGCGGCTGGCCCAGCTTCTACCAGCCCGCCGGCAACGATAGTGTCTCGACGGAAGCCGACGACAGTTATGGCATGCGCCGCATCGAGGTGAAGTGCAGCAAGTGCGACGCTCACCTGGGTCACGTGTTCCCTGACGGGCCCAAGCCCACCGGGCAACGCTACTGCATCAACTCCGCCTCGCTGGATTTTGAGAAAAAGAAGTAAGCGGGCCGTCGAACGTGGGCGCCGGCCGGGGCTGCCGCCTTACCCTGCCTTTAATTGACATCGGTTGAGCCTCTTCCTAGAATCCCGCCTGCCCCGGGATTCAGGACGACACTATGCCGCCTGGCCAGAGCCGCTCACATATCGTCATCATGACCAATGACGTGACTGGCCTCCAGCCCGTGGTCAGCGAGCTCATTTCCGACTTCGAGGTCTATCAGACCACTGAGGAAGAGTCGGAGTGGCCCCTTCTCGAAGAAGCCCGTCCTGATCTGATCCTGTACAACCTGGAAGCCGGCGCCGCGAGTTACCGGCGGCTGGAGGCGCTGCTGGAAATGCTCCGCTCCCGTGATCTGGACACGATGGTAATCGTCCTGAGCCGCGACCCGCGCAAACCCACAGCCGTTCGTGCGATGGAAGCCGGCGCCTACGATTTCTTCGGTTACCCCATCGACGCGGAGGTGCTGCGGCCGATTGTCGAGCGGGCCATCGAGAAGCAGCGCGTCGAGCGGGAAAACCGCCTGCTGCGAGATCAGGTACAGCGCAAGGAATCCCTCGGCAGCATGATCGGCACAAGCGACGCCATGCGGCCCGTCTTCGAGCTCGTGCGGCGCGTGGCCGCCACCAACACGACCGTATGCATCCGCGGAGAGAGCGGCACCGGCAAGGAGTTGATCGCGCACGCCATCCACGACCTCAGCGAGCGGCGCGGCCGCCCGTTCATCAGTGTCAACTGCGCCGCACTGCCCGAGACGCTGATGGAGGCGGAGCTTTTCGGCTACGAAAAGGGAGCCTTTACCGGTGCGACGGAAACCAAGGAGGGCCGCATCGAGCTGGCCCACCGCGGCACCCTCTTCCTCGACGAAATCGGCACGCTTACCATGGCGCTCCAGAGCAAGCTGCTTCGCGTGCTCGAGGAGCGCGCCGTCAGTCACCTGGGAGGCAAGAAGTCTGTTGCGGTCGACTTCCGCCTGCTGACCGCCACGAACGAAGACCTCGAGGAGGCGGTAAAGGAAAGCCGCTTCCGCGAGGACCTCTACTATCGGATCCACGTTGTGCCCGTGTTCCTGCCCCCGCTGCGCGAACGGCCCGCAGACATCCCGCTGCTCGTGAATCACTTCGCGCGCGTTTACTGCATCGCGAACCGCGTCTCGCAGAAGTCTTTCAGTGAAGAGGCCATGCAGGCCCTGCAGAGCTACCGCTGGCCCGGCAACGTTCGCG